>Ga0316628_100000003_pt1 | contig 304357 bp, 320 predicted proteins | sample OWC_Aug_M2_C1_D5_FD_207648 | JGI IMG/M metagenome (GOLD analysis project Ga0316628, IMG submission 207648) | Wetland soil microbial communities from Old Woman Creek delta, Ohio, United States - OWC_Aug_M2_C1_D5_C | ecosystem: Environmental > Terrestrial > Soil > Wetlands | place: USA: Ohio...
AGGCGACAACGTGTCGATCACGGTGAGCCTGATTGCGCCGATCGCGATGGAAGAGGGTCTGCGTTTTGCTGTGCGCGAGGGCGGTCGTACCGTCGGCGCCGGCGTCGTGGCGAAGATTATTGAGTAAAGGCTGTATCTAAAAGGTGTTCAAAGCCAAAGCGCCCCGCGTTGGGCGCTTTGGTGTCTCTGCCGCAGGGGCATAGCTCAATTGGCAGAGCGTCGGTCTCCAAAACCGAAGGTTGGGGGTTCGATTCCCTCTGCCCCTGCCATTTCGAGATGAACAACCGGATGGGTGCGTAACATATAAATGGCGGAAAAGATCAAGTTGTTGATAGCGGCGATGCTGGCGGTGGCTGGCGTCGTGGGCTTTTATCTGCTGGCGGACAGTCCGGCCGTGGTGCGGGTGTTGTCCGTCTTGGTGGGGCTTGGTCTTGCCGCTTTTGTGGCCCGCTATACCGAAGTGGGCGCTGGCTTCTATGCCTTCAGCCGTGATTCGGTCGACGAGGCGCGCAAGGTTGTTTGGCCGACTCGGAAAGAAACCTTGCAGATGACCGGCGTGGTCATCTTGTTCGTGCTGGTCATGGCTTTGTTCTTGTGGCTGGTGGATGGTGTGCTGTTGTGGCTTGTCAAACTGCTAATGGGCCGAGGGAACTGATGGCGAAACAGTGGTATGTGGTGCATGCCTACTCGGGCTTCGAGAAAAGCGTGCAGCGTGCGCTGAAGGAGCGGATCGAGCGTGCCGGCATGCAGGACTCGTTTGGCGAGATCATGGTGCCGGTCGAAGAGGTCGTCGAGATGAAGGGCGGCCAGAAGAGTATCACCGAACGCAAGTTCTACCCCGGCTATGTCCTGGTGCAAATGGAAATGAACGATGCGTCCTGGCACCTGGTCAAAAGTACGCCCAAGGTCTCCGGCTTCGTCGGCGGTACGCCGAACAAGCCGTCGCCGATCAGCGAAAAAGAGGTCCAGGCCATCCTGCAGCAGATGCAAGAGGGCGTAGAGAAGCCGAAACCGAAGGTGACCTTCGAGGTGGGCGAGATGGTGCGGGTGACCGACGGTCCGTTTACCGACTTCAATGGTACGGTCGAAGAGGTCAACTACGAGAAGAGCCGTCTGCGCGTGACCGTCACCATCTTCGGGCGGGCGACGCCGGTGGAATTGGAATTCGCTCAGGTCGAGAAGGCCTGAGTCAGGTGGCCCGGGTTAACCGGGTCGATTGGGGAGGGACGGCCAGTCCCGCTATAACCCGTTTAATGGAGTGAATCATGGCAAAGAAGATCATCGGCTATATCAAGCTGCAAGTGCCGGCCGGCAAGGCGAACCCCTCGCCGCCGATCGGCCCCGCGCTGGGTCAGCGCGGCCTCAACATCATGGAATTCTGTAAGGCCTTCAATGCCCAAACCCAGGGTGTCGAGCCGGGTCTGCCGATCCCCGTGGTGATCACCGCCTATGCGGACAAGAGCTTCACCTTCGTGATGAAGACCCCGCCTGCCACCATTCTGTTGAAGAAGGCGGCCGGCCTGACCAAGGGCAGCCCGCGGCCGCATACCGACAAGGTCGGTGTGGTAACGCGCGCCCAGCTCGAAGAGATCGCCAAGACCAAGATGCCCGATCTGACCGCCGCGGACATGGATGCCGCCGTGCGCACGATCGCCGGTAGCGCCCGCAGCATGGGCCTGAATGTGGAGGGTGTGTAACATGGCTAAGCAATCCAAGCGTGTGCAGGCCCTGAAGGCCAAGGTAGATCGCAACAAGCTGTATGTTGTGGATGAGGCGCTGACACTGGTGAAAGAGGCCGCCACCGCCAAGTTCGACGAATCCGTCGATGTCGCGGTGAACCTCGGCGTCGATCCCCGTAAATCCGACCAGGTGGTGCGCGGCTCCGTCGTGCTGCCGCGTGGCACCGGCAAGGCCGTGCGTGTTGCCGTGTTCGCCCAGGGCGCTGCGGCCGAGGCCGCCAAGGGCGCCGGCGCCGATATCGTCGGCTTCGACGATCTGGCCGCCGACGTCAAGGCCGGCAAGATGGACTTCGATGTGGTTATCGCTACGCCGGACGCCATGAAGGTGGTCGGCCAGTTGGGCCAGATCCTCGGTCCGCGTGGCCTGATGCCGAACCCGAAAGTCGGCACGGTGACCCCGAACGTGACCGAGGCGGTGAAGAACGCCAAGGCCGGCCAGGTCCAGTACCGCACCGACAAGGCCGGTATCGTGCATGCCACCATCGGTCGCGCCTCCTTCGGCGTCGATGCGCTGAAAGAGAACCTGTCTGCGCTGGTCGAGGCCCTGAACAAGGCCAGGCCGGCCGGTGCCAAGGGTATCTACATGAAAAAGGTGGCCATCTCCTCCACCATGGGTGTGGGCGTGCGGGTGGACCAGTCCAGCCTGGCCCAGTAATAGGCTTGGTACGGTAAGTATTTTGGGCTGCCCGCCGCCGGCATGGGGCGGGCAGGTTGTCCAAGACCGTAGGGATGTGCAAGTAAGGCGTTAGACGTGAGGGGAGAGGAGTAAAAGCCCCAGACGAAGAGCCCCAAGCCTGTACATTTAATTCAGCGGTAGCGGTGTGAGTGTGGAGTGGTCGGTTTGCTCCTCACTCCTCACTCCCACCGCAAATGCGCCCTACGCAGACGGCGTCACCCGAACAGGTTTAACGCAAGTTGCTCCTGAATCAGGTCGCCGTAAGGGTGGTGCCTCGTCGTGGACGGGGCGCCGTTTTTAGGCTTGATAGGAGGAAGACCGCATGAGTCTGAATCTGGAAGACAAAAAAGCCGTTGTGGCCGAGGTGGCGGCGCAGGTCGCCAACGCTCAAACCATCGTGCTGGCCGAATATGCCGGCGTGACGGTGGATGCCCTCACCCAGCTGCGCGTCAAGGCGCGTCAGTCCGGCGTGTACCTGCGTGTGTTGAAGAACACCCTGGCGCGCCGTGCGGTGGCGGATACGCCGTTCGCGCCGCTGGCCGAGCAAATGACCGGTCCGCTGATCTATGGTATTTCCGTCGATCCGGTGGCGGCGGCAAAGGTGTTGAACGACTTCGCCAAGGGTAACGACAAGCTGGTGCTGAAGGTCGGCGTCTATTCGGGCAAGTTGCTCGATAAGGCCGGCGTGCAGGCCTTGGCCTCGATCCCGAGCCGCGACGAACTGCTCGCCAAGTTGCTCGGCGTCATGCAGGCGCCGGTATCCGGCTTTGCTTGCGCGATGGCCGCCTTGGCCAAGCAGCGCGAAGAAGCCGCGGCTTAATCGTCCATACATAGACGTATCTGATTTAGGAGTATTTGAAATGGCTGTTACCAAAGAAGACATCCTCGAAGCCGTAGGCTCGATGACCGTGATGGAACTGAACGACCTGGTCAAGGCGTTCGAAGAGAAATTCGGCGTGTCCGCTGCCGCCATGGCTGTGGCTGCCCCCGCCGGCGGCGGTGGCGCTGCCGCTGCTGCCGAAGAGAAGACCGAGTTCGACGTGATCCTGGCCAGCGCTGGCGCCAACAAGGTCAATGTCATCAAGGTCGTCCGCGCGGTGACCGGTCTGGGCCTGAAAGAAGCCAAGGACCTGGTCGACGGTGCGCCCAAGGCGGTCAAGGAAGGCTGCCCCAAGGCCGAGGCCGAGGACATCAAGAAGCAGCTTACCGAAGCTGGCGCCACTGCCGAGATCAAGTAATTTCGGCGTGCGCCGGGCAATTGCCGGTGTGTGGCTGGTGGACCCGTGCCTGCGAACAGTAGGCACGGCCCGCCGGCCTTTTGGTTTTGAAAAAATCGTTCGCGTCAGAGAGGGAATCAGAGGCCAGATGAAAGAGGCGGTTGCTGTGCAAGCCCACTCTCACCTGTCTTTTGTGCAGGCAACGAGCGCATTCCGTTCCTTGATCGCCTTCTCCTGATAAGGGGTCACCATGAGCTATACCTTCGCCGAGAAAAAACGCATCCGCAAGAACTTCGCCAAGCGCGTCAGCGTCTTGCCGGTGCCCTATCTACTGACTACTCAGCTTGAGTCTTTTTACGAATTCCTGCAGGAGTTCGTTGCCCCGGATCAACGCAAGGATGTCGGTCTGCAAGCGGCGTTCAAGTCCATTTTCCCGATCACCAGCCACAACGGCGGTGCTCGCTTGGAGTATGTCAGCTATAACCTCGGCCAGCCGGTGTTCGATATCGTCGAGTGCCAGCAGCGCGGCCTGACCTTCGCGGCCAGCTTGCGCGCCAAGGTGCGCCTGGTCATCCTCGACCGCGAGAGCACCAAGGAGAAGATCAAGGAAGTGAAGGAGCAAGAGGTCTACATGGGCGAGATTCCGCTCATGACCCCGACCGGCTCCTTCGTGATCAACGGTACCGAGCGCGTGATCGTGTCGCAGTTGCACCGCTCGCCCGGCGTGTTCTTCGAGCACGACCGCGGCAAAACCCACAGCTCGGGCAAGCTCTTGTTCTCGGCACGCATCATTCCCTACCGCGGTTCTTGGCTCGACTTCGAATTCGATCCCAAGGATTTCGTGTTCTTCCGGGTCGACCGTCGGCGCAAGATGCCGGTTACCATTCTGCTCAAGGCGCTGGGTTATACGCCGGAGCAGATCCTGGCCGACTTCTTCGAGTTCGAGACCTTCCACTTGGGCAAGAAGGGCATCGAGTACGAGATCAAGGCCGAGCGCCTGAAGGGCGAAACCGCGCGCTTCGACATCGTGGACAAGAACGGCAAGGTTGTCGTCGCCAAGGACAAGCGCATCACCGCCAAGCACATTCGCGACTTGGAGGCCGCCGGCATCAAGCGGCTCACGGTCGATGGCGAATTCCTGCTCGGTCGCGTGGTGGCGAGCAGTATTGTCGATAAAGAGACCGGCGAGATCATCGCCCGCTCCAACGACGAGATTACCGAGGCCCTGCTGGAGAAGCTGTTGGCCTCCGGCGTCGCCTCGTTCGAGACCTTGTATACCAACGATCTCGATTACGGCGCCTATATGTCGCAGACCCTGCGCAGCGACGAGACCGTCGATCAGTGGACCGCGCGTGTCGCGATCTACCGCATGATGCGCCCGGGCGAGCCGCCGACCGAGGATGCGGTCGAGGCCCTGTTCCAGCGCCTGTTCTTCAGCGAGGACTCGTACGACCTGTCCAAGGTCGGCCGCATGAAGTTCAACCGCCGGATCGGCGTCGACGAGTTGACCGGCGCCGGCACGCTGACCCGGGAAGACATCGTCGCCGTGATCAAGATCCTGGTCGAGTTGCGTAACGGCCGCGGCGAGGTCGACGATATCGACCACCTGGGCAACCGCCGGGTCCGTTCCGTCGGTGAGCTGGCCGAGAACCAGTTCCGCGCCGGCTTGGTCCGGGTCGAGCGTGCGGTCAAGGAGCGGCTGAACCAGGCCGAGAGCGAGAACCTGATGCCGCACGACCTGATCAACGCCAAGCCGATCTCGGCCGCGATCAAGGAGTTCTTCGGCTCCAGCCAGCTGTCCCAGTTCATGGACCAGACCAACCCGCTGTCCGAGATCACCCACAAGCGCCGGATCTCCGCGCTGGGCCCGGGTGGCTTGACCCGCGAGCGCGCCGGTTTCGAGGTGCGCGACGTGCACCCGACCCACTACGGCCGGGTCTGCCCGATCGAGACCCCGGAAGGTCCGAACATCGGCCTGATCAACTCGCTGGCCCTGTATGCCCGGACCAACGAGTACGGCTTCATCGAGACCCCTTACCGCAAGGTGGTCGACAGCAAGGTGACCGACCAGATCGATTACCTGTCGGCGATCGAAGAAGGCCAGTATGTGATCGCCCAGGCCAACGCGCCGTTGGATGCCAAGGGCCGCTTCACCGACGACCTGGTGTCGAGCCGTCACCATAACGAATTCGAGTTGTCGACGCCGGACAAGATCCAGTACATGGACATCGCGCCGTCGCAGATCGTGTCGGTGGCCGCTTCGTTGATCCCGTTCCTCGAGCATGACGACGCCAACCGTGCCTTGATGGGCTCGAACATGCAGCGCCAGGCCGTGCCCTGTCTGCGTCCGGACAAGCCCTTGGTCGGCACTGGCATCGAGCGTACCGCTGCGGTCGACTCCGGCACCGTGGTCACCGCTCGTCGCGGCGGCGTGGTCGATTACGTCGATGCCAGCCGGATCGTGGTCCGGGTCAACGACGACGAGGCCGCCAGCGGCCAGGTCGGCGTCGATATCTACACCCTGACCAAGTACCAGCGTTCCAACCAGAACACCAACATCAACCAGCGGCCGCTGGTGAAGGTGGGCGACAAGCTGGCGCGCGGCGACGTGATCGCCGACGGTGCCTCGACCGACAAGGGCGAACTGGCGCTGGGCCAGAACATGCTGGTCGCCTTCATGCCCTGGAACGGCTACAACTTCGAGGACTCGATCCTGATCTCCGAGCGCGTGGTGGCCGAAGACCGCTACACCTCGATCCACATCGAGGAGTTGTCGATCGTCGCCCGCGATACCAAGCTCGGGCCGGAAGAGATCACCAAGGACATCTCCAACCTGGCGCCGCAGCAGTTGGGTCGCCTGGACGAGGCCGGCATCGTGCATATCGGTGCCGAGGTCGAGGCTGGCGATGTGCTGGTCGGCAAGGTGACGCCCAAGGGCGAGACCCAGCTGACTCCGGAAGAGAAGCTGCTGCGCGCGATCTTCGGCGAGAAGGCCTCCGACGTGAAGGACACCAGCCTGCGCGTGCCGACCGGCATGAGCGGCACGGTGATCGACGTCCAGGTCTTCACCCGCGAAGGCATCGAACGCGACTCCCGCGCCAACCAGATCATCGACGACCATCTGCGCAAGTACCAGAAGGACCTGGCCGACCAGATGCGCATCGTCGAGCACGACGCCTTCGCCCGTCTGCGCAAGTTGATCCTGAACAAGGAGGCCAAGGGCGGTCCGAAGAAGCTGGCCAAGGGCGCCAAGGTCACCGGTGACTACCTGGACGGCTTGAACCCGCACGACTGGTTCGATATTCGCCTGGCCAACGAGGACGTCGCCCGCCAGATGGAAGGGGTCAAGGAATCGCTGGCCAAGGTGCGCGAGGAATTCGACCGTATGCTGGAGATCAAGAAGAAGAAGTTGACCTCCGGCGACGAGCTGTCGCCCGGCGTGATCAAGATGGTCAAGGTCTACCTGGCGGTCAAGCGCCGCCTGCAACCTGGCGACAAGATGGCCGGTCGCCACGGTAACAAGGGTGTGGTGTCCAAGATCGTTCCGGTCGAGGACATGCCGTTCATGGCCGATGGCACCCCGGTCGACATCGTGTTGAACCCGCTCGGCGTGCCGTCCCGGATGAACGTCGGCCAGATTCTGGAAACCCATCTGGGCTGGGCGGCGCGCGGCCTGGGCCTGCGCATCGGCGAGATGCTGGCGCAGCAGACCAAGATCGCCGATCTGCGCAAGTTGTTGGAGAAGGTCTACAACAGCTCCGGTAAGAAGGAAGATATCGCCAGCCTGTCCGACGACGAGATCAAGGAATTGGCGGAGAACCTGGGCAAGGGCGTGCCCTTCGCCTCGCCGGTATTCGATGGCGCGCACGAGAGCGAAATCAAGGCCATGCTCGACTTGGCCTACCCGGACGACGATCCGCGTACTAAGCAGGTGGGCTTTACCCCGGCCAAGACCCAGGTCCATCTGTACGACGGCCGCTCCGGCGAGATGTTCGACCGCACCGTGACCGTCGGCATCATGCACATGCTGAAGCTGCACCACCTGGTCGACGACAAGATGCACGCCCGCTCGACCGGCCCGTACTCCCTGGTCACCCAGCAGCCGCTGGGCGGTAAGGCGCAGTTCGGTGGCCAGCGTTTCGGCGAGATGGAGGTGTGGGCGTTGGAAGCCTACGGCGCCTCCTACACGCTGCAGGAGATGCTGACGGTCAAGTCGGACGACGTTTCGGGCCGGACCAAGGTCTACGAGAACATCGTCAAGGGCGAGCACAAGATCGACGCGGGCATGCCGGAGTCCTTCAACGTGTTGGTGAAGGAAATCCGTTCCTTGGCGATCGACATCGATCTGGAACGTTATTGATTAGCAAGAAGAGGGCCGCAAGGCGCATTTCTGGCACACGATTCAACCCTAACGGGGGTATAGCACCATGAAAGCACTGCTTGATCTGTTCAAACAGGTGACCCAGGACGAGGAGTTCGACGCCATCAAGATCGGCTTGGCGTCGCCCGAGAAGATTCGTTCCTGGTCCTACGGCGAAGTGAAGAAGCCGGAGACTATCAACTACCGCACCTTCAAGCCGGAGCGGGACGGTCTGTTCTGCGCCAAGATCTTCGGCCCGATCAAGGACTACGAGTGTTTGTGCGGCAAGTACAAGCGGCTCAAGCACCGCGGCGTGATCTGCGAGAAGTGCGGCGTCGAAGTCACCCAGAGCAAGGTGCGGCGCGAGCGCATGGGCCACATCGAACTGGCCTCGCCGGTTGCCCATATCTGGTTCTTGAAGTCGCTGCCCAGCCGTCTCGGCATGGTGCTGGACATGACCCTGCGCGATATCGAGCGCGTGCTCTACTTCGAGGGCTTCGTGGTGACCGAGCCGGGTATGACCCCGCTCAACCGCGGCCAGTTGCTGACCGAGGACGATTACCTGGCCAAGCTGGAAGAGTACGGCGACGAGTTCAAGGCCAATATGGGTGCCGAAGGTATCCGTGACCTGCTGCGCAACCTCGACCTCAACGGCGAGATCGAGAAGCTGCGCAGCGAGCTGACCAAGACCAGTTCCGACACCAAGATCAAAAAGATCGCCAAGCGCCTGAAGGTGCTCGAGGCCTTCCAAAAGTCCGGTATCCACCCCGACTGGATGATCCTGGAAGTGCTGCCGGTGCTGCCGCCCGAGTTGCGCCCGCTGGTGCCGCTGGATGGCGGCCGTTTCGCCACGTCCGATCTGAACGATCTGTACCGTCGCGTCATCAACCGGAACAACCGTCTGAAGCGCCTGCTAGAGCTGCGTGCGCCCGAGATCATCGTGCGCAACGAGAAGCGCATGCTGCAGGAGTCGGTCGATTCCCTGCTCGACAACGGCCGTCGCGGCAAGGCGATGACCGGTGCCAACAAGCGTCCGCTGAAGTCCTTGGCCGACATGATCAAGGGCAAGGGCGGCCGTTTCCGTCAGAACCTGTTGGGTAAGCGCGTCGACTATTCCGGCCGTTCGGTCATCGTGGTCGGCCCGACCCTGAAGCTGCATCAGTGCGGCCTGCCCAAGCTGATGGCGCTGGAACTGTTCAAGCCCTTCATCTTCCATCGTCTGGAGGTGATGGGTTTGGCCACCACGATCAAGGCCGCCAAGCGCATGGTCGAGGCCCAGGAGCCGGTGGTCTGGGACATCCTGGAAGAGGTCATCCGCGAGCATCCGGTGATGCTGAACCGGGCGCCGACTCTGCACCGTCTCGGCATCCAGGCCTTCGAGCCGGTGCTGATCGAGGGCAAGGCGATCCAGTTGCATCCGCTGGTCTGTACCGCGTTCAACGCCGACTTCGACGGCGACCAGATGGCCGTGCACGTGCCGCTGTCGCTGGAAGCGCAGATGGAAGCGCGCACCCTGATGCTGGCCTCCAACAACGTGCTGTCGCCGGCCAACGGCGAGCCGATCATCGTGCCGTCGCAGGACATCGTATTGGGTCTGTATTACATGACCCGCGAGCGTATCGCCGCCAAGGGCGAGGGCATGATGTTCGCCGATGTCGGCGAGTTGCGCCGCGCCTGGCAGTCCGGCCTGGTCGACCTCAACGCCAAGATCGTGGTCCGCATCCGCGAGCGCCTGTTCGATGACAACGGCCAGTTGGTCGAGAAGGTCAGCCGCTACGAGACCGTGGCCGGTCGTTCCATGCTGTCCGAGATCCTGCCGCCCGGCCTGTCGTACGACCACGTCAACAAGGTGCTGAAGAAGAAAGAGATCTCCCGGTTGATCAACGCCAGCTTCCGCAAGTGCGGCCTGAAAGAGACCGTGATCTTCGCCGACAAGCTGATGTATACCGGCTTCTCCATGGCCGCCCGTGGCGGTATCTCCATCTGCATGCAGGACATGCTGATGCCGCCGCAGAAGCACGACATCCTGTCCGCCGCCGAAAAAGAGGTGAAGGAGATCGAGGAGCAGTACACCTCCGGTCTGGTGACCCAGGGCGAGCGCTACAACAAGGTGGTCGATATCTGGGGCCAGGCTGGCGACAAGGTGGCCAAGGCCATGATGGAGCAGCTGTCGCACGAAGAGGTGGTCAACGCCAAGGGCGATAAGGTCAAGCAGGAGTCGTTCAACTCCATCTACATGATGGCCGACTCCGGCGCCCGCGGTTCCGCCGCCCAGATCCGCCAGCTGGCCGGCATGCGCGGCCTGATGGCCAAGCCGGACGGCTCCATCATCGAGACCCCGATTACCGCGAACTTCCGCGAAGGCCTGAACGTTCTGCAGTACTTCATCTCGACCCACGGCGCGCGTAAGGGTTTGGCCGATACCGCGTTGAAGACGGCGAACTCCGGTTACCTGACCCGCCGCCTGGTCGACGTGACCCAGGACCTGGTGATCACCGAAGACAATTGCGGCACCGGCAACGGCATGGTCATGAAGGCCCTGGTCGAAGGCGGCGACGTGATCGAGCCGCTGCGCGAGCGCATCCTCGGCCGCGTGGCCGCGAGCGACGTGGTCAGCCCGGATACCGGCGAGACCGTGATCGAGGCCGGCACCCTGCTCGACGAAGCGATGGTCGACCTGATCGAGCAGCAGGGCATCGACGAGGTCAAGGTCCGCACCCCGCTGACCTGCGAAACCCGCTGGGGCTTGTGCGCCAAGTGCTACGGTCGCGACCTCGGTCGTGGCCACCTGGTCAACTCGGGCGAGGCGGTCGGTGTGATCGCCGCCCAGTCGATCGGTGAGCCGGGTACCCAGCTGACCATGCGGACCTTCCACATCGGTGGCGCCGCCTCGCGTGCCGCCTCGGCCAGCCAGGTCGAGTGTAAGTCTACCGGTACCGCCCGTTTTGCCGCGACGATGCGCTACGTGACCAACGTCCGTGGCGAGCAGGTGGTGATTTCGCGTAACGGCGAGGTCTTGATCGTCGACGACAACGGCCGCGAACGTGAGCGCCACAAGGTGCCGTACGGCGCCACCCTTGGTGTCAAGGACGGTGCGGCGCTGAAGGCCGGTACCGCGCTGGCCACCTGGGACCCGCATACCCGCCCGATCATCACCGAGTATGCCGGCCGCGTGAAGTTCGAGAACGTGGAAGAGGGCGTCACCGTCGCCAAGCAGATCGACGAGGTGACCGGCCTGTCCACCCTGATCGTCATCGACGCCAAGCGTCGCGGTAGCGCCGCCAGCAAGGGCCTGCGTCCGCAGGTCAAGCTGATCGGCGCCGACGGCAAGGAAGCCAAGGTGGCCGGCACCGACATCACCGTGAACATCGGTTTCCAGGTCGGCTCGCTGATCACCGTGAAGGACGGCCAAGAGGTGAACGTGGGTGACGTGCTGGCGCGGATCCCGCAGGAAACCTCGAAGACCCGCGACATTACCGGCGGTCTGCCGCGCGTGGCCGAACTGTTCGAGGCCCGCAGTCCGAAGGATGCCGGTATGCTGGCCGAGATCACCGGTACCGTCTCCTTCGGCAAGGACACCAAGGGCAAGCAGCGTCTGGTGCTGACCGACATGGACGGCACCCCGCACGAGTACCTGATCCCGAAGGACAAGCACGTCACCGTGCACGACGGCCAGGTGGTGCAGAAGGGCGAGACCATCGTCGACGGTCCGGCCGATCCGCACGACATCTTGCGTCTGCAGGGGATCGAGGCCTTGGCCCGCTACATCATCAACGAGGTGCAGGACGTCTACCGTCTGCAGGGCGTGAAGATCAACGACAAGCACATCGAGGTCGTGGTCCGTCAGATGCTGCGTCGTGTCCACGTGGTCGATGCCGGCGACTCCCGCTTCATCCCGGGTGAGCAGGTCGAGCGTTCGGAGGTGCTGGAAGAGAACGATCGCTTGGTCGCCGAAGGCAAGCAAGTCGCTACGTATGACGACGTGCTGCTGGGTATCACCAAGGCTTCGCTGTCGACCGACTCCTTCATCTCGGCGGCCTCCTTCCAGGAGACCACCCGCGTGTTGACCGAGGCCGCCATCATGGCCAAGAAGGACGACCTGCGTGGCCTGAAGGAAAACGTCATCGTCGGCCGCTTGATTCCGGCCGGCACGGGCCTGGCCCACCATCGCAACCGGCAGCAGCAGGCGGCGATGGAGGCGGTGGTCGTCGAGACCCAGGTCGAGGAAACGGCGGCAGAGGGTGGGGCCGGCGAGGAGGCTTGACAGCCCCTCTTTACACCTCTAGAATGCGCGGTCTTTTTCTGGCGACGGCCCGCGAGGCGACTCGTGGGCCGTTTTGTACAGGCAAAACCGATTTTAAGTAGCTGATTTTTCGAGAAGGCGCGAGCAATGCCAACCATTAACCAGCTTGTGCGCAAGGCGCGCAAGGCCCCGATTGAGAAGAGCAAGGTACCTGCCATGGAGTCCTGCCCGCAGAAGCGTGGCGTGTGTACCCGTGTCTATACCACGACCCCGAAGAAGCCGAACTCGGCCTTGCGTAAAGTTGCCAAGGTTCGCTTGTCCAACGGCTTCGAGATCATCGGTTACATCGGTGGCGAGGGCCACAACCTGCAAGAGCACTCGGTGGTGCTGGTGCGCGGTGGCCGGGTCAAGGACTTGCCGGGTGTGCGCTACCACATCGTGCGTGGCAGCCTGGATACCCAGGGCGTCAAGGATCGGAAGCAGTCGCGCTCGAAGTACGGTGCCAAGCGCCCGAAAGCGGCCTAATGCTGAATTGAGGATAGAGAACTATGCCACGTCGTCGTGAAGTCCCTAAGCGCGAGATCCTGCCGGATCCGAAATTTGGTAACCAGGAAGTTGCCAAGTTCATGAACGTCATTATGAGCAGCGGTAAGAAGTCCGTTGCCGAGCGCATCGTCTACGGTGCCTTCGATCAGGTTGGCCAGAAGAGCGGCAAGGACCCCCTGGAGGTGTTCTCCCAGGCCCTGGCCAACATCAAGCCGGTGGTCGAGGTGAAAAGCCGTCGCGTCGGTGGTGCCAACTATCAGGTGCCGGTGGAAGTGCGTCCGGCTCGTCGTCTGGCTCTGGCCATGCGCTGGTTGAAGGAAGCCGCCCGCAAGCGGGGTGAGAAGTCCATGGGTGCCCGTCTGGCCGGCGAATTGATCGATGCGGCCGAGGGGCGTGGCGGCGCCATGAAGAAGCGCGAGGAAGTGCACCGTATGGCCGAAGCCAACAAGGCCTTCAGTCATTTCCGTTTCTAAAGAATTTAGGTGAAATAAAGTGGCTCGTAGCACCCCCATCGAACGCTATCGCAATATCGGCATTTCGGCGCACATCGACGCCGGCAAGACCACCACGACCGAACGTGTCCTGTTCTACACCGGTAAATCCCACAAGATCGGTGAAGTGCATGATGGCGCCGCCACCATGGACTGGATGGAGCAGGAGCAGGAGCGCGGTATCACCATTACCTCCGCGGCGACCACCGCCTTCTGGCGCGGTATGGATGGCAAGTACCCCGAGCATCGCATCAACATCATCGACACCCCGGGCCACGTCGACTTCACCATCGAGGTCGAGCGCTCCATGCGTGTGCTGGACGGTGCTTGCATGGTCTATTGCGCGGTGGGTGGCGTGCAGCCCCAGTCCGAGACGGTTTGGCGTCAGGCCAACAAATACGGCGTGCCCCGTCTGGCCTTCGTCAACAAGATGGACCGCTCCGGCGCCAACTTCTTCAAGGTCTACGATCAGATGCGTGCGCGTCTGAAGGCCAACCCGGTTCTGCTGCAGGTGCCGATCGGCGCCGAGGACAGCTTTGCTGGCGTGGTCGACCTGGTCAAGATGAAGGCGATCTTCTGGGACGAGGCCTCCCAGGGCATGAAATTCGAGTACCGCGACATCCCGGCCGAGTTGCTGGACACCTGTAAGGAGTGGCGCGAGAAGATGGTCGAGGTGGCTGCCGAAGCCAGTGAAGACCTGATGAACAAGTACCTCGAGGAGGGGGATCTCTCCGAAGCGGAGATCAAGCAGGCCCTGCGTACCCGCACCATCGCCAGCGAGATCGTGCCGATGCTGTGCGGCTCCGCCTTCAAGAACAAGGGCGTGCAGGCCATGTTGGATGCCGTGGTCGACTACCTGCCGTCGCCGGTCGACATCCCGCCGGTCAAGGGCGAGAAGGAAAACGGCGAGAAGGATCAGCGCAGGGCCGACGACAGCGAGCCGTTCTCTGCCCTGGCCTTCAAGATCATGACCGATCCCTACGTCGGTCAGCTCACCTTCTTCCGGGTCTATTCCGGCGTGGTCAACTCCGGCGACACCATCTACAACTCGGTCAAGGGCAAGAAAGAGCGCCTCGGCCGTATCCTGCAGATGCATGCCAACAACCGCGAAGAGATCAAGGAAGTGCGCGCCGGCGACATCGCCGCCGCTGTCGGCCTGAAAGAGGCGATCACTGGCGACACCCTGAGTGCGCTGGACAAGCCGATCATCCTCGAGCGCATGGAATTCCCCGAGCCGGTGATCCACGTCGCCGTCGAGCCGAAGACCAAGGCCGACCAGGAGAAGATGGGCCTGGCCCTGAACCGCCTGGCTCAGGAAGACCCCTCCTTCCGTGTCCGCACCGACGAGGAATCCGGCCAGACCATCATCTCCGGTATGGGCGAGTTGCACCTGGAGATCCTGGTCGACCGCATGAAGCGCGAATTCGGGGTCGAGGCCAACGTCGGTGCCCCCCAGGTGGCCTACCGCGAAGCCATCCGCAAGGCGGTCGAGGTCGAAGGCAAGTTCGTCAAGCAGTCCGGCGGTAAGGGTCAGTACGGCCACGTCTGGATCAAGATGGAACCGAACGAGATTGGCAAGGGTTATGAGTTCGTCGATGCCATCAAGGGCGGCTCGGTGCCGCGTGAGTATATTCCCGCGGTCGACAAGGGTCTGAAAGATTCGCTGCCGAATGGCGTGCTGGCGGGCTTTCCGGTGGAAGACGTCAAGATCACCCTGTTCGACGGCTCCTACCACGAGGTGGACTCCTCCGAACAGGCGTTCAAGATGGCCGCCAGCATGGCCTTCAAGGAAGGTATGCGCAAGGCCAATCCGGTCCTGCTCGAGCCGATGATGGCGGTCGAGGTCGAGACCCCCGAGGATTACATGGGCGATGTCATGGGCGATCTGTCCTCCCGTCGCGGCATGATCCAGGGCATGGAAGACCTGCCCGGCGGCAAGGCGATCAAGGCCGAGGTACCGTTGTCCGAGATGTTCGGCTACTCGACCCAGTTGCGCTCGCTGTCCCAGGGTCGGGCCACGTACACCATGGAATTCAAACACTACTCCGAGGCGCCTAAGAACGTCGCGGATGCCATCATCAACAAGAAGTGAGGTATTGAGTCATGGCCAAGGGTAAATTTGAGCGGACGAAACCGCACGTAAACGTGGGTACGATTGGTCACGTGGACCATGGCAAGACCACGCTGACGGCGGCGATCACGACGATCCTGTCGAAGAAATTTGGTGGTGAGGCGAAAGGTTACGACCAGATCGACTCGGCGCCGGAAGAAAAGGCGCGCGGCATCACCATCAACACCGCGCACGTCGAATACGAGACGGCCAACCGGCACTACGCCCACGTGGACTGCCCGGGCCACGCCGACTACGTGAAGAACATGATCACCGGTGCGGCCCAGATGGACGGCGCCATCCTGGTTGTGTCGGCCGCCGACGGCCCCATGCCCCAGACCCGCGAGCACATCCTGCTGGCGCGTCAGGTCGGCGTGCCCTACATCATCGTCTACATGAACAAAGCCGACATGGTCGACGACGCCGAACTGCTCGAGCTGGTCGAAATGGAAATCCGCGAGCTCCTGTCCAAGTACGACTTCCCCGGCGACGACACCCCCATCATCAAAGGTTCCGCCTTGAAGGCCCTGGAAGGCGACCAGTCCGAAATCGGCGAGCCCAGCATCTTCGCGCTGGCCGACGCCCTGGACAGCTACATCCCCGAGCCCGAGCGCGCTGTTGACGGCGCCTTCCTGATGCCCGTGGAAGACGTTTTCTCCATCTCCGGCCGCGGCACCGTCGTGACCGGCCGGGTCGAGCGTGGCATCGTCAAAGTTGGCGACGAAATCGAAATCGTCGGCATCAAGCCCACCGTCAAGACCACCTGTACCGGCGTCGAGATGTTCCGCAAGCTGCTCGATCAGGGCCAGGCGGGCGACAACGTCGGCGTGCTGCTGCGCGGCACCAAGCGGGAAGAAGTCGAGCGTGGCCAAGTGCTGGCCAAGCCGGGTTCGATCAACCCGCACACCAAATTCACGGCCGAGATTTACGTGCTGAGCAAGGACGAAGGTGGTCGTCACACCCCGTTCTTCAACGGCTACCGTCCGCAGTTCTACTTCCGTACCACCGACGTGACCGGCTCGATCGACCTGCCGGCGGGTACCGAGATGGTGATGCCAGGCGACAACGTGTCGATCACGGTGAGCCTGATTGCGCCGATCGCGATGGAAGAGGGTCTGCGTTTTGCTGTGCGCGAGGGCGGTCGTACCGTCGGCGCCGGCGTCGTGGCGAAGATTATTGAGTAAGAAAGCAAATCATGCAGAGCCAGAAAATCCGCATCCGCCTGAAGGCGTATGACTACAAGCTGATCGACCAGTCGGCCATGGAGATCGTCGACACCGCCAAGCGGACCGGCGCCGTGGTCAAGGGCCCGGTGCCCCTGCCCACCTCGATCGAGCGCTTCAACCTGCTGCGTTCGCCGCACGTCAACAAGACCTCGCGCGATCAGCTGGAAATGCGCACCCACAAGCGCCTGATGGACATCATCGACCCGACGGACAAGACCGTCGATGCCCTGATGAAGCTGGATTTGCCGGCGGGTGTGGACGTCGAGATCAAGTTGCAGTAAACTCGCGCCCTTTTCCATGGACGGAACCTCTTATCCGGTCCGTGGTCTGAGTGCGTTTAATTAGATACCGCCGGCCAATTGAAGTCGGCGCCTTAAAAGGAAACGAAAATGAGTCTAGGCCTTGTCGGTCGCAAGATCGGCATGACCCGCATTTTCGCTGATGACGGTACCTCCGTCCCGGTGACTGTGCTGGACATGTCGAACAATCGCGTCAGCCAAGTAAAGACCGTAGCAACGGATGGCTATGATGCCGTTCAGCTTGCCTACGGCAGCCGTAAGCCCAATCGCGTGACCAAAGCCATGGCGGGCCACTTCGCCAAGGCCAGTGTCGAGGCGGCGGCAGGCATGACCGAATTCCCCGTTGCCGCTGATGTCGCGGGCCAGTATCAGGCCGGCGCCAGCGTGACTGTCGAAATTTTCCAGGCTGGCCAAATGGTCGATGTCTCGGGCGTGACCCAGGGTAAGGGCTTCGCCGGTACGATCAAGCGCCATAACTTCAGCTCGCAGCGTGCCTCGCACGGTAACTCGCGTTCGCACAATGTGCCGGGTTCCATCGGTCAGGCGCAGGATCCGGGTCGGATCTTCCCGGGTAAGCGCATGTCGGGCCACATGGGTGCGGCTAACCGCACCATCCAGAACCTGGAGGTGGTGCGTGTCGATAACGAGCGTCAGCTGCTGTTGATCAAGGGTGCCGTCCCGGGCCCCAAAGGTGGCGACGTGGTCGTGCGTCCGGCCGTGAAAGGGGGCGCATAATGGAACTGAAGATGATTAATGCCCAGGGTGCCGATGCCGGCGCCGTGTCGGCATCCGATACCCTGTTCGGTCGCGAGTACAACGAGGCCCTGGTGCACCAGTTGGTCAAGGCCTTTCTGGCCAATGCCCGTCAAGGCACCCGTGCCCAGAAGGACCGCGAACAAGTCAAGCACAGCACCAAGAAGCCGTTCCGTCAGAAAGGCACCGGCCGTGCCCGTGCCGGTATGACCTCCAGTCCGTTGTGGCGCGGAGGCGGTCGGATCTTCCCGAACAGCCCCGACGAGAACTTCACCGAGAAGGTGAACCGCAAGATGTATCGCGCCGGCATGGCCTCCATCCTGTCCAAGCTGGCCCAGGATGGCCGCCTGAAGGTGGTCGATGGCTTCACCGTCGAGGCGCCTAAGACCAAGTTGATGGCGGCCAAGATCAAGGATATGGGCATGAGCAACCGTGTGTTGATCATCACCCCCGAGGTCGATGACAACCTGTGGCTGTCTTCCCGCAACCTGCACAACGTGCTGGTGCTGGAGCCCCATCAAGCCGACCCGTGGAGCCTGGTCCGTTTCGACCATGTGCTGATGACGCGCGATGCGGTGAAGTCGTTCGAGGAGATGTTCGCATGAATGCCGTGAAGATGAACGAGGAACGCCTGATGCAGGTCATCCTCGCGCCGGTGATCTCCGAGAAGAGCACGCGCGTGGCCGATCAGAACGAGCAGGTCGTATTCCAGGTGGTGCCCGATGCCACCAAGCCTGAGATCAAGGCGGCGGTCGAGCTGCTGTTCAAGGTCCAGGTCAAGGATGTGAAAGTGGCCAATGTCAAAGGCAAGGTGAAGCGTTTCGGTCGCTTCTTCGGTCGCCGCGACAACTGGAAGAAGGCATATGTTTGCCTGAAGCCGGGCCAGGAACTGAACTTTGTGGCAGGGGAATAAGCCATGGCTCTGGTAAAACTCAAACCGACTTCCAACGGCCGTCGTGCCGTGGTCAAGGTGGTCACGCCTGGCTTGCACAAGGGTGCGCCCCATGCTGCTTTGCTGGAGAAGCAAAAGCAGAAGGCTGGCCGTAACAACAACGGTCATATCACCACCCGGCACAAGGGCGGTGGTCACAAGCATCATTACCGTATCGTCGACTTCAAGCGCGACAAGGACGGCATCGTGGCCAAGGTCGAGCGTATCGAATACGACCCGAACCGCAGCGCCCACATCGCCCTGCTGTGCTATGCCGACGGCGAGCGTCGCTACATCATCGCCCCGCGCGGCCTCGAGGCCGGCGCCCAGGTGGTGAGCGGTGCCGAGGCCCCGATCAAGCCGGGCAACACCCTGCCGCTGCGCAACATCCCGGTCGGTAGCACGGTGCATTGCATCGAGATGCAGCCGGGCAAGGGTGCCCAGTTGGCGCGTGCCGCCGGCACCAGCGTCCAGTTGCTGGCACGAGAAGGCAGCTATGCCCAGTTGCGTCTGCGTTCCGGCGAGATCCGCAAGGTGCACGTCGATTGCCGCGCCACCATCGGTGAGGTCGGCAACGAAGAGAACAACCTGCGTTCCTACGGCAAGGCCGGTGCCATTCGTTGGCGCGGTATCCGCCCGACGGTGCGTGGCGTCGCGATGAACCCGGTCGATCACCCGCATGGCGGTGGCGAGGGTCGTACCGGCGAGGGCCGCGTGCCTGTGTCGCCGTGGGGCCAGCCGACCAAGGGTTATCGTACCCGCAGCAACAAGCGCACCGACAATATGATCGTGCGTCGCCGTCACAAAGCGTAAGGGGTGAGTTGAAATGGCTCGTTCAGTAAAGAAAGGCCCGTTCGTTGACGGGCATCTCATGAATAAAGTAGTGGCGGCTCACTCCGCCGGCGATAAGCGTCCGATCAAAACATGGTCGCGCCGCTCGACGGTTCTGCCCGATTTCATCGGTCTGACCATCGCCGTGCACAACGGTAAGCAGCATATCCCCGTGTATGTCACGGAAAACATGGTGGGCCACAAGCTCGGCGAGTTTTCGCTGACCCGTACTTTCAAGGGTCACGCCGCCGACAAGAAGGTCAAGAAGAAGTAAGGAGAGCATGATGAGAGTTTCTGCCGTATTGCGGGGCACTCGGCTTTCCGCGCAAAAGGCCCGCCTGGTGGCTGATCTGGTTCGCGGCAAGCCCGTGGACAAGGCCCTGAACATCCTGGCCTTCACCCCGAACAAGGGTGCGGGCGTGATCAAGAAGGTGCTGGAGTCGGCGATCGCCAATGCCGAGCACAACGAAGGTGCCGATATCGATGCCCTGAAGGTCGCTACGATTTTCGTCGACGAGGGTCCGGTGCTCAAGCGCTTTACCGCGCGCGCCAAGGGTCGCGGCAACAGGATTACCAAGCCTACTTGTCACATCACTGTGACCGTCGGCGACTGAGGAAAAGACATGGGACAGAAGATTCATCCGACCGGCTTCCGCCTGAGTGTGACCCGTAACTGGTCCTCCAAGTGGTTTGCCAACACCAAAGGCTTCGGTGGCACCCTGATCGAGGACATCAAGGTCCGCGCTTTCCTGAAGAAGAAGCTGAACCATGCTTCTTTGAGCCGCATCCAGATCGAGCGTCCGGCCAAGAACGCCCGCATCACCCTGTTCTCGGCGCGTCCGGGCGTGGTGATCGGCAAAAAGGGCGAGGATATCGAGAACCTGCGCAAGCAGGTGCAGGCCATGATGAGCGTGCCGGTGACCCTGAACATCGAGGAAGTGCGCAAGCCTGAAACCGATGCCCAGATCATCGCCGACTCGATCGCCAACCAGCTGGAAAAGCGGATCATGTTCCGCCGCGCGATGAAGCGTGCAATGCAGAACGCGATGCGTTTCGGTGCCCAGGGCATCAAGATCATGAGCTCCGGCCGACTGAACGGCGCCGAGATCGCCCGCACCGAGTGGTACCGCGAAGGTCGTGTGCCGTTGCACACCCTGCGCGCCGACATCGACTACGGTTTTGCCGAAGCCAACACCACCTACGGCGTGATCGGCATCAAGGTTTGGGTCTACAAGGGCGAGAGCGTGGGCCGCGGCGAGAAACCCGTTGCCGCCCCCGAGCCCGAGAAACGTGGCAAGAAGTCAGGAGTGAAACATGCTGCAGCCGGCTAGAAGGAAATTCCGCAAGGAGCAGAAGGGCCGTAACACCGGCGTCGCTACCCGCGGTGCCAAGGTGAGCTTCGGCGAATTCGGCTTGAAGGCCATTGGTCGCGGCCGGATCACCGCCCGCCAGATCGAGGCTGCGCGTCGTGCGATGACCCGTCACGTCAAGCGCGGTGGCCGTATCTGGATTCGTATCTTCCCGGACAAGCCGATCTCCCAGAAGCCGGCTGAAGTGCGTATGGGTAACGGTAAAGGCACGCCCGAGTACTACGTGGCCGAGATCCAGCCGGGCAAGATGCTGTACGAGATGGAAGGCGTGAGCGAAGAGTTGGCGCGTGAGGCGTTTAAGCTGGCCGCCGCGAAGCTGCCCATTCCCACCATGTTTGTGACCCGTCAGATCGGGGGCTGATCATGAAAGCAAATGATTTGAGAGCCAAGAGCCAGGATGAGCTCAAGAAGGAACTGATGGACCTGTTGCGGGCCCAGTTCAGCTTGCGCATGCAGCTTGGCACCCAGCAGACCAATAAGACCCACGAGCTTCGCAAGGTGCGCCGGGATATCGCCCGCGTGCGTACCGTCATGCACGAGTCGAAGCTCAAGGCCGGCAACTGAGAGGTAGATGATGGCCGAGCAAGAGAAGAGCAAAAACGTTCGCGCACTGACCGGCAAGGTCGTGAGCGACAAGATGGACAAAACGGTGACCGTGCTGGTCGAGCGTAAGGTCAAGCACCCGCTCTATGGCAAGATTATCCGCATGTCCAAGAAGTATCATGCGCATGACGAGAAGAACGAGTATCACGAAGGTGATACCGTGCAGATCGAAGAGTGCCGCCCGCTGTCCAAGACCAAGGCTTGGACCGTGAGCAAGCTCATCGAAAAGGCGCGCATCGTCTAAAAAGCGCTTGCAAGCAGAAAAGACCGTCGCTATAATCGCGGTCTTTTCGTCGTGCCTCCAGGTCTGGGGTGTTGGTATTCCGGCCTTGGCGCAAAACCCTTCGGGATCCAAAACTGCTTGGCTTGGCCGAGATAAGTTGGATTGGAGTTGAGATCATGATTCAAATGCAGTCCATGCTGGACGTGGCCGATAACACCGGCGCGCGTACCGTGATGTGCATTAAGGTGCTGGGTGGTTCCAAGCGCCGGTATGCCAGCGTAGGCGACATTATCAAGGTGAGCATCAAGGATGCGGCCCCGCGCGGTCGCGTCAAGAAAGGCGATGTCTACAACGCCGTGGTCGTGCGTACGGCCAAGGGTGTGCGTCGCCCCGATGGTTCCCTGATCAAGTTCGATGGCAACGCAGCAGTGTTGCTCAACAATAAGCTCGAGCCGATCGGCACCCGTATCTTCGGGCCGGTTACCCGCGAGCTGCGCACGGAGAAGTTCATGAAGATCGTCTCCCTGGCGCCCGAGGTTCTGTAAGGAGTCTGGTCATGCGTAAAATTCGCAAAGGTGACGAGGTCGTCGTCCTGACCGGCAAGGACAAAGGCAAGCGTGGCACTGTGCTGCGCGTGCTGGAGAGCCATGTGGTCGTGGAGGGTGTCAATCGCGTCAAGCGCGCGGTGAAGCCCAACCCCATGAAAGGCACGACCGGTGGTTTCATGGACAAAGACATGCCGATCGAGATCTCTAACGTGGCGCTGTTCAACACCGCCACCGGCAAGGGTGATCGCGTCGGAATCAAAACGCTGGAGGACGGGCGCAAAGTGCGCTTTTTCAAGTCCAATGGCGAAGTCGTGGATGCGTGAGGACTGAGCCATGGCGCGTTTGTACGATTACTACAAGGACACCGTTGTTGCCGAGCTGACCAAACAGTTCGGCTACAAGTCGGTGATGGAAGTGCCCCGGATCGAGAAGATCACCCTGAACATGGGTGTTGGCGAGGCGGTGGGCGATAAGAAGGTCATGGAGTTCGCTGTTGGCGACTTGACCAAGATCGCCGGCCAGAAGCCCGTGGTGACCAAGGCCCGCAAGTCGATTGCCGGCTTCAAGATCCGCGACAACTACCCGGTCGGTTGCAAGGTGACCCTGCGCCGCGATCGTATGTATGAGTTTCTTGATCGTCTGGTGAGTATCGCTATTCCGCGTATCCGCGATTTCCGCGGTATCGGCGGCAAGGGGTTCGATGGTCGTGGCAACTACAACATGGGTGTCAAGGAACAGATCATGTTCCCCGAGATCGAGTACGACAAGATCGATGCCCTGCGTGGTATGAACATCACCATCACTACGACTGCCAAGAGCGACGCCGAAGCCCGCGCGCTCCTGGTTGCGTTCAAATTTCCGTTCAAGAGCTGAGGTTGACATGGCTAAGACCGCGTTGATCAACCGTGAAGACAAGCGCCGCCGCATGGTCAAGAAGTACGAGGCCAAGCGCGCTGAGCTGAAGGCCATCATTAATGACGCCAGCCGTTCCGACGAGGATCGCATGGCCGCTCGCGAAAAGTTCCATGCGTTGCCGCGCAATGCTAGTCCGATTCGCTTGCGTAACCGTTGCCAGCTGACCGGCCGCCCGCGTGGCGTGTTCCGCAAGTTTGGTTTGTGCCGTAACAAGATCCGCGAGATCGCCATGCGTGGCGAGATCCCGGGTGTTGTCAAGGCCAGCTGGTAAGGGAGAGACGATATGAGTATGAGTGATCCCATTGCCGACATGCTGACCCGCATCCGCAACGGCCAGATGACCGAGAAGGTCAGCGTCCGGATGCCGGCCTCAAAGCTGAAGAAGGCAATTGCCCAAGTGCTGAAAGACGAGGGCTACATCGAGGACTTCGCCGTGCGCGAGAGCAACGGTCTACCGGAGATGGAAGTGGCGTTGAAGTATTACGCCGGCCGTCCGGTGATCGAGAAGATCGAGCGCGTGAGCAAGCCCGGTTTGCGTGTTTACAAAGGTCAAGGCGACCTGCCGCGCGTGATGAACGGCTTGGGTGTGGCGATTGTGTCCACCTCCCAGGGTGTGATGACCGACCGCAAGGCCCGCTCTCTGGGCGTGGGCGGCGAGGTCCTGTGCGTTGTGGCGTGAGGTGAGCGATGTCCCGAGTTGCTAAGAATCCGATTGCGGTGCCGTCCGGCGTGGAAGTGTCCATCGCCAGCGACGCGATCTCCGTCAAGGGCCCGTTGGGCGCGCTTAAGCAGGCGCTTACCAGTCGCGTCAAGGTCAACCTGGCCGATGGTAACCTGCAAGTGGCCGCTGCTGATGACAGCCGCGAAGCCAATGCCATGTCTGGTACTACGCGTGCGCTGCTGGCCAATATGGTTTTCGGTGTATCCAAGGGTTTCGAGCGCAAGCTGACCCTGGTCGGCGTCGGCTACCGTGCGCAGGCCCAGGGCAACAAGCTGAACCTGAGCTTGGGTTTCTCCCATCCGGTCGAGCATGTGATGCCTGAGGGGATCAAGGTCGAGACCCCGAGCCAGACCGAGATCCTGATCAAGGGCGCGGACAAGCAGAAGGTTGGTCAGGTGGCGGCGGACGTGCGTGCCTATCGCAGCCCCGAGCCTTACAAGGGCAAGGGCATCCGTTATGCCGACGAAGTGGTGGTCTTGAAAGAGACCAAGAAGAAGTAACCTGGAGCGCTTGAAATGGACAAGAATATCCGGCGTCTGCGCAGGGCGCGCAAAACCCGCGCCAAGATTGCAGAACTGGCTGTGGCCCGTCTGTGCGTGCATCGCACGAATAGCCACATCTATGCACAAATTATCGACGCCACTGGCGGCCGCATCGTAACCAGCGCCTCCACTGTGGAAAAAGACGTGCGTGGCCAGATCAAGAATGGCGGCAACATCGAGGCGGCCAAGCTGGTCGGCCAGCGCATCGCCGAAAAAGCGAAGCAAGCTGGTGTGACTTCGGTTGCTTTCGACCGTGGCGGCAATGCCTATCATGGCCGGGTCAAGGCCCTGGCCGAGGCGGCGCGCGAGCACGGACTGAGTTTCTAAGCGAGGATTAAGATGGCTAGAGTCGAACAGCAGCAGGACGAGCGCAGCGACGGCCTCAAGGAAAAGATGATTGCGGTCAACCGTGTCACCAAGGTGGTGAAGGGCGGCCGTATTCTGAGTTTCGCAACCCTGACCGTGGTTGGTGATGGCGACGGCGGTATCGGCATGGGCAAGGGCAAGGCCCGTGAAGTGCCGGTGGCCGTGCAGAAGGCCATGGAAGAGGCGCGCAAGAAGATGATCAAGGTGCCGCTGAAGAACGGTACCTTCCACCACTCGGTGGTCGGTTGCCACGGCGCCTCCAAGGTGCTGATCCAACCGGCCTCCGAAGGTACCGGTATCATCGCCGGCGGCCCGATGCGTGCGATCTTCGAGGTGATGGGCGTGCACAACGTGCTGGCCAAGTGCATCGGTTCCACCAATCCCTACAACGTGGTCCGTGCCACGCTGGACGGTTTGTCGCAGATGATGACCCCCAGCGAGGTTGCCGCCAAGCGTGGCAAGACCGTGGCCGAAATTCTGGAGTAAGCCATGAGCGGCAAGATCAAAGTGACCCTGATCAAGAGCCCGATCGGCACCAAGCAGAACCACCGCGAGAGCGTGCGTGGCTTGGGCCTGAAGCGGATGCATCAAAGCGTCATCCTGGAAGACACGCCGTCCGTGCGCGGCATGATCAACCAGGTGCGCTACTTGGTGAAGAGCGAGGTGGTCTAAATGCAATTGAATAATCTGAAACCTGCTGTCGGCAGCACCCACGCCAAGAAGCGCGTCGGTCGCGGCATCGGTTCCGGCCTGGGTAAGACCGCAGGCCGTGGCCACAAGGGCCAGAAGTCCCGCGCCGGTGGCTTCCACAAGGTCGGCTTCGAGGGCGGTCAAATGCCGTTGGCTCGTCGTCTGCCCAAGCGTGGCTTTATCTCCTTGAACCGCGCGTTCAAGGCCGAGGTGACGTTGTCCGACTTGAATAAACTGCCGATCGACGCGATCGATCTGCTGGCTCTGAAGCAGGCCGGTGTCGTGCCCCAGATGGCCAACACCGTCAAGGTGATCCTGTCCGGCAAGATCGAACGTGCCGTCAAGGTCTCCGGCGTCGGCGTAACTAAAGGCGCCAAGGCTGCGATCGAGGCTGCCGGTGGCAGCGTCGCCGAGGCCTAATTAGGAGCGCACTTGAACACGGCTGCGGGCAACTTCCTTGGCATGACCAGCAAGATGGGCGACCTTAAGCGTCGCCTTTGGTTTCTGCTGGGGGCTCTGATCGTCTACCGAATCGGCGCGCATATTCCTGTGCCCGGTATCGATCCGGCGACCCTGGAGCAATTGTTCCGCAGCCAGCAAGGCGGCATCCTGGGCATGTTCAACATGTTTTCGGGTGGCGCGCTGTCTCGCTTCACTGTTTTCGCGCTGGGCATCATGCCCTACATCTCGGCCTCGATCATCATGCAGCTGTTGACGGTGGTGTCGCCGCAGCTCGAGGCGATGAAGAAGGAAGGCGAAGCGGGCCGGCGTAAGATCACGCAATACACGCGCTACGGCACGGTCGTGTTGGCGTTGTTCCAGGCATTGGGTATTTCGATTGCCTTGGAAAGCCAGCCGGGGCTGGTGGTTGAGCCTGGCCTGATGTTCCGCATCACTGCGGTGATGACCCTGGTGGCCGGTACCATGTTCCTGATGTGGCTGGGTGAGCAAATTACTGAGCGTGGTATCGGTAACGGCATCTCCATCATCATCTTTGCCGGTATCGCGGCGGGTCTGCCCCATGCGGTCGGCGGTACCTTGGAGTTGGCGCGTACCGGTGCCTTTTCCATCCCGCTGGTACTGATGCTGTTCATCGGGGCGTTGTTGGTCACGGCGCTGGTGGTATTCATGGAGCGTGGCCAACGCAAGATTTTGGTCAACTATGCCAAAAGGCAGGTTGGTAACAAGGTGTACGGCGGCCAGAGCTCGCATCTGCCGTTGAAGATCAATATGGCCGGCGTGATCCCGCCGATCTTCGCGTCCAGCATTATTTTGTTCCCGGCCACCTTGGCGGGTTGGTTCGGCAGCAACGAGAGCATGTCGTGGCTGAAAGATATCGGTTCGGCGTTGTCGCCCGGTCAGCCGGTGTACGTGATCCTGTATGCGACGGCAATTATCTTCTTCTGCTTCTTCTATACCGCGCTGGTGTTCAATCCGCGGGAGACGGCCGACAACCTGAAGAAGAGCGGTGCCTTCGTGCCGGGTATCCGGCCGGGCGATCAGACCGCACGTTACATCGACAAGATCATGACCCGTTTGACCCTGGTCGGTGCGATCTACATCACCCTGGTCTGCTTGCTGCCCGAGTTTCTGATCGTGAATTGGAACGTGCCGTTTTATTTTGGCGGTACCTCTCTGCTGATTATCGTTGTGGTGACGATGGATTTCATGGCCCAGGTCCAGGCCTACATCATGACTCACCAGTATGAGAGCCTGCTCAAGAAGGCCAACTTCAAAGGCGGTTTGGTCGGGCGCTGAGGGGTATGTCGAAAGAAGACGTCATCCAGATGCAGGGGGAGGTGTTGGAGATGTTACCCAATGCCACTTTCCGCGTGAAATTGGAAAACGGCCATGTTGTATTGGGCCATATCTCCGGCAAGATGCGGATGCACTACATCCGAATCCTGCCGGGCGACAAAGTTACCGTAGAGATGACGCCGTACGATCTCTCTCGGGCTCGGATCGTTTTCCGGGCGAAATGAGTTTTTAAAAGGAGCCGAACATGCGTGTTCAAGCCTCTGTGAAGAAGATCTGCCGCAAATGCAAAATCGTGCGCCGCAATGGTGTGGTGCGCGTCATTTGTAGCGAGGCGCGCCATAAGCAGCGCCAGGGCTGAAGGCTTGCGTTAAGCAAGCTTCAATTGTTATAATTTTTAGCTTTATTTTGCTGGGAGTTTTTCATGGCCCGCATTGCCGGGGTGAACATCCCCAACCATAAACATGCGGAGATCGCCTTGACGGCGATCTATGGTATTGGTCGCACCCGTGCGCGCCTCATCTGTACTGAGGCTGGCGTTGCACCGTCGACCAAAATGAAGGATCTGACTGACGCCGAGGTCGACAAGCTGCGCGACATCGTGGGAAAAATCACGGTAGAGGGTGACCTGCGCCGTGAAGTGACCATGAACATCAAGCGTCTGATGGATCTCGGTTGCTACCGTGGTCTGCGTCATCGCAAGGGCTTGCCCGTGCGCGGTCAGCGTACCCGGACCAATGCCCGTACCCGTAAGGGCCCGCGCAAGCAGATGCAAGTCAAGAAATAAGGTAAAGCGACATGGCTAAGGCTCAAGCGACGCGAGTGCGCAAAAAGGTCAAGAAGAACGTGGCTGAGGGTATTGCCCACATCCACGCCTCCTTCAACAACACCATCATCACCATCACCGACCGTCAGGGTAATGCCCTGGCTTGGGGTGCTTCCGGTGCGGCCGGCTTCAAGGGCTCGCGTAAGAGCACGCCGTTCGCGGCCCAGGTTGCGGCCGAGAATGCCGGCAAGCAGGCCCAGGAATACGGCGTGAAAAACCTGGAAGTGCGCATCAAGGGCCCTGGCCCGGGTCGCGAGTCTTCCGTGCGTGCGCTGAACAATCTTGGCTTCAAGATCACCAGCATTTCCGATGTGACGCCGATGCCGCACAACGGCTGCCGTCCTCCCAAAAAGCGTCGGATCTAATAGGAGTACAGCAAAGTGGCTCATTACATTGGACCCAAATGCCGTCAGTGCCGTCGGGAAGGCGAGAAGCTGTTCCTGAAGGGCGAGAAGTGCTTCACCGACAAGTGCGCCATGGAGCGTCGCGCGCACGCCCCCGGCCAGCATGGCGCCAAGCAAGTGCGTCTGTCCGACTACGGTACCCAGCTGCGCGAGAAGCAGAAGATTCGCCGTATCTACAACGTGTTGGAAGGCCAGTTCCGTCTGACCTACAAGGCGGCCGATGCGCGCAAGGGCGTGACCGGCGAAAACCTCCTGCAGTTGCTGGAGTCTCGTCTGGACAGCGTGGCCTATCGCATGGGCTTCGCCGCTTCCCGTTCCGAGGCACGCCAAGTGGTTCGCCACAACAGCATCCTGGTCAACGGCAAGCGCGTGAACATTCCGTCTTTCCAAGTCAAGCCGGGCGATGTGGTTGAAGTGGCCGAGCGTTCGAAGGGCCAGCTGCGCATCAAAGGCGCGCTGGAGGCTGCCGAAGGCCGCGGTTTCCCCGAGTGGGTCGAGGTCGATACCAAGGCGATGAAGGGCACCTACAAGGCTCGCCCGCAACGCTCCGAATTGCCGCCGACGATCAACGAGCACCTCGTGATCGAACTTTATTCCAAGTAATTCGTCCGCCTAAAGGTCTAAAACTATGTCGAACACTGGCGATCTGCTGAAGCCCCGTATTGTCGAGGTCAACAGCATTTCCCCGCGCCAAGCGCGGGTTACGCTGGAGCCGTTCGAGCGTGGCTACGGCCACACTCTGGGTAATGCCTTGCGTCGCATTCTGCTGTCTTCCATGCAGGGCTATGCGCCGACCGAGATCCGCATTGCCGGCGTGGTGCACGAATATTCCGCCATCGAGGGCGTGCAGGAAGACGTGGTCGATATCCTGCTCAACCTGAAGGGTTTGGCTGTCAAACTGAATAGCCGTAACGAAGCGACTCTTTCGGTGAAGAAGGACGGCGAAGGTGTCGTTACCGCCGGCGATCTGCAAGCCGGTCATGACGTCGAGATCCTGAATCCGGATCATGTCATCGCCCATGTCACCAAGGGTGGCAAGCTGGACATGGAGATCAAGGTCGAGGGCGGCCGCGGCTACGTGCCGGTGACTGCCCGTGTCGTCAAGGACGAGACCCGTCCGGTCGGCGTGATCATGATGGACGCCCTGTACAGCCCGGTGAAAAAGGTCAGCTTCAGCGTCGACAGCGCTCGCGTCGAGCAGCGTACCGACCTGGACAAGCTGGTGCTCGAGGTCGAGACCAATGGCGTAATCGAGCCGGAAGAGGCCGTGCGCGGCGCTGCCCGTCTGTTGATCGAGCAGTTGATGCCGTTCGCCGACCTGAAGGGCGTCAGCCTGTCGTCCGAGCAGCCGAGCATGGCCAGCGGCGCCCAGATCGATCCGATCCTGCTGCGTCCGGTGGACGAGCTGGAACTGACCGTGCGTTCCGCCAACTGCCTGAAGGCCGAGAACATCTATTACATCGGTGATCTGATCCAGCGCACCGAGAACGAACTGCTCAAGACCCCGAACCTGGGCCGCAAATCCTTGAACGAGATCAAGGATGTGCTGGCGGCGCGCGGTCTGACCCTGGGCATGAAGCTGGAAAATTGGCCGCCCGTTGGCTTGGATAAGCCCTAAGCCGCGGCCCGAACAAAGAGGTAATACAAAATGCGTCATCGCCTGTCCAACCGCAAACTGAACCGTACCAGCAGCCATCGTTCCGCGATGCTGCGCAACCTGACCAACGCCCTGTTGCGTCACGAGGTGATCAGCACAACCCTGCCCAAGGCCAAGGAATTGCGCCGCGTGGCCGAGCCCCTGATCACCCTGGGTAAGAAGCCGAGCCTGGCCAACCGCCGCCTCGCCTTCGACCGCACCCGTGACCGCGACATCGTGGCCAAGCTGTTCGACGACTTGGGCCCCCGCTTCATGGCGCGTCCCGGTGGCTACCTGCGTATCCTGAAGGCCGGCTTCCGCAAGGGCGACAACGCCCCCATGGCCTTGGTCGAGCTGGTCGACCGTCCCGAGGGCGGCGAGGCCGTGGCCGCTGAATAAACGGCGCGAGCTATGGTAAAAAGCCGGCATTAGCCGGCTTTTTTTTCGCCTATCGCCAGGCGGCCATCACGGGGGAGTGCGATGAAGATTCGGATGTATCAAGTCGATGCCTTTGCCGCTCGGCTGTTCGAGGGCAACCCGGCGGCGATCTGTCCGCTCGAAACGTGGCTGGACGATGCAGTCATGCAGGCCATTGCCCAAGAGAACAATCTGTCGGAGACGGCCTTCTTTGTCCCCAGCGCCGGTCATTTCCACCTGCGCTGGTTCACGCCGAACAAGGAAGTCGATCTATGCGGCCACGCCACGCTGGCGGCGGCGCATGTGCTTTACGAACACATGGGTTACACACACGCTCAAGCGGTATTCGACACCCGTAGCGGTGCGTTGAGTGTCAGGAAGCAAGACAAGGGGCTGGTTATGGACTTCCCGGCCATACAAGCCGAGGCCTGCGCCCCGCCGTCTGCGTTGGCAACCGGCCTTGGCTGCCAGCCCTTGGAGGTATTGGCCGCGGAGGATTACCTGGTGCGCCTGGCCGATGAAGATCAAGTACGGCAGTTGGCACCGGATATGGCGGCGCTCGGCCGCCTGGATCGCCGCGGCGTATGCATCACCGCCCCTGGGCGTGAGGCCGATTTCGTCAGCCGCTTCTTCGCGCCCAAGTATGGTATCCCCGAAGACCCGGTGACCGGCTCGGCCCACTGCATGTTGGCGCCCTATTGGGCGGCACGCCTGAACAAGACCGAGTTGCAGGCAAGACAGGTCTCGCCACGCGGCGGCGATGTACAGTGCGAGTTGCACGGCGAGCGCGTGCTGTTGGCGGGGCGGGCGGTGACCTATATGACGGCCGTGCTCGATTTGCCATGACTACGCCGATGTTGGTGCTGTTCACCGATTACGGCTGGGCCGATCCCTATGTCGGCCAGGTGAAGGCCGTGTTGGCGGCCGAGGCGCCGGCTCTGCCGGTGATCGATCTGTTGCATGGTGCGCCCGATTTCAATGCCCATGCCGGGGCGCACTTGCTCGATGCCCTGTGCCGCAGCTTTTCGGCCGGCAGCGTGTTCTTCTGCGTGGTCGACCCCGGCGTCGGCGGTCCACGCCAGGCGGTCGTTGTCGAAGCGGATGGCCGCTGGTTTGTCGGCCCGGACAATGGCTTGCTCTCCGTCGTGGCGGCTCGGGCTAGCCAGGTGCGCACTTGGCGCATCGTTTGGCAGCCCGAGCACTTGTCCGCCACCTTTCACGGGCGCGATTTGTTCGCCCCCATTGCCGCCTGGATCGCCGCCGGCCGGTTTCCCCAAGACAAGCTCAAGCGCTGCGACAAACTCGACGTGGAATTCGATGCCGCCGATCTGCCCCGCCTCATCTATATCGATCACTATGGCAATGCTTGGACTGGGTTGCGCGGTGGCCTGATGGCCGGGGAGTCGGTGCTCGAAGTGAAAGGCCGGTCGCTGCCGTATTGCCGAACCTTCAGCGAGGCCGGCAAGGGTGCGGCCTTCTGGCATGTGAACAGCTCCGGCTTGGTCGAGGTTGCGGCTAACCGGGCCGATGCCGCCGAGTTGCTGGGATTGAAGGTCGGCGATCCGGTCAGGTTAGCAGGATCGCCCGATAGTCATTTACATTAGTCAGCGTCGGCCCGGTGACCAGCAGGTCGCCCAATCCCGCAAAGAAGCCATAGGCATCGTTGTCGGCCAGGCAGCGCTGGCCGTCGATGCCGGCCTGCCTGGCCCGTGCCAAGCTGTCCGGTGCAATGAGCGCGCCGGCGTTGTCCTCGGTGCCGTCGATGCCGTCGGTGTCCGCCGCCAGGGCATAGGCGCCGGCCAGACCGTTCAAGTGCAGGGCCAGGCTCAAGAGATATTCCGCATTGCGGCCGCCTCGGCCTGGCCCGGTTACCGTCACCGAGGTCTCGCCGCCAGAGAGCACCACCACAGGGGCTGGCCAAGGCCGGCCATGGCGGCGTATTTCTTGCGCCAGTGCCGCGTGGGCCTGGGCCACCTGGCGCGCCTCGCCAGTCACCGTGTCGCCCAGAATGACCGGCGCGATTCCTCGCGCGGCAAAGAAACCGGCGGCGGCCTCCAAGGCCAAATGGCCGTTGCCGATCACGCGGTTTTCGACATGGGCAAAGCAGGGCTGGCCGGCCTTGGCCGTGTCGGCGAGCTCGGCGCCGGCGCCGCGTTTCAAGTGGTGGAGTACCGCATCCGGCACTGTGACTTGCCACCGTTGCAACACCGCCAAGGCATCGGCATGGGTAGTCGGGTCGGGCGCGAAGGGGCCGGAGGCGATATGGGTCGGCGCATCGCCGGCCACGTCGGACACGATCAGCGCCAAGACCCGTGCATGAGTCGCTGCGGCGAGCTGGCCGCCGAGTGTGCGGCTCAAATGCTTGCGTACGGTGTTGATGTCTTCGATCGGCGCGCCCGAGCGCAGCAGGGCGTGGGTGGTGGCTTGAATGTCGGTCAGGCCCAAGCCTGACGCCGGCAAGGTGAGCAGGCTGGAGCCGCCGCCCGAGATCAGGGCCAGGATCAGATCGTTTTCGTCTGCGCCGGCACAGAGATCGAGCAGGCGCTGGGCCGCATCGAGGCCGGCCGCATCGGGCAGCGGATGACCGGCCTCGATGACCTCGATGCGCTCGGTCGGCACGGCATGGCCATGACGGGTGATGACCATGCCACCGAGCAGCGCCTGTTTCGGCCAGTGCCGTTCGACGCAACGGGCCATGGCCGCAGCGGCCTTGCCGGCACCGACGACGAAGGTTTTGCCTTGCGGCGGCGGAGGCAGGTGGACAGGCAGCACGGCTTCGGCCTGGACGCTGGCGACTGCGACGCGAAACGATTCGATCAACAGTTCGCGCGGCGTCATGGCGCTAGAAGCGTTCGTCCTCGCGCAGATAGCGCCACTGGCCGAGCGGCAACTCGCCCAGGCGCACCCGGCCGATGCGCACGCGCTTGAGGCCGACCACCTTCAGCCCGACCAGCTCGCACATGCGGCGAATCTGGCGCTTGCGGCCTTCCTTCAGGATGAAACGCAACTGGTCCCGGTTCTGCCAAGTCACCTTGGCCGGCCGCAGCTTGCGCTCGTCGAGCGATAGGCCGTGGTTGAGCAGGGCCAGGCCCTGGTCGTCCAGTCGGCCTTCCACCCGCACCAGGTATTCCTTTTCTACCTCGGAATCGTCGCCGATCAATTGCCGGGCGATACGGCCGTCCTGAGTCAGCACCAACAGCCCGGTCGAGTCGATGTCCAGCCGGCCGGCCGGCGCCAGGCCCTTGAGTATGCCGGGATTGAAGGCCGGGCCGCGGCTCTCCTGCCATTGCGTGTCGCGCTGGATCAGGGTCACCGCCGGGGTGAAGCCCGGCTCCGGTTGGCCCGAGACATAGCCTATCGGCTTGTGCAGCAGCACGGTCACCCGGCTCTGCTGCTGCTGGCTCGCCTGCTGCGCGAGTTTGATCTCGCAGTTCGGATCGACCTTGGTGCCGAGCACGTCGACCTTATGGCCATCGACAAAGACCCAGCCGCGCTCGATGTAGGCATCGGCCTCGCGCCGCGAGCAGAGGCCGCGTTCGGCCATGAGCTTGGACAGGCGGACGGGTTCGGACATGGGCGGTTACTCGTGGCAGGCGAAACGAAACGCAAGGCCGGCAGCTTACACCGAAATCCCCGGCGCCGCCGCGTTACAACGGCCCGGCAATAAAGGGGGCGCTCATGCTTTGGGAGGGGCTGTATACCGCGCTGGTTTGGCTATCGGGCTTGAATCCCTTGGTTGACGGGTGCGCATGCGTTCGGGGATTCTTCGGGACGATGCCTGGAACTTCCCGTCTCATGCAACCGCCTCAGCATCTGCCGTTCGTAATGGTGCAAACCCACAAGAAAGTGTGTTTCACCACCATATTATTGAATGTATCGTTGTCCGGGTCATCGCTGCGTCCATAGCCGATGTACAACATGCCGCCTTCGAGGTAACGCATAAAATCCAAACTGTAATTGTTGACGATGCTTACCGGCATGGCCTCCAGCAGGCTGTCCGTAGACTCGTAGGGGACCCAGGCACTGGTCCAGCCTTTTGTTTTGCTCAGGAAGTAATATTCCTTCAATGCCACGTTCTCGAACATGACGTAGGTCGCCCCAGGCTTGCCGATGTCGGTAAAGTTCGGCCAGGCCGTGCCGGCTATCGTAATGTTCGACCCCGTGATGGTGGTAGTAATCCCGGCAACCTTGCCGGATGCAGGGGGGGAAAAGAACGTCCCCGCCGAAGTCGACGCATACAGCGCACCGGCTTTCGCCACCAAGGCATTGACGGTACCCGTTCCCAGAGCGGCGGAACCTGCCGAAGCGCTCCACGTCGTGCCGCCATCGCTTGACTCGTACAGCGCGCCGTTGGTCCCTCCCGCATAAAGCTTGGATTTGTCGGCAGCGATTGCAGTGGGCACGAAAGACAAGGACGTCTTGATAAAGTCGCTCTGACCGCTCGCCAGAATATAAGCGCCGTCTGCCTCGGCGAGGGCCAAAACGTTACCGTCGTCAGTGACCTGGATATCGATCACCTTTTTGCCGTTCAGTCCCTTGAGCGCCCAGGTCTGCCCCTCGTCCGTGGAGGCGTAGACGCCCACCGAGGTGCCGGCCAGCAGCAAATTACCCGACGCGGCACGTACCGTCAGTACCGGCAAATTGGAAGTAAACGGCGGGGAACCCGTCGCGGGCAGGCCATTGCCGCTGACGTTCGTCCAGCTTGCCCTATCGCGGCTCGTCCACACCCGACCGAAACTCGACGACAGTACATAGGTGTTGCCGGCAGTCAGCATGATGCCGGAAATCGGATATGCCTCATTGCTTATGAGCAACAAGCCAGAGCCGGTTTGGGTCCAGCTTGCCCCGGCATTGGTGGAATACAAAATTCCTTTTTGCGTGCCCAACCAATAGGTCTTGTCGGCAGCCGTATAGGTAAGGCTGGTATACGGTTGGTTACTGGTTGATGGCGCCAGCGCCGTCCAGGTCTTGCCATAGTCGGCGCTCTTCGACACCCCGCTGCTGGTCCCACCCAGCAACGTACCGTTTTCCCCAGCCGCCAACCACTGGAATGTGCTCCCCGACACCTTCGACAAATCCGCGAATGCCGGCGCAATGGACACCATGCTGCTTACGACAAGCAGCAACCCTGAAACCAACATTTTGGTAGAACTCATAAACTCCCCCATTCCATAAAGAGGACAAGCATTGAAATTGAGGCCTTTTTTAGGAGCCACGTCAAGACGTGGTTGGCCTGGCTTCTTGGGGTTTCAACACCGTCTTGAGGTAGTGCCCGGTATGGCTATCCGGGTGCTTCGCCACCTGTTCCGGCGTGCCCTCGGCCAGGATGCGGCCGCCGCCCTCGCCGCCCTCGGGGCCGAGGTCGATGATCCAGTCCGCGGTCTTGAGCACGTCGAGGTTGTGCTCGATCACCACCACGGTGTTGCCGTGGCCGACCAGGCGATGGAGCACGTCGAGCAGCAGCGAGATGTCGTGGAAGTGCAGGCCGGTGGTCGGTTCGTCCAGGATGTACAGGGTGCGGCCGGTGTCGCGCTTGGATAGTTCCAAGGCCAGCTTCACCCGCTGCGCCTCGCCGCCGGACAGGGTGGTGGCCGACTGGCCCAGGCGGATGTAGGTGAGGCCGACGTCGATCAGGGTCTTGAGCTTGCGCGCCACGGTGGGCACCGGCTTGAAGAATTCGTAGGCCTCTTCCACGGTCATCTCCAGCACGTCGCGGATGCTCTTGCCCTTGTATTGCACCTCCAGGGTCTCGCGGTTGTAGCGCTGGCCGTGGCAGACGTCGCAGGGCACGTAGATGTCGGGCAGGAAGTGCATCTCCACCTTGATCATGCCGTCGCCCTGGCAGGCCTCGCAGCGGCCGCCCTTGACGTTGAACGAGAAGCGCCCCGGTCCGTAGCCGCGCTCGCGCGCCTGGGGCACGCCGGCGAACAGCTCGCGGATGGGGGTGAACAGGCCGGTGTAGGTGGCGGGGTTGGAGCGCGGCGTGCGGCCGATCGGGCTCTGGTCGACGTTGATCACCTTGTCGAAGAACTCGACGCCCTCGATCTCATCGAACGGCGCCGGCTCGGTGGCCGAGCCGTAGAGCAGGTTGGACACCGCGGCGTAGAGTGTGTCATTGATCAGGGTCGACTTGCCCGAGCCGGACACCCCGGTAATGCCGACGAACAGGCCGAGCGGCAGCTTGAGCGTGACCTGTTTCAGGTTGTTGCCGGTGGCGCCGCTGAGCACCAACTGGCGTTCGGGGTCGGGCGCCTTGCGTTTCTTCGGCACCGCGATGCTTTTCTTGCCCGACAGGTACTGGCCGGTGAGAGAGGTCTTGCAGGCGAGGATGTCCGTCGGCGTGCCTTCGGCCACCACCTCGCCGCCGTGCTCGCCGGCGCCGGGCCCCATGTCGACCACGTAGTCGGCCGAGCGGATGGCATCCTCGTCGTGTTCGACCACGATCACGGTGTTGCCCAGGTCGCGCAGGTGTTTCAGGGTGCCGAGCAGGCGGTCGTTGTCGCGCTGGTGCAGGCCGATCGAGGGCTCGTCCAGCACGTACATCACGCCGGTGAGGCCGGAACCGATCTGGCTGGCCAGACGGATGCGCTGGGCCTCGCCGCCGGACAGGGTGTCGGCTGAGCGTTCAAGACTCAAATAATCGAGGCCGACGTTGTTGAGGAAGGACAGCCGGGCGACGATCTCTTTCACGATCTTGTCCGCCACCTGGGCGCGGTGGCCGCTGAGTTTCAGCTCGTCGAAAAACTTCAGCGTCTGGCGGATCGGCAGGTGCGACAGGGCGTGCAGGGTCTGGCCGCCGATGGTGACGTGGCGCGCCTCGATCCTCAATCGCGAGCCTTCGCACTCGGGGCAGGGGCAACTGGCGATGTATTTGGCCAGCTCCTCGCGCAGCAGTTGCGATTCGGCGTCCTTGTAGCGCTTCTCCAGGATGGGGATGACGCCGTCGAAGCTGTGCTGGCGGGTGACCTTGCGGTTGCCCTCGCCGATGTAATGGAAGGGGATGACCTCGCCGCCGCTGCCGTAGAGCACGATCTCGCGCACTCGCTCGGGCAGTTCCTCGAACGCCGCTTCGATGTCGAAGCCGTAGTGCATGGCCAGGTCGGTCAGCATGCGGAAGAAGAAGGCATTGCGCCGGTCCCAGCCCTTGATCGCGCCGGAAGCGAGCGACAGGTGGGGGAAGCCGACCACGCGCTTGGGGTCGAAGAAGGTGATCGCGCCCAGGCCGTCGCACTTGGGGCAGGCGCCCATCGGGTTGTTGAACGAGAACAGCCGCGGCTCCAGTTCGGGCAGGGCGTAGTCGCACACCGGGCAGGCGAACTTGGCCGAGAACAACTGCTCGTGGCCGCTGTCCATGTCCACCGCCAGGGCCTTGCCGTCGGAGTGGCGCAGCGCGGTCTCGAACGATTCGGCCAGGCGCTGCTTGACGCTGCCTGATTCAGAGTCGGGGCGTACCTTCAAGCGGTCGACCACCGCCTCGATGGTGTGCTTCTTGTTCTTGTCCAGCCGGGGCAGGGCGTCGATGTCGTAGACCTCGCCGTCGACCCGCAGGCGGACGAAGCCCTGGGCGCGCAGTTCGTCGAACAAGGCCAGTTGCTCGCCCTTGCGGCCGACGATCAGCGGCGCCAGGATCATCAGCCGGGTGTCGTCGGGCAGGGTCAGCACCTGGTCGACCATCTGCGACACCGTCTGCGCGGCCAGCTCGATGCCGTGCTCCGGGCAGCGCGGGGTGCCGGCCCGGGCGAACAGCAGGCGCAGGTAGTCGTGGATCTCGGTCACCGTGCCCACGGTCGAGCGCGGGTTGTGGCTGGCGGTCTTCTGCTCGATGGCGATGGCGGGGCTCAAACCCTCGATCAGGTCGACGTCGGGCTTTTCCATCAATTGCAGGAACTGCCGGGCGTAGGCCGACAACGACTCGACATAGCGGCGCTGGCCCTCGGCATAGAGGGTGTCGAACGCCAGCGAGGACTTGCCCGAGCCGGAAAGGCCCGTGATAACAATCAGTTGATGATGCGGCAGGTCGAGATTGACGTTCTTGAGGTTGTGGGTGCGGGCACCCCGGATGCGGATCATTGCTCGGCCTGAGAAAGCAAAACGGCTAATATACGCAAATTTCCGCGTTTGCCTCAAATATGTCTTCCGAAGCTGTTTCCATGACCCGCTCCGAGCGCCGGGCGGCCGGCTCGCTCGCGGCCATTTTCGGCCTGCGCATGCTGGGCATGTTTCTGATCCTGCCGGTGTTCTCGCTCTATGCCCAGCACCTGCCGGGCGGCCAGGACAAGGCCCTGGTCGGCCTGGCCTTGGGCATGTATGGCCTGACCCAGGCCCTGTTGATGCTGCCGTTCGGCATGGCCTCGGATCGCTGGGGCCGCAAGCCGGTGATCATCGTGGGCTTGATCATCTTTGCCCTGGGCAGCTTCTTGGCGGCCAGTGCGAGCGACATCTATACGGTCATCCTCGGCCGCGCCCTGCAAGGTGCCGGCGCAATCTCGGCGGCGATCACCGCTTTGTTGGCCGATCTCACGCGGGAGGAGAAGCGCACCCACGCCATGGCCATGATCGGCGGCACCATCGCCCTGACCTTTGCCGTTTCCCTCGCCGGCGGGCCGCTGCTTTACCGTTGGATCGGCGTGCCGGGCATCTTCGCCATGACCGGCATATTGGCCCTGCTGGCCATCCTGGTCGTCAAATTCGTGACGCCGAACCCGGGCGTGACCGCCTTCCATTCGGATGCCCAAGCCAGCATGGGCCGCCTGCGCGGCGTGTTGCGCGACACCGAACTGTTGCGGCTGAACTATGGCATCTTTGCGCTGCATGCCGCGCAGATGGCGATGTTCGTCATCGTGCCACTGGCCTTGCACGAGGCGGGCGGGCTATCCGCCAGTTCGCATTGGCAAGTCTACTTGCCTGTTCTGCTCGGCTCTTTCGTGGTCCTGGTGCCGGCCATCATCTACGCCGAGAAATACGGCCGGATGAAGCAGGTCTTCGTCGCCGCCGTTGCCTTGATGTTGCTCGCCCAGATCGGCTTCAGTCTGGCCATGGGCCACTTTGCCGAAATCGTCGCCGCCCTGTTTGCCTATTTCGTCGCCTTCAATATCTTGGAGGCGAGTCTGCCCTCGCTGATTTCCAAGGTGGCGCCGCCCGAGGCTAAAGGCACGGCCATGGGGGTATACAATACGAGCCAGGCCTTGGGCCTGTTTTTCGGCGGCGCGGTCGGCGGTTGGCTGGCCAAGGGTTGGGGCTATTCCGCCGTGTTCGTCTTCTGTGCGGTGCTGATCGGTTTCTGGCTCGTGTTGGCGAAAAGCATGCGGCCGCCGCTGCGGGTGAAGACCCAGATGTTCCATATCGGCCAACTCGATGTCGCCGCGGCGCAGATGTTGGCGGCCCGGCTGAAGGTGTTCGCTGGCGTAGAATCGGTGACGGTTCTGGCGGACGAAGGGGTGGTGATGCTCAAGGTCAGCCAGATCGGCTGGGATGAGGACGGCGTGAGACACGCATTGCAAGGGGGAGTTTGAATGGCTTCGGTGAACAAGGTAATTCTGGTCGGCAACCTGGGCGCGGACCCGGAAACCCGCTACATGCCCAGCGGCGATGCGGTGACCACCATCCGCTTGGCGACCACCGACCGCTTCAAGGACAAGAGCGGCGAGAAACAAGAACGCACCGAATGGCACCGTGTGGTGTTCTTCGGCAAGCTGGCCGAAATTGCCGGCGAGTACCTGAAAAAAGGCCGGCCGGTCTATGTCGAGGGCAGCCTGCGCACCCGCGAATGGGAGAAGGACGGCGTCAAACGCTATTCCACCGAGATCGTCGCCAACGAGATGCAGATGCTCGGTGGCCGCGGTGAAGGCGGTGGCGGCGGTTCCTGGGGGGGCGGCGAGGAGTCGGGCGGCGGCCGAGGCAAGCCGGCCAGTTCCGGCGGCAGTTCCGGTGGTGGCTTCGACGATATCGACGACGACATCCCGTTCTGATCCTCCCCAACAGCCATGAAGGCCATTCTTGCCGATGACCATGCGCTGTTTCGAGACGGTTTCGCGCTGCTGTTGAAACAACTCGAGCCGCAGGCCACGGTGTTGGAGGCGGCGAGCTTATTCGAGGTCTTGCACCAGGCCGGCCAGAATGCCGATACCGATCTGGTGCTGTTGGATCTGTCGATGCCGGGCATGGAGGGCGTGGACAGTGTGCAAGACCTGTTGAACCGCTTTCCCGGTATTCCGGTCGTGATCCTGTCGGCCACCGAGTCGCGCCCGCTGGTCGAGGCCTTGCTGGAGATCGGGGTGGCGGGTTTCATCCCGAAATCGTCTTCCTCGCAAATCATGTTTTCCGCCTTGCGCCTGGTGCTGTCGGGTGGGATCTATATCCCGCCGCAATTGTTGGGCTCCGCTGCCGAAATCACCGACGGCAGCGTGTTGTCGCGCCTGACCGATCGTCAGCGCGAGGTGTTGCGCTTGCTGGCCGACGGCAAGACGAACAAGCAGATCTGCCGCGACCTCGACCTGAGCGAGGGTACGGTCAAGGTGCACCTGAACGCGGTCTACCGCGTGCTCGGTGTCGCCAATCGCACAGAGGCCGCCTTGTTGGCGCGCCGTCTAAATCTGGTTTAGCCGCTGCCGGCCAAGTCACCATGCCCGCTTGTGTCGATGTGAGCAGAAGGTGGGCCTGGCTCATGCTGTTGCCGGCCATGGTGCTGCTGGTGTTGCCGGTGGCCTATTTCTTTCTGAATAGCCCGACGGCAGGACAAGCAGGCAATACGCTTTTCAGCGTGGCCTTGGTTGCGGCTGTTTTGAATATGGCCGCGGTAGCTTGGGGTGTTTATACCCTGGCGATGCGATGGTTGCGTGCGCTCGATGCGTCGGCCGCCGTGGTCCGGGCGGCGCTCGGGCCCCAGGACCGGATGACCCCAGGCGATGAACTCGAAGCGCTGCGGCAAGGTGTCGAGCTTATGGCAAAGCAGTTGTCGGCGTTGCGTGGCGATATGCGGCAGCGTGTCGCGGAGGCGACGGATGAACTGACCCGGCAAAAGCAGGCGATCGAACTGGCGAGTCAGGCCAAGTCGCGCTTTCTGGCTTCCGCCAGCCACGATTTGCGGCAGCCCATGCATGCGATCGGCTTGTTCGCGTCGGCCTTGGAGCCGCATGTGGCGACCGAGGAAGGCAAGGCCATCTTGGGCAAGATCCAGGCCTCGTTGGCTACGACCGAGAGCTTGTTCGGCGCGGTGCTCGATGTCTCCCGACTGGATGCCGGCAGCGTTCAGCCGCAAGTGAGTCGAATATCCGTGCCGCATTTGTTGGAGCGGCTGCGCGACGATTTTCAGTATGAAGCGGCGGCGCATGGGCTTCGGATTCGAGTGCACGCTGCGGCTTACCACGTAGAGAGCGACCCCGTCTTGCTCGATCGCATCTTGCGCAATCTGGTCTCGAACGCGTTGCGCTACACCGACAAGGGCGGCATCCTGTTGGCCGCCCGGCGGCATGGCGACAATATCCGCTTTCAGGTTTGGGACAGCGGCATCGGTATTCCCGCCGAGCATTTTTCCAGCATCTTCACCGAGTTTTATCAGGTTCAACCTGTCCGGCAAGGACGCATGAAAGGGCTGGGGCTGGGCTTGGCCATCGTCGATCGCTTGGCGCGCCTGCTCGGCCATCGACTCGACTTGCGCTCGGTTACTGGCAAAGGCTCCGTGTTCAGTCTCGATGTGCCGCTGGCGGAGGCGGCGGCATCCGGCGGCGCGCGTGCGATGGAGTCGCCCGCGGCCTCGTATACCCGTCTCGATGGCCGGGTGTTGTTGCTGGACGATGACGAAGAAGTGCTGGATGCCCTTGGTACGTTGTTGCAGGGCTGGGGTTTGGATGTCACCATCGCGCGTGACGGCACGGAAGCGATGCGGCAATTGCGGCAGCCTCCGTCGCTGGTGGTGACCGATTATCGGCTAGGCGCGAGCGAAACCGGATTGGATGTCGTGGACCGGTTGCGTCACTTGTTTCGCGGGGCGACGTTTCCCGTGATCGTGATTACGGGCGATATGGCCGGGGCCTGCAAGCGAAGCGTGGCGGAGCAGGCCTATCCGCTGCTGAACAAGCCGGTGCAACCGGCCAAGCTCAGGGCCCTGGTGACAAGACTGTTGCGGCGAGACTCGGCTTCGGCCTAAAGTTACGCTGCTGTCTGGAGGTATGGAGGAGAACGGAATGCAAGTGAAGACACTGGTTGCAGTGTTGGGCTGGATGGGCGTGCAGGCCGGGGCTGGGGCATCCGGCTTCGCGCTGGTCGAGCAGAATGCGAGCGGGCTCGGTAATGCCTATGCCGGGCAGGCCGCGTCGGCGCAAGATGCCAGCACGGTCTTCTACAACCCGGCGGGCTTGCTACGCATCGAGGGCAACCAAGTCGTGGTGGCCGGGCATCTGATCGAAACCTCCGCCAAGCTCACGAACAACGGCAGCACCTTGGGCGCATTGGGGAATGGCGGCGATCTCGGCGGCCATGCGTTCTTGCCCAGCTTCTACTATGCCGGCGATTTGAAACCCGGGTTCAAATGGGGCATCGGCGTGAACGCGCCCTTCGGCCTGAAGACCGAATACACCACGCCGTGGGCCGGCCAGACGCAAGGCGTGACATCCCATATCAAGACGATCAATGTGAACCCGAGCCTGGCCTGGCTATACAACGACAAGGTTTCGGTGGGCATGGGGATCGATTACCAGAAGGCCGAAGTAAGCCTGTCCAGCAGCGTTACGGCGCCGGCAGTGAATGTTGTGAAGCTGAGGGGGGATGACGATGCCTGGGGTTATAACCTCGGCATGCTGGTCAAGCTCGACAACAATACTCGGCTGGGTGTGGCCTACCGTTCCGAACTCAAATATCACTTGTCCGGCCGGGCCACCGGGCCGGTCAATGGCGCGATCGCCGCCAACTTGACGACTCCTGCCAGCGCTTCGCTGAGCTTGTTCAACCGGCTCAATGAACGGTGGGATATCCTGACCGACCTGACTTGGACCGGTTGGAGCAGCTTCGACAAGCTGGCAACCACCGGCGCGGTCACCGTGCTGGTGCCGGAGGATTGGAACGATACGGTGCGCCTTTCCGTCGGCGCCAATTACCGCAAGAGCGACGCCTGGACATGGCGGGTCGGTGTGGCCTATGACCAGAACCCGGTGCCGGATGCCGAGCATCGTACGGTGCGTTTGCCGGATACAGACCGGACCTGGCTGGCCTTCGGTGGCCAATACAAGATGTCGGACAAGGGCTGGATCGATTTTGGCTATGCCCATCTGTTCATGCGCGATGCCTCGATCAATCACCTCGAGGCGCCGATTCGGGTAAAGGGTCAATACCAAGGCCAGATCAACATCGTCAGCGCACAGTACACCCATACTTTCTAAGGCATGGCTGCTATGGGGAGCGTAGCGCAGCCATCCGATCCCGTTACGACGCTGGCCGCCTGGCCGGCGCAACCTTTCGAGTTCCATTCGCGCGATACCTTGTTTTCCGCATTGCTGAAGGCCATGCATCGGCACGGTCGCCGCGGCAAGGGGCAGATCGAGGACATGCGGCCGGGTCGCTATAGCTACGGCGACTTGTTGAAGATCAGCCTGGCCCTGGGGCGCTTGGCCTGCAAGATCAGCGAGCCGGGCGAACATGTCGGCGTATTCATGCCCAATATGGTGTCCACGGTCGGCCTGATCTTCGGCTTGGCCGCCTTCCGCCGTGTGCCCTGCCTGCTCAATTACACGTCGGGGCCGGAGATTACCCAAAATGCGTGCGAGACCGCGCGCATTCGCACCGTGCTGACTTCGCGCGAGTTTTTGGCCAAGGCCAATCTGGGTGAGACCCTGCAGGGACTCAAGGACGTGCGCATCGTCTATCTCGAAGACTTGCGGCACCGGTTCGGTTGGCTCGACAAGCTGTGGTTGATGGGTTTCGCCTTGTGGTGGCCGAGTTTGGCGGTGCCCAAGGGCGAGCCGGAGGCGCCGGCTGTCGTGCTGTTCACCTCCGGCACCGAGGGGCGGCCCAAGGCTGTGGTGCTGTCGCATCGGGCCATCTTGGCCGATATTGCGCAGATTCGGCAGGCCTTCCCGTTTACCGAGCAAGACCGCTTCCTCAATGTGCTGCCGATTTTCCATTCCTTCGGTTTGACCGCAGGCGCCTTGCTGCCGCTGATCGCAGGCTGCCCCTTGTTGTTGTATACCAGCCCGCTGCATTACAAGAACATCGTCGAGCTGGTTGGGCGGCATCGCAGCACGGTGATCTTCGGTACCAGCGCCTTTCTCAACCAGTATGCCCGCCATGCCCAGCCGGAAAACCTGCGCAGCCTGCGCTATGTGATCGCCGGCGCGGAGAAGCTGGCCGAGTCGGTGCGCCAAATGTGGCAGGAGAAGTTCGGGATCGAGGTATTCGAAGGCTACGGTGCGACCGAGATGGCGCCGGTGCTGTCGGTCAATCTACCCGGCGCAAATCATCCGGGCACCGTCGGCCAATTGCTGCCGGGTATCGAGGCCCGTTTGGTGGCGGTGCCCGGTATCGCCTCGGGCGGCGAACTGCATGTGCGCGGGCCGAACATGATGTCCGGCTATTACCGCTATGAAGCGCCGGGCGTGCTGGAACCGCCGCATTCAGCCCTGGGGCCGGGCTGGCACAATATGGGCGATGTGGTCGAGATCGACCCGGAGGGTTTTGTCAGCATCGTCGGCCGGCTCCGCCGCTTCGCCAAGGTGGCGGGCGAAATGGTCTGTTTGGAACTGACCGAGGCGATCGCCCGGGCCGCCTCCGGCGAGGCCATGCATGCCGCCCTCAATGTGCCCGATACCGGGCGGGGCGAGGCGATCGTGTTGTTTACCACCGACTCGGAGCTGACCCGCGAGCAATTGGCCGCCGCCGCGCGCGGCCTAGGTTATCCCGAGCTGGCCTTGCCCAGGCGCATCCAGGTGGTGCCGGGCTTGCCGGTGCTGGGCTCGGGCAAGGTGGACTATCTCAAGCTGAGCAAACTTGCCCACACTTGAGCGGGGCTTGAAAATCGGCCGCAATGGCTTATCTAACTATAAGAATTTGTTGATATAATTCATGCCGTTTCGCGTTGCGCCGCGGCGCATTGCCCAAGGAGTTAGCTATGCCGATTTATGCCTACAAGTGCGCCGCTTGCGGCCACCAGGAAGACGAGATGCAAAAGGTGTCCGACGCGCCGTTGATCATGTGCCCGAAGTGCGGCCAGGCGGCCTATAGCAAGATGCTGACTGCCGCCGGTTTCCAGCTCAAGGGTTCCGGCTGGTATGCCACCGATTTCAAGGGCGGCAGCAGCGCAACGAAGAAGGAAGAAGCGCCGGCCCACGCCTGCGGGGCGGGCGGTTGCGGTGCCTGCCCGGCCTCTTGAGGCTGTAGGGCGCGCCGTTTTGGCTGGACAGGGCGGAGCGTGGCTCCGCCCTTCGTTTTAACGCAAGGAAGTTTTTAACCGACCCATGGCCCCTGTAAGGCGTTATTTCATCACCGGTTTGCTGATCTGGGTACCGCTCGGCATTACCGTTTGGGTGCTCGACGCCTTGATCGGCGCCATGGACCAGACCTTGCTGCTGTTGCCCGAACCATGGCGGCCGGAGGTCTGGCTGGGTTTCTATCTGCCCGGCCTGGGTGTGCTGCTCACCGGTCTGGTGATCTTCCTCACCGGCCTGCTCGCGGCCAACCTGATCGGCCAGCGCATGCTGCGGTTCTGGGAGGGCCTGCTCAACCGCATCCCGGTGGTGAAGTCGATCTACGGCAGCGTCAAGCAGGTGTCCGACAGCCTGTTGTCCGGTTCCGGCATGGCCTTCAAGAAGGTGTTGCTGGTGCGTTATCCGCACCCGCAGGCTTGGTCGCTCGCCTTTCAGACCAATATACCGGACGAGGTGGCAGGGCGGCTTGAGGGCGATTATGTGGCGGTGTTCATTCCGACCACGCCGAGCCCGGTGAACGGTTTTTATTTTTACGTGCGGCGCGACGAGACGATCGAGGTCGATATCTCGGTCGATACTGCGCTGAAATACATCGTGTCCATGGGTGTGGTGTCGGCCGCCAGCAAGGCGGCCAACTATCCCGGCGACTGAACAATCTCCAAGGAAAGCAGCATGCGAAGTAGCTATTGCGGCGCGGTCACCCGCGCGGACATCGATCAAACCGTCACCCTGTGCGGCTGGGCCCATCGCCGGCGCGACCACGGCGGCGTGATCTTCATCGACCTGCGCGACCGCGAGGGCACGGTGCAGGTGGTGATCGACCCCGACACGCCCGCGGCGTTCAAGATCGCCGAAGAGGTGCGCAACGAGTTCGTGCTCAAAGTTACCGGCCGCGTGCGTGCCCGTCCGGCCGGTACCGAGAACACCAACATCCGCACCGGCGAGATCGAGGTGTTGACCAAAGAGATCGAGGTGCTCAACCCCAGCGTGACGCCGCCCTTCCTGCTCGACGACGAGAACCTGTCCGAGAACGTGCGCCTGACCTACCGCTACCTCGACCTGCGCCGGCCGGTGATGCAAAAGCACATGATGCTGCGCTACCGCACGGCCAAGCTGATGCGCGACCATCTCGACGGCAACGGCTTCATCGAGGTCGAGACCCCGATGCTCACCCGCTCCACGCCCGAGGGTGCGCGCGATTACCTGGTGCCGTCCCGCGTGCACGAGGGCATGTTCTATGCGCTGCCGCAGTCGCCCCAGTTGTTCAAGCAACTGTTGATGGTGTCCGGCTTCGACCGCTACTTCCAGATCACCAAGTGCTTCCGCGACGAGGACCTCAGGGCCGACCGCCAGCCCGAGTTCACCCAGGTCGATCTGGAGATGTCCTTCGTCGAGGAGGAGGACGTGATGAAGCTGGTCGAGGGCATGATCCGCGCGACCTTCAAGCAGGCCATCGACGTCGACCTGCCCGATCCCTTCCCGCGCATGCCTTATGCCGAGGCGATCAACCGCTACGGCTCGGACAAGCCGGACATGCGGGTGACCCTGGAGATCACCGAGGTGACCGACGCGGTGAAGGACGTCGCGTTCAAGGTCTTCTCCGGCCCGGCCAACGACCCCAAGGGCCGGGTCGCCGCCCTGCGCGTGCCGAACGGCGCGGCGCTCAGCCGCGGCGAGATCGACGGCTACACCGAATTCGTCAAGATCTACGGCGCCAAGGGCCTGGCCTACATCAAGGTCAACGACGTGACCCAGTTGAACGAGACCGGCTTGCAATCGCCCATCGTCAAGAACCTGAACGAGGCCGCGCTGAAAGAGATCGTCGCGCGCACCGGCGCTGCGAACGGCGACCTGATCTTCTTCGGCGCCGACAAGGCCAAGGTGGTCAACGACGCCCTCGGCGCCCTGCGCCTGAAGCTGGGCCATGAGAAGGGCTACGTCGACGGCCGCGCCTGGGCGCCGTTGTGGGTGGTCGACTTCCCGATGTTCGAGTTCAACGAGGACGAGAACCGCTGGGATGCGCTGCATCACCCGTTCACCGCGCCGAAGGACGGCCACGAGGAATTCCTCTCCACCGATCCGGGCCAGGCCCTGTCCAAGGCCTACGACATGGTGCTCAACGGCTGGGAGGTCGGCGGCGGCTCCATCCGCATTCATCGCGAGGCGGTGCAGGAGAAGGTGTTCGCCGCGCTCAACATCGGCGAAGCAGAGCGGCGCGAGAAGTTCGGCTTCCTGCTCGACGCCCTCAAGTTCGGCGCGCCGCCGCACGGCGGCTTGGCCTTCGGCCTGGATCGTCTGGTCGCGCTGATGACCGGCGCCGAGTCGATCCGCGACGTGATCGCCTTCCCCAAGACCCAGCGCGCCAACGACCTGATGACCCAGGCGCCCAACGTGGTCGACGACAAGCAGTTGCGCGAGCTGCACATCCGGCTGCGGCAGAAAGCGGCGCAACAATAAGCCAGGCGCGGGGCGTCGGGTCTGCAGTCCCGCCCCGCCGCCGTCCCCCGCAGCCATGTTCAAGCTTCCCGTCTCGGTCCTGGTGGTGATCCATACCACCGATCTGCAGGTGCTCTTGCTGGAGCGGGCCGACCATCCGGGTTGGTGGCAATCGGTGACCGGCAGCCAGGATGCCGGTGAGTCCCTGGCGCAGACCGCGGCCCGCGAGGTGCTGGAAGAGACCGGTTTGGACGTCGGCGACTATGTGCTGACTGACTGGGGTTATCGCAACGTCTATGAAATCTATGCGTGTTACCGGCACCGCTACGCGCCGGGCACCACGCACAACACCGAACACGTCTTTGGTTTGCAGCTGCCTGCGCCGGCACCGGTGCAGCTTGCGCCGCGCGAGCATCTGAATTTTCAGTGGTTGCCTTGGCGGGCGGCGGCGGGCAGGTGTTTTTCGCCCAGCAATGCAGCGGCCATCCGCCGCTTGGGCGAGCTGGCCAAGTGAGGCTGCTTCGCTACGCAGGTGCTCTTGCCATGGCCCGTTCGTGTCTTGATCCTGACGTGCACGCGGCTTAAGCGTTATAGTTGTACCCATTGCGTCGAACAAATACGGTAGCGAGAGACCCGCATGAAGCGCATTGTTTTGTCCCTGCTGATGCTGCTCAGCTTGAGCGCATGCGACGCCGTGAAAGAACGGATGGGGATCAAGGATCCGGCGAAGGCGGAGGCGGAGGCCAAGGCCATTGGGGCGGCTTGTCGTCTGTCCGGGCGCGGCCTGGAGGACTGCTACAGCCTCAATGATGCCTATCCGCGCGCGGCGATCTACGCCGGTTGGAAGGAAATGAACGAATACATGGCCGACCGCAAAATGGCGGAGGAGCCGCCTAAGTTGGATGCGGATGGCAAGCCGCTCGACCAGGGTGCGGGCGGCCGGCCGGCGATGGGGGCGGCGAAGGACGCTGGCAAGGAACCGGTCAAGGAGCCAAGCAAAGAGGCTGGCAAAGAGCCCGGCAAGGACGCAAAGGCCGAAAACGGCAGCAAGGTCGAAGCCGGCAAGGATGCCGTCAAGGATATCCGCCCCAAGAAGCCCGATCTGGCTAAAGAAGTCAGCAAGCACTGAGCGGGATGACCGCATGAGCCAGCCTCTGCGTGTCGCCAGTTACAACATCCACAAGGGCCTGTCCTTCTTCAATGGACGCATGGTCGTGCATGAGTTGCGCGACCGATTGGCGAACCTGAATGTCGACTTGGTGTTTCTGCAAGAAGTGGTCGGCGAGCATACCGAGCATGCCGGTCGCTTTGAGGCCTGGCCCGCCAAACCGCAGTACGAATTCCTGGCGGAGCAGCTCTGGACCGACTTTGCCTATGGCAAGAATGCGATCTACGACCACGGCCACCACGGCAACGCCATCTTGTCGCGCTATCCCATCGTACGTTGGGACAATCTGGACATTTCGGCCCATGCCTTCGAAAGCCGGGGCCTGCTGCATTGCGAGATTGCCATGCCTGGCCTCGACCAGCCGCTGCACGCCATTTGCCTCCATTTGGCACTGACCGAATCGGGCCGGCGCAAACAGTTGCGCATCGTATCCGAACGCATCCAGGCCTTGGTGCCTGAAGATGCGCCGCTGATTATCGCCGGCGATTTCAACGATTGGCGCCAGCGGGCGGCGCGCTATATGGCGCAAGAGCTGCAGATTAAAGAGGTGTTCGAGGTGGCGCATGGCCGGCCGGCGCGCAGCTTCCCGGCAGCCTTCCCCCTGTTTTCGCTCGACCGCATCTACGTGCGAGGCTTCGAAGTCGAGTCGGCCCATGTCTTGCATGGCAGTCGCTGGCGCCGATTGTCCGACCATGCCGCCTTGACCGCACAACTCCGTTTCGATCGCCCATGATCGTTCCGTCCAACCGGCTGACCTTGCTGGAAAACGGCCCGCAATATTTTCCGGCTTTGCTCGCGGCGCTTGACGCAGCCGAAGCCGAGGTTCGGCTGGAGAGTTATCTCTATGAGGCGGATGCCGTTGGGCTGGCCGTCGCCGAGGCCTTGCTGCGCGCGGCGGCCCGAGGGGTGCGGGTCTATGTGTTGTTGGATGGTTTCGGTGCCAGCGGCTTTTCGGCCGGATTGGCTGCACGCTTGAGTGCGGCCGGCGTGCAGTGGCTTTACTATCGGCCGGAGCGTGGCCTGCTGCGTCTGCGCCGGCACCGCCTGCGCCGCTTGCATCGCAAACTGGTGGTCGTGGACGGGCGGGTCGCCTTCATCGGCGGCATCAATATCATCGCCGACGATAACGCGCCCGGCCATCCTTCGCATCGTTACGATTATGCCGTGCAGGTGGAGGGGCCGTTGGTGCATGAGGTGCATGCAGCCATGCGGCGCTTGTGGTGGTTGGTGGAATGGAGCCGGTCGCGGCGGCGCACCTCGATGGGGCCAACGTTTCCGGTACCCGATGCAGCCGGCACGCAAGCGGCCGAACTGTTGTTGCGAGATAACTGGCGGCATCGCCATCGCATCGAGGATGCCTATTTCAAGGCCATACGCGATGCCAAGCATGAGATCGTCATCGCCAATGCATATTTCCTGCCGGGCTGGCGTTTCCGTCATGCCTTGACGGAGGCCGCCCAGCGTGGCGTGCGCGTCGTTTTGTTGCTGCAAGGCCGGATCGAGTATCGTATCCAGCACTATGCCACCTTGGCGCTTTATCGGTTTTTCTTGGAACGCGGAGTCGAGATCTACGAATACCGTAGCAGCTTTCTACATGCCAAAGTTGCTGTGGTCGACCGTAGCTGGGCGACGGTGGGGTCCAGCAATATCGATCCGTTCAGCCTGGTCCTGGCCCGTGAGGCCAATATTGCGGTGCATGATCGAGCGTTCGCTTCGGATTTGCATGGCCGTATCTTTGCCGCCCTGCATAGCGGTGCGAGCCAGGTGCATCGTTTGCCTTGGCGGCTGTTGCCCTGGCATAGACGGGCCTTGGCCTGGCTTGGCTATGGCATCGTACGTGCCTTGACCGGCCTGGTGGGCTACGCGCGGGAATTCGGTGAAGCGGATGGCAGATCGGGCCGGCAGGCATCGTGATCGCTAGCTATTTAATCCGGCTTGTTTTCGCGGGGGATAAACGGTAGGGTAAACAAAAAAGGCAGGGAACCGGGCGGCCAATGTTGCTCGGAATAATCAAGATAAGGGAGAAAAATATGGCCAAGATATTGGTCGTCGATGACGAGGCACCGATGCGAAAGCTGCTGAAAGAGGTATTAAGCCAGGATAGCCACGAGGTACGCGAAGCGGAAAATGGCGCGCAAGCCAGCGCCATGTTTCGCAGCGACCCGGCCGATCTGATCATTACCGATTTGCGTATGCCGGATATCAATGGCATCGATCTGATCATGCAGTTGCGCCAGGACTATCCGGCCAGCCGCATCATTGCGATCTCGGGCGGCGGCGGTGGCGACGGCCGGGTCGATTACCTCGCGGTGGCCCGGCAAGTCGGGGCCACCCAAGTCATCAGCAAACCGTTTCAGATTTCGACACTGCGTACGGCGGTTGGCGAGGCCTTGTCAGCCTAGTTTGCTGAACTACACTGTTTCGATGGACCAGAGCACGCTAGCCGAAAACCATACCAGCGCCGATCGAGGTCAGGGCAGGAGGGCCGTGCTGGTCGTGGATGACGACGTGCAATTCCGAGGTTATTTGTCGGAATTGCTCGACAGCCATGGTTTTAGGGTGCTGCAGGCGGCTAACGGCAAGGAAGGGCTGGAGATCTACCGGCGCCACCACCCCGATTTGGTCATTACCGATATCGTCATGCCGGAGGAAGAGGGTATTGGCATGATCTGGAATATCCGGCGCGACACGACGGCCATGCCCATTATCGCCATTTCCGGCGGCAACCGGGGCTATGGCGCAGATTATCTGCGCATGGCCACCAGGCTGGGCGTGAATGCCACGCTGGCCAAGCCGTTTTCCCACCGCGACCTGATGCAGGCCGTCCAGCGCTTGTTGGGCTTCGATCGACAAGGAGTGAAGGACGAATAGCACTGGCTGTGTTTATGTGCCTTGGCTACATAAACCGCGAGACGCTCGCTGCCTATGAAAATGATCACGATAAACCCCTTCGTTACGCGGCTACGGCAAGGCAAAGGTTCACAGCTCGGATATTTCGATCGGGCTTTATATCCCGGCGTGATCGTTTGTTTATCTTTTGCTCCCGGCTCGCACGCGGCGGACTCGGCAGGGGCGGGGAGCGCGATCGGCGCCATGTTGTGGTATGGGGCCGTGGTGCTGCTCGCGGTGTTCGCCGTCGCCTTTGTCGTCGGTTTGCGCCGGTATCGGGGACAACGGAGTGAGCTCGATATCTGCAGCCCGGCCCAGGGTGGGGTGAAGCACCACGATGCCGAGGAGGCACTGCGTGCCGTCGACGAGGCTTGGCAGCGTTCCTTCGATGCCCTGCCCGATTTTGTTTGCATTTTGGATATCAACGGCAAGATTCAGCGTGCGAATCGTCCCTTGATAGAGCGCTTCGGCCCTATCTACGGCAACGTGATCGGTATGGACTATCGAGAGATCTATTGCGGTACGGCCACGCCGAATCCGCAGCCGCCCTGTGCCACCGTTTTGTTGGGCAGCCCAGCGGTATCGGTCGAAACCACCTTGGCCACCATGGACGGCTGGTACAAGGTTTCGTCCTATCCCCTGAACGACGGCCAAGGGCATTTATGCGGTGCAGTCTCGGTTGTGAGCGACATCAGCGAACGCAAGCGGGCACAGGTCGAACGCGACCAGTTACAAAAGCAGTTGCAGCAGGCACAGAAGATGGAGGCGATCGGCCAACTCACCGGCGGTATCGCGCATGATTTCAACAACATCTTGGCCAGTGTCATGGGCTATTCCGAATTGGCAATAGAGCTGAGCAACAACTGCGCGGCCTCGCCTAAATTGCATGGCTACTTGCAGGAGATCTACCGGGGCGGCGAGAGGGCGCGCGATCTGATCGTGCAGATGCTGGCCTTCAGTCGTGGGTCGAAGGGCGAGAAACAGGTCATGCCCCTGGCGCCGCTGGTGAAAGAAGCGGCCAAAATGATGCGCTCCACCATACCGAGCAGCATCGATATGACCGTGGATGTCGGCAACGAGTCGTTCACGGTCCTGGGCGACCCGACCATGCTGCATCAGGTTATTCTGAACTTGTGCATCAATGCGCGAGACGCAATGGACGGCAAGGGCCGCATCGCGATCGGCCTACATCGGGCCGACAATGTGGACGCCGTTTGCCGGTCTTGCCATGGCGTCGTCGCCGGGGCGTTCGTGGAAGTCTCGGTCGAGGATAGCGGCAGCGGTATTTCGCCCACGATTATGAACCGGATATTCGACCCGTTCTTCACGACCAAGGATACCGGCAAGGGTTCCGGCATGGGGTTGTCCATGGTGCATGGCATCGTGCATGAACATGGCGGACATGTCCTGGTGCGCAGTACACCCGGCGAGGGCAGTACTTTCCGGGTGCTGTTACCCATGGGGCCAAGCGAAGCCACTTCGACGGGGATCGGCCCAGCTCGGCAACCGGCCGATGCGCCAGAGTCGCATACTTCCTCGCGGCATGTGTTGGTGGTGGACGACGAAGAGTCGGTGGCCAATTTTGTCGGCGACTTGCTCGGCGGCTACGGTTATGCGGTGACGGTGATGTCGAGCAGCCAGCAGGCCATGGAGCGGTTTAAACAAACCCCGGCCGCCTTCGATCTGGTGGTGACCGATCAGACCATGCCTGGGCTGACTGGGGTCGAGATGGCGCAGGCGATGCTTGCGGTGCGTCCCGAACTGCCGATTGTCTTATGCACCGGGCATAGCGACCGGGTCGATGCCGAATATGCGCTGGCTTTGGGTATCCGGGCCTATTTGACCAAACCGTTCACGATGGCAGCGCTGTTGCGCAAGCTGGACGAGGTGTTATCGGAACAAAAAGAAATGTCCCCATAAGTAATCGGGGGTTCTGCAACACAGCCCAAATAAAAAGGGCGGAAAAATGTTAAGGGAGAAATGCACATGTCACACTACCATCTGGGTCTCAATCTTGGACATGATCGGTCTGCCGCCCTGGTGCGGGATGGCGAAGTCGTCGTTGCCATTCATCAGGAACGGCTGGATCGACTTAAGCATAGCGTCGGTTTTTTGCACCAAGCGGTCGGCGATCCGACGCAGATTCAGCTACCGCATGAGTCCATCCAGTATTGCCTAGAGGCCTGCGGCATCGGCTTGTCCGATGTGGCGACCATCAGTGCCAATATGCCTGGCATCGACCATGGCGCAGACATCCTGCGTCGTAGCCTGCCGCCGGAATTTGCCGACAAGGTGCGCGAGACGCCGAGTCATCACCTGATGCACGCCTATAGCGCCTATTGGCCCTCCGGCTTCGACGATGCGGTGGTGTTCGTCGTCGACGCCTCGGGCAGCAGCCATGACCGGCAAACCGAGTCTTATACCCTCTATAAAGCGAGTGGCAACAAGATCGAGATGCTGCATGAAGAGAGCGTGCCCTCGCATCTGGCTTCGCTTTCCACGTTGGGTTTTCTCTACGAGTATGTCAGCCGCAAGGCGGGCTTCTCCACTCGCGTCGGCGCCTCGGTCAACGTACCCGAGGCGGGCAAGCTGATGGGCCTCGCGCCCTATGGCAGCATGCAAGAGCATTGGCATCCCTGGATTCGCGTGCGCAAGGACAGCTATAGCCTGGATATCTCCGCCTACGATGTGTTCCTGGAAGTGGCCGCGCTGGAGAAGAAATACGACGACGGCGCAGGCAAGGCCTATCTGCGGCCCTATCTGGTCGACCTCGCATGGAAGATCCAGCATGAGTTGGAGCAGGCCTTGTTGCATGTTGCCGGTCTCGCACTCAAGCGTACCGGCATGCGCAAGCTGTGCCTGGCGGGCGGCGTCGCCTTGAACTCCGTTGCGAATTACAAGATGTTGCGCGAACTGAACCTTGAAGACATCTTCATCTTCCCGGCCGGCGGCGATGCCGGCATCGCTGCCGGCTGCGCCCTGTGGGCCTATGCCGAGCATGAGGGCGGGCGCAAGCGGCCGGTCATGAAGCGGGCGACCCTGGGACGTTCCTATGGCGAGGCGAGCATCGCGTCGGCCTTGGAAAAATTTGCCGACCAGATCGTTGTCGAGCCGCTCGATCAAGCCGCGGTGGTCGAGCAAACAGCCCAGGCCTTGGCCAAGGGGCATGTGATCGCACGCTTCGAAGGCGGTTCCGAGTTCGGGCCTCGTGCCCTAGGCCACCGCTCCATTCTGGCCGATCCCAGTTTCGAGCGGATGAAGGACATCCTCAATGCGCGGGTCAAGTTCCGCGAGGCCTTCCGGCCGTTCGCTCCGGTCATCCCGGAAGAGGACATCGAGCAGGTGTTCGAGCAGAAAGTGCCCTCGCCCTTCATGCTGGTGGTGTCGCAGATTCGGCCGGAGTTCCATAAGCAAATCCCCGCAGTGACCCATTACGACGGCTCCGGCCGCGTGCAAACGGTAACGTCCGCGGACAATCCGTTCATGCATAAGCTTTGCCGTACCCTGGTGGCGACGCGAAAAGGGCCGCCGGTGGTGCTCAACACCAGCTTCAACGTCGCGGGCCAACCCATCGTGGAGACCCCGGAAGAGGCGATCGCCACCTTCCTGTCCACCGATATCGATTACCTGTTTCTGGAGAATCTGCGCATCGCTAAGAAGCATGTGCCCGTGCTCGATTATGAGCATCACTTGGCCAAGGTGACCGACGGTGCCTTGCCGCATGGCTTGGACGCCGATCAGTCGTCGTCCACGGAGTTGATGCGGCAATTGGACCGCGCATTGTTCTCCGGCGAAACCGAGGGGTGTCCATGGAGCGAGGAGGAGTTGCGCGAATTGTCGGCCAAAGGTGCACGCTACAAGGAGACCAGCCGTTTGTTCTCCGAGAGCCCCTACGGTGCGCCGGTACGTAGCCAACTATCCGCCCGCGCGGTATTGCTGCTCGATCCCCTGGGCGGATCGCAGTTGTTGGATACCGATGGCATCGTTCCGGCCAGCCGTTTGAGCCAGGCCGAGGTGCAGTTGCTATTGACGCTGGTCGACGGCGATGCGGCGCGGCTGGAGCGCCTGCGCACCGAACAGCAGGCGACGACCTTGGAGTGGCGCGAGAAGATCGGGGCGATGATCGAACGCATGCAGGCGTATGCCCTGCAATTGGACCTGCCCAAACAGACGCTTGCCGAAGACCATGCCCTGCCCAAAGAGGCCGGCATGACCTTGGCCCCGTTTGCCGACGAACACTACCGTTTGCCACAGACTGCTGCGGCCCTGCGCGCGGTGCTCAAGGAGGCGGGCTACGAAGAAGCGGCGATCTGTGGCTTGCTCAAGGTGGAGTCGCTGCAACTGATCGAACCGACCCGCTTGCATTACTACGACCGGTTCCTGCTGCCCGAATCGCCCTTGGCCGATCTCGTTCGTTTGTTCCTGCTTCGGGTGACCCTGCCGGAGGCGCGCGCGCGCGCGCTGTTCGGGCATGCCCTGTTCGATGCCATGGTGCGCCTGGGTTTGCTCCAGCCGCGCGATGGCCGTTGGGCTTCGCGGGTCGACATTTTCAGTGTCGAGGGGCTCTATCTGGTGACCGATCACCGCTATATGCTGGATCGCGAAGGGGATCGGATCGACGAGAGCCCGGTCATGTACATCGGTCTGGATAGCCGGGGCCTGGTGCATTCGGCACCGCGCAAGGCCTGTGGCAAGCTGCTGGACCTTTGCACGGGCTCCGGCGTGCAGGCCTTGAGCGGCAGCCGCTACGCGCGGGAGGTGGTCGGTGTCGACTTGAATCCGCGCGCAGTCCGATTCGCGCGGTTCAATGCCCAACTCAACGGTATCGACAATGCACGTTTCTTCCTCGGCGATCTTTATGCGCCGCAGAAAGACATGCGCTTCGATGTCGTTTTGGCCAACCCGCCCTTCGTGCCCAGTCCCCACGGCGACCTCGGTTTCCGCGACGGTGGCCGCACGGGCGAGGGTGTCCTGCAGCGTATCGTCAGCGAAGCTGCGGCGCATCTCAACCCCGACGGCGCCTTGTGCATCGTGACCGATTTGGTCGATGTGCCAACCTACCAGACCAAGTTGGCGGGCTGGTGGCAGGGCGATGCGGCTCATATGCTGGTGCTGCACACCGCGGACCGCGACGAGATTCTGTTCTCGGTGCCGCATAGCCATGCGCCCTTCGGCCAGAGTTATGAGGCCTACAACGAGGAACTCGACAAGTGGGTGCGTAACTATCGGGATGCCGGGCTCAAGGCGGTCAACTTCGGTTACATCTTCATCCGCCGTCTGCCTGGTGCGCATGTTGGCACTTATTACAGCCGTGTCGTGCACAATCCTTCCGCGCCGATTCATAAAGAGGTGGCGCAATATTTCCGCCAGCGCCAGCGCCTGAGCGATTTCGAACAGGGTGTCAGCCGCAAGTCTTACTTGCGTTTGACTTCGGGTCTACGTATCCGGCTTGAAATCGATACCAATGGCGCAGAGCAGAAGATTGAGTTGAGCGTGCCCGGCAATCCTTATTTCACGACCTATCAGGTCGATGGCGGCCTGTATCGCGAGCTGCAATTCATCGCCGAGCGTCATCCGGCCCTAGAGGTCTTTGCCGATGGCGAACGCTGGGCCTGCATCGCCGATCTGGTGCTCAAGGGGGTATTGGAGTTGACCGGGCCGGCACAAGCCGGTCAGCCGCGGCAAGCCATTCAAGGCTTGGCTATCCCGGGCTTGGCGGCGAAACCGGTAGAGCCTGCGGCGGCCAAGTCGAACGGCGCGAGCGCGCCGCCGGTAGGCATCCACGAGATGGAGACCAAGACGACACCAACCTGTTTGTCGTCCTATCTGGCCTGAGCGCGTTGCAGCCTGCGGGCCTGCATTTGCCGGGAGGCGATGCAGGCCCGTTTTTTTAAGGCCTTTCCGCTGCCATCAGAAACACCGGGTAAGCGCGTGGGCCGTTTTCGGTTTCCTTGACGATCTCGAACACGGTGTCGAAGCGAATCTGGCTGAAGCCGGCCTGCTCGGCCTGGGCCGTCAAGGCGGTGCGGTCAAAGCCGTGATGTACGTCGATCTCGGGGCCGTGGAAGGAGCCATCTTCTTTATCCAGGTCGGCGAGGCAGAGCGTACCGCCGGGATTGAGCAGGCTATGGAAGACCTGCAGGATCTTTTCGGTGTCCGGGATGTGGTGCAAGGTCATCGAACTGTAGATCAGGTCGTAACGCTCGTCCGGCAAGGGTTCGGCGGTGAGGTCGGCTTGACGCACCGCCATGTTGGCGACGCCCTGGGCGGCGATCTTCTCCCGCAGCACGTCCAGCATGCCGGTCGAGGTGTCCTTCAGCGTGATGTGGCCGAGCGCGTCCTTGAGCGGAAAGCTCAGCAGGCCGGTGCCGCAGCCGTAGTCCAGGGCCCGCATGTTTCGGTTTAGCGGCACTTGGGTGCGGATGGCCTCGGCGATCTTGCGGCCGCGCTCGACAAAGACGGGGTTGCTGTCCCACTCACGGGCCTTGCTGTCGAAATCGATCATCGTTTTCTCTCTGTGATAAAGCACTGAATGGAGTGGTTCGCGGTCATGAAGTTCAACGCCGCCCACCCAGAATGGAGCCCAGCACGCCGCGAATGATGGCGCGGCCGAGCTGGCTGCCGATGGCGCGCGCGGCGCTTTTCATCATGGCCTCGGCCACTGTCTGCTGGCTGCGTCCTGTGCTGCGCTCGGTCGTGCGCGCTGGGGTGGGTTTGGCACTCGTTTCTGCCGCGGTCTGTACTGACCGGTCCTTGAGGATTTCGTAGGCCGATTCGCGGTCGACGGTCTGTTCATAGTGGCCGTAGATGACCGAGCCCTGGATCAGGGCGCTGCGCTCGGCCGCGGTGAGCGGGCCGATCTGGCCGCGCGGCGGCACGATCAGGGCGCGTTCGACTACGGCGGGCTGGCCCTTGGCGTCGAGGCAGGAGACCAGGGCCTCGCCGACGCCGAGCTCGGCGATGGCCGCCGCCTCGTCGAGCTGCACGTTGTCGCGCAGGGTCTCGGCCGCGGCGCGCAGGGCCTTCTGGTCCTTCGGGGTGAAGGCGCGCAGGGCGTGCTGCACCCGGTTGCCCAGCTGGCCGGCCACGCTCTCGGGCACGTCGGCCGGATTTTGCGTCACGAAATAGACGCCGACGCCCTTGGACCGGATCAGCCGCACCACCAGTTCGATCTTGTCGAGCAGGGCCTGGGGCGCATCCTTGAACAGCAGGTGCGCCTCGTCGAAGAAGAACACCAGCTTCGGCTTGGCCAGGTCGCCCGCTTCGGGCAGGTTCTCGAACAGCTCGGCCAGCAGCCACAAGAGCAGGCTGGCGTAGGCCTTGGGCGATTGCATCAGCCGGTCGGCGGCGAGCAGGTTGATGACGCCGCGGCCCTGGCCGTCGGTCTGCATCAGGTCGGCGATGTTGAGCATGGGCTCGCCGAACAGCCGGTCGCCGCCCTGGTTTTCCAAGGCGAGCAGGCCGCGCTGGATGGCGCCGATGCTGGCGGCGGAGACGTTGCCGTATTCGGTGGTGAAGTCTTTAGCGTGCTCGCCCACGTGCTGCAGCATCGCGCGCAGGTCCTTGAGGTCGAGCAGCAGCAGGCCCTGGTCGTCGGCGATCTTGAACACCAGATTCAGCACGCCTTCCTGGGTCTCGTTGAGGCCCAGCATGCGCGCCAGGAGCAGCAGCCCCATGTCGGACACGGTGGCGCGGATCGGGTGGCCCTGCTCGCCCCAGACATCCCAGAACACCACGGGGAAGGCCTCCGGCGCGTAGTCGGCGAGATTCAATTGCTGCGCCCGCTCGGCCGCCTTGCCGGTGGCGCCCGGCTTGGCCACGCCGGACAGGTCGCCCTTCACGTCGGCCATGAACACGGGGGTGCCGATGCGGCTGAAGGCCTCGGCCAGGGTCTGCAGGGTGACGGTCTTGCCAGTGCCGGTGGCGCCGGTGATCAGGCCGTGGCGGTTGGCCATCTGCGGCAGCAGAAAGATTTCGTGGTCGTCGCGCTGGGCGATGAGCAATGGTTCGATCATGGGATGCCCTTGTGTTGCAGGTTCGCGGCATTATAGGGGACGCATAGACCGGAGACCCGCGATGATCATCCTGCGCCCCCACGACCAACGCGGCCACGCCGACCACGGCTGGCTGAATTCCTGGCATAGCTTCTCCTTCGGCGACTATTACGACCCACAGGAGATGGGCTGGAGCGAGCTGCGGGTGATCAACGACGACAGCGTGGCGCCGGGCGCAGGCTTTCCCACCCACGGCCATCAGGACATGGAGATCGTGTCCTATGTGCTGGAGGGGGCGTTGGAACACAAGGACAGCCTGGGCAATGGCTCGGTCATCCGCCCCGGCGATGTGCAGCGCATGAGCGCCGGGCGCGGCATTCGCCACAGCGAGTTCAATGCCTCGGATGCGGCGCCGGTGCACTTCCTGCAAATCTGGATTCAGCCGGCGCAACGCGGTATCGAACCGGGCTACGAGCAGAAATATTTCGCGTCGGAGGAAAAGCGCGACCGCTTGCGTCTGCTTGCATCGGGCGACGGCCGCGATGGCAGCGTGACCCTCCACCAGGACGCCAGCCTGTATGCTGGCGTGATCAGCCCGGGTGCCAGTCTCGCCTTCGATCTCCCCGCTGGCCGCAAGGCCTATGTCCATCTGGCCCGCGGTAAGATGCGGCTCAACGGCCAAGCCATGGCGACCGGCGACGGCGCCAAGATCGCCGACGAACCCCGACTCGAATTCGTCGGCGAGGGCGAGGCCGAAGTCCTGGTGTTCGATCTACCCGCGTAAGGAACAAGCATGACCCGCATTCTGGTTTTCGCCGGCAGCACCCGGCAGGGCTCGTACAACAAACAACTGGCCCGCCTGGCGGCGCGCGATGTAGCCGCGGCCGGCGCCGAGGCGACCTTTCTCGACCTGCGCGACTTCCCGATGCCGCTCTACGACGGCGACCTCGAGGCCGGCGACGGTCCGCCCGAGCACGCCTTCCGTCTGCAGGAGATCGTGGCCCAACACCATGGCCTGATCGTCGCCTCGCCCGAGTACAACAACTCGATCTCGGCCGTGCTCAAGAACACCCTCGACTGGGTCTCGCGCACGCCGCGGCTGCGCGGGGCCAACCCCTTCGCCGGCAAGCCGGCCGCGTTGATCAGCGCCTCGCCCGGCGGCCTGGGCGGCCTGCGCGGGCTGGATGCGGTGCGCAATGTCTTGAATACTGTGGGTATGCTGGTATTGCCGGGCATGGTCGCGGTGGGCCATGCCGACCAGGCCTTCGATGCCGACGGCGGCCTGAAGGACATCGATCTGGCCGAGCGCCTGCGCAATTTGACCGCCGAGACGGTGCGCACCGCCCGTGCCCTGTCGGCCTAAAGCCCTGCCGGCGGAGTAGAATACGGCCTTTCATTTCGTGGCATTAGGCAGGAATCATGGCCGGACATAGCAAATGGGCGAACATCCAGCACCGCAAGGGCCGTCAGGACGCCAAGCGGGGCAAGATCTTCACGCGACTGATCAAGGAAATCACTGTGGCTGCCAAGATGGGCGGCGGCGACGCAGGCGCCAACCCGCGCCTGCGTCTGGCCATCGACAAGGCCAAGGCCGAGTCCATGCCCAAGGACAACATCGAGAACGCGGTCAAGCGCGGCACCGGCCAGCTCGACGGCGTGAACTACGAAGAGGTCCGCTATGAGGGCTACGGCCCCGGCGGCGCGGCGGTGATCGTCGACTGCCTGACCGACAACAAGACCCGCACCGTGGCCGATGTGCGCCATGCCTTCTCCAAGAACGGCGGCAACATGGGCACCGACGGCTGCGTGGCCTTCCAGTTCAAGCATTGCGGCCAGATCATCCTGGAGCCGGGCGCCAGCGAAGACGCGGTGATGGAAGCGGCGCTGGAGGCGGGCGCCGAGGACGTGATCCCGAACGAGGACGGTTCGATCGAGGTGATCACCGCCCCCTACGATGACCTGACCAACGTGAAAGAGGCGCTGGAAAAGGCCGGCTTCAAGGTGGCCATGGCCGAGACCGTGATGAAGCCCTTGAACGAGACCGAGGTCGGCGGCGATGACGCGGTGAAGTTCCAGAAGCTGCTCGACATGATGGAAAGCCTGGACGACGTGCAAGAGGTCTATACCTCCGCGATCCTGCCGGAGTAAGCGCGCATGCGCATCCTGGGCATCGATCCTGGCCTGCGTGCGATGGGCTATGGGGTCATCGACCAGGAAGGCCAAAAGTTGAGCTACGTCGCCAGCGGCGTGGTCCGGACAAAAGACGGTGAGTTGCCCGAACGAATCCAGATACTGTTCGCCGGCGTGCAGGAGATCATAGCGACCTACCGGCCCGAGGCCAGCGTGGTCGAGAAGGTCTTCGTCAACGTCAATCCGCAATCCACTCTGCTGCTCGGCCAGGCCCGCGGCGCGGCCATCGCCGCGCTGACCCACGTTGGTCAATCGGTTTTCGAATATACCGCCCTGCAGGTGAAGCAGGCGGTGGTCGGCAACGGCCACGCCGACAAGCAACAGGTCATGCATATGGTGATGCGCCTGTTGAAACTGCCGGGCGAGCCCAGTTCCGACGCGGCCGATGCCCTGGCCTGCGCCATCTGCCACGCCCACGGCGGCCACGGTCTGGGCGGCCTGGTCACCGCCGGTCGCCGCCGGCGTGCTGGCCGAATGTTGTAAGGGAGAACAAATTGATCGGACGCCTGAGCGGCACCCTGTTGGAAAAACACCCGCCGCAGATCGTGGTCGACGTGAACGGCGTCGGCTACGAGGTCGATGTGCCGATGAGCACGCTCTACCACCTGCCGGCCACCGGCGAGCGGGTGACCTTGCTCACCCACTTCACGGTGCGCGAGGATGCCCAGCAGCTCTATGGCTTCCTCAGCGCGAGCGAGCGCGACACCTTCCGGCAATTGATCAAGATCAGCGGCGTCGGCCCCAAGCTGGCGCTGTCGGTGTTGTCGGGTCTGTCGGTGCAAGACCTAGCCCAGGCCGTGGCCTTGCAAGAGACTGGCCGCTTGACCAAGATACCAGGCGTCGGCAAGAAGACCGCCGAGCGCTTGTTGCTGGAACTGAAGGGCAAGTTGGCCGACGAGATCGTCGGCGCCACGGGCGCCGTGGCCCGCAGCGCCGGTGGCGATGTGCTCAACGCCTTGGTCTCCCTGGGCTACAGCGAGAAGGAGGCCGCCCTGGCCGTAAAATCTTTGCCCGAAGATATTGCCGTGGAGGAGGGCATCCGCCTAGCGCTGAAATCCCTGGCCAAGGTTTGACCTGCCCTCGCGACTCCGCTAACTTGCCGACGATATGCTGCAACCCGACCGCCTGATCTCGCCCGCCGCCACTTCCCGCGAGGAAGAGGCCTTCGAGCGTGCCCTGCGCCCGCAGAAACTGGCCGACTATGTCGGCCAAGCCCGTGCCCGCGAGCAGCTCGACATCTTCATCACCGCGGCCAAGAACCGGGGCGAGGCGCTCGACCACGTGCTGCTGTTCGGCCCGCCCGGCCTGGGCAAGACCACGTTGGCGCACATCATTGCCAAGGAGATGGGGGTCAACCTGCGCGTGACTTCCGGCCCGGTGCTGGAGCGCGCTGGCGACCTGGCGGCGCTGCTGACCAACCTGGAGCCGCGCGATGTGCTGTTCATCGACGAGATCCATCGTCTGTCGCCGGTGGTCGAAGAGATCCTCTACCCGGCGCTGGAGGACTACCAGCTCGACATCATGATCGGCGAGGGCCCGGCCGCGCGCTCGGTCAAGCTCGACCTGCCGCCGTTCACCCTGGTCGGCGCCACCACCCGCGCCGGCATGCTGACCAACCCGCTGCGCGACCGCTTCGGCATCGTCGCCCGCCTGGAGTTCTACAACGCCGACGAATTGACCCACATCGTCACCCGCTCGGCCCGGCTGCTCAATATCGAGATCTCGCCCGAGGGTGCGCTGGAGATCGCCCGCCGCTCGCGCGGCACGCCGCGCATCGCCAACCGCCTGCTGCGCCGGGTGCGCGACTATGCCGAGGTCAAGGCCGAGGGCCATATCACCGCCGAGGTGGCGGACAAGGCGCTGGTCATGTTGGAAGTGGACCAGGGCGGCCTCGACGTGATGGACCGCAAGCTCCTGCATGCGCTGTTGGAGAAGTTCGCCGGCGGGCCCGTGGGCCTGGAGAACCTGGCGGCGACCATTGGCGAGGCGGCCGACACCATCGAGGACGTGCTCGAACCCTATCTGATCCAGCAGGGCTTCCTCGCCCGCACCCCGCGCGGCCGGGTTGCCGCGCCGCTGGCCTACCGCCACTTCGGCTTAGCCGCGCCGACGCGTATCCAGAACCAAGACCTGTTCGATGAGTGATGTCGGTTTTTGTTGGCCTGTCCGGGTCTATTGGGAAGACACCGACGCCGGCGGGGTGGTCTATTACGCCAACCACCTGAAATTCATGGAACGCGCCCGTAGCGAATGGCTGCGCAGTCTGGGCGTCGAGCAGACCGTGCTGTCCGAGCAGGATGGTTTGGTCTTCGTGGTGCGTCATATCGAGGTCGATTATCTGAAGCCCGCCCGCTTCGACGATGCCCTGGCCGTCGTGTGCACGCTGACCGAACTGAACAAGGCCAGCCTGACCATGCGCCAACGCATCGAGCGCGACGGCGAACCTTTGCTCACGGCCCAGGTCAAGATCGCTTGCGTTAGCCGGGATGGGTTCCGGCCCGCTAAAATCCCGGTCCATATCCAACAACGTTTGGGGTGCTGAATGGCGCTGTCGCTTGAAACTGAACTGTCCATGGTCAATCTGGTGATGAGCGCCAGTTGGGTGGTGAAACTGGTGTTGCTGCTGTTGCTGGCAGCCTCGTTCGTGTCCTGGTGGATGATCTTCGCCAAATACTTCACCTTGAAGCGCGAGCGGCAATTGGCCGAGGAGTTCGAGCGCGAGTTCTGGAGCGGTGGCGAGTTGAATACGCTGTATCAGGACGTGAACCAGATGGGCGAGCAGGCCAGCAGCATGGAACAGGTGTTCGGCGCCGGCTTCCGCGAGTTCCTGAAGCAGACCCGACAACCCGGCCTGAACCCGCAGGCGATCCTCGACAGCTCGCGCCGGGCGATGCGCGCCGCCTACCAGCGCGAGATGGATGCGCTGGAGGCGCACCTGCCGTTCCTGGCCACGGTCGGCTCGGTCTCGCCCTATGTCGGCCTGTTCGGCACGGTCTGGGGCATCATGAATGCCTTCCGCGGCCTGGCCAATGTGCAACAGGCCACGCTGGCCCACGTCGCGCCGGGCATCGCCGAGGCCCTGATCGCCACCGCCATCGGCCTGTTCGCCGCGATCCCGGCCGTGGTCGCCTACAACCGCTTCACCCACGACATCGACCGCCTGGCCAACCGCTTCGACGTGTTCATGGAGGAGTTCTCCAACATCCTGCAGCGGCAGACCCTGAAGGGTTGAATTCCAGCATGAATCGCCGTCCGCGCAAGGCCATGAACCAGATCAACGTCGTGCCTTATATCGACGTGATGCTGGTGTTGCTGGTGATCTTTATGGTGACCGCGCCGTTTGTAAATCCGTCGCAGGTCGAGTTGCCGAGCGTCGGCAAGAGTACGACGCCGCCGACCCTGCCCTTGGAGCTGACGATCAAGGCCGATGGTTCCTTGTGGCTGCGCGACCGCAATGAACCCGGCGAATCGGCGCCCGTGGCCGATTCTGCCTTGGCCAGGACCGTGCGCAAAATGGTCAAGACGGACCAGCCGGTGGTGATCGCGGCCGACAAGTCGGTGCGTTACGAAGTGGTCATGCGGGTGATGGATACTTTGCAGCGCGCCGGGGTGGCGCGGGTCGGCCTGCTGGTCAAGCCTGTGCCGTGACCCCGCTCAGTTCGCGCGAACAATTTTCCGCCGGGGCCTTGGCCCTGTTGTTCCATGTCGTCTTGTTCATGGCGCTGGTGTTCAGCGTGTCGTGGCGGCAGATGCCGAACCTGCCGGCGCAAGCCGAACTGTGGTCCAGCTTGCCTGCGCCGCGGCCGGCACCGCCGGTGAAGGTGGCACCCAAGCCGGCGCCCAAGCCGGAACCTGCCCCCGAGCCGCCCAAGGCCGACATCGCGCTCCAACCCAAGAAAAAGCCGGAACCGCCCAAGCCGGAACCGAAACCCGAGCCGAAACCCGAGCCGGTCAAGCCCAAACCCGAGCCGAAGCCGGAGCCCAAAAAGGCGGAGCCGGACAAGAAACAACTCGAACGCGAGGCGCAGAGAAAGGCGCTGGAGAAGGCATTGGCCGAACAGGACGATAGCGAACTGGCCCAAGAGGCGGCACAACTCAACCGGATGCGGCAGCAACAGCAGGCTAGCGCAGCGCGCGACAAGCTGATTGACGATTATCGGGCCAAGATTATCCAAAAGGTCCGGGGTTACCTACGGTTGCCGCCCAATCTGACCGGTAATCCCGAAGCGGTGTTCCGCGTCGATTTGTTGCCCAATGGCGAGGTGATCGGTACGCCGGTGCTGGTCAAATCGAGTGGTAACGCCCTCTATGATCGCGAGGTGGAACGGGCCATCATCAAGGCCTCGCCGCTGCCATTGCCGCCCGATCGCGAAGCTGCCGCCGTTTTCCGCAGCGGCCTGACGCTCAAGTTCCGACCCAAGGAAAGTTAAATCGCTGTTAAGCCAAGCTTAAGTCTTCATTGAGGAAGATTGCGCGGCAAACTGATAATATCGGCTGCTATCTATGCCACGATTCAGCAAATTTCATTCGATCCTTATGCTGCTGCTCGCCACCTTAGCGTGGCCGGTTTGGGCAGCGATGACTATCGAGATCGTCGGGGGGGCGGGTAATCGCATCCCCGTCGCGGTCGTGCCTTTTGCCGTCAGCGGCGCGGCAGACAATCCGGCCGACGTGATCGCCGCGGATTTGGAGCGCAGCGGCGTATTCCGCCTGATCGACGGCCGCGATCTCGGCCCGGCGCCGAGCGAGCCGCAGGACATCCGCTTCCCCGCCTGGCGCAGCAAGGGGGCCGATGCGATGGTCATCGGCCAATTGGCCACCCTGGCCGGCGGCCGGTTCGAGGTGCGCTTCCGCCTGTTCGATGTGGTGAAGGGGCAACAGTTGGCCGGTATGAGCTATACCGTGTCGGCGTCGAGCCTGCGCGCCGTCGCGCACAAGATCGCCGATGTGGTGTACGAGAAACTGACCGGTGAGCCGGGGGTATTTAGTACCCGCATCGCCTATATCCTGAAGCGGGGTAGCCGCTACGAATTGCAGGTGTCGGACTTCGACGGCTACAACGCCATCACCGTGGCCAATTCGCCCGAACCATTGATCTCGCCGGTCTGGGCGCCCGATGGCAGCCGTTTGGCTTATGTCTCGTTCGAGGAAAAAAAGCCGGTGATCTATGTGCAAAACATCTTCGACGGCAAGCGGCGGGCCGTGGCCAGGTTCAAAGGCTCGAATTCCGCACCGGCTTGGGCGCCGGATGGCCGGCGCTTGGCGGTAGTGCTGTCCAAGGACGACATCTCGCAGATCTATCTGATCGATGTGGACGGCGGAGCGCCCAAGCGGCTGATGGAGAGCGCGGCCCTGGATACCGAACCGACCTTCAGTCCGGACGGCCGGATGCTGTATTTCACCTCGGATCGCGGCGGTAGCCCGCAGATTTACCGCCTGTCGCTCGACGGCGGGTCGGCCAAGCGGGTCACTTTCGAAGGCAACTACAACGTTTCGCCGACCCTGTCGCCCGATGGCAAGACCATGGCCTTCGTTCATCGCCGAGAAGGCCGATATCTCGTGGCAACGATGGATTTGGCGAGCGGTCAAACCCAGGTGCTGACGGATACCGATCATGACGAGTCGCCGAGCTTTGCGCCGAATGGCCGCATGATCCTCTATGCTACGAGGGTGGGCGGACGCGGTATGCTGGCGACGGTCAGCGTCGATGGCCTGGTGAAACAGCGCTTGTCGCAATCGGGCGACTTGCGTGAGCCGGCCTGGGCGCCTTTGTGGAACCGTTAAACTGTTTTCTGTGTTGTTTCCTGTGAGGAGGTGGTGCAATGAAATATGCGATTTATGGTGTGTTGTTGAGTGTGTTGTTGACGGCGTGTGCGCAAGATCCGAGCAAGACCGGCGATCAATCCGCAGACGGCAAGGCTGGGCAAAATGGTGCGCAAACGAGCGGCATGTCGGTCAACGGTGTCGATGGTTCCCTGTTGAACGGCAAGCTCAGCGCGCCGCCGAAAAACGTGACCGGTATTCTGGCGCAGCGCGTGATCTACTTCGACTACGACAGCTCCGCGATCCGTAGCGAATTCCGTGCCGTGCTCGATGCGCATGCCACCTTCGTCAAGGCCAATCCCAAGGCTAAGCTGCACTTGCAGGGCCATACCGATGAGCGTGGCAGCCGCGAATACAACGTGGCGCTGGGCCAGCGTCGTGCCGATAGCGTGAACAAGGCGATGGGCCTGCTCGGTGTCGATGCGAACCGTATGGAGGCGGTCAGCTTCGGCGAGGAGAAGCCGGCGGTCGAAGGTCACGACGAGGCGGCTTGGAGCAAGAACCGTCGCGTTGAAATCCGTTACGACGGCGAGTAATCGGTGAAAGGTCAGCCTCTTAAGGTCGCCGTCCTGCTGTGCCTCGTCTGGGGTGCGGCTTGGGCGGCGCCCGTCCCGATCATCGAGGCGGGCGGACGCGAGCTAAGGCCGGCCGAGCCGGCTCAAACCCTGCCCGCCTTGGCGGAGCGGCTGGCCCGATTGGAGGCACAATTCCAGACCCAGGGCCTCTTGTCGCTGCTCAACGAGATCGAGCAATTGAAGTCTGAGATCGCTCATCTTAAGGGGACGCAGGAGGAGTTGGGGCACCAGCTGGCCGTGGCCGATAAGCGGCAGAAGGACTTGTATGCCGATATCGACGTTCGGCTCAAGGCACTCAAGGACGACCTGGACAAGACCGCCGCTGCCGCCGCCGCGGCATCGGCTGCGGCGGCATCGGCATCGGCGGCGCAGCCGGGCTTGCCGGCGGGCGCCGACGCCAATCCATCGGAGGCCGAAACCAAGGCCTACCAGGATGCCTTCGGCGCAATCCGGGGCGGCAACTACAAGGTCGCCATTGGCGATTTCCAGTCTTTCCTTAAGACCTATCCGGGAAGCAGCCTGGCTGGCAATGCCCAGTATTGGATAGGTTTTTCATATTTCTCCCTCGGTGACTTCAAGGCGGCGGCGGAGTCGCATCAGAAATTGATGCAGCTCTACCCGACCAGCCCCAAGGTGCCGGATGCGATGCTGGGCCTTGCGCGTGCGCAAATCCAGCTAGGCGATTCCAAGGCCGCGCAGCTGACCTTGCAACAGATCGTCAGCCAGAACCCCGGTAGCAAGGCGGCCGAGAACGCACAGAAACTGTTGGCAACACTGAAGTAATCTTGTCCGTCGCGCGTCTTCGCATCACCGAGATTTTCTATTCCGTGCAGGGCGAGACCAGCCGTATCGGTCTGCCCACGGTCTTTATTCGCCTGACCGGCTGTCCTTTGCGCTGCGGTTATTGCGACACCGCCTATGCCTTCCAGGGCGGGGAGTGGATGACCGTGCCCCGGATATTGGAGGCGGTGGCGGGCCATGCGGCGCAATACGTTACCGTCACCGGCGGCGAGCCCTTGGCCCAGCGTGACTGCCCGGTTTTGCTGGCGGCCCTGTGCGACGCCGGTTACGACGTGTCGTTGGAGACTAGCGGCGCTTTGGATATCGCCAATGTGGACAGCCGCGTGTCCCGCATCGTCGACATCAAGACGCCGGGTTCGGGCGAGGTCGAGCGCAATCTGTGGTCGAACATCGAATACCTGACACCGCACGACGAGCTTAAGTTCGTCATCGCCGACGAGGCCGATTACCGGTGGGCGGCGCAAGTCCTGCGCGAGCGGCGCTTGGCCGAGCGCTGCCCGGTGGCGTTCTCGCCGGTCTTCGGCCAGATCACGCCACGGCAATTGGCCGAATGGATCTTGCGCGACCATCTGCCGGTGCGCATGCAAGTGCAATTGCACAAGATTCTTTGGGGCGAAGAGAAGGGGCGCTAGCGATGTCGAAACGCGCGGTCGTATTGCTGTCCGGCGGTCTCGATTCCGCCACGACGTTGGCGGTGGCGCGTAGCGAGGGTTATGACTGCTACGCGCTGAGCTTCGATTATGGCCAGCGCCATAGTGCCGAACTGGATGCGGCGCGTGCCGTGGCGATGCAGCTCGGTGCGTGCGAGCATCGCGTGCTGCAGTTGGGGCTGGCCCAGTTCGGCGGCTCGGCGTTGACCGATCGCAGCTTGGCCGTGCCCGAGCAGGCGAGCGAGGGGATACCGATCACCTATGTGCCGGCGCGCAATACCGTCATGCTCTCGCTTGCCCTGGCCTGGGCCGAGGTGCTGGCGGCCGATGCGATCTATCTCGGCGTCAATGCGGTGGATTACTCCGGCTACCCCGATTGCCGGCCGGCATATATCGAGGCCTTCGAGCGCATGGCCAACCTCGCCACCAAGCGCGCGGTCGAGGGTCAGCCGCTACGCATCGCGGCGCCGCTGTTGCACTTGAGCAAGGCCGAAATCATTCGTCTAGGTACGGGCTTGGGCGTGGATTACGGCCTGACCGTATCGTGCTATCAAGCCGACGCCGATGGTGCGGCATGCGGCCGCTGCGATTCCTGCCGCTTGCGGCGGCAAGGTTTTGTCGATGCCGGCGTGAGCGATCCGACGCGATACCGGAAATAGTTGGTATAAACGAACCAAATCAAGGGCTTCGGCGCAAGAATGCTTTGCCCCCCTTCGGCGATTGATTCGATAATGCGTCGGCTTAGGTCGGGCGCCCCAGCAAGATCAAATTTAGACGGCGGGATACGCGGTGCGGGGCCTCGATTGTCTGTTCCTATTTAATCTTGCGAGAGGACGAAAAGATGGTTTTTGAACACTTCGCACAAGCCCAGTCGCTGATGCTATGGGCGACTTTTGGGATCGCGGTGGTCATGGGCGCCGTGGTCAACAAGACCAATTTCTGCACCATGGGCGCGGTATCCGATTGGGTGAACATGGGCGATCTGGGCCGTATGCGCGCCTGGCTGTTCGCGATCGCCGTGGCCATGCTCGGTGTGGCGGTGCTGGAATACATCGGCATGGTCAAGCCCGATGCCGCCTTCCCGCCCTATCGCGCCAACCAGCTGGTCTGGGCCGAGAACCTGATCGGCGGTCTGCTGTTCGGCATCGGCATGACCCTGGCCTCGGGCTGCGGTAACAAGACCTTGATCCGGATCGGCGGCGGCAATATCAAGTCGATCATGGTCTTGGCCATCATTGCGGTGATCGCCTATTTCATGGTCAACCCCTTCCCCAACTCCGACAAGACCTTGTTCAGCGTGTTGTTCTACGATTGGATTCGCCCCTTGGCGGTGACCCTGGGCACCAATCAGGACATCGGCGCCGTGGTCGGTGGCGCGGAAGGCAAAGCCACTGCGCGCTTGGCGGCCGGTATCGTCGTCGGCCTGCTGCTCTTGGTCTATGCCTTCAAGTCGGAGGACTTCCGCAAGAGCTTCGACAACATCCTCGGTGGCTTGGTGGTCGGTCTGGCGATCTTGGCCGCTTGGTACGTCACCAGCAACCTCATGGTGAGCGCGGACGACCAGCAATATTCGCTGCAGAGCTTCGTCACCGACCAGTGGGACATGTATGCCGGCGAGGGTGACATGAAGCCGGCCGACAGCCGCTCGTTGGCGCCGCAGTCCTTTACCTTCATCAACCCGATGGGCCAGCTTTATGGCTATGTCATGGGCGGCTTCGGCAAGCCCTTGCTGACCTTCGGCCTGATGTCGCTGTTCGGCGTCGTCTTGGGTTCGTTGCTCTGGTCGCTGATTACGCGCAGCTTCCGCATCGAGTGGTTCGCCAACTTCAAGGACTTCGCCAATCACCTGATCGGCGCCATCCTGATGGGCTTCGGCGGCGTGCTGGCCATGGGCTGCACCATCGGCCAGGCGGTGACCGGCGTGTCCACCCTGGCCATCGGCTCCATCATCACCTTCGTCGCCATCGTGCTCGGCAGCGCGCTGACCATGAAGGTGCAGTACTACAAGATGGTCTACGAAGGCGAGGCGACCTTCTTCAAGGCCTTGATCACCGGTCTGGTCGACCTGAAGCTGCTACCGGCCAGCATGCGCAAGCTGGACGCGGTATAAGCGGTTTCCTGGCGACTGAAAGCCCCGCTTCGGCGGGGCTTTTTTGTTGACAGCAATCCTGCGCGCTTTATAATGCACCGCTTTTCGGGGGTCGGTAGCTCAGCCGGTAGAGCAGCGGACTTTTAATCCGTTGGTCGCGAGTTCGAATCTCGCCCGACCCACCAAATACGAGGGTTAGCGGTTTCAGGCTGCTAGCCCTTTTTCATTTTCGGGTGCGGCTTGACCAGACAGGCTGCTAACGTTAGTGTTCTGAGCTTTTCCGTAATATTTTCAAGAACAAAAATTCATGGCCGAGTTGGAATTGACCGGTGCGGAGATCGTGATCCGCTGTCTGCATGCCGAGGGCGTGGAGTATGTCTTTGGCTATCCCGGCGGTGCGGTGCTCAACATCTACGACGAGATCTATAAGCAGAAGGGTTTCACCCACGTCTTGGTCCGTCACGAGCAGGCCGCCGTGCATGCGGCCGACGCCTATTCCCGCTCGACCGGCAAGGTCGGCGTCGCCTTGGTCACCTCCGGCCCCGGCGCGACCAATGCGGTGACCGGCATCGCCACGGCCTATATGGACTCCATTCCGATGGTGGTGATCACCGGCCAGGTGCCGACCGCCGCGATCGGCCAGGACGCCTTCCAGGAAGTCGACACGGTCGGCATCACCCGCCCCTGCGTGAAGCACAACTTCCTGGTCAAGGACGTCAAGGACATCGCGCCGACCATCAAGAAGGCCTTCTACATCGCGGCCACCGGCCGGCCCGGTCCGGTCGTGGTCGACATCCCGAAAGACATCACCCAGCATAGCTGCGCGTTCGAGTACCCGGAAACGATCAGCCTGCGTTCGTACAATCCGACCAGCAAGGGCCACGCTGGCCAGATCAAACGTGCCGCGCAGATGTTGCTCGAGGCCAAGCGCCCGGTGATCTACACCGGTGGCGGTGCGGTGCTGGGCAATGCGTCGGCGGCTTTGACCGAGATGGCGCGCGAACTCGGCTATCCGGTGACCAGCACGCTGATGGGTCTGGGCGCTTACAAGGCGAACGATCCCTTATTCCTCGGCATGCTTGGCATGCACGGCACTTACGAAGCCAATATGGCGATGCAGCACTGTGACGTGCTGATCGCGGTTGGTGCTCGTTTCGACGACCGCGTGATCGGCAATCCCAAGCACTTCGCCAAGGAGGCCCGCCGGATCATCCATATCGATATCGATCCGTCGTCCATTTCCAAGCGGGTCAAGGTCGACGTGCCCATCGTCGGCGATGTCGGCCAGGTGTTGGAAGAGATGAACCGTCTGCTCAAGGCCAGCAGCGAGCGGCCCGAGCAAGCCGCACTGAAGGCCTGGTGGGCGCAGATCGAATTGTGGCGCGCGCAGGATTGCCTGAAGTACGATCGCGCCGCGTCGGTCATCAAGCCGCAGTATGTGGTCGAGAAACTGTACGAGATCACCCAGGGCGAGGCCTTCGTCACTTCCGATGTCGGCCAGCACCAGATGTGGGCCGCGCAGTACTACAAGTTCGACCAGCCGCGGCGCTGGATCAATTCCGGCGGCCTGGGCACCATGGGCGTCGGCCTGCCCTATGCCATGGGCGTACAACTGGCCCATCCGGATGCGATGGTGGCCTGCATCACCGGCGAGGGCAGTATCCAGATGAACATCCAGGAGCTGTCGACCTGCAAGGAATACAAGCTGCCGCTCAAGATCGTGCTGCTCAACAACGGCTATCTGGGCATGGTGCGCCAGTGGCAGGAGTTCTTCTACGAGGAGCGCTACGCCGAGTCCTACGTCGCGTCGCTGCCCGACTTCGCCAAGCTGGCCGAGGCCTACGGCCATGTCGGCATGCGCATCGAGAAGCCGGAGGACGTCGAGCCGGCCTTGCGCCGCGCCTTCACCGAGCACAAGGACCAACTGGTGTTCATGAATTTCATTACCGACCCGCGCGAGAACGTCTACCCGATGATCCCCGCTGGCAAGGGCCTGTCGGAGATGATCCTGGTATGAGGCATATCATTTCCGTGTTGATGGAAAACGAGGCGGGCGCGCTGTCCCGCGTCGCCGGTCTGTTCTCGGCCCGTGGCTACAACATCGAGTCGTTGACCGTGGCGCCGACCGAGGACGCCACGCTGTCGCGGATGACCATCGTCACCACCGGCTCGAACGAGGTGATCGAGCAGATCACCAAGCAACTGAACAAGCTGGTCGACGTGATCAAGATGCAGGACCTGTCCGACGGCGACCACATCGAGCGCGAGCTGATGCTGGTCAAGGTGCGCGCCGCCAGCGGCGAGCAGCGCGAGGAGATGAAGCGGCTGGCCGACATCTTCCGCGGCCGCATCATCGACGTCGCCGACAAGACCTACACCATCGAGCTGACCGGGCCGGGCTCCAAGCTGGATGCCTTCCTCGATGCCCTCGATGCCGGCGCAATCCTGGAAACCGTGCGTACCGGCGCCTCCGGCATCGGCCGCGGCGATCGCATGCTGAAGATTTGAACCCCTGAATTAGCTAGTCGAAAGGAAGCACCATGAAGGTCTACTACGAAAAAGACGCCAACCTATCGCTGATCAAGAAGAAGAAGGTTGCCATCGTCGGTTACGGCTCGCAGGGCCATGCCCACGCCAACAACCTGAAGGACTCCGGCGTCACCGTGACCGTGGGCCTGCGCAAGGGCGGCGCTTCCTGGGACAAGGCCAAGAAGGCCGGCCTGACCGTGAAGGAAGTCGGCGCCGCGGTGAAGGACGCCGACGTGGTGATGATCCTGGTGCCGGACGAGCAGCAGCCGGCCGTCTACTACGGCGAGATCGAGCCCAACATCAAGAAGGGCGCCACCCTGGCCTTCGCCCACGGTTTCAACATCCACTACAACCAGATCGTGCCGCGCGCCGATCTGGACGTGATCATGGTCGCGCCCAAGGGCCCTGGCCACACCGTGCGCTCCACCTACCTGCAGGGCGGCGGCGTGCCGTCCTTGATCGCCGTTTATCAGGACAAGTCCGGCAAGGCCAAGGATATCGCCCTGGCCTACGCCGCCGCCAATGGTGGCGCCCGTGCCGGCGTGATCGAGACCAACTTCCGTGAAGAGACCGAGACCGACTTGTTCGGCGAGCAGGCCGTGCTCTGCGGCGGCGCCGTCGAACTGGTGAAGATGGGCTTCGAGACCCTGACCGAGGCCGGCTACGCGCCCGAGATGGCCTACTTCGAGTGCCTGCACGAGCTGAAGCTGATCGTCGACCTGATGTACGAGGGCGGCATCGCCAACATGAACTACTCCATCTCCAATAACGCGGAGTACGGCGAGTATGTCACCGGCACCGAGGTGATCAATGAGCAGTCGCGCGCGGCCATGCGCAATGCCCTGAAGCGCATCCAGACCGGCGAGTACGCCAAGATGTTCATCCTGGAAGGCAAGACCAACTACCCGGCCATGACCGCGCGTCGCCGCCTGACCGCCGAGCACCCGATCGAGGTGGTGGGCGAGAAGCTGCGCGACATGATGCCTTGGATCAAGGCCAACAAGCTGGTCGACAAGTCCAAGAACTGATCGAACGGTAGCGGGGGCGGGGTGCTATCCTCTCTCCCGTCCTCTCCGTAGTCGAGCCTCATGAACGATAACAATAGTCCTCACCATTCCGAATATCCGCATCCCCTGATCGCCCGCGAGGGTTGGGGGCATCTCGTTTTTGCGCTCGTCCTGGCCCTGGCTGTTGATTATTTCGCCGGGTGGCTGTGGGCACTGCCGTTCTGGCTGTTCCTCGTCTTCGTGCTGCAATTCTTCCGCGATCCCGGCCGGCAAGTGCCGATGGGCGACAAACTGGTCATCGCCCCGGCCGATGGCCGTATCGTCGCGGTGGAAAAGACCGAAGACCCTTGGCTCAAGCGCGAGGCGCTGAAGATCAGCGTGTTCATGAACGTGTTCAACGTCCACTCCAACCGCAGCCCGGTCGACGGCGAGGTGCGCAGCCGCTGGTATCACGCTGGCAGCTTCGTCAATGCCGCCTTGAGCAAGGCCTCGGTCGAGAACGAGCGCAACGCCATCTGGCTGAAGATGGCGGACGGCACCGACGTTACCTGCGTGCAGATCGCCGGCTTGGTCGCGCGTCGCATCCTTTGTTATGTCGGCCCGGGCGATACGCTCAAGCGCGGCCAGCGCTATGGCTTCATCCGTTTCGGTTCTCGGGTCGACGTCTATCTGCCGACCGATGCCCGGCCCAAGGTCGCACTGGGCGACAAGACCCGGGCGGGCGAAACCATCCTGGCCGAGTTGGTCTGAGCATGGCGGAACCGGCGAGCCAGCGTCCGAATCCGCCGCCGAAAGGTCCCTTGGCGCGCAAGGGCATCTACTTGCTGCCCAATCTGTTCACCACCGGCGCCTTGTTCGCCGGCTTCTACGCTATCGTGCAAGCGATGAACGGCCGGTTCGAGCAGGCGGCGGTCGCGATCTTCATCGCCATGGTGCTCGATGGCCTCGACGGCCGGGTGGCGCGCCTGACCCGCACCCAAAGCGCCTTCGGCGCCGAATACGACTCGCTGTCCGACATGGTGTCGTTCGGCGTCGCGCCGGCGCTGGTGATCTACACCTTTGCCTTGAAGGGCATGGGCAAGCTGGGCTGGCTGGCCGCCTTCGTCTATTGCGTCGGCGCGGCCTTGCGTCTGGCCCGGTTCAACACCCAGATCGAGGTGCAGGACAAACGCTGGTTCCAGGGCCTGCCCAGCCCCTCCGCCGCGGCCCTGATCGCCGGCCTGGTCTGGGTCATGCACGACTGGGATGTCTCCGGTCAGCGTATTCATTGGTTGGCCTGGGTCGTAACCGTGTTCGCCGGCCTGACCATGGTCAGCAACCTGCCGTTCTACAGCGGCAAGGACATCAACCTGCGCAAGAGCGTGCCGTTCATCGTTGTGGTGCTGGTCGCCCTCGGCTTCATCCTGATCTCGGCCGACCCACCGACAGTGCTGTTCGCGTTGTTCGTTGGTTATGGCTTGTCGGGCTATGTGTTGTGGCTGATTCGAGTTCTCCGCAAAAAACAGTCACCGCAAAAAACCAAGGGGTTGGATTCGGTTTGATAAGATTTGACGATGCTAGGCAGGTGGTCCTAGATTCAATCCGAACAAGAAATATTTGAAAGAAAAACGGGGTAGCCAATTGGTTACCCCGTTTTTCTTCTTGGTTGATTCAGCCTGACCTTGTGTGCCCCGAAAATTAGTTGTCTTATAACTTTTGGCCTATGGCGCTATGCCAAATGGACGATGTTGCAACAGATGATTGGAGTGATAGCCTGCACGCAAAATATCAATGACGAAATAACAATGCGCATCGATAGAAATGCGCAAGCGAGGAGGCTAATCGCCTATATCTCGGTAATTCAGGGAGAAATCACATGAATGCAAAAAAACTTGCGCGAACTGCTGTTGCTATTCTCATCTGCTCAGTGGCCCCACTTTCGCCCACCTGGTCGGCATCCTACGATCAGGCCGAATATCAAGGCCTTCTCGACCAGGCGGTGGGAAAAGGGTATGTGCGTGTCCTGGTCAACCTTGATGTGGATGTGCCACTGGCGGCAAGTCAACGTACGCCAGCTATCCAGGCAAAATTAGCTGGCCGGGAAAATGCGCTCCTTGTTGAACTGGGCGGAAACGCCTTACGTACTGGAGTATGGCGAAACGGCCTCGGTCAGATGGGCGTATATGTGACATCGGCAGGCCTTCAACAACTCGCCAAGAGCGCCAACGCCCAGACTATAGGCCGCGACAGCACCGACGGTCTGCGTACCGGTGTGTATGATGGCGATGGCAGGCTTGCCAAAATCGAGGCGGAGATTGAAAAGAATGGCTTTGCCGATGTCGAGGTAATACTAAACCTGGAAAACTTCGGCTTCGATATTGCCGCCGATGGTAAGACAACTCTCAAATCTTCCACCGCACAGCAAGCGGAGGTCGCGGCCATGTTGCCGGCATTCCATGCTTCATTGCCCCAGGCTGGTGTGCTGAACCTCGACCAACTCAAGGCCAACGCCGGCAAACCCGAATCGCTGGGGCCAAAGCATATCTTGCGAATCAACAAGGAAGGGCTATTTGCGCTGAAAGAGCACACCCAAGTACGTGCCATCCATTCGGCGAATATTGTGGTGGAGTCGCCTAGGCTGGATCCCGAAGTCTTGGATGTGGCCAAAAAGAATGGCTATGCCGATGTCATCATCGATCTGCGGCGCCCGCTGGGGTATTCACCTCTCAGTGGCAAGCTGCCGGCAAAGGCATGGAAGGCCCAGGCTGCCAGCATTCGGCAAGCCTTTGTCGACATCCTTTCGCCTTTGGAGCCAGAGGCGGTGAAACTTGCTCAGGATTTTGAAGGCTTGGCCAGTTCTTCTGCGCGCCTATCGGTTACAGCGTTGGAACGGCTTTATCGGAACCCGGATGCGCGAATACAGGGTATAGCCCTGAATAAGCCATTGGCTGTACCGTCTTTGGCGGAAAGCACAGTTTTGATGAATATGCCTCAGGCCTGGGATAAAGGGTATACGGCAAATGGGCAAAGCATAGCTATTTTTGATACCGGTTTCGAGGTAACACATCCGTTTTTGCAGAATGGGACGGGGCAGCCAAAAATATTTTACGAAGCTTGCTTTGGTGCGCGAGCCGGTACGGTAAGCGATGGACAAATTTGGCAAACGCTGTGTTCTAGTCCAAATGAGGACGGCGATAGTCCCTTGGGATTGGCAGGATCAGCGGTAGCGAACTGCGCGTCTTCCGCGGTCTGTGACCATGGCACTATTGTTGCCGGAATTGCTGCTGGGAAGCGAGGCTGGAATGGCCTAAGTGGGGTTGCCCCGGCCGCCAATATCGTCGCGTTTAAGATTTTTTCTATTAGTGATCTCAATAATTTGCGAACCTTTCCTGATGATGTTGTGGCCGGGGTGCAGGCGCTGGCAAATAATGTCGTCACAGGCGAGGTGACTGCGAATCTCAGCTTGGGGTATGGTGCATTCTCTTCGACATGCACATCGTTGTGGCCACTGTTTGACGATGCTGTGTCCCGGCTAAATTCTTTAAGAATTCCAGTGGTGGCGGCGACAGGGAACGAGAGTTTGAGTGGTTATATTAATTGGCCAGCCTGCGCTCCCAAAGTCATCAAGGTTGCCGCCACAGATGATCAGTTTGGCGCCTTTGCATCGTTTTCTAATCGTATTAATCCGGCAAGCGTCAATCCTGATCCCGTTTTTCTTGCACCTGGCGCCTATATCACTTCATCTGGGCTTGGCGGAGGAACCGCATCGGCTGTTGGGACATCGGCGGCTGCCCCACACGTGGCTGGGTTATATGCGGAAATAAAGGCGGCCTCGCCTGGAATTTCCGTAGCGGATGCAACTGCCTGGATTCTCGCTAATGGTGTCAATACCGTAATTTTTGGCGAGAGTTACACACTCAAGCGGGTATGGGTGCCAACTTTATAACCTCGTGGGGCAGATGCCCGGATTTTCTTGAAGGGGTTGGTGATGCTGGTGGCAGCCGTAAATACGCAATTGAGGTGTGATGAGCCATCCTCTCCAAGGGCTGTTGTTCTTGAGCTATCTTGGATGGCGGCCCGTGTTGTGGCTTTCTTTTTAGTGATCTCACCGGCCAGGGCTCAACTTCCGGACGTGGGCGCCCATACGCCGATTGTATTGAGTCAGCCAGCAAACTTGTGCTTGGATCAGGCGGAGTGGAGCGGTGATATCCGGCGCGTGACTTTGAAGTACTTTTTAGTTGTCGCGCCAGAGCATCAAGGAAAGAGCGGGGATGTGTTTGTGGGTTTTCGCCTGAAGAGCCAACCGGACAAACGCTGGCTATATTCGCCAGGACTAGGTTGGCGGGCCTACGACTCCAATGATCCTAATCAGGGGCCGTGGCCATATCGATCGGCGGCTGGGCTTTTCCCTCTTGAAACGATAGCCCTTGGCCCGCAGGGTGATCTTTCTGGCTTCGCGGGAGATGGGGAAATTTTGGTCGGCTATGGTCTGAGAGCCAACCCGGGTTCTTTTGGCGCTGCCGATACTTATAAGGAAATGCTGGATAGCCAGCGCTTCGAAGTGGTCTGGTCTGTCGGCGCGGACTATTTAGCGGCAGCCCTCTATACGGTTTGTCTCAAGTTTACGGAATTAAGTCGGAGGCCGCCTGTAGTGGTTTTTCCGGCCTCAACCACGAAGTCGGTGCGGTAGGATTTGTAATTATGCAAGATCGGCCTGTGCAAGTTGGCCATGATTATGGTTGCGCTGAGCGGCGTCCATGCCGGCTCGAAAAAATCCTTGCCTAGTTCCGGCAAGGTCTTTATATTCAAGCCCATGCGAACCGTTTTCGATTCCCTCCAGCACTTTTCGCTTGTCCGGCACGCCACGCGCCTGCTGCTGCCCTCGCGCGGGCAAAAATAACTCTCCCCCTCTGTAGTTCCGTGGTTTTAGATCAAACTCTCCTGCTGCTTGTGCGGCAGTGCACCCATTGGAGTGTGCCATGAATGACCGATTGATTATTTTCGATACCACCTTGCGCGATGGCGAGCAGAGCCCCGGCGCGGCGATGACCAAAGACGAGAAGATGCGCATCGCGCGGCAACTGGAGCGCCTGGGGGTGGATGTGATCGAGGCCGGCTTTGCCGCCGCCAGCCCGGGCGACGCCGATGCGATCCGCAGCATCGCCTCTGTGGTGAAGAATTCCACCGTCTGCTCGCTGGCGCGGGCGAACGAGCGCGATGTGCGCGCCGCCGGCGAGGCGATCAAGCCGGCCGCCTCGGGCCGCATCCACACCTTCATCGCGACCAGCCCGATCCACATGGAGAAGAAGCTGCGCATGCAGCCCGACCAGGTGGTCGAGGCGGCGGTGAAGGCGGTCAAGCTCGCGCTGGAATACACCGATGATGTCGAGTTCTCGGCCGAGGACGCGGTGCGTTCGGAGATGGACTTCCTCTGCCGCATCTTCGAGGCGGTGATCGCGGCCGGGGCCAAGACCCTCAACGTGCCCGACACCGTGGGCTACAGCATCCCACAGTTGTGGGGCGAGCGGATCAAGCAGTTGATCGAGCGCGTGCCCAACTCGGACAAGGTGGTGTGGTCGACCCACTGCCACAACGACCTGGGCATGGCCGTGGCCAACTCGCTGGCCGCGGTGATGAACGGCGCGCGCCAGGTCGAGTGCACCATCAACGGCCTGGGCGAGCGGGCCGGCAATGCCTCGCTGGAAGAGATCGTGATGGCGGTGAAGACCCGGCGCGACGTGTTCGACTGCGATTCGCGCATCGACACCACGCAGATCGTGCCGACTTCGAAGCTGGTGTCGCAGATTACCGGTTACCCGGTGCAGCCGAACAAGGCCATCGTCGGCGCCAATGCCTTCTCCCACGAGTCGGGCATCCACCAGGACGGCGTGCTCAAGCACCGCGAGACCTATGAGATCATGCGCGCCGAGGACGTGGGTTGGGGCGCCAACAAGCTCACCCTGGGCAAGTTGTCCGGGCGCAATGCCTTCCGCACCCGCTTGCAGGAATTGGGCATCGTGCTCGACAGCGAGGAGGCGCTGAACGCCGCCTTCGCCCGGTTCAAGGCCCTGGCCGACAAGAAGCGGGAGATCTTCGACGAGGACCTGCACGCCTTGGTGTCGGAGGATGCCGGGATCGACGCCTGCGACCGGTTCAAGCTGGTCTCGCTCAAGGTCTGTTCCGAGACCGGCGAGGTGCCGCATGCGGCCGTGGTGTTGTCCGACGGCGGCAACGAGTTGCGCGCCGAGGAGAACGGCGGCGGCCCGGTCGATGCCTGCTTCCGCGCCATCGAGAAGATGGTGGCCAGTGGTTCCAGCCTGCTGCTCTACTCGGTCAACAACATCACCACCGGCACCGACGCCCAGGGCGAGGTGACCGTGCGCCTGTCGCGCAACGGCCGCGTGGTCAACGGCCAGGGCGCCGACACCGACATCGTCATCGCCTCGGCCAAGGCCTATCTCAATGCGCTGAACAAGCTGTTCGGCGCCGAGGAACGGGCGCATCCGCAGGTCTGATTTTCGCGTTGTGCCAATGAAAAAGGGCGGCCCGCGGGCCGCCCTTTTTCAATCCAGCGTGCGGCGATAGCGCTTGAAGCCGATGGTCAGCACCACGGCCATGAACACCAGCAGGGGCCAGACATTGGGCCAGGTCTCCGCCCAACCGTTGCCCTTGAGCATGATGCCGCGCACGATGCGCAGGAAATGGGTGAGCGGCAGGCCCTCGCCGATCACCTGCGCCCAATGGGGCATGCCGCGGAAGGGAAACATGAAGCCCGACAACAGCATCGACGGCAGGAAAAAGAAGAAGGTCATCTGCATCGCCTGCAACTGGCTGCGCGCGATGGTCGAAAACATCATGCCGACGGTCAGGTTGGCGGCCAGGAAGACGAGCACGCAGGCGAGCAGCATGGGCAGGCTGCCGGCAATGGGTACGTGGAACAGGACATGGGCGGCGGTCAGGATCACCGTGACCTGGATGTAGCCGACGATGATGTAGGGCAGGATCTTGCCGATCATCACCTCCAGCGGATGCACCGGAAAGGCCAACAAATTTTCCAGCGTGCCGCGTTCGAGTTCGCGGGTCATCGCCATGCCGGTCATCATGATCATGGTCATGGTCAGGATGGTGCCCATCAGGCCCGGCACGATGTTGTATTGGGTGATGCCCTCCGGGTTGTAATTGCGTTGCACCCGCACCTCGAACGGCGGGCTGCCGCTGTTGAGTTTGACCAGCGGCCCCTTCAGGTCGTGCTGCAAGGCGCTCTGGTTGAGGTTGGCCAGGGCGGCGAGGGCATTGCCGGTGGCGGAGGGGTCGGAGGCGTCGGCCTCCAGCAGCAGGGCCGGGCGCTCGCCCCGCACCACGGCACGCGAGAAATCCGGTGGAATCGACACGATGAATTGGATATCGCCGATGGCCATGGCCTCCCGCGCGGCGGTGACGCTGGCGGGCGGCGGCAGGATGTCGAAATAGCCGCTGTTGTCCAGGCTGGCGACGAAGCTGCGCGAGAAGACGCTGTGGTCGGCATCGAACACCACGGTGGGCAGGCGCTTGGGGTCGGTATTGATGGCGAAGCCGAACAGCACCAGTTGCATCAGCGGAATGCCCACCATCATGGCGAAGGTGATGCGGTCGCGCCGCATCTGCACGAACTCCTTCAGCACGATGGCCCACAGGCGATGCAGGGTAAGCGGCAGCCTCATGGCGCGGCCTCCTGCACCCGATCCATGAGCCGGATGAACACTTGTTCCAGCCCGGTGTCGACCTGTTCGAAACGCAAGCCAGCAAAGCCGGCCAAGCCGCGGGCGATCAGCAGGCCATCCTGGCCGCTGACGCTATACATGCTGCCCATGGCGACGACCTGTTCCACTCCCGGCAGTTGGCGCAAGCGCGTGGCCAGGGCCGGGTCGTCGTCCTGCACGGCGAAGCTGGTGAGGCCGCTTTGGGCGATGAGTTCTTCCGGCGTGCCTGCCGCCAGCAGGTCGCCGTAGGCGATGTAGGCCAGGCGGTGGCAACGGGCGGCCTCGTCCATGTAATGGGTGGACACCAGCACGCTGATGCCTTGCCCGGCCAGGCGGTGGATCTCGTCCCAGAAATCGCGCCGCGCCTTGGGGTCGACCCCGGCGGTCGGTTCGTCCAACAGCAGCAGGCGTGGCCGATGCAGCATGCAGGCGGCCAGCGCCAGCCGTTGTTTCCAGCCGCCGGACAGGGTGCCGGCCAGTTGGTTCGCCCGGTGCGCCAGCCCCAGTTCCGCCATGCTTTGCTCGACCACGCGCTTGCGGTCGGGCATGGCGTACAGGCGGGCGACGAAGTCGAGGTTCTCGCGGATGGACAGGTCCTCGTAGAAGCTGAAGCGCTGGGTCATGTAACCCGCCTGCTTCTTGATCTCGCCGCTTTGGCGGCGCACGTCGTAACCCAGGCAGGTGCCGCTGCCCTCGTCCGGCGTCAGCAGGCCGCAGAGCATGCGGATCGAGGTGGTCTTGCCGCTGCCGTTGGGGCCGAGGAAGCCATAAATCTCACCCTCCGCCACTTGCAGGCTGAGGTGGTTGACCGCGCGCTTGTTGCCGAAGGATTTGCTTAGGCCGTGAACGTCGATGGCATAGGGATGATTCATTGCCGCGATACGCTCACGGGTTGGCCGGGGTGCAACCGAGGCGCATCCGCCGGCTTGGGCCAAGCCTCCACCAGGTAAACCAGGCGGTGACGGTTCTTTTCGCTGAACAGCACCGGTGGGGTGTACTCCGCGCTAGGGCTGATGTAGCGGATGGTGGCGGCGATGGGTGTGGCCAAACCATCGACGTGAATCTGCACGGCTTGCCCGGTCTTCAGCGCAGTCAATTCGGTTTCCGGCACGAAGAAGCGGACCTTGATGTTTTCCGGTGGCAGTAGCGCGAGCACCGCTTGGCCCGGGCCGACCCACTCGCCCGTGCGGAAATAGGTGTCTTGCACCAAGCCGGCCACGGGGGCGCGCTGCGATTTTTGCGCCAGCAGGATCGCGTATTTCTGCAAGCCTTCCTTGGCGGCGGCGACTTGGGCGCGGGCGGCGGCGCGTTCCTGTTCGCGGCCGGGCAACTCGGCGCTGGCCAACTGGGCCTTCATTTGCGCAACGACGGCCTCGTCGCGCGCGGCCTGGGTGCGCGCGCTGTCCAGCGCCTCGGGGCTGACGAAGCCCTTGGCCAGCAGCGCTTGCTGGCGGGTCAGTTGGGCACTGGAGAGGCGGCGTTTGGCCTCGGCGTCCTTGAGTTGGGCCTCGATCACGGCGATTTCCTGGGGCCGTTTGCCGCTCGCCAGGTTGGCGAGTTGCGCCTCGGCCTGGGCCAGTTGGGCGCGGGCCTGGCTGACGTTGGCGGCCTCGGTGGCCTGGTCTTGGCTGAACAGCGGGGTATCCATTGCGACGATGTCGCCGCGCTGCACGTTGAGCGAGGTCAGCTGGCCGGTTTGTTGGGCGGCGATCAGCACCGGTTCGCCCTCCACATAACCTTGAAAGCGCGGCTTTTCCGCGGGCTGGCAGCCCGGCAACCAGGGCAGCAGGCACAAGGCGACGGCAATGAGGCGGACGTTCATGGTAAGCGGGCCCCTTGGGTGAACAGGTAGAAGGTCAATGCGATGCCGAGCAGGGCAACGGCCAGGTTGGTCAGCACACCGAGGTTGGTCCGGTAATTTCTCGGAATCTCGGCCGCATTCAGCGTGCGCAGCACGGTCTGGAATTGGGCGATGGCCGAGGCGGACACGAACGAGCCCAAGACGATGAAGCCAAGGCCGATCCAGAACGAGAAATTTCGCTGTAGCGATTCGGTTCTGGCCGGGTCGAGCATCTCGATGAAAAGGCCGAAGCGTTCGATGACGAAGCCGAAGCCCATGAGCGTGAGGCTGGTGCGGTTCCAGGCCAGCAGGGTGCGTTCTGCCGCAAATAAAACTCTCGGGTCGTTTAGGTCGGACATGCCTTGTGTCATCCGGAACTTGAAGGTTGGCTATCGCGCCTTGCGGCGCGGGCTATGTGGGCTGGGCCATCGGTATCGGCATGCGCAAGTCCAGTTGCTGTGTCCCTCTGGCAATTGTTGCGGCAGGAGGTTCAACCGGAGAAGAGCATAACCATTTTATCGCTACCTTGCAGTGCCGGCCGGCGAGGCGATCGGGCAATAAAAAAGGCGACCCGCAGGCCGCCTTTGTGTTTGGCCGGGGCCTAGCGGTAAACGCCCGGCAGCTTGCCTTCTTCCTCGGCGACATTCTCCGGCAACGTGTAAAACCAGAGTTGATACATCGAGGTGAGCCACATGAAGGCGAAGGACAGGCCCATCAAGGCGCCGCTGCCGATCACCACCCAGGCGAACGGCTCCCAGATCTTGGTCAAGTACCAGGAGCCGACGTCGGTCAGGATGGTCAAGAACGGCACCGCGATCGCCAGGCACTTGACCCACACCGGCTGGATGTAGGCATGGGTGAAGATGAAGCCGGTGATGAAGAAGATAAAGGTGATCGAGAACAGGTGGATGTGCGAGACGCGCACCAGAGTCGGCACGGTCATGCCGGTATCGACCGCCGCGACTTTCATGACCCCTTCATGGTTGGTCAGGTCGGGCAGGTGCGGGTTGACGCTCGGGCTATGGCACATCACGCAGTGCTCTTTGAGGATGGGGTCCACCTTGGCCGTGAATTCGTCGGCCTTGGAGCCGTTGTGCAGCCAGGTGAAGATCACCTCGCGTTTTTCAGCCGGCAGCATGCTGGCCATCGGGCCGCGCAGGGCGGATTCCAGCTTGGTCCCTTCCTTGTTGCCGCCATAAGCGATCATCAGGTCCTTCGCGGTGAGGAAGGGCTTGCCGTCCAGGCCGACATGGGTTACCCAAACCTGAATCATGGCCATAAGGTAACCGGTGCCGAAGACCAGCAGGACCATGGTGAACAACACGCGCATCGACATCGGCAGATAAGTGAAATGGGTGAAGCTCAATTTGTTCATCGTGGCTCCTTCGCGCTCGGGGTGATTCGGTTTATAAGAGGATAATTATGTCCTCATTGCTGTGTCCAGCAGATGCCGCATTAAATTTATTTAGCGGTGCTGGTTATTTTTTTATCCGGCTAGTGCGAATGAACAGCACAACCGAGACTAAGAACAGTAAGGATAGGCCAAGTTCCGCCCATGCCAAGCGTGCGGACAGGCCGCTGTCCGACCATGCCCGCACCGTCGCTTCGGTGAAATAGGCCCAGACCAACAGGCTGGCCCATTTATAGGTGTAGATCCGGCCGCGCAGGATGCCGAACAGCGGCGCAAGTAGCGGTAGCACCTTGAGTACCAGCCAGGAGCCACCCGGCCGCAGCGGTGCCAGCCACAGTTCCCAGCTCAGGCAGAGCAGGATCAGTGCGATCAGGCTGACGATGCTTAGCCAGTGGGCGATGGTTTTCAGTTGCGGCATCGCTGCACCATGTCCATCAGCGCCGTGCGCGCGTCGGCGGCGTTGTCGATCGGCTCGGCGAAGTCGAAGCGGAGGATGCGGCCGTCGGTGCGCAGGTCGAAACCGTCGCCGTCGATACCGATCATCGTGGCTTGATCCGGCGCGACGCCGTGGAAGTGCAGGCAATAATCCAGCAGGGCGTCGGCATGGTCGCTGTTCATATGATCGAGGATGCCGGTCTCGGCTTCGGTCAGTGTGTTGTCGGCGGCCAGATAAGGCCTTGCCTCGAGCCAGTGGATCTTGCCGAAGCCGCCGATGTAGCGGATGCGCTCCGGCTCGATCCGGTAGAAGGCAAAATCGTGCATCGCGAAATAGGTCTCGGCCTTGGGGAAATAGCGTAGATAGCGTGGGCCGAGCGAGTCTTTCTCGGGCAGCCTGGCTGCCTTGCCGACTAGCGTGGCACGGCCGGCCTCCTGCATGTCTTGCGTGAACGGCTGCACGATCAGCGACACCCGCGGGTCGGCCTCGATGTTCTTGGTGTGCTCGGCCAGGGTCGAGATCAGGATCACCGGTCGGCCCTGCTGGTCGAGGATGAAGGGGGTGACCGAGCCGAACGGGTAACCCGCCAGGCGTTGCGACAGCGTGCTCAGCACCCCTTGCTGTTGGCCGCGGACAAAGCGGCGGGCTTCGTTGCCGAGGTCGCTCATGCTAGACGCAATGCAATCTCGGCCAAGCGTTTGCCTTGGGCGAAGGCCAGCTTGCGCTCTTCGTCCGTGATTGGCTGCTTGCCGTCCGGCCCGGCGAAATGCGAAACCCCGTAGGGCGTACCGCCGGAGCGGGTTTGGTTGAGTTCCGGATTCGAATAAGGCAGGCCGACCATGACCATGCCGTGGTGCATCAGTGGCAGCATCATCGACAGCAGCGTGCTCTCCTGGCCACCGTGCAGGCTGGCGGTGGCGGTGAACACGCAGGCCGGCTTGCCGGCCAGTGCGCTGTTGAGCCAAAGGCCGGAGGTGCCGTCCCAGAAGTACTTCATTGCCGCCGCCATATTGCCGAAGCGGGTGGGCGAACCCAGAGCCAGGCCGATGCATTCGGTGAGGTCGGCATGGCTGACATAGGGCGCGCCCGCGTCCGGCACCAGCTTGGCCGGGCCTTCCGATTCGGCCGCCACCTTGGGTACGGTGCGGATGCGTGCGGCCACGCCGGGCACCGACTCGATGCCGTGGGCGAGATGGCTGGCCAACTGCTTCACCGAGCCGTGCAGGCTGTAGTAGAGAACCAGGATTTCTTTCATATGCGGATGCTAGACAAGTAATTCAGTGTACTTCAGCCGCTGTCCCTCTACCCTAAAGGGCATAAATCCTGGAGGGAGAGGGATGAAAAGCCCTTCTCCCTCCGGGAGAAGGGGTGGGATGAGGGAGCGTATGGCAAGCCGGTACAAGTTCAATAATGAGCGCCAATGCTACCGGATTCCACGCAGGCCTGCCTTCGTGCGTAAAATACCGGCTTTTGCGTAGAGCGGATTCGCTTCATGAACCTGCACGAATACCAAGCCAAGGCGGTGTTGCGCGATTACGGTATCGCTACCCCGCGCGGCGTCACCATTGCCGCTGCGGCCGAATGCGCCGCGGCGGTCGATCAATTGGGCGGTGCGGCCTGGGTGGCCAAGGCCCAGATCCACGCCGGCGGCCGCGGCAAGGCCGGCGGCGTCAAGGTCTGCAAGTCGGTCGATGAACTGACGGCCACGGCCCAGGCCCTGCTCGGCCAGCGTCTGGTCACCTACCAGAACGCGCCGGACGGCCAGCCGGTGAACACCTTGCTGATCGAAGAGACCCTGCCCATCGCGCGCGAGTTGTATCTCTCGATCACTGTCGACCGCGCGGCCGAGCGCATCGGCATCGTCGCCTCTGCCGCCGGCGGCATGGATATCGAAGAGGTCGCCGCCCGCGAGCCGGAGAAGATACTGCGCGAGACGGTGAATCCGGTCACCGGCCTGATGGACTATCAGGGCCGCAACCTGGCCTTCGGTCTGGGCCTCGCGGGCGAGCAGATCGCCGCTTTCGTCAAGCTGCTGAAAGGTTTCTACCGCGTCTTCATCGACAAGGACCTGGCGCTCTTGGAGATCAATCCGCTCATCGTCACCACCGACGGCCGGCTGCTGCCGCTCGACTGCAAGATGGGTGTCGACGACAACGCCTTGTATCGGCAGAAGGCCCTGGCCGAGCAGGCCGACATGAGCCAGATCGACCCCAAGGAGGCCGAGGCCCACGCCCACAACGTCAACTACATCGCGCTCAACGGCAACATCGGCTGCATGGTCAACGGCGCCGGCCTGGCCATGGCGACCATGGACCTGATCAAGCTGTCCGGCGGCATGCCGGCCAACTTCCTCGATGTCGGCGGCGGCGCCACGGCGGAGACGGTGGCCCAGGCCTTCCAGATCATCCTGGCCGATAGTAACGTGAAGGCGGTGCTGATCAACATCTTCGGCGGTATCGTCCGCTGCGACCTGATCGCCGAGGGCATCATCCAGGCGGTGAAGGAAGTCGGCGTCAAGGTGCCGGTGGTGGTGCGGCTGGAAGGCACCAATGCCGACAAGGGCCGCGAGCTCTTGGCCAACTCGGGTCTTGCCATCATCGCGGCGAACGATCTGACCGAAGCGGCCAAACGCGCAGTGGAGGAGGCGAAATGAGCATCCTCATCAACAAGAACACCAAGGTCATCTGCCAGGGCTTCACCGGCAAGCAGGGCAGCTTCCATTCCGAGCAGGCCATTGCCTATGGCACGCAAATGGTCGGCGGCGTCACGCCGGGTAAGGGCGGCCAGACCCATCTGAACCTGCCGGTGTTCAACACCGTGCGCGATGCCGTGCGTGCGACCGGCGCCAACGCCAGCATGCTCTATGTGCCGGCGGCCTTTGCCGCCGATGGCATCCTGGAGGCGGCCGACGCTGGCATCGAGGTCATCGCCTGCATCACCGAGGGCATCCCGGTGCGCGACATGATCAACGTCAAGGCTGCGCTCAAGGCCAACGGCGCCAAGCTGATCGGCCCCAACTGCCCGGGCCTGATCACGCCGGGCGAGTGCAAGATCGGCATCATGCCCGGTTTCATCCACAAGCCGGGCAAGGTCGGCATCGTCTCCCGCTCCGGCACGTTGACCTACGAGGCGGTGTGGCAGACCACCAATCTCGGCCTGGGCCAGTCTACTTGCGTCGGCATCGGCGGCGACCCGATCAAGGGCCTCGACTTCATCGACTGCCTGGAGATGTTTCAAGCGGATGCCCAGACCGAGGCGATCATCCTGGTCGGCGAGATCGGCGGCGCGGCGGAAGAGGCGGCGGCCGAATACATCAGTGCCCACGTGAAGAAGCCGGTGGCGGCCTACATCGCCGGCCTTACCGCGCCCAAGGGCAAGCGCATGGGCCATGCCGGGGCGATCATCGCCGGCGGCAAGGGTACGGCCACCGAGAAGATCGCAGCGCTGGAAAAAGCGGGCGTCGTGGTGGCGCAGTCGCCAGCCGGGTTGGGCGCGGCGGTGGCGGAGGCGATGCGCCGCTGAGATCGAGGCGATACGTCAAAATAGAAACGGCAGGCCACGCCTGCCGTTTCTATTTGTGCCGATGCAAGCCGAGTTCGTTGGCGAACGGGTGCGCTCGCATGTGGAAGGCGACCGGCCCGTCTTCCTCGGCGTGGATGAATTGATGGACGAAGGGGTCGCGCGATTCCAGCATGTCCTTGGCAGGGCCTTCGGCCACGACCACGCCGCCGTCGATGAAGTAGACGTAGTCGACCACCTTCAGCGATTCCGAGATGTCGTAGGTGACCACGATGGAGGTCACGCCCAGCGCGTCGTTCAGGTTGCGGATCTTGTTGGCGATGACGTTGAGCGAGATCGGGTCGAGGCCGGCGAAGGGCTCGTCGTACATGATCAGCATCGGGTCGAGCACGGTGGCACGGGCCAGGGCGACGCGCCGCTCCATGCCGCCCGATAATTCGGCCGGCATCAAGCCATGGGCGCCGCGCAGGCCGACCGCGTGCAGTTTCATCAACACCAGATCGCGGATCATCGCTTCCGGCAGGTCGGTGTGCTCGCGCAGCGGAAAGGCCAGGTTGTCGTAGACCGACAGGTCGGTGAACAGGCCGCTGACCTGGAACATCATGCCCATCTTGCGCCGCAGCTCGTACAGCTCGCCGGTGTCGAGCGCATGCACGTCCTGGCCGTCGATGTGGACGCTGCCTTTGCGCGGTTTTTCTTGCCCGGTGATCACGCGCAGCAAGGTACTCTTGCCGCAACCGCTGACGCCGAGGAAGGCGACGATCTGACCGCGGTGGATGCTGAGGTTGATGCCCTTGAGCACGTGGTGGTGGCCGTAGGCGAAGTGCAGGTCCTTGACCTCGACCAGCGGCGTCTCGGTGGCTGCCATGATGATCCTCAATTGCTGTATGGCCAAATTAAACCACTGGCGGGGGTGAAGCGCCATGCCTGCGCGTGCAGTATGATTGCGCCATGACCCGAGTCGATTTCTATTTCAATGCCGACAGCAAGGCCGAGGTGGCGCGCAAGGTCGCGGCCAAGGCCTATCAGGCCGGTCAGCGCGCCTTGATCTTCACGGCGGACGAGGCGCTGGCGAACGAGGTGGATGTCGGCCTGTGGACCGCGCAGCAACTATCGTTCATCCCACATGTGCGCTGCGGCCACCCGCAGGCGGGGCAGACGCCGATCCTGATCGGCGCCAGCGACGAGGGCATGGCCGCGCGCGATGTGCTGATCAATCTCGACGATGCCTGGCCGGCGCCGTTCAGCCGGTTCGAACGCTTGATCGAAATCGTCACGCGCGACGAGGGCGACCGGGAAAAGGCGCGCGAACGCTACCGCTTTTACCAGGAGCGGGGCTATCCTTTGCACAAGGTAGACCTCGAGCGGAAATAGCCATGGCCGAGCAAAACAACAGCGACTTCTTTGGCGAGATTTCCGCCCTCTACGGCAAGATGGACAAACTGTTGGACAAGCGCGGCCCGGATGCGCTGGTCGAGCATATGCCGGCCGCGCCGGAGGCTGCCGACTTTCCGTGCTTGACCGATGTGGTCGAGCCCGCACCAGCGAAATCCGCCTCGACCAAATCCGGCTCGGCCAAACCCACCCCCCAGCAGGTCGCAACCGAAGCGGCGGGCATCGAGCCCTCGCCGGAACTCATGGCGGCCATCGAGGCTCGTTTGCGCGACCTCCTGGCCCGGCATCAGCAGGAAGTGGACGAGGCGGTGCGCCGCATCGTCCAGGAAGAGCTGGCCCGGCGCGGCAAGTAGGCCGGTCAGCCCGACATCCCTTATAATTCAGCCTTTTAGTGCGCCGGCACAGGCCGGCGCCTTTCATTTTCGGCAGGCACCATGGAATTCAAAAAGCGCGAGCTCGCCAAGAGCTTCGAACCCCACGAGATCGAAAAGCACTGGTACCAGACCTGGGAGCAGTCCGGCTGGTTCGGCATGGGCCGGCAAGAGGCCAAGCCCTTCTACTGCATCATGCTGCCGCCGCCCAACGTCACCGGCACCCTGCACATGGGCCACGCCTTCCAGCACACCCTGATGGATGCGCTGACCCGCTACCACCGCATGCAGGGCGACAACACCCTGTGGCAGCCGGGCACCGACCATGCCGGCATCGCCACCCAGATCGTGGTCGAGCGCCAGCTCGATGCGCAGAAGATCTCCCGTCACGACCTCGGTCGCGAGCGGTTCCTGGAGAAGGTGTGGGAATGGAAGGAGCATTCCGGTTCCACCATCACCCGCCAGATGCGCCGCCTGGGCACTTCGCCCGACTGGTCGCGCGAGCGCTTCACCATGGACGAGGGCCTGTCGCACGCGGTGACCGAAGTCTTCGTCAAGCTCTACGAAGAGGGCCTGATCTATCGCGGCAAGCGCCTGGTCAACTGGGACCCGGTGCTGCAGACCGCGGTGTCCGACCTCGAGGTGGTGAGCGAAGAGGAAGACGGCTTCATCTGGGAGATCAACTACCCGCTGGAAGATGGCTCGGGCATGCTCACCGTCGCCACCACCCGGCCGGAGACCCTGCTCGGCGACACCGCCGTCGCGGTCAATCCAGAGGACGAGCGTTATCAGCACCTGGTCGGTAAGACCGTGCGCCTGCCCATCGCCGAGCGCAGCATCCCGATCATCGCCGACGACTATGTGGATAGGGAGTTCGGCACCGGCGTGGTCAAGATCACCCCGGCCCACGACTTCAACGACTGGCAGGTCGGTCAGCGGCACAAGTTGCAGGCGATCAGCGTGCTGACCCTGGACGCCAAGATGAACGACTTCGCGCCGGCCGAGTATCAGGGCCTGGATCGCTACGACGCGCGCAAAAAGATACTGGAAGAACTGCAAGCCAAGGGCCTGCTGGTCTCGGCCAAGCCGCACAAGCTGATGATCCCGCGCGGCGACCGCACCCACGCCGTAATCGAGCCCATGCTCACCGACCAGTGGTTCATGAGCATGGAAGGCCTGGCCAAGCAGGCGCTGGGTGTGGTCGACAGCGGCGAGCTGCGCTTCGTGCCGGAGAACTGGACCACCACCTACCGCCAGTGGTTGGAGAATATCCAGGACTGGTGCGTGTCGCGTCAACTGTGGTGGGGCCACCGCATCCCGGCCTGGTACGACGAGAACGGCAAGGTTTACGTTGCCCGTACCCTGGAAGCGGCGCAGAAGCAGGCCGGCGACGGCGCCACGCTGAGCCAGGACAACGACGTGCTCGACACCTGGTTCTCCTCCGCCCTCTGGCCCTTCTCGACCCTGGGCTGGCCCAACGACACCTGGGAACTGAAAAACTATCTGCCGACCTCGGTGCTGGTCACCGGCTTCGACATCATCTTCTTCTGGGTCGCCCGCATGGTGATGATGTCGCTGCATTTCACCGGCAAGGTGCCTTTCCGCGAGGTCTACGTCACCGGCCTGGTACGCGACGCCCACGGCAACAAGATGTCCAAGTCCAAGGGCAACGTGCTCGATCCGATCGACTTGATCGACGGCATCGCCTTGGACGATCTGGTGGCCAAGCGCACCACCGGCCTGATGAACCCCAAGCAGGCCGAGAGCATCGCCAAGACCACCAAGAAGGAATTCGTCGAGGGCATCCCCAGCTTCGGCACCGATGCCCTGCGCTTCACCTTCGCCTCGCTCGCCACCCACGGCCGCGACATCAAGTTCGACCTGCAGCGCTGCGAGGGTTACCGCAACTTCTGCAACAAGCTGTGGAACGCCACCCGCTTCGTGCTGATGAACTGCGAGGGTCAGGACGTCGGCCAGGACGAAGCCCTGCCGCTGGAATACAGCTTCGTCGACCGCTGGATCATCGGCCGGCTGCAAGAGGCCGAGGCCGCCGTGCGCGAAGGCTTCGACCAGTACCGCTTCGACATGGCCGCCCGTGCCATCTACGAATTCGTCTGGGACGAGTATTGCGACTGGTATCTGGAACTGGCCAAGACCCAGATCGCCAACGGTTCCGAGGCGGCGCAGCGCGCCACCCGCCGCACCCTGGTGCGCGTGCTCGAGGTGGTGCTGCGCCTGGCCCATCCCATCATCCCCTTCATCACCGAAGAGCTGTGGCAGACGGTGGCGCCGCTGGCCAATCAACAGGGCCAGAGCATTATGCTTGCCGACTACCCGGCGCCGAATCCGGGCAAGATCGACGCGGCGGCCAATAGCGAAATGGCCACGCTCAAGGCCCTGATCAACGCCTGCCGCAACCTGCGCGGCGAGATGGGCCTGTCGCCGGCGCAGAAGGTGCCGCTGATCGTCGAGGGCGATGCCGAGCGCGTCTCTGTCTACGCCCCCTACATGCAACTGCTCGCCCGGGTGTCCGAGGTGCAGGCCGTGAGCGCACTGCCCGACAGCGACGCGCCGGTGGCGATCGAGGGCGATTGGCGCCTGATGCTCAAGGTCGAGATCGACCGCGCCGCCGAGATCGCCCGCCTGGACAAGGAGATCGCCCGCCTCACCGGCGAGATCGCCAAGGCCAAGGGCAAGCTCGGCAACAGCAGCTTCGTCGACAAGGCCCCGGCCGCCGTGGTCGAGCAGGAAAAGAAGCGTCTGGCCGATTTCGTCGCGACGCTGGACAAGGTGCAGGCGCAGCGTACGCGCCTCGGCTAGTGGGTTGAAATGAGTCGCTGGTGGCGGGATATTCAGCAAGCCTTGGGCGACCGCCACTTCTGGGCGCTGTTCGGCTGGAGTTTGCTGGCCTTATGTGCCTTCGGTTATCTGTTTTGGATGGCGATCAAAGTGGCGAAAAATTTTTCGTTGGTAGACCCCATCCTGTGCGGCGCGGCGCAAACCGAGTGGCGGGTTTTGTCCTTGATCTTGTTGGGGCCTTTCTTCGCCGTCGGCGTATTGTCCGCTATCGGCGAGCTGTGGAATGTCCTCAGTCTGCGGCGTAGGGGACGGCGTGCCCGTCTCACCGGTTTTGCCGGCTATGCCGTACTGACTTTTGTCTTAGGGAATGCACTGTTGTTGGCCTTGAGTTGTTAAGGGCGCGACCACCCGGCCGACGATGAGGATGAGCTGTTTATACTAGGCCAATTGACCGAGGGTTATAACCAACGTGATAATCGATCACCCCGTCTTGGGATGCGCGCCGAATGGTTTTTTCATGTCAGGTACAAGTTCCAGCGTCAGCAGGCATGCGGTACCTCAACTGATCGGCTAGCCGCGCCCCGTTTCTATTCATGATCTTCGATATTCTCTCTGTTGGTTTGGTCGCGGTCGGAGGCGTTTGCCTGGCCTTTGCCCTGCCGCTGGCCAACGAGATTCGCACCGATCAAGTCGCCCAACCTGGACGTACCTGGGCCTTCCTGGCCCTGATGGTGGCCGGTTTCATCGCGGGTTATGTGGCCTTTGCGGCCATTCTGCTGCTCAGGCCGACCTCGGGCACCGATCTACTGCTATCGATGATCTTGTCCGGTGGCGGCGCCTTCGTGTTGATCGTGATGCGCAAGAGTGCATCGACCGTGGGCGAGATCAAGCGCATCGCCGCGCTGGAGCGGCACCGCGCTCTGCACGACGACTTGACCGATCTGCCGAACCGGGTATCGATCCGCGATCACATCCGTAAGGCGGTGCAGCAGGCGACCGGCTCCGGCGAGCAAGTCGCCGTGCTGGTCATGGACGTCGACCGCTTCAAGGAGATCAACGATACCCTCGGTCATCACATCGGCGACCTGGTGTTGAAGCAGATGGCCGAGCGCTTGCGTGCCACCCTAGGGGAAAAAAATGCCATCGCGCGCCAGGGCGGCGACGAGTTTGTCGCCGTGTTGCCAGACCTGGGGCAGGATGCGGCGGTCGCATTGTGCAAACGCATCATTCCCGAGATGGAGCCGGCATTCCATGCCGACGGCCATAATCTGGTCGTCGGCATCAGCATCGGTATCGCGGTTTATCCCGCCCACGGCAGCGACGCCGAGAGCCTGTTGCAGCGGGCTGACGTGGCCATGTATGTCGCTAAGCGCAGCAACAGCGGTTATGCCGTCTACGATCCCAAGCAGGACACCTATACGCTGAGCCGCCTGACCATGGGCGCGCATATGCGCGATGCAATCAAAAATGGCGAGATGGTGCTGCACTACCAGCCCAAGATCGACATTCCCACCGGCCAGATCATCTCGGTCGAGGCGCTGGTGCGCTGGAATCGGCCGGGCCATGGCATGGTCTCGCCGGAAGAGTTCATCCCCTTGGCCGAGGAGACCGGGCTGATCCGGCCATTGACCACCTATGTGCTGAATGCCGCCTTACGCCAGGCCGAGGTGTGGCGTAACGAAGGTGTCGACATCGAGATGGCGGTGAACATCTCGACCAAGAGCTTTTGGGACGGCGACTTCGTTGATATGGTGCAGAAGACCTTGCTGCAGACGAATACGCCGCCTTCGCGTTTGGCCTTGGAGATCACCGAGAGCAGTTTGATGGAAGACCCGGTACGGGCCTACGAGATCATTTCCGAGCTGAGCGCGTTGGGCGTGCAGTTCTCCATCGACGATTTCGGCACCGGCTATTCCTCGCTGGCCTATCTGAAGCAACTGCCGGCGAACAAGATCAAGATCGACAAGTCCTTCGTGATGGACATGACCACCGACGACAACGATGCGGTCATCGTGCGCGCGATCATCGACCTCGCCCACAATATGGGGCGCGAGGTTGTGGCCGAGGGCGTCGAGTCGAAGGATGCCTACGATCTCTTGGAGATATTGGGCTGTAATTTCGGCCAAGGCTTCCATATCTGTCGGCCCTTGCCCGCAGAGGATATCGGCCCCTGGATCAAGGGCGGTTGGTGCCCGGTGCCGCGCTAGTTTTTGTTTTGCCAGCGCGCGGCGGCCGCGTCATCGGACTCGCGCGCCTCCACCCAACGCTCGCCTTGCGGCGTAAGCTCTTTCTTCCAGAACGGCGCCTGGGTCTTCAGGTAGTCCATGATGAACGCGCAGGCGGCGAAGGCGTCTTGCCGATGGCCTGAGGCTACCGCGACCAGCACGATGGGCTCGGTCGGCTTCAGTTCGCCGACGCGGTGGATCACCGTGCAGTCGAGCATCTCCCAGCGCGACTTCGCCTCGTCGACGATCTTCGCCAGCGATTTCTCGGTCATGCCCGGATAGTGCTCCAGCGTCAGCGTGGCGACGCCGTCGCCCTCGTTGGTGTCGCGCACCAGGCCGAGAAAGGTCGCCACCGCGCCGACCTTGGGGTTGGCGGCGTAGAGCGCGGCGACCTCGGTGCTGAGATCGAAGGGCTGGGTCTGAACTTGGATTTTCATTGCAAAGCCCTTTTTAACCGCCAAGGACGCAAAGGACACGAAGTTTGATCGCGCCTGGTTTTTTCTTTCCGTCCTTGGCGTACTTTGCGGTAAACAATGACTTAGCCCCCTGTCACCGGCGGGAAGATCGCCACTTCGTCGCCGTCCTTCAGCGCGGTAGTCAAGGCGGTCATATCCTGGTTCACCGCCAGCCGGTAGGCGCGGCCCTCGGCCAGTTCGTTTGCCCAGTTACCGCCGCGGGCGCGCAGCCAGGCGACGAGTTCGCCCACGGTTTGCACCTCGGCAGGCAAGTCGGCCACTTCCGAGCCGGTGCCGAACTGCTCGCGCAGGCGGGCGAAGTAGAGCAGGGTAATCCGCATCATTTCAGCAACTCCGAAAGCGGCCAGAAGCGCACGGCGTCGCCCTCGTGCACGGTGTGGCCGGCCTCGATGTCGACCAGGCCATCGGCCCAGGCGGCCGAGGTGAGCACGCCCGAACTCTGGTTGGGGTAGAGCACGGCGCGACCGTTCTCGGCCCTGGCCCGGAGGAACTCGCGCCGTTGGCCCGGTCGCTTCCAGTCGAACGCCGCCGGCACGCTGAAGCCGAGTGGCGCGGTATCGGCCGCGCCCATGCGCGCGAGCAGAAAGGGCCGTACGAACAGGCAGAACACGACGAAGGCCGAGACCGGGTTGCCCGGCAGGCCGAGAAAATCACAATCGCCGATCTGGCCGTAGACCAGGGGTTTACCCGGCTTCATCGCCACCTTCCACATCTCGATCCGGCCCAGCTTTTCCACCGCGGCCTTGACGTGGTCCTCCTCGCCGACCGAGACGCCGCCGCTGGTGATCACCACGTCGGCGTGGCGCGTGGCCTGCTCCAGCGCATCCACCGTGGCCTCGAAATCGTCGCTCACGATGCCCAGGTCCTGCACTTCGCAGCCCAGGCCCTGCAGCAGGGCGAGCAGGGTGGCGCGGTTGGAGTTGTAGATCTGGCCGACTTTCAGCGGATGGCCGGGCAGCACGATCTCGTCGCCGGTGAAGAACAGCGCCACCTTCAGCCGGCGATGTACGGTCAATTGAGTGGCGCCGACCGAGGCGGCGACGCCGAGCTTCGCCGCATTCAAACGCTCGCCGGCATGCAGCACGGTCTGGCCGTCGGCGATGTCCTCGCCGGCGCGCCGGATGTTGGCGCCCGGTTTAGGGGCTTTAAGGATGCGGACATGGTCGTCCTTGGTTTCGCAGTCCTCTTGCATCGCCACGGTATCGGCGCCCTCGGGCACGGGCGCGCCGGTGAAGATGCGGGCAGCGGTGCCGATGATGAGCGGGTGGCCGAGCTGGCCGGCCGGGATGCGCTGGGCCACGTGCAGCCACTTGTCCTCGGCCCAGTCGGCCAGGCGCAGGGCATAGCCGTCCATCGCGCTGTTGTCGAGCGGCGGCACCGTCACCTCGGCGATCAGCGGCTCGGCCAGCACGCGGTTCAGCGCTGCGTCGGCGGGGATGGCTTCCGTCTCAAGTAGCGGGCGGGCGTGCTCCAGAAGCTTGGCCCGCGCCTCGTCTACGCTCAGCATGATGGTTTTCCTTCGATGTTCAGGGTGTCCAGGATGAAGCGGCCGATGGTTTCCATATCGTCCAGGTCAAAATGGTGCAAATTGCCGGCCGGCGCCGCATCCGAGGCCACGGCCAGGATGCGCCCATCCTCGGGATGCAGCCAGGGCTTGGCATTGGCGCTGCGCCAGACTTCCAGTTTGGGCAGCTCGGCCCGCTTGAAGCCTTCCACCAGCACCAGGTCGCAGGGCGACAGCCGGGCGATGTGCTCGGCCAGGCTCGGTTCCGGCGCACCGCGCAGCTCGTGCATCACCGCCCAGCGGTAGGGCGAGCTGATCAGCACCTCGTAGGCGCCGGCCTGGCGATGGCGCCAACTGTCCTTGCCCGCCACGTCCAGCTCGAAATCGTGGTGGCTTTGCTTGATCACCGCCACCTTGAGGCCGCGCGCGATGAACCAAGGTAATAGCCGCTCGATCAGCGTGGTCTTGCCGCTGCCGCTGTAGCCGACGATGCCGAAAACCTTCATTGCAATAGATGACATTATTGTCTTGAATGAGGGAGTGCTATATTCTGGCAGATATAACGCTCAATTTCTAGGCACATGAGTGAACTGATCGACCCCTTCGGCCGGCGTATCGAATATCTCCGCATCTCGGTGACGGACCGCTGCGACCTGCGTTGCAAATACTGCATCCCGGAGGGCTTCACCGATTTCGAGGAACCCGGCCACTGGCTCGCCTTCGACGAGATGGAACGGCTGATCCGTATCTTTGCGCGCCTGGGCTTGAAGCGTGTGCGCCTGACCGGCGGCGAGCCGTTGTTGCGCAAAAACATTAGCGAGCTGGCCGGCCGCATCGCCGCCGTGCCCGGCATCGAAGACCTGTCGCTGTCGACCAACGCCACCCAACTGGAAAAACACGCCGTCGCGCTCAAGGCCGCTGGTGTGACCCGGCTCAACGTCAGCCTGGATTCGCTCAGGCCCGAGCGGATAGCCCGCATCAACGGCCGGCCGGTGCACGACAAGATCATGGCCGGCATCGCGGCGGCCAAGGCCGCCGGCTTCGCCCCGATCAAGATCAACATGGTGGCGCTGGACGGCGACAACGACGACGAGATCGACGCCATGGTCGCCTGGTGCATGGAGCAAGGCTTCATCCTGCGCCTGATCGAGAACATGCCGATGGGCGACACCGGCCGCAACGTGCGTTATTTGAATCTGCAGCCGGTGAAGGAACAGATTCGCCAGCGCTTCGGCCTGGTCGAAACCGTGCTGCCCGGCGGCGGCCCGGCCCGCTATCTGGGCACCGCCGATGGCCGTTTCACCGTCGGCTTCATCACCCCGATCTCCCAGCACTTCTGCGCCACCTGCAACCGGGTGCGGCTCACCGTCGACGGCGTGTTGCATCTCTGCCTGGGCCAGGAAGACCGCTTCGAACTGCGCCCGCTGTTGCGCAGCGGTGCCAGCGACGACGCGATCGTGCAGACCATCCTGGGCGCCGTCGCCAAGAAGCCGGAGCGCCACGAATTCCGCGAGCAACCGCAGAAGCTGGTGCGCTTCATGAGCATGACCGGCGGCTGAGTCCGTCGTCCTTTCCCCTTTTTCCAAAGGGTCTTCCCGTCACTTGTTTCAAGGTGCACCGGTAGCACGCACACCGGCATGCGTGCGCTCCGCCGTGGTGCCGCTTGCAAGCCGGACCTGCGCCATGGTCCGGCGAATCAAGGCATTGGCGAATGGCATGGCTCTTGCTGAAGAGCCTCGGCTTTTAATCAATATGCCAACACGTGGGAAATATGACACTCAAAAGCGACTTCATGAATCTGAGCCGTGCCGAGCGCGGCTGGCTGCCCTTGTTCGGTAAAACCGGCAAATTCGCCATGTCCTGGTCCTGCTATCTCAATCGCGGCCATTATGCCTCGGTGGAGAAGACCTTCGAGGGCATCGCCCAGACCCGCAAGCAGATCCTCACGCTCTGGGCCCAGGGCCAATGGGAGCACCTGGCCGGCTTGGCCGAACGGCTGGCCGCGAGTTTTCCCGAACTTGCCGTCGCTGACTTGCAGGCGAAGAAGGCGCAGATGCCCGATGTCTCCGAACTGTTCGCGATCGACGGTAAGGGCAAGGTATTGGCCTCGACCCATGCGGCGCATGTCGGCAAGAGCGATCTCGCGCCGGGCGCCGTGCAGGCCGGACTGCGCGCGGCCTTCCTGCACGGCCCCTACGCCGACGGGCTGACGCTGCAGATCGGGCCGTCCAGTTCGCGCTTCCACGACGAGGTGACGCTGATGTTCTATCAGCCCATCGTACGCCACGGCCAGGCCGTCGGCTGCCTGTGCGCGCGGGTGCCCAACGATGTACTCGGCGATTTGATCCAGCGCGAGGCCGGCCACATCTATCGCGAGTCGGGCGACAACTACCTGTTCATGGTGCAGTCGCGCTTCGATCCTGGCATCCAGCCCGGCACCGCGCTGTCGCGCTCCCGCTTCGAAGACCGCACCTTCAGCCTGGGCGACAACCTGAAGGACGGCGTGCGCACCGATTTCGGCACGGTGCGCGTGAACAAACACACCGAATTGGAACTGCGTTTCACCGACCCCGCCACCGGCCAGCTCCACCCCGGCGTGCGCGAGACCATCGCCAAGGGCGAGAATCTGTTCGTCACCTATCCCGGCTATTCCGACTACCGGCACATCCCGGTCGTCGGCAAGGGCGTCACCCTGCAACTGCCCGGCTCGCCGGATAGCTGGGGCATGATGTGCGAAGGCGACCTGGAGGAGGTCTACCGCCGCCGGCCGATCAGTTATCGCCTGATGCGCCTGTTCGGTGCCATCATCGTTTTCCTGTGGGGCATCCATCTCGGCCTGGGCCTGCTCGGCCTGCCTTTCCTCGTCACCCAGGCGGTGACCGGCGGGCTGGTCCTCGCCGGCTTGGGTCTGTTCTATCGCTTGGGCCCGCGCAAGGTCAGCCGGCAACTCGACGAGATGACTGACGTCATCCGCACCATCGCCGAAGGCGGCGGTAACCTGCGCCAGCGGCTGGCGCCCGACCGGCTGCGCACCGACGAGACCGGCGACCTCGGCCGCTGGATCAACAGCTTCATCGACAACCTCGACGGCACCGTGGCCCAGGTGATCGCGGCCTCGCATCAGGTGCGCGAAACCAACGACTATATGGTGGCGGCCAACCATGCCGCCTTGCTGACCTCGGACGAGGCCATCGCCTCGGTCGAGCGCATGCTGGTCTCGCTCGAGGAAGAGATGCAGCGCATCCAGAGCGCCTCGGCCACCGCGCAGGAGATGCGTCGGGCCATGGATCGGGTGGTCGACAACACCCGTGCCCAGTTCCAGTTGGTGCGCGGCAAGACCCAGGGCATCCGCCAGACCATCGAGGCCTCGGCCAAGACCATCCACTCGCTCAACGCGCGCACCGACGAGATCACCGGCATCGTCGACGTGATCAAGGAGATCGCCGATCAGACCAATCTGCTGGCGCTCAACGCCGCCATCGAGGCGGCGCGCGCCGGCGAACAGGGCCGCGGCTTCGCCGTGGTGGCCGACGAGGTGCGGCGCCTGGCCGAGCGCACCACCGCCGCCACCACCGATATCCGGCACATGATCGAGAGCGTGCAGGGCGAGGCGCGTGGCGCCGTCAGCATCATGGAAGGCGGCATGCAGGGCGTCGAGGACGGGTTGCGCCTGGCCGAGGAGGCCGCCTCGGACAACAGCGGCATCCACGACATCGTCGAAAACCTGTTCGGCCTGATCCAGGCCGTGGCCGAGAGCAGCGACGCCCAGGGCCGCGATGCCCGCACCGTGGCCCAGGTCTCCGATGCGATGCGTCGCTCGGTGCAGACGCTGAACGACAACGTGGAACGGGTTCGGCTCACCGCCGGCAAGATGCAGGCCCTGGTCGGGCAATTTCAGGTGAGCGCGCTATGAACAGGCTGAGCGGCCCGGCGCCTGTCGTGCCGGGCCTGCGCTTGCCATGGCTCAGCCTTTGACCAGGTGCGCGAAATCCTCGATCAGCTTTTTGACACGGTCTGCCCGTAGCTTGCGCCGTCGTAAGAATGCGATGAGTTGGACCTCTTCGGCGCTATATGCGGTATAGGCGGCGGGGTTCTGGCGCGTGGCGCTCGGCTCCACGGTGAGGATGTCGGCGGCGGACAGACCGAGCACGGGTGCGAGCTTTTTGGCCTCGTCGACGCCGATCATGCGTAGCCCGGTCTCCCAATTGGATAGCCGGCTGACCGTGAGCCCCGGTAATTGGTCGCACACCGCCTTAAGCGTGTAGCCCTTGGCCTCGCGGGCTTGTTTGATGCGGCGCCCAGCCTCTTTTTTAGTATCCATACGCGGAGCGTATAAGCCCAGGCCGGGATGGTCATTCAACGAATAGTGTATATTTTACTTGATAAAAAACACATATCGTGTACATTGTCGATTGAACCGATTACCTCCCTGACCACCGCGATGGTGGTGTTTCGCCCGGCCCCGGCCGGGCGTTTTTGTTTGTGCCGTGCCTAGGGCATTGCGCCTGAGGCTTGAGCACCATTCGGAGGCGCGCGCCTTGTGTTGGTGCAAGGCGTCCTGGCGTCGGCGCCGAGGCCCGCCGCCACGGCGGGCCTCGCGGCTGGCACGCTACTTGCCATGGTCCAGACATGAACCAAGCGCTTGCACTTCCGATTCCTTCCGAGCTGGGCGAGACCGCGGCCAATGCGGCGAGCCGGCGTCTGTTTTCATGTTGGCGCGACGTGGCGAGCGATGCCTTGCCCTTGCTGTTGGCCGCCTCGGCCGGCGGTCTGGTCGCGACCGGGTTGCCGTGGGCGCCCTGGGCCGTCGCGCCGGCCGGCCTGAGCCTGTTGTGGATATGGCGCCGGCGCCGGCGGGCGCGGTTGGCGCGCGAAGAATTGCTGCAGTTTGCCGCCGCGGTCGAAGCCGGCGACCTGACGACCCGGTTGCGGCCGGGCGGCGCGAACGATGTCGCCGTCGTCGAAGGCCTGAACACGATGGCGCGGGCCTATGTCCGCCTGTTGGCCAATCTGGCGCGTTCGGTACGCGAACTGGCCAGTTCCGCCAGCGAGAGCAGCGCCAATGCCGGGCACGGCAATGCCGGGGTGCATGCGCAGCGCGAGGTCACGCTGGCATCGGCGGCGACACTGGAACAACTGTCGGTCAGCCTGTCGGCGACATCCGACAACGCCGTCGAGGCGGCGCGCCTGGCCGACGCGGCGAATCAAGTGGCGCGCCAGGGCAGCAGCCACGGCCAGACGCTGGCGCGCCGTATGGGCCTGATCGGCGCCGGCATGGACCAGACCAGCCGCATGGCGCAGCAGCTCAACGCGCGTTCGGTCGAGATCGGCGGCATCGTCGAAACCATCGCCGCCATCGCGGCGCAGACCAACCTACTCGCGCTCAACGCCGCCATCGAAGCGGCGCGTGCCGGCGAGGCCGGCCGCGGCTTCGCCGTGGTCGCCGACGAGGTGCGCCGGCTGGCCGAACACACCAAGACGGCCACCGACGAAATCCAGGCCTTGATCGAAGGCCTGCAGGGCGATGTCGGCTCGGTGTTCGGTGCAATCGATCAGGCCGGCAGCGAGGTGACGCATGGCCGGGCCGAGGCCGAGCAGGTGCTGGCCATGCTCGCGCAGATCGTCACCCAGATCGCACAAACCCAAAGCGCGGTCAGGGAGATCGCCGATGCCAGCACCGAGCAAAGCCGGGCCAGCCAGAGCCTGGCGGCCGATGTCGAACAAGTGTCCAGCCTGGCCGAGCGCAACGAGGCCCTGGTGCACGACAATCAGGAACTGGCGCGTTACCTGGAACAGATGTCGCACCAGTTGGGCGAGCTGATCCAATCCTATCGTTACGAGTGAGGTGAAGCATGGCTATCGCAATCGGAATCGCCGTGGCCGCATTGTTGTACGCCTATCTGCGCTATCGCAATGCGATGCGCCGGGATAGCATGCGCCTGGCGACTGCGCGGCAGGCGCTCGAAGGCTGCGGGCATCTGCTCGCGTTGCTGCGCGCCTTGCAACAGCATCGCGGACTGAGCAGCGGTTGGCTAGCCGGCGAGCGGCAATTCGAGCGGCGCATGGGCGCGCGCCGGCAAGAGGTCGAGCGCGAGTTGATCGCCTTGGTGGAAACCGCGCACGCCGAGCTGCTCAAGGCGCGTCCCTGTTTCACGCCGCACGACCTGAGCCTATTCGACTTTCGTTGGAAGACGCTGGTCGACGAGCTGCAAGGCCTATCCATCGAACAGAGCATTGCCCGCCATAGCCAGATGATCACGCACACCCTGGATTGGCTTACCGCATTGGGCGAGGCGCGTATCGAATTGCCGGTGGCCGACCTGGTCGATGCCGACGCCGTGCGCAACTACGCCAATCGCCTGCCGTTGCTGGCTGAATACCTCGGCCAGGCCCGCGCCGTCGGCAGCGGCGTCGCCGCGCGCGGTACCTGCACGCCGGTCGCGCGCGTGCGCCTGATGTTCCTGGTCAGCCGGTCCGAATCGCTGCTGAAACAGGCCATGCAAGTGGCCGGCGACCGGCAGACCCTGGCCGCCGCGCACGCGGTCGCGGCGCTGACCGGCATGGTCCGGCAACAACTCCTGGCCGAGCGTACGGTCGTTGTCAGCGCCGAGGCCTACTTCGCCACCGCCACCGAGGCCATCGACGCCGTGTTCGCCTGGATCGAGGCCTGCGGCGAAGACATCCGGCGCGAACTCGAGGCGGGCAGGGCGGGCGAGGCGGTCAGTGTGCCCGAGCGGGCGGCGGGGATGGTGTAAAGGCGGAGGGCATCGCGATTAGCCTGGGGTAGCCCGGATGCAGGCCTTGGGCCGGAATCCGGGAACTGGCTCGGTAGCGTTACTCCCGGATTCCGCGCGGCTGCATCCGGGCTACGCTTGCTGTGCCGTAGGCGGCGTTAATCCAATATCGCCATTCGGCGGCTTGCTGCGCGAATCCGTCCTAGAGTTTTGGGCTCTAACGTTTGAATTCATCGGCCTGCGCGGCTTTTCGCGCAGGTCCGCTCGACTGCAGGGTTAGAGCGCATCGGCTGCATGCCATTGCTCCAAGAGTTGTTTGGATACTTGCGCAACATAGTCCATTGGTACGCCATGCTTCTGAACGAAGGCTGTGGTTTCTGCATCGATGAGCTTCAGCAATGCAAGAGATTCATCGGCCATCACTTCGAGCCTTGCTAGGAGAGCGGCCATTGCTTTGTCATGGTGAATTACGTTGCGACTGTCAGCGCGAGAGCGATGCACCAGCCAGTTTCTTTCGGAGAGCAGTTTCGTGAATCGTTCTTCAATTTCGGGCGATACCAGACCAGCCTTGGCAATTTGATGGAGCGTGGTTCCGAACGTCTTGCCTTGTGCTTTCTCAACGAGAGCGTTCCCCTCCGCGAGGCCCATGCCTTTCTTGGCCTGAGTGAGCAAGACAAAGTAACTAGCGGCGACACCCTCCAACTCTTGAAGTTGCCACAAGGCAAAGCCGATGCTCCGTGTAACGGCGGCCAAACGATCGGCCTTCTCAAGTTGCTGGGCAAGAGTGGTCATGAGCTCTAACGTTCAAGATAACCGGCGTTCCGCCGGTTTTCGGCGGAGTGTCCGTGTTGACCGCAGGGTTGGGCGTCTTACGAGACAACCGCAAACTGGGTCAGAAGTCTTCGCGAGTTCCATCTTGGTAGAGAATGCTCTGAACGGTAAACGAAGCAGCCATATTGGATAGATCGGTGGTATTTACCCACCGATGCCTTTCCATGAATTGGTTGTATTCGAAGCCCTGTCCACTTTCAATAAGGCTCTCACCAGGGTTTGTGGGCCGATCTACGGTCCACGCAATTCCCATTCTTCGCTCCCCAAAAAGATCGTTCAGATTTAGGGTTCCTTTGATTGCACGGGCGGGCTTAGAAAGCTTTTCTGCCAAGAACTCGATGTCAAAGAATATGTACTTCTGATACTTCTGTTCGGTGAATTGCTTATTCAAAAGGCGAACTTTCAGAATCTCGTCTTGCGGCAATATCTTGCGGACTGACTTCTGCGCGGGCGTGGGGGTGGTGTTGTTCTGAACCGACGCCGTTGCCGGCGGGGATGCTGGAATAGGCGCCGACAACGAAAGCCCGTACTTCGCGACCAGAGCCTTTTGTTCGAGCATCGCTAAAGTGCTCTCCATTGTCGCGATAGTCGATTCCTTTTGAGCTTTTATCAGCCCACCGCTGTAGCGCTCCGCGTCCGTGCGCGCTTGATCAATTTTCAGCCGTTGTGCAGCCACCTCGCTGTCGAGGTTTGCCGCAAGTACTGTGTCAGGTCTTGTCGCAGGAGCCTCGATTACCATTCGTGCGCCAGTTTCGATTGACTTAATCCGCTGTTCGATGAGTGCGTCGGTAATGCGCAACAGGGCGATTCGCGATTGAATCTGCGCCTTAATGAGCCCCCCAGAGTATTTCTGATCCTCGCTCTCCGCTTGGGTGATCCTCTTCCTGACATCCTCCAAATCTGTGCGCAATGCAGGAAGCTGAGCAAGTTGTTCCGGTGTTGCCACATAGACAGCCGCTGATGTCTTGGCTTGTACCGGGACCGATTTCTTTGCCGGTGCCTGTGCGAGAGCAGCAGCGGAAACCAGTGCTACAAGGATCGGGAAGAGTCGAATCTTCATATGGGTGGTCTCCTATCAATGAGGGTGTTCATGCGCCGACTATCAAGACGCCCAACGTCTGAATTGAGCGGCCTCGCGCGGCTTTATGCGCGAGGTCCGCTCGAATGATGGGTTGGCCGTCATGTTCATTTATCAGCGAGAAAGCGATTGATGTCCTGATCTGTAGGCTTTTCGTCGTCAAGCATTTGCTGCATCCCCTGAACTGGCGTGTCTGGTCTTAAATTGGGCATCCTGAATGGCTCTCCGTCGAGGTGGCGAAGAATGCTCGTTGATAGATCGAGGATGTTAGACCACCGATCCAGAATATGGAGGAGGCCGGCCAGCTTCACAGTTTCAATTTCAATTTTGTCAGACTGTCTGATGCGCGTCCGTGGCGTGTGCTCAAAGACTATGGAGAGATTCTCTGTGGTGTTCGAATATGTAAATCGTCGAATCTCTTCTTGCAGGCGCAATAAAGCCTCGTATACCAAGGTCTCTTTGTATGAGCCAGATGCAATGTCAAACTCCAAAAAAGTAGCCCTTGCAAGAATTTGAGGGAGGACAACGGGATGAAATTGGCGAGCCAATATGTGAATTGCGAGGGACGCAATAACATCCCAACGCTTCGTGGTCACGCTAATAAATTCATCCTTCTTTCCCTCCAGAGTAATGGGATTTTCCTCATGAAAACGTTCGATGGAGAATCTAGGCGAATAGACCTGACCATCCTTCTTGTACTTGACTAGGCATTGGCCAACGAAATCGCGTAGTTCACGGCGAAGCAGTCGCCGTGCTGTCATGTCCTCTATCGGGATCGACGAGAAGGCTTGACCGTGAAGTACGTCGATCACATCTCGGAAGTTGCTAAAAATGTGTATCCAGTTCCCAGAAGGTGCTTTGCCCTTGCCTTGAACTGCAAGTTTTGTTTCCTTGTTTCTAGCCACCTCGTTTATAAAAGCGCCCAAGAATTCCGCATCATCAGCAAACTTGCTTGGATGCCCCGCGATTGCTCTGCGCGTGGTGTCGTCTACAGGTGTCGACTCAAGGAACTTAACGAGTTCGTGTCGGGTTTCTCGGAGCTGCCAAATTTCCGAGCGAACAAAAGTCAGTATCTTCAGCTTCCCTGAAACGTGCAATTGATGCGCTTCACGGTACTCTCTCTGAGTAATTGAAATTCGATTCTTCTCGTCATACCAACCGCCTACTCGGCTACCAATAAGCAAAACGAAATAGTCCGCTGAGTGAATTGAGCGGAGGCATGCTTCGTATGAATGGACATCAAGCGGCTTATCAAAGTCGTTGAACTCTGAAGCTAAGACTTTGCAGCCCTGCTCCTCAAGGAAGTATTTCAATGCTGAGCGCAGATCGCGAAAGTCATAGATCGTGGATGAGAGGAAGAACGTAGGACGCTTCACTTTGCTTTTCCAAGGATCGCTGAGTTATCTGAGAACGACGGCCAACGTAAAGTAGGCCCCCTAAATGGGGCAATGTAGTGCCCCAAATGTGGGAGGTAACAAGATAATCCCGCATTAACCACTTGATTGCACAGCGCCCACTTGGCAATACGGGGGTGAAATCCTAAAGGTATTAGGCACCTCGACGGCATCTTGCCTCCCTTGCTTTGTTTTTTCCGATTGAACGCCTGTTCAACGGCTCAGGCAAGCTGCGCGGCCAGCGCCGCCCCCTTCAAGCCCACATCCTCATCCAGCACCACGCTCACCGGCACATTGCGGGTCCACTCCGCGAAGCGGCCCTTGCTGTGGAAGCCTTCCAAGAATTCCGGGTGTTTGAGCAGGGGGAGTATCTTCGGTGCGATGCCGCCGGCGATGTAGACCCCGCCCATAGCCTGCGCCAGCAAGGCGAGGTCGCCCGCGGCTTGGCCGTAGATGCGGCAGAACAGGCGCATGGCCTCGACGGCCTGCGCTTCGCTCTGGGCGAGCGCGGCCTGGGTGATGGCGGCGGCGGGCAGTTTGTCGTGCAACAGGCTGTCGGGCGCGTGCGCGCGGCCGGTTTCGCTCAGGCGGAAGCGGTAGAGCGCGACGATGCCGGGGCCGGACAGGATGCGGTCGAGCGAGGCGCGCCTGTATTCAGCGCGCAAGAAGCCAAGTAGTCTGGCTTGTTCGTCGTCCATCGGGGCGAAGCCGATATGGCCGCCTTCCGAGGCCAGCGGGACATGGCGCCGACCGTTCCACACGCAGAGCGAGACGCCGAGGCCGGTGCCGGCGCCAAGGATGGCGCGCGGCGCATGGGGCAGCGGGTGGCCGCTTTGCAGGGCAGCGCGGTGATGTTCGTCGACGGCATCGAGGCCGTAGCCGACGGCGAGGAAGTCGTTGATCAGGCGGACCTGCGGCAGCTTGAACCGGGCCGCAATGCGGTCGGCGTCGATCTCCCAGGTGAGGTTGGTCAGGTGCACGTGGCGGCCGCCGGTCGGCCCGGCCACGGCGAAGCAGGCGGCCTCCGGTGCCGGCAGGTGGGCGAGGAAGGCCTGCAAGTGGTCTTCGAGGCCGGTGGCCTCGGCATTGAGGTAGCGCTCGCGATGCAGCAGGTGCACGGTGTCGCCCGCGACCTCGCAAAACGCGAGCCGGGTGTTGGTGCCGCCGATGTCGCCCGCGATAACACGCATGGGTCGCGCTTCAGTTGGCGTAGATCGCGATGCCGCGACCAGCGTGCGATTGGGCGCAGGCGGCCTGGCCGGCGTCCATCACGCGGTCGAGCGTTTCCCAATTGGGTGGGATATGCACGACGCCCATGCTGATGTCGGCCGGATATTCGACCTTGCCCCAGTGCAGCTTATGCTGGCTCAGGCTGTCGTACAGCGTGCGGGCGATGCGTTCGGCGACGTCGTCCGGGCAGGCGGCGAGCGTGATGCCGAGTTGCGCCTCGTCGAGCCGGCCGATGGAATCGGTGTCGCGCAGCCGGGTCTGCAGCAGGCGCACGATCTGGATCAAGAGTTCGTTGCCGGCCGACTGGCCTTCGCGGCTGCGTACCGCGTCGTAGCTGTCGAGGCCGATTACGAGCAGGGTCATGGGGTATTCGCTGGCGCGCTTGCTGTTGATGACACGGGCCAGGCGGTCTTCGAAGGCCTGGCGGTTCATGGCGCCGGTGAGGGCGTCGTGCTCGGCCAGCCAGGCCTGTTTGCGCTGCTGTTCGCGCGCCTCGGTCACGTCGCGCATGAGCAGCACGCCTTCGCTGGCGCGGCCGTCGGCGGCGAAGATCGGCGCGGCCTGGCCTTCCACTTCCAGTTCCAGGCCCTCTTGCGTGATCAGGCAGGCTTGATCGCCCAGGCTGGCCAGATTGCCTTGGCTGAGGTCGTGCAGCAGGGGCGGTAGCAACGGCAAGCGGTCTTTATGGCCGACGAGCTGCAGGATGTCGGCCAGCGGCCGCGCGAGGGCGTCGTTTTCGCCCATGCCGAGCATGCGTTCGGCGGCCGGGTTAAGTAGACTGATCCGGCCGTCCAGGCCGAAGCGCAGCACGGCGCCGGGCAGCGCGTTCAGGGCGACCTCGGCCGCGCTGGCTGGTGCTATGGGATCGGTATCGGGCCGGCTTTTGCTGGCCATGGTCGGCTCCTGTTGCTTGGTGTTCGCGGCCCGTTCGGGCAAGAAGCCCCGATACTGAACAAAAACCTTCAGTCGAGCAACTCCAACAGGAGCAGGTCGTTGCCTAGGGCCAGTCGGTCGGGGCTGAGCACGCGCACGAGATGATTGCCGCGGCCGAGTTTGGTCGCGCGGCCGTGCGCGTCGGCGTGGATGGTCGGATGGTTGGCGGCTTCGAGCACCAGCGTGGGCGGCTCGTCCAGAACCTCGACCACGGTGCAGTCGTCGCCGAGATAGCGCACCCGCAGGCCGATCAACGCGCGCAGGTGCGGCAGCTCGATCGGCCGGTCAGCCACGCAGGCCTCGAATCCAGTGACGGTAGAGCCGGTCGGCGACCTGGGTCAGTGGCGCGAGATGGCGCGGCATCAAGTCGAGGATGGTCTGCGGCTTTTGTACGGCCGGGCTGTCCGCTTGTGCGATCTCGCCCGCGCCGTTGTCGCACCAGGTGCGGATCATCGCCTCGGTCATCTCGACATGGCACTGCATGCCGAGGTGCTTGCCCAATACATAGGCCTGGTTGGCGCAATAGGGGCTTTCCAGGATGCGCACCGCGCCGTCGGGAATAGAGAAGGTCTCGCCGTGCCAGTGGAACGACTCGAACTCGCGCAGGTCGCCGAACCAGGTGTGGGCCTCGACGTTGTCGAGCACCTGCACCGCGCCCCAGCCGATCTCCTTGACCCGGTTGCGCGACACGATGCCGCCCAGGGCCTTGGCCATCAGTTGGCCGCCGAGACAGTGGCCGAGCACGGGGATATCGTGGTCGACCGCCTGGCGGATCAGGTTGAGGCTGTGCGGAATCCACGGCAGGTCGTCGTTGACGCTCATCGGCCCGCCCATGAAAACCAGGCCGGAATAGGCCTCGGGCGAGGTCGGCACGGCCTCGCCGGCATCGACGCGGACGATGGTGTGGGGAATGCGCTGGTGGTGCAGGAAGGCGGCGATGTGACCGGGACCTTCGCTCTCGGTGTGGCGGAAGATGGCGACGGGTTTCATGGCGTAAGCCTACACCGGAAACCCGCCGTTGTGGTTCAGCTGGCCTTCTTGTCGCGCTCGATCAGCGCGTAGGCCGAGTGAAAACGGGCCATTTCTGGCCCGTTCAAAATTCTAGGGCCGGTAGGGTGCGTTTTACGCACCGTTTTTGGTGCATGGAATGCACCCTACTGTCGGAATTACTGCTTGGTCTTGTCCCGCTCGATGAGCGCATAGGCGGAGTGATTGTGGATCGACTCGAAATTTTAGTTCCGGCCGGGCCTTGCCCTTAACGTCGGCATGGCCGACGTTAGCCTTCACTGAAACTTTGAACAATTCACTGTTTCGTTTTGTGGCTACGGCCGCTGCGCTTAACGTTCGCTTCACTCACGTTAGCCTGCGCCGCAAGCTACGCCTTGCTCCGCTTGTCGCGCTCGATGAGCGCATAGGCCGAATGGTTGTGAATTGATTCAAAGTTTTCCGATTCGACCACGTAGGCGTCGATCCGGTCGTCCGCGTTCAGCGTGGCGGCGACGTCGCGCACGATGTCCTCGACGAATTTCGGGTTGTCGTAGGCGCGCTCAGTGACGTACTTCTCGTCCGGCCGCTTGAGCAGGCCGTAGAGTTCGCAGGAGGCGTTGTCCTCGGCCATGCGCACGATGTCTTCGATCCAGACGAAGGTGTTGGTGCGGGCGGCGATGGTGATGTGCGAGCGCTGGTTGTGGGCGCCGTACTCGGAGATCTTCTTCGAGCAGGGGCACAGGCTGGTCACCGGCACCACGACCTTGGTGGTCTGGATGTAGCTGCCGTCCTTGATCTCGCCGATGAAGGTGACGTCGTAGTCGATCAGGCTCTCGACCCCGGAAACCGGGGCCTTCTTGTTGATGAAGTAGGGGAAGTTCATCTCGACGTGGCCGGATTCGGCCTCCAGCCGCTTCACGATCTGGCGCAGCATGTCCTCGAAGTTCTCGACCGAGATCTCGCGCTCGTAGCTGTTCAGGATCTCGACGAAGCGCGACATGTGGGTGCCCTTGAAGTGGTGCGGCAGGTACACGTACATGTTGAAGTTGGCGATGGTGTGCTGCACGCCGCCGTTCTTGTCGGCCACGCGCACCGGGTGGCGGATGGACTTGATGCCGACTTTGTCGATCGCGAGCTTGCGCGAGTCCGGGTAGTTCTGGACGTCGGCGATGGTTTCCTTGGTCGGGCAGGGGGCCGCGCTATTGCAAACGGCGTCGCAGGTGCTCATGGCAAGAATCCTTGAAATCAGTGGCTCAAGTATAAGCCAGCACAATAGTTGAGTAAACTACTCGGCTAATGTCTTTTTAATGGCGGTTTCAATCCCGGCGGCATCGAGGCCGACCCGGGCCAGCAACACGGCCGGCTCGCCTTGCTCGACGAAGCGGTCGGGCAGGCCGAGGTGCAGGATCGGCTTGCTCAGGCCGAGTTCGGACAAGACCTCGGCCACGGCCTCGCCGGCGCCGCCGGCCACGGCGTTTTCTTCCACGGTCACCAGGAGGTCGTGGGTCTGGGCCAGGGTCTGGATCAGATCGCGGTCGAGCGGCTTGACGAAACGCATGTCGGCCACCGTGGCATCCAGCTTGTCGGCTGCGGCCAGGGCGGCAGCAACCGGCGCGCCGAAGGCGAGGATCGCCACCTTGCTGCCCTCGCGCCGGAGTGTGCCCTTACCGATGGGCAGGGCTTCGAGGTCGGCGGCGATCTCGGCGCCGGGCCCGGTGCCGCGCGGGTAGCGTACCGCCGAGGGGCCGTCGAAGCGGTAGGCGGTAGTCAACAACTTGCGGCATTCGGCCTCGTCCGAGGGCGCGGCGATCAGCATATTGGGCACGCAGCGCAGGAAGGAGAGATCGAAGGCGCCGGCATGGGTCGGGCCGTCGGCACCGACCAGGCCGGCGCGGTCGATGGCCAGCAGCACCGGCAGGTTCTGCAGCGCGATGTCGTGGATGAGCTGATCGTAGGCCCGCTGGAGGAAGGTGGAGTAGATCGCCACCACCGGCTTCAGGCCCTCGCAGGCCAGGCCGGCGGCATAGGTCAGCGCGTGCTGTTCGGCGATGCCGACGTCGAAATAGCGTTCGGGGAATTGCTCGGCGAAGCGGGTCAGGCCCGAGCCCTCGCACATCGCCGGGGTGATGCCGACCAGCTTGGGATCGGCCGCGGCCATGTCTACCAGCCAGTCGCCGAAGATTTGAGTATAGCTCGGTTTGCCGCCGGTCTTGATGCTGATGCCCTCGTCCGGGTCGAACTTGCCGACGCCGTGGTAGCCGAGCGGGTTGACCTCGGCCGGCTCGTAGCCCTTGCCCTTCTGGGTGACCACATGCAGGAACTGCGGGCCGGTCAACTGCTTCAGGTTGGACAGCGTCGCGATCAAGGCGTCGATATCGTGGCCGTCGATCGGGCCCAGGTAGTTGAAGCCGAATTCCTCGAACAGGGTGCCGGGCATGACCATGCCCTTCATGTGCTCCTCGGCCTTCTTCGCCAGTCCCTGCAACACCGGCAGGCCGGACAGCAGCTTCTCGCTCTGGCGACGCATGGTGTTGTAGACCCGGCCCGAGAGCAGGCGGGTGAGGTAGTTCGATAGGGCGCCGACGTTGGGCGAGATCGACATCTCGTTGTCGTTCAGGATGACCAACAGGTTGGCATCCATCGCGCCGGCGTTGTTCAGCGCCTCGAAGGCCATGCCGGCGCTCATCGCGCCGTCGCCGATCACCGCGATGCAGCGGCGGTCCTCGCCCTTGAGTTTGGCCGCGGCGGCCATGCCCAGCGCGGCCGAGATCGAGGTGCTGGAATGGCCGGCGACGAAGGCGTCGTATTCGCTCTCTTCGCGTTTGGTGAAGCCGGACAGGCCGTCGGTCTGGCGCAGGGTGCCCATGCGCGTGCGCCGGCCGGTCAGGATCTTGTGGACATAGGTCTGGTGGCCGACGTCCCAGACGATGCGGTCGTTCGGCGTGTCGTAGACGCTGTGCAAGGCGAGGGTTAGCTCGACCACGCCGAGGTTGGAGGCCAGGTGACCACCGGTCTTGGACACCGAGTCGATCATGAAGGCGCGGATCTCGCCGGCCAGTTCCTTCAATTCGGCGCGCGACAGACCTTTAAGGTCGGCCGGCGTGTCGATGTGTTCGAGTAGGCTCAATACGATCTCTCAACGATGAAGCGGGCGATGTCGGCCAGCCGTTCGCCGCGCGCGCCGAAGTGGCCGGCGGCGGCGAGGGCGTCGTCGACCAGTTCCCGGGCATAGGCGCGGGCGTCCTTGGTCGACATCAGGGTGAGGTAGGTGGCCTTGCCCTGGGCCGCGTCCTTGCCGGCGGTCTTGCCCAAGGTGGCGGTGCTGGCCTCGGCGTCGAGCACATCGTCCATGACCTGGAAGGCGAGGCCGATGCACTTGGCATAGTGTTCGAGTTTGGCGCGCGCGCTTTGTTCCATCTGGCCACCGGCCAAGGCGCCGAGCAGCACGGCGGCGCGGATCAGCGCGCCGGTCTTGTGGATGTGCATGAACTCCAGCTCGGCCAGCCCGAGTTGCTTGCCGGTGCTGGCCAGGTCGACTGCCTGGCCGCCGCACATGCCGCGCGAACCGGCGGCGTGCGCGAGCAGATGCAGCATTTCGACCTGGGTGGCCGGATCGGGATGGCTACCGGGCGCGGCGAGCAGCTCGATGGCCAGGCTTTGCAACGCATCGCCGACCAACAAGGCGGTGGCCTGGTCGTACTGGACATGGCAGGTTGGTTTGCCTCGGCGCAGGTCGTCGTCGTCCATGCACGGCAGGTCGTCGTGGGTGAGCGAATAGACGTGGATCAGCTCGACTGCGCAGGCGGCGGGTTCGACCTGCCCAGGGTGGCTGCCGACCGCCTCGCCGGCGGCGAAGGCGAGCATGGGCCGGATGCGCTTGCCGCCGCCCAGGCTGACATAGCGCATCGCCTCGTGCAGCCGCTCCGGCGCGATGGTCGAAGCCGGCAGGTAACGGGCCAGTGCAGCCTCGGTGCGTTCCTGGGCGTGCTTGGCCCAGGCGGCGAAGCTAGTCATCGTTGCCGCTCTCTGGCTGGAAGTCTTTCAGGGTGGCGCCTTCGAGCACCTTCACTTGTTGTTCGGCCGCGCTGAGTTTTTGCTGGCAGAAGGCGCTGAGTTCGACGCCGCGCTTGTAGGCGGCGAGCGACTCTTCCAGCGGCAGTTGGCCGGATTCCATGCGCTCGACCAAACTTTCCAGTTCGGCCAGGGCGCTTTCGAAGTCCTTGGGCGGGGTGGTCTTGCCGGGCTTGCTCATCGGCGTCCAGGGTTGTGCGGTGGAAACCGTGAATATTAGCCGATCGGCGCCGGGTCATTCAAATCCGATCGGCGCTAGGGGTTTGGTTTAACAGCGATATTCCTCGCCGAATCGGCTTGCCCCGAGGGGGGCGGGGGGGCATAATCCCCTCCCCCTTAGATAAACGAATTCCTGATTGGGAATGGGCCATGTCCGACCTGACAAGCGCTTCTGTTCTCACGAATACCAGCCCGGCCCTGTCCGTGGATTGGTACTTCGACCCGAAGATCTACGAATTGGAGATGCAACTGCTGTTTCAGCAGGGGCCGGGCTATGTCGGCCATGAGTTGATGGTGCCGGGCCTGGGCGACTACCAGGTGCTCGACTGGCTGAACGGCGGCGGCAAGATGCTGGTGCGCAACGACGGCGGGGTCGAACTGTTGTCCAACGTCTGCCGCCATCGCCAGGCGCTCATGCTCAAGGGCCGCGGCAATGCGCAGAACATCGTCTGCCCGTTCCACCGTTGGACCTACGATCTGGACGGCCAGCTCAAGGGCGCGCCGCATTTCCCGAACAATCCCTGCCTGCACCTGAACAAGAGCCCGCTGCAGTCCTGGCATGGCCTGTTGTTCAACGGCCGGCGCGATGTGCTGAAGGACCTGGCCGGCATGGCGACCGCGGCCAATCTCGACTTCTCCGGCTACGTCTACCACAACACGGTGGTCACCCAGTACAACTTCAACTGGAAGACCTTCATCGAGGTCTATCTCGAGGACTACCATGTCGTGCCCTATCACCCGGGCCTGGGCAATTTCGTCAACTGCGACGACCTCAGGTGGGAATACGGCGAGTGGTTCTCGGTGCAGACCGTGGGCGTGAACAATCACCTGGCCAAGTCGGGCAGCGCGGTCTACGGCCAGTGGCATGAGCAGGTGAAGCGCTACTACGCGGGCAAGGAGCCGGCGCACGGTGCGATCTGGCTGACCTACTACCCGAACATCATGGTCGAGTGGTATCCGCACACCCTGGTGGTGTCGCACATCATCCCGACCGGCATCGAGTCCTGCCTCAACGTGGTCGAGTACTACTACCCCGAGGACATCGCGCTGTTCGAGCCCGAGTTCGTCGCGGCCGAGCAGGCGGCCTATCGCGAGACCGCCATCGAGGACGACGACATCTGCTACGGCATGCACCACGGGCGCCGCGCCCTGTACGAGCAGGGCATCAGCCAGGCCGGGCCGTACCAATCGCCGATGGAAGACGGCATGGTCCACTTCCACGAGTTCCTGCGGCAGAAGATCGGGCCGCATCTTTAAGCCAAGGCCGCCGAGCGCGGCCTTTTTCTTGCTTTTGCGCTTTATGGCCTGCGATTAGAATGGCCCGCATGCGTTCCATATTCGCTTTCCTCGTTTTGATCGGCTTGGCCGTGCCGGCGCGCGCGGTGGATGACCCCGATATAGCCGCGCGCCTGGTTGCCGCCGGCGCGCCCGACCTTGCGATGCAGCTCGCCCGCACCGCTTTGCAAGACCAGCAGGCCGACTCGGCCTGGCGCGATGTGTATTGGCTGGCGGCGAGCCAAAGCCGGCAACGGCCGGATTTGGCCTTGCCGCCCCCGCGCAGGCGGGCGGAGCCGGCGGCGTGGATCGGTTATCACCTGGCCTTGGCCGACCGGGCCGCTGCGCGGCAAGACTGGTTGGTCGCTCGGGCACATTGGGCGCAGGTGCTTTGGCGCGAAGGCGTGACGCCAGCGGCCTTGCACCGCGCGCAGGCGGGCGTTGCACAAAGCTGGCTCGCGCCGGAACAGATCGCGCAAAGCCCCGAGGTGGCCAATCCGGTCATGTTGCGTTTTCTGCGCGAGGAGCCGGGGCAGAGCCTGCTGGCCGAGTGGGCCGCGCTGCGTCTGCTCGATGCGCGCCAGCCGAAATCCGCCTTGGAGTTGCTCGATGCCCTGGCGGCGAACAGCGCCTTGCGCCTATTGGCGCAATACCGGCTGGAACAGGTGCCGCCGGAAAAAGTGGAGAAACAGTTGCGTGCCCAGGCCCAAGGACCGGCGTCGGCGATGGCGTGGCAGGGGCTGCGTCGTTTGGCCGAGGATAGGAATGACATAGTGCTCAAGGTGGAGAGTCTGGAACACCTGGTGGGTGTGGAGTCGGCGTGGGGCCGCAATGCGCTCGATCTCTGGCGGGCCTATTTCGCATTGGCGGAAGCGACCGCCAACCGCCAGCAATGGCTCGTAGGCATGGATGCCGTGTGGCTGGCACAGGCGAAGGCACGGCTGACGCGGTCGCCGCACGAGGCGCGGGCCTTGTTGGCCTGGTTGGCAAACCGGGGGGGCGATGAAAGATTGCGCATTCAGGCGCAGGAGGCGCTGGCCGATAGCCTGGCTACGCTTGCCCCTCGGGTGCTGGGCGATGCGCCGTTTGCGCTGCCGCGCATGACCGAAACGCTACGCTATCGCTTGGGCAAGCAGGCGCGCGCTGCCGGCGATGTCGCGCTGGCGGCAGGCTGGTGGGACGGCGTGGGCGCAACGGCCTCGGCACTGCCGGCGCGTGCCTGGTATCTGCAGCAGGCCGAGATCAATACCGAGGTCCATCACGGTGCGCGTGCGCTCGAATGGCTGACGTTGGCATTGGCGCTGCGCGAGCCGATGACCGATGCGGAGACCAAGTCGGCGCTGGGCCAGGCCGATGAATTGTTGCGTCAGGGTTATGTCGATGGCGTGGACCGTATCGCGCGCCAGCTCTTCGTCTATGCCTTTCCCGCCAATTTACGCGGTGTCTGGGACTTGCGCGGGGCGGTGGCCGAACGGCGCGGCCGCTGGGCCGAGGCGGCGGCGCATTATTTGTTGTCCGCCGCCGACGCCTCGGACAATCAGGCCCTGCTCGCACGCAATCATGCCGCCCGCGATTTGGAGCGCGCCGGCCTGATCGACGATGTCGTGCGGCAGGATGCCTTGCTTAGGGCGGCCCAAGATGCCCCCGGCAATGACGCCGAGCGCTGAGTACAGCGCCTGTCTGGCCTTGCCGTTCGCGGTGCTGGGCGTGCGGATTGCCGAGCGCAGCTTGACCGGCCTCGAATTTCTGCCGGCCGACACGCCGAGCCGGGGCTCGGATGACGCCTTGGTCGCTGCCGTGGCCGAGCAGTTGCAAGCCTATCTGGCCGATCCGGCCCATCGTTTCGATCTGCCCATCCGCTTGCAGGGTACGCCGTTCCGGCAGCGGGTATGGCAAGCGCTGATGCAGATACCGGTCGGCGAAACGCGCAGCTATGGCGAGCTTGCCCGGCAATTGGAATCGAGCGCGCGCGCAGTGGGCCAGGCTCTGGGCGATAACCCCTTGCCGATCGTCGTGCCCTGCCACCGGGTGGTGTCGAGTGCAGGCCTAGGGGGCTTCGATCATCACGCGGCGGGGGCCGCCATCGAGATCAAGCGTTGGCTATTGCGGCATGAACACGCGATCTAAGGCGGCGGCGCGCAGCGCCTCGGCGTCCCTTTCATCCTCGCCTGGCGGGAGCGGGTTGGGCGAGCGGGCTTCGTCCCTGCTCGATGGCTTTTGCGATGCCCTCTGGCTGGAAGACGGTCTGTCGCAGCGTACGCTGGAAAGCTACCGGCGCGACCTCGCGCAATTTTTTGCTTGGCTGAACGGGCGCGGCAGCGACCCGCTGGCGGCCGGCAAGGCCGATATCGAGCAATTCCTTGCCCACCGCACCTTGGGCCAAGGCGTGGCGGCGCGCAGCTTGGCGCGCCAGCTCTCGGCCTTGAAGCGTTTTTATCGCCACTGCCTGCGCGAAGGCCGTAAGGCGGACGACCCGACCCTGACCATCGAGCCGCCGCGGCTGCCGCGTGCGCTGCCCAAGAGCCTGACCGAAGCCGATGTCGAGGCCCTGCTCGATGCCCCGGCTGCCGAGACCGCCTTGGGCCTGCGCGACCGGGCGATGTTGGAGATGCTGTATGCCGCCGGTTTTCGTGTGTCGGAACTGGTGCAGTTGCCGATGGCGGCAGTGAGCCTGGACATGGGCGTGGTGCGCATCTTCGGCAAAGGCTCGAAGGAACGGTTGGTGCCGGTCGGCGAGGTAGCGTTGGATTGGCTCAGACGCTACCTGAAGACGGCGCGCCCCGAATTGCTCGGCCGGCGAGCGAGCGATGCCTTGTTTGTGACTGCGCGCGGTGGGCCGATGACGCGGCAGGCCTTCTGGTACTTGATCAAACGCTATGCCCTGCAGGGCGGTGTGCGGGTCGCGCTGTCGCCGCATACCCTGCGCCACGCCTTCGCCACCCATCTGCTGAACCACGGCGCCGATCTGCGCGTGGTGCAGATGTTATTGGGCCATGCCGACATCTCGACCACCCAGATCTATACCCATGTCGCACGCGAGCGGTTGAAGCAATTGCATGCGCAGCATCATCCGCGCGGTTGACGACGATGCCGGCCGTATTTTATTCCGCGCTGCCTGAAAAATATTTTGTTGGAATAATTCTCACCGCTGGGGCATCTTTATCCACTGCAGGGCGTTTTGTGTTTCTGCGACGATAAACCTTATTCAGGAGACCCAACAATGAAGCGAGCATTGCGTGTGTTGATGGTAGTGGCCAGCACTTTGGCCTGTGTCGGTCTGGTTCAGCCGGTCGAGGCGGCGCAGAAGGCGGCCAAGCCAAAGGCCCAGGACGATATGGCCAAGGTCGTCATCCAAGTCAGCGATAACGACCCGGGCAAATGGAACTTGGCACTCAACAATGCCAAGAACGTCCAGGAGGATTACGGCAAGGACAAGGTCAAAATCGAGATCGTGGCCTATGGTCCGGGGTTGGGTATGCTCAAGCTCGACTCCGCCGTGGCGGGACGAGTTTCCGAAGCATCGGCCGATGGCATCGCGATGGTCGCGTGCGAGAACACCATGCGCAAACAGAAGCTGAGCCAGGCCGACATGTTGCCGGGGATCGGTTTTGTGAAGTCGGGTGTGCCTGAACTGATGCAGAAGCAAAAAGAAGGCTACGCCTACATTCGCCCGTAAGCGGGATGGGGCGGCGCGCAGCCGCCCCGCTATCAAATCAATGCCAGGCCTTCCACAGCAGGGATAGGCTGCTCAGCAACAGCAGGATGCCAATGGTGCGAGCCATCTGCGCACTGCTAAGACCGACGTGGACACGGCTACCTAGCCAAAGCCCCAAGGCCATGATCGGCAGTGCGCCGAGATAGGCCATCAATATGCCGGACTGCAGCAGCAAGCCGGTGCCGAGGAAGACCACGCCGCGCAAACAGCCTTCCATGATGAATAAGGCCGAGGTGGTGGCGCGAAATACCCCTTTATCGTGGATGCGGTGGCTGAAGTAGATTACATAGGGCGGGCCCCCGGTACCGAACAGGGCGCCCACGGTGCCGCCGGTCAAACTGGCTGGCAAGGCCCACCAGCGCGAGATCGGCTTGCTGCCATGCAGATAGAGCAGGCTGCGCACGGCAAAGGCCAGCACGAAGAGACCGAGCGTCAGCAACAAGGGTTCTCTTGGCAGCTGCAACAGCAAGGTGGCGCCCAGCAGAATGCCGACGATGCTGCCTGGCGCCAGAGGTTTGATCTCATCCCAATTCACGAGTTTCCGGTTGCTGCCACCCAGCACGAGCGAGGCGGTGAAGTCGGTCAACAGAATGAACGGCACGACGAATTGCAGGGGCAAAGACAACGCCAGCAGGGGTACCGCGACCAGGCCCGAGCCGAAGCCGGAGACGCCGCGGATGAAATAGGCGAGCAGCAGAATGCCGCCGGCCACAAGTAGATTAAGGAGTGAAAGCTGGGGTGCGAGGAGCAGCTCGGTGGTAACTATGGTTTTCTCCTTACAGCTCAGGATGATCTAAATAGACCTCGACTTCCATGCGTGCAGCACACATAGGATCGTCGGTGGGGTCGAATTGGCTTGAAACGAAGGCCGTGTCACTCGCCCTTGGGCTCGGGTAACTGCGCTGTTAAGGTCATGGCATGACCGTCCCATCGGTGTGCCGTTATTTAACACACAATCAGGCAGTTTGCAGGGTGACTTAAGGCTGGCAGCGTTGCCTGTGACACTGAAAACCGGTGAACAATAAAAAGCCCCGGCTTGCGCCGGGGGTGGAGGCCGCACCACCATGCGGCTGGAGACGAATTGTCAGGGGCAGGCCGTGGCTGCCCCGCACAGCGGTTGCACCTCGGAGAAGCCGAATTGGGCATGGGGTAGCTTGGTTGCCTGGCCGCTCGCCTTGTCCTTGAGCGTGATGCGGTTCAGCTCGACGTGAGCGGTTTTCTTCGGCAGGCCCTCGAGATAGCGCACCACCACTTCGGCCGCGTCCATCGCGCTGCCGTCGTCGTCCTTGAGCAAGGTGACGTTCGAGGGCACGCCATCGGTGGCCTTGCAGCCGGGGATCGGTACCACGTTGATCAGGCAAGGATCGTTCTTATACCAATATGAGGCATAGCTGTAGGACTTCTCGGGGTCGAGTGCCTGGCCACCGACCTTGATGTTGAAGGCGCGTTGGCCGGCCGCCTGGTAGGGGTCGAGGTCCATGCTCAGGCCGCTGAAGTTGAACAACCAGCCGCCGGTCCATTTGGTGACATCGGGGTTGAGCGAGCCGTCGGCCGCATTTTCGATCTGGTTCTTGAGCGCCTTACCCTTGATGTCGGCCTTGGCGATTTGCGGACCGATTGGGATGAAGTGATAGAGGTCTTCCATCTTGATCGGGCCGGGCCGCACATGGGTGCCGTAACGGAAGCCGCGAATCGCGCCGATGTCGGCGCCGGCAACGGTGCGGAAGGCATCGGTCAGGAAGTCGTGCGAGGAACCCTCGATCACCGCCGGCATGCCCTCGTGCGAGAAGTTTGATCGATGCAGCGGGGTATCGGTATAGCCGACCACGGTGTCGATCGGGCGCTTGAGCTTGGTGCCATTGAATGGGTTGACGTGTGCGTAGAAGTCCGGGCCGGTCACGAAGGTTTTGCGCACGTCGGCCACCAGTTTGGCGATGCGCTTGTCTTCCTTGATCTTGCTGTTGATGCTGTAGGCCTGCCACTCCGTTTTGCCGACCTTGCCGTCCTTGATGTGCAACCGGATGCGGCCCAGCATCGTGCCATCCTGGCCTTCCTCGACGATCAAGGTCTGGCTGCCGTCGGCATGCTTGACCGTGACCGGTTTGACCGACTCCTCATGCATGTCGGAAGACAGTACGGCGTCGATGCCGGGAATCTTCTTGGCTAGACGGATATTGTTGGCCAGACCCATTTCCGATGCGAGCACCAGCACATCGACTTGGCCGCGCAATGCCTTGACTTGGTCGGCCAGTTCCGAATCGACGCCGCCGAAGGTGGTGCCTTTGTCGCTGCCATCGCTGCCGTTCTTCAAGAAGCACAGCCCGGCGGTGACGGCCGAGCCGACCACTTGCGGCCCGCGGTCGGTGGTCAGGCCGATGATGCCGACCTTGGATTTTCCGGCCTGCTTGATCAGATAGGGCGGCAACACGCGTTCGCCGTTGCGGTTGGGGCAGGGCTTGCCGAGCGGATGGCCGGCCGGGGCCCTGAACACGTTGGCCGCCACGGCACTCCATGGCGCGATCGGCTTGTTGCCGCCGGCATCGCTGAACAGTTCGAGAAAGCGTTCGGTGCCATAGACGAACTCCCAGTTGCCCGGCGCGAAGGCATCGATTTTGAATTCGTTGACGACATCGACGATGGCTTGGCCACGCGTATAGAGCACTTCGGCCGAGCCCTGGATCGTGTCGCCGGTGTGGATCAGCAAGGCATCGGGGTCTTGTTTGCGAATCCGGTGGATCACCGTGTACACGCGTGCGAGCCCGCCTTCCATGAGTTTGCCCTCCGCGTCGCTACGCACATTGGGGCGTGGAATCAGGTGGCCATGAAAATCGCCGGTATGGATCAGGGTGACGATTTGGTCCTTGGTGGCGGACGGTTTGGCATCGGCTACTGCGGCGGGCGCGAGCAGAATGGCACTGCTCGCCAACAACAGCATGGACACGAGGTGTGGCAATTTCATCGAGATCTCCCGTCTGTGAACAAAGGGTGAAGTGGGTTTCGTGTTATCGCTATGTGGGAAGCAACGGCCGGTAATGGTGTGAGATAAGACGCGGATCGCGATCGGAATATTCCATTCCGGGCGAATGCAGGCGTGGGTGGAATAAACCAGGACGCTGGCGCGTCAGTCGGTTGAGGCTGAAGTTCTCGGTGCTGCCTCGTTGCGGAAATTTTCTATTGATTAATTTGGGAGGTATGGGTGATGAAATCGATCTTTGTAGGATTCATGGTGTTGCTGTTTTCGATGTCGTTCGCCGTGGCGGCTAAAGAGAAGGGAGATAAAGTCGTCCCGACGGTCGATAAGCGTGGAATCGTCGTGCAGGTAACCGACGATAACAAGCTCAATATGGCGCTTACCAATGCCATTAATACCCGGGCCTTGATGCCGACCACCGAGATCGAGGTCATCGTCTATGGCCCGGCGATCAATATGCTGAAGAGCGATACGCCGGCGGCTGGAAAGATCGATGCCGCCCGGGAGAAAAACATCCATGTGATCGCGTGCGAGGAATCGATGAAGAACTTCAAGATCACCAAGGCCGATATGTATCGGGACATGGAGTATGTGCCGTTCGGCTTGGAGGCGATTGTGAAGCGACAGTTCGGCGGCTGGGCTTACGCCAGGCCGTAACCGTCAGCCCCCACGCGATTGCGTGGGGGCTCTCCATCATTCCCAGACAGCGAGTCCACTCGGCACGCGTTGCGGTACGTCGGCCCGTAAATCAAGACTGTTGGGGTCGGTGAGCGCATGCATAAATTGCATGAGATCGTCTACTTCACGTTTGCTGAGCTTCATGGGTTTGAGTTCATTGGCATTGGCGATCGCCATGACGCTGGGGGCATGGTTTTGGACTTCGCAGTCGACGGCATCCAAGTCCGGACGAGACGGCATGACCGGCTGGGCCTTGCAGTTATAGTTCTTCAACGAGGCGACGGGGTCGAGGTGGTGGCGGATTACGCCCTCCAGGCTATTGAAGGCGCCGTCGTGTCCCCACGGCCCGGTCAGCGCGACGTTGCGCAAGGTCGGTGTGCGGAACTTGTAGCGATCGCGGCAGCTGCCGGTGGCGCCTTCGCGGCCAAAGTCTTCGAGTCCTTTGTAGCCGACACCCTTGCCAGGGCCGATCTGCGGCATGGCAATCGCGTGGAAGGAGCTGTCTGTTTGGAACTTCCCGCTGTGGCAGGATGCGCAATTCGCCTTGCCGTAAAACAGCCGCATGCCCCGCAGTTGGCCACGAGAAAGTGCGCTTTTATCGCCGCGCAGGTAGCTATCGAATGGGCTGTTGTCCGCGCGCCATGCCTTGGCCTGGAAGGCTGCCATTGCATTCGCTGCGTGGACGAAGGTGATTTCCGAGGCTTCGATGTTGAAGGCCTTCTTAAACAGCGCGACATACTCTGGATTGGTCCTGAGGCGATCCGCCAACAAATCCCAAACACCACCGGGCCCGGCCCATTTCTTGGCATCTGCGGCATTGGCAACGGGGTTTTGTCCCTTTTGGCCGGCCATGGTGTTCGGTACGGTGACCGGGAACAAGGCCTGTGCGGCCAGCGCATTATCTAGATTGGGCGGAAGTTTGTCGCCGGCCTCGCTCCTGAAATGGTAGGGCAGGGATGCGTCGTTCTCCACCCGGCCGTCGTGAAACATGGCGGTGAACGATTTCGCGCCCAGATTGAAAATGGGCTGGGCATTGCGCGGAATGCGCGCCTTGGCGATATATTCGCCGGACCCGGTGTCGCGAGTGACACCTAAACCTCGTCCGCCTGCCCCGACGCCAAGCGACAGCGCGTCCCCCGTCGCGGTGTGGCCATGGTGACAGGTGCCGCAGGAGATGTTTTTGTTGCCGCTGGTGATTTTGTCGTAATAGAGCAAGCGCCCCAGTTCGACCTTGGCCTCGCTGGGTTTGCCGTTGTCGTAATAATCCGCATCGGTGACCGGCTTGGGTAGTGCGTGGGCCGACGCCGCAGAGAATGCGGCGGGCGAAAAAGCCATCGCCAAGGCCATGAATAAAGCTGAGTGTTTCATCGTCATTGTGCTCCCTCCTTGTTGTAGAAATAAACGGGCCAAGGCCCGGAAACGGTTTCGTTAAATCGGCCTATTGGCCGAGTGGATTCGAGATCGTCGGCCCGATGCCGTTCGGACCGAGTCGAAGAGTGTTCTTGGCGGCATGGCTGTGAGCGGCGGGCCTATTTGAGTGGCAATAGTTTCTTTCTGAGTGAATGGCGGGCGCGGGCCAGCCGGCTCATGACGGTGCCGATAGGAATGCCCAGCGCGATGGCGGCTTCGCTGTAGGAGTATTCCTCAAGATCGACCAGTGAGAGCACGCGTCTTTGCTGTATCGGCAGGTCGCGCACCACGCGTTGGACGATGCGGCTGATCTGGCTGGATAGACAAATAAGGGCGGGGTCCCTGTCGATTTGTCCTGCCGCATCGATGTGATCCTCCGTGAGCTCATCGAAGGGTTCGATGCCTTTGCGGCGCCGGTAGTGGTCGTTCAGGCAGTTCGACAAAATCGAGCACATCCAGCTGAAGTGGCAGTCGGGGTGCTTGAGTTGGTCGATACGTTGAACTGCCTTGATCAGCGTGTCTTGAACGATGTCGTCGGCCAAGGCGGCGTCCTTGCACCACGCATAGGCAATATTGAAAAGCCGGTCTCGGTTCTGGCTAAGCAGTGCATCCGGGTCGACGCTGGGCCGGGGCACGGGCGTGGCTTGCCTAGCCCCAGGCAGTAATTTGACATCCATGGTGATGACGCTCTCCCCATTTGGCGGAACTCAACCTTATTTATCGATATTGGTGTTTTGTATGGCATGCATAGATCGATTGCATGTACCGGTTAAGACGCCGGTGGCACGCCGTTTATTCCATCGATCCGAGAGATAAGAAGAAAGAAAAGGGCGGAATAAAAACTTTTTTAATGGCGTCTTAGTGGCGGCGCAGGTGTGATGGATTCATGTCCGTCGCAATTCGACATGACGCGCCATATATAAATAGGGAGGCTTTATGAGGATATTGGTGGATTTCCGCCTTGATCGCGATGTGGAGCCGTTGTTGGTCAATGACAACGTGATCTATCGGCCGGATTTGGAGAAAAAGGATCTGGCCCAGCTGGGCAGTGCGATCAAGGCAATGTCGCCCGATGCGGTGATCACGAGGCGACCGATCGGGCCGGATTATTTAACCGACATCGGCAACAGGCGGCTTTGCATCATCCACCTCGGCACGGCGGATGGTTCGGCGGCGACGAATTATCCTGGCGGCGTTCATATTCGGCATGTCGATCCGGAAGTGGAGGCGATCCCCGAGGTGTTGGCCTTCGAGCTCGCCGAGATGGCATGCAGCGAGGCCTTGCGCCAAGGGCGGATGGATTCGGCGGTGCCGGGAATAAAGACGGCATCCGAGGCCGCCAAGCAAACGGTGCTCATGGTCGGTGCCGGTATTGTCAATTTGGTGGTGGCTTATCACCTCGTCAAGGCGGGCTATCGCGTATCGATGTTGGATGCCGGTCCGCGCATGGGGAGCAGCAAGGATTGGATGGCCTATGGCTGCACCTTCGGTGGCGAAAACGCCCGCATGTTTTCCATGTCCGAGACCCGGCATCATTTAAATAAAGGATACACGGGGTGGAGCGCCGGAAATTTCGAGTTCGACCGGCATGTCGCGGACGCAGGCTGGAAGTGCTGTCACGACGATTCGCTCGGGCCTGTCGATCTGGCATGGATCAAGGCGTACCAGAGCGTCCCAAGCTGGTTGCCGACCGTCTTCAACCGGGAAATCATTTCTTTCAACCAAGAGAGCTGGCCGTTATGGGAGTCGATGCGCCGGGAACAGCCGGAATTGTTCGACGAGGTCGGCTATATCCATGACATTCTGCGGCTCTACTCGACACCGGTTCAGTATGAGCGGGCGCTTGAATTCGAGTCCGGCATCGGTTCGCTGCTCTCGGAGCTGAGCCTGGGCGAGCTGATCGACCGACAACCGGCCTTGAGGGAGGCCGTCGAAGCCGGCAACGTGGCAGGCGCCATTAACGCCGTCGGCTTCACCGTCAATATCCACCGCTTCGCTGCGCGGCTGATCGATTGGCTTGAACGGCAGGGTGTCGTTATCGCCTGGGGCCACCCGGTGGATCGGATCCTGCAGGATGATGCCGGCAGGGTGGTGGGGCTGGATGGCGGGGGCCGACGCTATCAGGCGGATCACTATGTCCTGTCGCCCGGGGCTTACGGCAACGGGTTGTTGGCCGGCACGGCGTCGGAAGGCAAGATCGCCTCCGTGGTGGGGATGTGGTTGAGAATCCCCAATCAAGACCCGGCCTTGACCCGTTCGCTGAAAATCACGCGGCAGGGTTTCGCCGCGCCAGGCGCGGCCGAAGGCGCCAATGTCATCGTGGGGAAGGACGAGCGGGGGCGGCCCATTATCCATGTCAGCAGCGGGCATGGTTATGTCGGCTCGAATCCGAAGAATCTGGCGATGGAACACCTCAAGGTGCTGTTTTCGGCCACTCAGGACACGGCGGAAAAATTTTTCCCGACCCGCTATCGGGCCGCAATGGGCGAGGGTTTGATCGATCAGAGTTTCCGCCATTGCCTCAGACCCTGGACGGCAACGGGGCTCGGTATCTTCGAGCAGATCCCGACCAAAGGGGGCGGTGCCCTGGTCATCGCGACGGGGCACAACACCGGCGGTTTCGCTCAGTGTCCCAGCGTGGCGCAGGCGGTGCTGGCGGCCTTGCGCGGGGCCGAGCATCCCATGCATCGCGCCTACCATCCGCGCCGTGTCGATCATTTCTTGGCGCTTCACACCGCAAACCCGCAGCGCATTCCAGAGCCGGTTTAGCCGGTGCTTGGACCGGTCGCCATTGCAACATTGGCCATGCGCGCCGGATGGGCGCGTGGCCCATCGTGCGCGCAAAGCTTGTTCCATCGCCATATATAGGAAGTGTGAAATGAAACCGATCAATATCTGCATTATTGGATTCGGCCCTTGGGGCTTGTGTGTATTCGAGCGGATCGTGTCGAGGATTAAACACGGCGCCCAGCCCGGGAGGCTCGTGGACATTCACATCGTCGAGCCGCATCGCTTCGGCCAAGGTGCGCACTCGAGTGCATTGCCGGACTATTTGCTGCTCAATACCAAATGCGGTCATGTCTCGATGTTTGTCGAGGATCATTTCCCCGATGTCGAACGGCCGCTGCCTGGCCCGAGTTTGCTCGAGTGGGCTAAGCAACAAGGCTACGGCCTGGCGGACGATGGGCATACCCTGACCAAACACGGTGGCCGTGAAATCACAGACGATGACTTCTTACCGCGTCGCTTGCTGGGCGAGTATCTGGCTTGGTTCTATCAGGAGACGATGCGGGCATTGCCCGCGGGTGTGGTGGTGCACGAGCACCATGCAGCCGCTTGCGGCATTCAAAAGTCCAAGGATGGCGAGCTGGTTCAGCTCGAGGATGGCACGCAGCTTGAGGCCGATCATGTTTTTCTCACCACGGGGCATACGCCGAATCGATACGAGCTTGCCCAGCGCGCCACGACCGGCCGCGTGTTGAGGGTGGACTACCCGATTTCGGAATGCATCGCTCAAGTCCGGCCAGGCGACAAAGTCGGCATCGCTGGCTTTGGCCTGGTCGCGATCGATCTTGTGGCCAGCCTGACCTTGGGCCGGGGCGGCAAGTTCGAATGCGACCCGAGAACGGGGGCGAAGCGATACCTGGCCAGTGGGGCGGAGCCCAAGATCATCATGTTCTCGCGTTCCGGTCTGCCCTATCTGGCTCGGCCGGGAACGAGCAAGAGTCTAGCCAGCCGCTATGTCCCCGCGTTTTTCACCCAAGCGAGAATCGATGAAATCCGTCAGGCGAAATTGGCCAGGACAGGCATGCGCCAACTCGATTTTGTGCGCGAGGTCCTGCCTTTGCTGTGGGACGAGATGCTTTTGGTTTATTACCAGGTCAAGCAAAGGGAGACGCAGGGCTGCGACTTGGGCGAACAGCTTCGGGCCGATCTGATCGAGGCGTGGGAAGCGGGGCGATACAAGGCGGCGATACAGTCGTTGGCGCAACTCTATGGCGAGTTCAACCCCGAGCGTATTTTCTTCATGGACCTGGGTAGTGATCTGGCGGATGCCGAGGCGTGCCAGCGTCGTTTCCGGTCCATTATGGCCGAGGACCTCTTCGAGTCGGCTTTGGGCGAGGTGCGGAGCGCAAGAAAGGCGGCATTCGAGTTATTCCGGGAATTGCGTGATGGCATACGCCATGCCGTGGATTTTGGTGGGCTGACCCCGGAGTCGCACAAGGAATTCGTTAAACGTGTCGCGCCGCTTATTAATCGTCTGATCGTCGGGCCGCCCAAGTCGCGCGCCGAGGAAATCGCTGCGCTGATCGATGCCGGGGTGATTGCCGTGCCGATGGGCCAATCGGCCACGGTCGTGACCGATACGGCAGACGGTTCGCCGGTGCTGCGCTCAAGCGCGCTCAAGCAGCCGATCGAGTTCAAATTGGATTATTTGTATTACGCCCATATCGACCAACCCAATGCCGTCAGATCCGCCTCGCCATTGCTCGTCGGCATGGTCGATACCGGGCGACTTCGCGAAAGAACGGTAGCCGACGGCTTCTCGGTGCTCGATATCTCACCGGAACTCCACCCGCTGGATGCGAGCGGGCGCGCAGATGAACGGCTTTGGATATTGGGGCCGTTGACCGAAGGGGCCAAGTATTTCAACAACTATATTCCGTCGCCTAAAAGCCGCATTCGCGCCTTTCAGGAAGCCGATCGCTGCGTCAACACCATTCTCGATTCGAATAAAACAATTCGCCCGATGCAAGCGGGCGTCGTCCATATGGAGGCTCTATGAAGGTGCTGTCGGTCATAAAGAAAGCAATAAATCCGCAGGGGTGGCCGGGTGTGTTGGGTGGCCTGGCAATTTTCGTTGCGAGCCTGGGCTGGATGGATGCAGCTTTTGCCCATGAGGCCTGGGTGCTGACACCGGATGAGATGGCCGAATGGAATGCGCGTCCCCTGCCCGATTTGTTTGTCCATCTTTCTTGGAAAAACACCATGCTCTCGTTGTTGGGCGTCGGCGTAGTGAGCGCATGGTTGGTCGTGGGGCGGACGCGGGCCGTGCGGCAGATGCTGCCGGGCGTGCAGGCCGCCCTCGACAGACTGTCGCCCTTTTCGCCGTTTGCGGTGCGCATTGGCCTGGGGGTGATGCTGGGCATGGCGGCGTTCGGCCTGAGCCCGCGCTTTGGTACCGGCATGTTCGAAGCGGCGACGCTGGTGGCGCCGGACCTCGAGTTGCGGCGCTTACCCATCAACCTGGAGTGGATGGCCTGGCTGGAAGCCTATGCGGCGGTGACGCTGTTGCTCGGGGTCTACGTCAGGCTGGCTGCCTTGCTGGTTCTCGCCTTGGATCTGCTGGGCCTGGCCTTGTTCGGCTATGACATGTTGGCCTATGCCGGCATCGTTGCCGCTGGACCGGTCTATCTCCTGGTCACCGGCGCCGGCCGCCTGGCCTTGCCGATGCCATCGATCCTGCAATCGATCAAACCGGCCTCATCCGGCTTGTCGCCTGCGCTGGGTTTGCTTTTTGCCCGCTTGTCGATGGGGCTCAATTTTATTTATCTCGGCATTGAATACAAATTCCGTCATGCGAACTTATCCATGGCCTTTATCGAAAACGATCACGTGTATACCTTCGGTTTGGAGCCGGCCACCTTTGTGTTCTGCATGTTCATGGTGGAGACCGCGGCCGGCATCTTGATGGTGGCAGGCTCCATGTTGCGTTTGCTTGCCATCGTGTTGCTGGCGGCCTTTATCTTTATGTCGTATGCGCTGCATGAGAGCCCTATCGGCCATATCATCGTCTACGGTTTATTGTTCGCCTTCTTCGTGCAGCGGGGGGCGAGGGCCAGCGCGGTTGCCCAGACCGCTCGGCAGCAGGTGGCGAGTGCGGCGGCGCATCAAGCGAGTTGATGTGGCAGGGCGGTGAGGTTTTCTGCAGCAAGCGGCAAAGGCCTCACTGCTCGCTCATAGCCGGCTGCCGCGTTCGATGATGATGCCCAGCTCTTTCACGTTTCTCAGGATGGCCTGCTTACGCACGGCGATGCGCACCCAGGGTGCGCCGAACTCGCCGCGCACGATCTCGGCGATATGCTCGCCCAGGGCCTCGACCAGTTGGAATTCCTTGGTGGCGATGCTTTCCTGGATGCGCGCCGCCACCTTGGCGTAGTCGATGGTGTCGACCACGTTGTCGGTGTGGCCCGCCTTGTGGTCGTAGAGCCCGATCTCCAGGTCGAGGATGACGGGCTGCGGTGCTTTACGCTCCCATTCGTAAAGGCCGATAATCATTTCCAAGCGGAAATCCCGCAAAAACAGAATATCCATCACGACATCCAACAGGCAAAGGCCGCCATTTTACGCATATGACCGAACTCGCGCTGCTTCTGATTGCCGCCTATCTCATCGGCTCTATCTCCTTCGCCATCGTCATCAGCCGCCTCTACGGCCTGCCGGACCCGCGCGGCCACGGCTCGGGTAACCCCGGCGCGACCAATGTCCTGCGCACCGGCAGGAAGTCGGCGGCGGCGATCACCCTGCTGGGCGATGCCTTGAAGGGCGCGGTCGCGGTGCTGCTGGCCAGGTGGGCGGCCGAGGCCTGGGGCCTGCCGGGCTATGTGCCCTATCTGGCTGCGCTGGCGGTGTTCCTCGGCCACCTGTTCCCGGTCTTCTTCGGCTTCAAGGGCGGCAAGGGTGTGGCTACCGCACTGGGTGTCTTGCTGGCGCTCAATCTCTGGCTCGGCCTGGCCTGCGCGGCAACCTGGCTGCTCATGTTCGCCATCACCCGGGTATCCTCGCTGTCAGCCCTGGTGGCGGCGGGGCTGGCCCCGCTGTATGGTTACTGGCTGGTGGGCGGTGCCACCGAATCCGCCTCGCTGTTTGTGCTGAGCGCGATCGTGTTGGCCCGCCATCACGGCAACATCCGCCGATTGTTGAGGGGTGAAGAAAACCTATTCCGATGACCGAAGGTCAGAGGAATAGGTTTCGGTGGAGGCTAATGTGAGTGCGGCGAACGTTAAGCGAAGCGGCCGTAGCCAAACTGTTTTCAAGAAGCGAGGTTGATATGGCCTGGTTCGAGAAAGAGATGGATTACGCGCGGGAGAGCCTGACCCAGGTCTCCGAGGCGGCAATCGATCGCGCCGGCGACAAGCTGGGCACGGTGATGCGCGAGGGCGTGCTGGATGCCGGCCGGGAACTGAAGGAAGTGGTGATGGGTGTGAGTCACGAGATCGACGTCAAGCTCGACAAGATCTCGATCGAGCTGCACAACCAGCGCCAGTTCACCAAGGACGACGTGGTGGAACTGGTCGACTATGCGGCGGACCGATTGTCCGGCGTGCTCGACGACCGCATCCAGGTGATGAAGCGCGAGATCTCCGATCTGGTGCAGGACAAGACCGAATACTTCAAGCGCGAGGTCGACAACTTCTTCATCCAGCGCCAGCAGGACTTGGCGCGGGAGCGCCGGCGGCTGGCGATCAACGTCGCCCTGGCCTTTACCGCCTCGGTGGCGGTGGGGGCGGTGTCGATCTTCTACAAGCGCTTGGATCGGGCGCCGCTCGACATGCTCACGGTGTTCCGCATCGTGCTCGGCTCGCTCGCTGGCGGTTACAGTGTCTACCTGGTGGCCAGCCTGCTGCGGCGCTGGCTGGCTATGGCCGAGCACAAGAAGGACATGGTGTTCCTGGCTGCCCGCTATTGGGGCTGGTTGCGGCCGAGCAGCGTGTTCGCCACCTTTCTGACCTTGGCGATCCTGGCCATCCTCAGCCTGATCCTGGTCTTCCCGCTGGAGACGCTGAAGCTGTTCGGCCGCCCCGAGTGGGTGCCGATGGTGATGCCCGGGCGTTAAGCGGCGGGGGCGGCCAGGGTCGACAAGTCCCAGCGCGGCTTGACCGTGAAACGCCCGTCGCGGCTTTGGGCCTCGGTCAGGCGCATGGCGCCGGCGAAGGCGATCATCGCGCCGTTGTCGGTACACAGCGCCAGCGGCGGGTAGAACACCGCGAAGCGCTTTTGCTCGGCCTCGGCGTCGAGCCGGCTGCGCAGGCTGCGGTTGGCGCCGACGCCGCCGGCCACCACCAATCGTTTCAGGCCCGTCTGTTTCAGGGCCGTCAGGCATTTGGCCGCGAGCACGTCGACCGCGGCGGCCTGGAAGCCGGCCGCGATGTCGGCTGCGGCATCCAATCCTTCCTTGCGCACCAGGGTCAGGGCCGCGGTCTTCAGGCCGGCGAAGCTGAAATCCAGGTTGTGGCTGTTGAGCATGGGCCGGGGCAGCTTGAACCGGTAGGCGTCGCCCTGCTCGGCCAGGCGGGACAAGGCCGGGCCGCCGGGGTAACCCAGGCCCAGCAGTTGGGCGGTCTTGTCGAAAGCCTCGCCGGCGGCGTCGTCCACCGTCTCGCCCAAGAGTTCATAACGGCCGACGCCGTCTACCCGCATCAACTGGGTGTGGCCGCCGGAGACCAACAGCGCGACGAAGGGGAATGCGGGTTTGGGGTCGCTCAGCAGGGGGGAGAGCAGGTGGCCTTCCAGATGATGGATGCCGACGGTCGGCTTGCCCAGGGCCTGGGCGAGGCCGCTGGCGATGCTGGCGCCGACCAACAGGGCGCCGGCCAGGCCCGGCCCTTGGGTGTAGGCAATGGCGTCGATGTCCTTCAATTCCACCCCGGCCTCGGCCAGCACCCTTTTTAGCAGGGGCAGGACGCGCCGGATGTGGTCGCGCGAGGCCAGTTCCGGCACCACGCCGCCGTATTCGGCGTGCATGGCGACCTGGGAGTGCAGGGCGTGGGCGAGCAGGCCGGCCTCGGTGTCGTACAGGGCCAAGCCGGTTTCGTCGCAGGAAGATTCGATACCGAGGACGCGCATAAGGGGCTGGGGGCAAAAAAACCCGTATTTTGCCTTGATCGAATCGCTCAAGTGGATATAATTGCCGGTCTTTTTTACCGCTTTAGGTGTTTTTCACATGCCGAGTGTACGCGTTAGGGAAAATGAGCCGTTTGAAGTCGCCATGCGCCGCTTCAAGCGCACCATCGAGAAAACCGGTCTGCTGACCGAGTTGCGCGCCCGTGAGTTCTACGAGAAGCCGACCCAGGAGCGCAAGCGCAAGCTGGCCGCCGCGGTCAAGCGCCATCACAAGCGCCTGCGCAGCCAGACCCTCCCGCCCAAGATGTATTGATCCCGCATCGGTGAACTGACATGTCCCTCAAAGAGCAGATCAATGAGGACATGAAGGCCGCCATGCGCGCCAAGCAGGCCGAGCGCCTGTCCACGGTGCGCCTGCTGCTGGCGGCCATCAAGCAAAAAGAGATCGACGAGCGCATCCAGTTGGACGACGCCGGGGTCACTGCGGTCATCGACAAGATGATCAAGCAGCGCCGCGACTCCATCACCCAGTACGATGGCGCCGGCCGCACCGATCTGGCCGACAGGGAACGGGCCGAGTTGGAAATCCTGGCGGCCTATATGCCCCAGGCCCTGTCCGCCGACGAGATCGCCGCGTTGATCCGCGACGCCCTGGTCGAGACCGGTGCCGCCTCTGCCCGCGACATGGGCAAGGTGATGGCCTGGCTCAAGCCGAAGATGGCCGGCCGGGCCGATATGCAGGCTGTCTCTGCTCAGGTCAAGGCCGCACTTAGCTAATCCCGTCTACAATTTGGGGGAGCCATCATGATTCCCCAGGACTTCATCCAAACCCTGCTTGATCGCGTCGACATCGTCGATGTCGTCGAACGCTATGTGCCGCTGAAAAAAGCGGGCACCAACTATCAGGCACGCTGTCCTTTCCACAACGAAAAATCCCCTTCGTTCACGGTCAGTCCGACCAAGCAGTTCTATCACTGCTTCGGCTGCGGCGCCCACGGCACCGCGATCACCTTTCTGATGCAGCACACCGGTATGGGCTTCGTCGAGGCGGTGAAGGAGCTGGCTAGCCGCACCGGCATGCAGGTGCCGGACGACGGTACCCGCAATAACCCGGAGGATGGCCGGCGCGAACAACTCTACGAGCTGATGGAAACGACGGCGCTTTTCTACAAGGGCGAATTGAAGAACAATGCGGCGGCCGTGGCCTATCTGAAAAATCGCGGGCTGACCGGCGAGACTGCCGCCCGCTATGGCCTGGGCTACGCCCCGGACGACTGGCAGGGCCTGGCCCGCGCGGTGGCCGATTACCAGGACAAGGCCCTGGAAGAGGCAGGCCTGGTTATCGCCGGCGAGGGCGGCAAGCGCTACGACCGTTTCCGCCACCGGGTGATGTTTCCGATCAAGAACGAGCGTGGCAAGGTCATCGCCTTCGGCGGCCGGGTGCTGGACAGGGGCGAACCGAAGTACCTCAACTCGCCGGAGACCCCGCTGTTCCACAAGGGGCGCGAACTCTATGGCCTGCACGAGGCGCGCAAGGCCATCCAGTCGGCCGGCCGGGTGATCGTGGTCGAGGGCTATATGGACGTGGTGATGCTGGCCCAGCACGGCGTCGAGAACGCGGTGGCGACCCTGGGCACGGCGGTGACCAGCGACCAGGTCGAGCGCCTGCTCCGCCTGGCCGATGCCATCGTGTTCGCTTTCGACGGCGACGCCGCCGGGCGCAAGGCGGCCTGGCGCGCCCTGGAGAACAGCCTGCCCCAGGTGGTCGACGGCAAGCGGCTGGGCTTCCTGTTCCTGCCCGAAGGCGAGGACCCCGACAGCTATGTCCGTGCCCAGGGCCGCGCGGCCTTCGAACAGTTGCTTGATAAAGCCTCGCCGCTGTCCCAATTCCTGCTCGACGAGATGGCGACCAAGACCGATCTGGCCAGCCCCGAGGGCAAGGTGCGCCTGGTGAAACTGACCGAGCCCTACCTCGATCAGATGCGCAAGGCACCGCTCCTGGCACGCAGCCTAAGGCGGCAGTTGGCGGGCATGAGTGGCATGCCCAGCCGGGCGCAATCGCGCTTCACGCCAGGATTGCCCTCGGCGTCTATACAGAAACGCGGCGGGCAGCCCAGCCCATATCGCGTGGTACTGCAAGCGCTTATCCAGGACCCGGCCCGCGTTGCGCGGTTACCTGCGGCCTTGCCTAACGATGCCAGCCCAGAAGCCCAGGCCTTGATGGGCCTGATGACACGGCTGCGGCAGCAAGCCGGGTTACGCCAGGCTAGGCATGTGGTCGAAAGCTATCGGGAGCAACCGGAACAAACCTTGATGGAAGAGGCTGAGGCGGCGGTGCTGGTATGGGAAGAGACGGAGCACGATGTCGAGGCCGATTTCCGGGGGGCGTTGGCGACATTGGAAGAGCATGCTGGGCGGCAGGCGGCGACCGATCTAAGTCGTAAGCGGCTGCATGAGTTGAGCCCCGATGAGCGGGCACATTTTTTGCGGTCGCTACAGGCTAAAAAACTTTCGGTGCTGGCTTCGACCGGTGAGGGCGACGGCCGGGATGACAGCGACTAAGCGATTGTTATAGAATGCTTAACTTTTTATTTTAGGTTTCTACCAGGGGGTAGCTAGACCATGGCAACGGCAAAGAAACAAGCAGCACGACAGGTACAGAAACCCGCGAAAAAGCCGGTGGCGCAGGCCAAAAAAACGGTGAGCAAAGTCGCGTCCAGTTCTGCTGCCAAGAAGAGTGCGCCAGCCAAGAAAACCCCTGTTCAAAAGAAGCCCGTTGCCAAGGCCGCGCCGGCCAAGGCGCAAGCCAAGCCGGTGAAGAAAGCGACGCCCGCCAAGAAGCCGCTTGCGGCCAAGAAGGCGGCGCCGGCTAAGAAGGCCGCTGCAGTCAAGAAACCCGCTGTGGCAAAGAAAGTGGCGGCCCCGAAAAAGGCGGCTGTGACGATCAAAAAACCGGTGTCGGCGAAAAAGCCGGCAGCGGCAACGAAAAAACCGGTTGTATCCGCAAAGCGCCCGACGCCGGCCAAGCCGACGCCGAAAGCGAAGGCGATCACCGTCAAGAAACAGCCTGTGCAGCCTGTCAAGGCAAGCGCACCGGCGAATAAAACCGCCGCCACCGCCGTCAAAGCGGTGGCGCCAGAAAAGAGAACCATGTCGAAAGAAATCAAGAAACCGCAAGCAACTGAAAATCTGGAGAACAAAGCCGCGGCCTTGCCTGTTGCGGAAGAGCAGCAAGCTGTCATGCCCAAGGGCAAGAAACTATCCAAGGCGGCGATGAAGAAGGCCGAATTGGTGGCCATGGCCGCGATGGCCAATTCCGGCATGGATACGGAGACTCGCCGTACCCGGCTGAAGGCCCTGATCCTGCTGGGCAAGGAGCGCGGTTATTTGACCTATGCCGAGATCAACGACCATCTGCCGGACGATATGCTCGATGCCGAGCAGATCGAGGGCGTGGTCGGCATGATCAACGACATGGGCATCCAGGTCTATGACGAGGCACCCGATGCCGAGACCCTGTTGATGTCCGAAGCGCCGGCGCCGGTCGCCGACGAAGATGCGGTGGAAGAGGCCGAGGCGGCACTGTCCACCGTCGATGCCGAATTCGGCCGCACTACCGATCCGGTGCGCATGTATATGCGCGAGATGGGGTCGGTCGAACTGCTTACCCGCGAGGGCGAGATCGAGATCGCCAAGCGCATCGAAGAAGGCCTGAAGCATATGGTGCAGGCAGTCTCCGCCTGCCCGTTGACCATCACCCAAATCTTGGAGATGGCGGCGAAGGTCGAGAAAGAGGAGATGCGCATCGACGAGTTGGTCGACGGCCTGATGGACAGCGCCGGCGAGGATATCGTCATGGAAATGGCCGAGTCCGAAGAGATGGAGTTGGCTGAAGAGGACGAGGGCGAAGAGGAAGGCGGCGGCGGTATGAGCGCGGCCAAGCTGGCCCAGCTTAGAATCGATGCGCTAGAGCGCTTTGGCGACGTGCGCAAGTGCTACAACAAGATGCAAAATGCCTTGACCAAGTATGGCTATGCCAGCCCGCAGTACAAAAAGCTGCAGGGCGACTTGTCCGGCCACCTGATGGGCATCCGTTTCACGGCGCGTCAAGTCGAGAACCTCAGCGATGGCCTGCGCGGACTGGTCGAAGAGATCCGCAGCCATGAGCGTGCCATCATGGAAATTGCCGTCAACAAGTGTGGCATGCAGCGCGCTCAATTCATCAAGACGTTCCCCGGCAATGAGGGGAACGCAAATTGGGTGACCAAGGAGATTCGCGGCAAGCATGGCTATAGCGAGGCTTTGGAGCGGCTGCAGTACGACATCAATGAGCACCAGGAAAGGCTTCAGGCTTTGCAGGAGCGGGCCGGGCTGCCGGTGAAGGAGCTCAAGGACATCAATAAGCAGATGTCTACCGGCGAGGCCAAGGCCCGTCGCGCCAAGCGCGAAATGATCGAGGCCAACCTGCGCCTGGTGATCTCGATTGCCAAGAAGTACACCAACCGTGGCCTACAGTTCCTCGACTTGATCCAAGAGGGCAACATCGGTTTGATGAAAGCGGTAGACAAGTTCGAATACCGCCGCGGCTATAAGTTCTCGACCTATGCGACGTGGTGGATTCGCCAGGCGATCACCCGCTCCATCGCCGACCAGGCCCGGACCATCCGCATCCCGGTGCATATGATCGAGACCATCAACAAGATGAACCGCATCTCCCGCCAGATTTTGCAGGAGACTGGGCAAGAGCCGGACCCGGCGACGCTCGCGGCCAAGATGGAAATGCCCGAGGAGAAGATTCGCAAGATCATGAAGATCTCCAAGGAGCCCATTTCCATGGAAACCCCGATCGGCGACGACGAGGATTCGCACCTGGGCGATTTCATCGAGGACTCGACCACCACCGCGCCGGTCGACGCCGCGCTGTATTCCAGCCTGCAAAACGTCACCGAAGAGATCCTCGACAGCCTGACCCCGCGCGAGGCCAAGGTGCTGCGCATGCGTTTCGGTATCGAGATGAATACCGATCACACCCTGGAGGAGGTCGGCAAGCAGTTCGATGTGACCCGCGAGCGTATTCGCCAGATCGAGGCCAAGGCGCTGCGCAAGCTGCGCCATCCTTCTCGTTCCGAGCGTTTGCGCAGCTTCCTCGAATAAGCCGACAGGCGTAAAGGTTTCGGGCCTGTAGCTCAGTCGGTTAGAGCAGAGGACTCATAATCCTTTGGTCCTGGGTTCGAGTCCCAGCGGGCCCACCAAGACCATTAAGGCCGCCGATTGGCGGCCTTTTTATTTTTTGTGCTGTCGCAAGCTTTAGGGCGGATTGCATGCCGGCAGTAATTTTGCAGGATTGGTTGCGGTCATCATTTTGATTGCCTCACTCGAGATACCCGTATCCATGAGTTTGGTCAGAAAGCGGCTAAAACCCACTATCGGCGAGCCATTGGATTTTTGTCCGAGGTCCGATGAAAGCAGGCAATGTTCAGCGCCTACACGGGCAATCTGGTCGTGAATCGTTTCCACTTGGATGGGTGCATGCAGAATGTCTGTGCATGCGACGAATGAGTGCTCAATGTAAGCCCCCAGCTTTACGGCTTCCTCCTGTGCATCGATAGGCAGCCCTATCCGGGGCATGGAGGCATGCGTGACGACGATTCGGCGAACGCCTGCTGATTTGGCCGCGTTGATGACCCAAAGACATTCTTCGGGCGAGATGTGGCCCGTTGCCAGAATGGCGTCTGAACGTGCAATTTCTTCGAAGATGGCGAGCAGCTCGCTATGATTTTCTCGGTCCCGTAAATTCATGCCAAGCGGATGCTGCTCGCTGTAAGGGTAGTGAGGGCGGCTGCCGGTCAGGTGGTAATGGTGGGCGGCGCCGTAGGTCGGGAGGAATACCATGGCGGCGCCGTGGCCCAGTGCCGCTTTCACAAGTGCAGAATTTATGCCGCCTGTCGCGGGATTGAGTACGACAGACCCATAAAAGCGACAGTTGCCGCCCAGGGTCTTGTTTAGGACATACGCTTGCCCGGTGGTCGGTAAGGCGTGGTCCTTCAATACGAGCCCAGCCATGCCTGCTTGGTTGGCGGCCAAGCCCAATTCGACGACGTCCATCGCCCGGCCAACTAAGTCTGGTCCGGCGTGCACATGCATGTCATAGCTTCCTGATAGTAATGAATATTCACTCGAGTATCCGGCGTGAGGCATGATGTCGCTCCAGATTGGGTGGCCTGTTGGGAAGATAGGTTGATTTTGACGGTGGTGCGCAGTCTTGACAGCATTGAAGTTCCGGCATTAAAGTAAATAAGTATTCACTCGTCAACCAAAAGGAGGTACCTCATGAATGCACCGACCCAAGGCAAGCTGCTGGAACAAACCCTGACTACCGGTATTGAAGAAGTCATTCGGCGGCGTCGCGCAATCCACAGCTTTGTTCCGGGCCCGAATCTCAGCAAGGATCAGTGGCAGAAACTATTCGATCTGACGGCCCTCACGCCGTCTTCCTATAACTTCCAGCCCTGGGATTTCGTCGTCGTTGAAGATGTGAAAAAGCGCGAAGAACTGCTTCCGCTGTGCTGGAATCAGAAGCAGGTCATGGATTCCGTCGCGGTCGTGGCCGTTCTGGGCGATAAGAATCCGCATCGTCGCGATGATCAGATCCTGCAGCAGTTCGTCGATGGCGGTTATTTCAATGACGAAGTGAAACAAACCTTGAAAGGGTCGATCGACGTGGTCTACCCGAACGAAGAGCGTCGTGTCGAGCATGCGGTTTGCGGCGCTTCACTAGCGGCGATGACCATGATGCTGGTGGCCGATGGCATGGGCTTGGGTACCGCCCCGCTTATCGGCTTCGACCCCAAAGGTGTGGCCGAATATTTGAAAGTGCCAAATGACTATATGGTGGTGATGATGATGTGTATCGGCCACCCTTCCCACAAAGAATTACCGAGGCAGCCGCGTCGTGGCTATGGGGACTTCGTGCACTGGGATGCCTTCGGTGGCAAGGCCTAAGTAGAGTTCGCATCCGGCAACGTGCAATTTTGGATCAATGCCGGGTTAAAACTTCAAATTCATCGAACAGGTCAAATTAAACCCATCATCGCTTAGGCATCCATCGGTGCTTATGTCGTGATGGGTTTTCTATTAATAAATATTAGGGAGAAATGAAATGAAAATGGAAATGGATGCCCGCGTCCTCGAAAAGACGGACGAGGCGGCAACGTCAATTCAGTCGGGCACGAGTCTACGCGACCATGAGGTCGTAAGGGGTTCGTTCAGAGCCCGTGCATGGCTGAAGAGCCACGGTTACCCCTATTCGGACAATGTGGAGCTGCAGGCTTCGCCATTGCGATTTCCCGATGGCGGCAATTTCGCGGTGGAAATCCCCGTCATCAATACACTGGATGTCCTGAAAGGCACGGTGGCAGCGCTGAAAGAAGAAGGCATTCCGTGTACCCGCTTCAACGAAACGCATGGTTCGATATTGCTTTCGGACAGTGAAATCAGGGAAATGCTTTCGCTGTGCGCGGAGAGTGGTTACGGTATTGCATTCTCGATCGGGCCGCGGCCGGAGTATGACAGGAAGGCCGCGTTTTATCGGGGCAAGTTCGGTTTGGAGCAGGGGCGTCGAGTCAACAATAACGACGCGATCGCAAACTCTGTCGAAGAGGTGCTGCGGTTGGTCGATCTGGGTTGCCGGGGCGTCATTGTCTACGATATGGGGGTCATGCGCATACTCTCTGAGATGAGAGAGAGCGGTAATCTGCCGCAAGATTTGTTTTTCAAGGCCTCATCCCATTGCATCGTCAGCAACCCCGTCACAGCGAAGATATGGGAGGAACTCGGTGCCGACAGCGTAACGGTGCTGCATGATGTGGATTTGGTTGTCCTGCAAGAGATGCGCCGGATGACGAACGGCCTGATCCTCGACGTGCCGATCGATGTCTACGATGACAAGGGTGGCTTCATTCGCTACAACGAAATTCCTGAAATCGTCCAGGTCGCGGCGCCGGTAATTCTCAAGATGGGGGCCAGCGCGCAGGTAAATCCATACGATCAGGTGAACTTGAATACGGTCAAGAAGCGGGTCCGTCGAGTGGCGCTGGGTTTGGAATATCTGGAACGCTCCGGCATACCCACGAAATTCGCCGCCAAGAGCGCATCTTTTTGGTGTCATCCTTCCCTCTGACCAAGCCTTTCAGGGCGCCGCTTCTGTCGAACGGCGCCCTGTGCCTTTGGGACGCAAAAAATGCAAACATACAGCGATGCGCTGCCGCTCCATGAGGAGCTGGATATGCCAAGCGCGGGAAAGGCGCGGGCATGGCAATTAATAGCACGCGAATTCGCGAAGGAGGTCATGCGGCCGTGCGCGGCAAAGCTCGATCCCTTGCCAGCGGCGGAAGTATCGACGGATGCGGCCTTTAAAGAGTTTTTCAAAAAGGCGCATTCCCGGCGGCTACATGCCTTGGCCTGTCCGGAGGCCATGGGCGGCGAAGGGGCCTCTATCTATGAACAAAGCCTGATATATGAGGAGCTGGGCTGGGGTAGTTCCGGCCTGGCGTTGTCGTTGGTGGTTTCGCAAATCCCATTTTTGGCATTGTCGGCTCACGCATCGGCTGATCTGCAGGACCAGTATCTGAGGCCATATCTGGAAGATCGGGAGGCCGAATTTATCGGTTGTTATCCAGTCACCGAGTCAGCTCATGGGAGCGATTTGTTTTTTATTGGTAATCCCGTGCATGGGGGACGGTCCGAATGGAACTTGGCGCGTCTGAATTATGAAACGAATGCCTATCTTGATGAACGCCGCAATGAATGGGTCATCAATGGCCAGAAGTCCCAATGGATTACGAATACATCTATTGCAACGCATGCTTTTGTGCTCGCGGCCCTACAGGCAGGGGGCTCCGCGGGCTTTTTAGTGCCACTGTCGACTGCGGGCGTCGAGCGCGGGGTCGCACTGGAAAAGCTGGGGCAGCGCGAGATGAACCAGGCAGGAATCTCATTTAATGAGGTGCGGATTCCATATAACCACATGCTAGTCGGCCCAAGCGACTATCAGCGCTTCATCTCGAATGCATTTGGCAATGCCTACATCCTGATCGGGGCGGTATGTGTCGGGATAGCAAGGGCGGCGCTTGAGGAGGCGGCGGCATTTTGCAAGGCCCGTGTGCAGGGAGGGGCTAGGCTGGTCGAGCATCAAGATGTTCAGCGTAGGCTGATGGATATATTCGCCGAAGTAGAGCTGATGCGCGCTTACATCCGCTCGCTTGCTCGGTATCACTCTGGCGCGGCAAAAACGCGTCTTATGCATTATTCCGCAGTTGCGAGAGGGCATGTGTCCCAGCAGGCATTCAAGGTATGCAGCGATGCGCTCGATCTGTTCGGGCATATCGGATTTTCCAAGGGCGTGCTGATTGAAAAGCTCTATCGAGATGCAAGGATGACAAGAATGATGGGGGGGGCAGGGACCGTGGCGCAACTCCGTGCGGCCCAGGAATTCTTTGCCTAATGGTCATGGGGCGATCGAAATATCAAATTGCCGCCCTTCCTGGCGATGGCATTGGCCGAGAAGTCATGGACCAGGCGCTACGGCTGCTAGGTCTCGTGTCCGAACGGTCGGGCTGTGTGTTCGAGATCGACACTATTCAGTGTGGGGCGCAGCATTACCTGGAGCATGGCGACGATATCGAGGCTGGCGGGCTTGCCCGGTGCAAGGCGGCCGACGTTATTCTGTTAGGGGCAGTTGGCCTGCCGAGCGCCGATGGCAGGTCGCAAATCACCATGCCCGATGGAAAGATGGCCGGATGGTCTCCGCTTGTCCGGAATCGGGTGAATTTGGATCTATACGCCAATATTCGTCCGGTGAAACTCTTCGATGGCGGTGCCATTCGGATATCGGGAGAGGTGCGGCATGTGTGGGACCCCGACAAAGTGGATATGGTGTTTTTTCGCGAAAACACCGAAGGCCTCTATGCCGGCTCAGGCGGCATACTGGCACCTGGCGGGATACCCCAGGTTGCGACGGACACTCGGGTCTTGACCCGCAATGGCTCGGAGCGAATTTTACGCAGGGCCTTTGACGCAGCGAGGGACCGGCGAGGGGCGCCTGCAGACGGCAAGAAACGAGTGACGTGCGTCGTGAAAAATAACGTGCTCTATGGCTGCAAATTTTTCACCGGCATTCTGGATGAGGTGGCCGAACGGTATCCGGACGTTGAATATGAGGTGGTATTGGTCGATGCCTTTTGCCAATGGCTGCTGCGGCAACCCGAGCACTACGATGTGGTGGTGACGACCAATATGTTCGGTGACATCGTGACCGAACTAGCGGCTGTGCTGCAAGGTGGAATGGGCATGGCGAGCGGCGGCAACGTAGGCGATCGGCATGCGATGTTTGAACCGATTCATGGCTCTGCGCCAAAGCTTGCAGGGAAAAACCAGGCGAATCCCATGGCAATGATGCTTGCCACGTCGGAGGCCTTGAAATGGCTCGGCACGCAAAAAAACGATCTGCTCCTTTATGCGGAGGGAAGCAATATCGAATCCGCCGTTAGGGCGCTGATCAAATCGGGTGAATGCCTCACTTATGACCTAAAAGGGGTATCAGGCGCGGCATCGATGGGCGAGGTAACGGAGGCGATATTGCAAGAACTGGCGAACATGCCGTTGGCTTCGCCCACCGTGCCGGCGTAAATGTTGGCCAGCCGAAATGTCCAGCAAGCCGCCGCATGGCGGCTTTTTTTTGGCCAGCCTTCGTGCGTCACGCGAAAATGGGCTCGATCATGGTAAATACCGCACGAACTTGCAATGGAACGTCCCTCGTCATTGCCCATGACTAGAAAAACCTAGGGGAGGTATGCCTATAATCCTGACGTACGTAATGGTGGGAGACTAAGAATGGATGCGTCTCAGGCAAGCGAGACCCCTGATATGACGATGTTTCTCGCATCGGCCATACACGATATGAAGAACTCGCTCAGCGTATTGACGGGCTTTATGGAAGACAGCCTGGGCGATGCGGCGCTGCGGGAACAGCCGATCTATAAAAAAATGGCGCCGATGTTCTACGAGGTCAAGCGGTTGAATGACAACCTGCTTGAACTGCTGACCATCTATAAGGTGGACCGGAAGTTTTATCCTTTCGATTTGGCCGAGCATGCCGTCGATGACTTGATGGCCGAGATCGAGCAGCAAAGCGGCACCTTGCTGAATACACAGAATGTGAATCTCGAGCTGGATGTGCAAGAGGGGCTTTATTGGTATTTCGACCGCGATTTGGTGCTGGGCGTGATCTCGCATGCGCTGAACAATGCTTCTCGCTATACCCGTGGCAGCCTGCGCCTGGCGGCAGCGGAAGTGGGCGGCTTCCTGGAGTTGCGGGTCGAGGACAACGGCGGCGGTTACCCCAAGGCCATGATCGAGGAAGGCGTCGCGGTGAATCGGGGCGTGAGCTTCAACACGGGCAGCACCGGCTTGGGCCTGTATTTTTCCGCCATGGTGGCGAAGATGCACAAGAACCAGGGGCGGGCCGGAGAAATTTTGCTCGAGAACGGCGGCAAACTAGGGGGCGGCTGCTTCGTCCTGCGGCTGCCTTGAATTTCTGTCGATAACAATAGCGAGATTCGGACATGATGTTCACGAACGACAGCCACAATGCCTTTGCCGAACGGCGATTCCTGATCGTCGATGATTTCCAGGGTATGCGCTCGATGCTGCGGGAGATGTTGAAATCCTGCGGTGCCAAGGATATCGATGCAGCTTCGAATGGCAATGAGGCCATCAATATGCTGGAAAAGGGCAAATACGATGTCGTGTTGTGCGACTACACCTTGGGCGCCGGCAAGAACGGCCAGCAGGTTTTGGAGGAGGCCAAGTTCAGGAATTTGATCGGCTTGGCGACGGGCTGGGTGGTGATCTCGGCGGAAAAGACCCAGGACATGGTGCTGGGCGCGGCGGAATATACGCCGGACGACTATATTGTGAAGCCGGTCAATGAAGCCACGGTACGGACGCGTTTGCTCAAGGTCATGGCGCGGAAAGCCGCGCTGCATGACATTGAGAAGGCGCTCAAATCCAACGATTACAAACGCGCGATCGCCTTATGCGACGAGCAGCTTGTAGCGCGGTCGCCCTATACCTCCGACTTGCTGCGGATGAAGACCAGCCTCTTGATGAAATCGGGTCAAACCGACAAGGCCAAGGCCGTGTTCGAGCAAATCCTGGCACAACGCGACATTCCCTGGGCCAAGAGCGGCTTGGCCAAGATCCATTTGTTGAACAAAGACTTCGATGTGGCACGCCGACTGCTGAGCGAAGTGGTCGAGGCCAATCGCACCTACCTCGAAGGCTATGATCTGTTGGCTAAGACCCTGGAAGAAGTCGGTGAATTGGACGAGGCTCAACATGTGCTGGCCAGAAGCGCTGAGCTCTCACCCAACTCAATGACACGCCAGCGTTCGCTAGGCGAAATTGCGCAAAAGCGCGGTGATTTGGAGGTGGCGGAAAAGTCGTTCCGCAAGACGATATCGCTCAGCGAATATTCGGTCTTTAAGACGCCGGCCGCCCATATCGGACTCGCCAAAGTCTGCGCAGAGAAAAACAATACGGCCGAGGCGATCCGTGTCTTGGGTGAGGTGCACAAACAATTCGACGACCCCGAAGCCGCGCTGCATGCGAAAGTGATCGAGGGCGCGGTGCACAGCAAGAGCGGGAACCTTGTTGAGGCGCGCAAGCTGGCAGGCGAGGTGGCGGCCATGGTGAAGGAATCCGCGGCACGCCTGCCGGCGCATATCACCCTGGAAGCGGCGGATTTGATCATGGGCACCGGCAATAAGGAGGCCGCTTCGGAGCTGCTCAAGATCGTCGTGCAGAACAATCACGAGAACCAGCAACTGATCGAGGACGTGAAGAAGGTCTTCGTCAAAGGCAATATGGAGCAGGCTGGCAACGATCTGGTCGAGTCCTCATTGCAGGAAGTGGTGCAAACCAACAACAGAGGGGTTGCGCTGGCCAAGGAGGGTAAGCTGGACGAGGCCGTCGCGCTGATGCGGAATGCCAAGGCGATGATGCCGAACAACAAGCGCATCCTGTTGAATTTGGCCTATGCCATGATCTTGGCGATGAAAAAGAACGGTAGGGACAACAGCATGGAGCGTGAGGCCCGCGAGTGCCTCGATCGTGTGCAAAAGCTGGATCCCGGCGAGAAGCTTTATGGCGAATACCGGGCGATGCTGGAGACGCTGGCTACCTGATCGGCGTTACGCCTGACGATGTGGGCTTTGCCCAACTGTCCGCAGCGCCACGCATTATTCAAATCGATCTTTTAACGATCGATTTGTGGCCGGCTGTGGGTTTGTCGCTGGACAGCACCAGTCAGGATGCTCTATTTTCTACAGCTGAATTCGAATCGGTTGGGTGGTGGCAATGGTTGTTGCAAAACAGGACGAGGCCTTATTCCCTATAGACGATCCGCTGTTTAATGAGCTTGTCGGTGAGGGGGTGGTTCGGAGTTATCCGAAAAAGGCCATCCTCATCAGTGAGGGCGATGATGGTAATTCGGTTTATCTGGTGCTTTCCGGGCGCCTGAAAATCTATACCAGCGACGAGTCCGGAAAAGAGTTGGTGTTGGCATTCTGCGGCCCCGGAGATATCGTGGGCGAGATGGCGCTTGATGGCTCCAAACGTTGCGCCACCGTGATGACGGCCGAGCCGACCCGTTGTGGGGTCATTACCCATGCGCGTTTTCGCGAGCGCATCAAAAACGATCCCGATCTGGCCATGCGCGTGATTACGCGGCTGATCCGGCGCAGTCGGACTGCGACAAAGGCGGCGAAGGAGTTGGCATTGGCCAGTGTCTACAGCCGTGTGGTCAATTTGCTGAGCGACCTGGCCATGCCGGCTGCGGGCGGTGTTCGCATCGTGCAGGAAAAGCTCTCGCAGCAGGATATCGCGCACCGTGTCGGTTCCTCGCGCGATATGGTCAACAAGGTATTCAAGGAATTGGTGCAAGGCGGTTATATCGAGGTCAATAACCGAGAGATCGTCTTGCTGAAAACCCCGCCGGCTCATTGGTGAGGCTCGAGCCTGCTTGGCTTGCCGCTTTCCCCTGCGCGTTGCGCCTCTTGCCGTTCACGTGGATAGTACATAAGCACTAGAGCGCCCTTGAATATTCGACTAGGTTGCTGCGGAATAGCCGATCCTATTTTGCCCGGCGATTCCATATAGTTCCGGGCGTACCTGTCGAGCCCAAGTCGTGGCCGCAAAAGAACCCATAAAGGAAAGCTCAGCCAGGTGCAACAAACGAGTGACTGTGGTGGGAGCCATGTCAATTCAAGCTACGAATTGTGTGGGGTGGTGTTATGTTTATTGATGGCGATCATGCGATATTTTCCAGTAAACGTTTTCTGGTCGTAGACGACTTCCAGGGTATGCGCACGATGTTCCGCGAAATGCTGAAATCTTGCGGTGCGAAAGAGATCGATGTCGCGACCAACGGCAAGGAGGCCATCGCCTTGCTCGAGGTCAATAAATACGACGTGGTCCTGTGCGACTACAACCTGGGCGCCGGAAAAAATGGCCAGCAGGTCATGGAAGAGGCCAAAGTCAGAAACTTGATTGGCTTGGCTACGGCATGGATCGTCGTCTCCGCGGAGAAAACCACCGAGATGGTGCTCGGGGCCATGGAGTACATGCCCGATGACTACATCATCAAGCCATTCACCGAGGCGATCATCCGTTCCCGCCTGCTGGCTGCGATCAGCCGGAAAGAACTGCTGCACGATGTCGAGAAGGCCATATACGAAAAGGACTACGCGAGCGCGATCACGCTGTGCGACGAAAAACTGAAATCCGGCATAGGCCATGCGGGCGATTTGATTCGAATGAAAGCGGGGTTGCTGATTACCGCTGGCCGGCGTAAGCAGGCCAAGGAACTGGTGGAAAAGGTGCTGGCCCAGCGCGATGTGCCATGGGCCAAGGTCGATCTGGCCAAGGTGCACTACTTGGAAGGCGAGCTCGATTTGGCGCGCGATCTGCTGTTGCAAGTCACCGAGGTGAATCGAACCTATATGGGGGCCTACGACCTGCTCGCCAAAATATTCGAGGAGAAGGGCGACCTCGAAGAAGCGCAGAGTGTACTTGTCTGCAGCATCGATCTGTCGCCGAACTCGGCGACGAGGCAGAAGGCGTTGGGCGATATCGCGCAGAAACTGGGCGATCTGGACCTGGCGGAAAAGGCCTTCCGCAAGACAATCGCGCTCACCGAACACTCGGTTTTGAAGGTGCCGTCGGCCTATATCGGCTTGGCTAAGATTTGCACGGAAAAGAACAATCCCAGCGAAGCGATGCGTGTGTTGGGCGAAGTGCAAAAAACCTTCGACTGCACGCAATCGACCATCCATGCGAAGGTGATCGAAGGTACTTTGTATCGGAAAAATCGCGATATGAAGGCGGCACAACAGATCGCCAAGGAAGTGGTCGGCTTGGTCAAGGGGGCCGCCTCCGCGCTGCCGGCCGGCGTGGCGCTGGAGGCGGCAGAGTTCATCATGGGCAACGGCGATGCGGCCACGGCTGCGGAGTTGCTCAAGGCGGTGGTCCTGAACAACCATGAGAATGAGGCCGTGCTGGAGCAGGTCAGGGCGGTATTCAAACGGGCCGACATGGAAGAGGACGGTGAGGAACTGGTGACCGCTTCGTTGCGTGAGGTCGTGGACTGCAACAACCAGGCCGTGCATCTGGCGCAGGCAGGCAAGCTGGAAGAGGCCGTCGCGATGTTGCGCGATGCGAGGAAGATGATGCCGGGTAACAAGCGCATCTTGCTGAATCTGAGCTATGCCTTGATCTTGCTGATGCAGAGGAATGGCAGTAGAGAGCTGGCTATGGATCGCGAAGTGCGCGATTACCTGGAGCAAGTGCGCAAGCTCGATCCGAGCAATGAGCAGTGCGGGAAATATCGTAATGCGCTGGATGCCATACCGATTGCCCGTGCGGCGGCCTGAAGCGCCGGTTTCAATTCAGCAGTTCGATCCAATGCACCACCGGCAGGTCTGTGCCGCTGGCCAAATGCAACTGGCAGCCGATGTTCGCGCTGGCGATCAGTTCCGGTTGTCTGGATTCGATGTGGCCGAGCTTGCGGTCGCGCAGCTGCGTGGCAAGATCCGGTTGCAGCAGGGAATAACTGCCGGCCGAGCCGCAACAAAGGTTCACCTCGTCAAAGGCTACTAATTCGTAGCCGAGGCGGCTCAAGATACCTTCGACCATGCCGCGCACTTTCTGGCCATGTTGCAGGCTACATGGCGGATGGAAGGCGACGCGTCTGGGTCGCCCCGCCGTGAAACCGCTCAAGTCCTCTCGTGCCAACACCTCGCTCAAATCAAGGGTCAAGGCGGCTATGCGCGCCGCCTTCTCGGCATAGGCGGGGTCGCCCTGCAAGTGGTAGCCATAGTCGCGCACCGTGGCGCCACAACCGCTCGCGGTCATCACGATGGCCTCCAGCCCCGCCTCGACATGTGGCCACCAAGCATCAATATTGCGGCGCATGGCGGCGCGGGCCTCGTCGACGGCGGCCATATGCTGGCTCAATGCACCGCAGCAGCCGGCCTCCGGTGCGGCAATCAGGGAAATGCCGAGGCGATCGAGTGCGCGTTTGGCGCTCGCGTTGATTTCCGGCGCCAGGTTGGGTTGCACGCAGCCTTCCAAAAACAGCATGCGCCGCCGGTGTGCGGTGGCGGCTGTTCGCGGCGGCATGGGTTTGGCGATGGGGAGTTTCCGGCGCGCTGCGTCGGGAAGGGCAGGGCGCAAGGCTCGGCCTAAGTGGAGCAGCGACCGAAAGAGGCCGGGGCTCAGCAGGCTGCGGCGCAGCACAGTACGCAGGGTCCGTTCCGGCAGCCTGCGCGGCGCCAACCGCTCGATCAGCTCGCGGCCGATGTCGATCAGCCGGCCATAGTGCACACCGGAGGGGCAGGTGGTCTCGCAGTTCCGGCAGGTCAGGCAGCGATCGAGGCGCTCCCGCGTGTCCGCTGTGACGGCATGACCCTCCAGCATTTGTTTCATCAAGTAGATGCGGCCGCGTGGGCCATCGAGTTCGTCGCCCAGCACCTGATAGGTTGGGCAGGTTGCATTGCAGAAGCCGCAGTGCACGCAGGCGCGTAGGATGCGGTCTGCTTCACGGCCCTCGGGTGTGGTGGCGAATATCGGGCTTAGCTTGGTTTGCATCAGAGTTCTGCGTACAGGCGGCCTGGGTTGAAAATGCCATGTGGATCGAGTGCATGCTTCACGCGGCGGTGTAACTTCAGCAAGCCGAGCGGCAGCGGTTGGAATACCTCGCCACTACCATCATGGCCACGGAATAGGGTGGCATGGCCACCGGCAGTGGCGGCGGCGGCACGAATTTTCGCGGCCGGCTGGTCGGTGCGTAGCCAACGCAGCGCACCGCCCCACTCGCTCAGCCAATCACCGGGCAGCGCGATGTGCGCAGTGCTCGGTAGTGCCAGGCGCCAGAGCGGCTCGTCGGTGAAGAAGGCGAGGCGTTGTTCCCGCACGTCAGCCCAGATGGCATTGTCCTCCAGCAGGTCACCGCCGATCTGCCCGCGTGCGGCCTGGATGCCTTCTGTCGTACCGGACAGGCGGAGATACAGCCTGCCTGCATGATTCAGCGTGGCTGAAAGTGGCAGTGGCAGGCGCGACCAGGCGATGAGCTTGTGCTGGATGGTTTCGGCATCGGTTTCTTGCAGTAAGGTGATTTCCTGTGCCGGCCGTGGCAACACCTTAACCGAGACCTCGAGCAGAATGCCGAGCGTGCCGAGCGACCCCGCCATCAAGCGCGACAGGTCGTAGCCGGCGACGTTCTTCATGACCTGGCCGCCGAAGCGCAGCACCTCGCCTTTGCCGTTGAGCAGCTTGATGCCAAGCACGGCATCGCGCACCGCGCCTGCCCAAGGCCGGCGCGGTCCGGATAGGCCGGTGGCCACGCAGCCACCCAGTGTGGCATTGGGGCCGAAATGCGGCGGCTCGAACGGCAGCATCTGGCCATGCTGCGTCAGTAAGGTTTCAATCTCATGCAAGGGTGTGCCGGCGCGGGCGGTGATGACCAGTTCGCTCGGATCATAAGTGATCACGCCGCTATGGCCGCTGATATCCAGCGCTTGGCCTTCATTGCAGCGGCCGTAAAAATCCTTGCTGCCGCCGCCGAAAATGCGCAACGGTCTGCGCAGTGCGATGGCCTCGAGCACGCGCGCTTGCAAGGCTTCGGTCAAGTCGTGTTCGGCCATGGCTTCAGAATCGGGGCAACTCAGGGAAGGGCAGCGCGCCATCGTGGATATGCATGCGGCCGAACTCCGCGCAGCGGTGCAATGTAGGTACGGCCTTGCCTGGGTTGAGCAGCCCCATGGGGTCGAAGGCGGCCTTGATTGCGTGGAATTGGCTGAGTTCCGCGGCGTTGAATTGGCTGCACATCGGGTTGAGCTTTTCGACACCGATGCCATGTTCGCCGGTGACGGTGCCGCCGACTTCGACACAGAGTTCGAGAATTTTCTCACCAAGACGTTCGGCGCGCGCCAGCTCGCCAGGCTGGTTGGCATCGAATAGGATCAGGGGGTGCAGATTGCCATCGCCGGCATGAAAGACATTGGCGACGCGCAGATTGAACGATCGAGACAATTCGTCGATGCGGGCAAGCACACGGCCCAAGTGCTTGCGCGGGATGGTGCCGTCCATGCAGTAATAATCGGGCGAGATGCGGCCCACGGCTGGGAAGGCATTCTTGCGGCCGGCCCAGAGGCGTTGGCGCTCCGTCTCGTCGAGTGCGCTATGCACGTCGGTGGCGCCGGCCTGTAGCAACAATTGACGCACAGCCATGATTTGCTCCGACACTTCTTCATTGGTGCCGTCCAATTCGCAGAGCAGGATAGCGGCGGCATCGACCGGATAGCCGGCATGCACGAAATCTTCGGCAGCGCGGATCGAGGCGTTGTCCATCATCTCCAGGCCGGCCGGAATGATGCCGGCACCGATGATGCGGGCCACGGCCTCGCCGGCCAACTCGATGCGATCGAAGGCGGCGAGCACCACCTGCGTGCGCTCCGGTTTGGGCAGCAGGCGCACGGTTACCTCGACCATCACGCCGAGCATGCCCTCCGAGCCGTTGAGTAGCGCAAGCAGCTCGTAGCCTGGGCTATCGGGCGCGCTCGACCCGATCTCCAGCAATTCGCCATCGATGGTGAGCAGCTTCACCGCCAACACATTGTGTACGGTCAGGCCGTATTTCAGGCAATGCACGCCGCCGGAGTTTTCCGCGACGTTGCCACCGATGGAACAGGCGATCTGCGACGAAGGGTCGGGCGCATAGTAGAGGCCATGACGTGACGCCGCTTCGGAGATGGCCAGGTTGCGTACGCCCGGCTGTACCCTGGCCGTGCGGCCATCCGGGTCGATTTCTAGAATGCGATTGAGTTTGGCCAAGCCGAGCAACACGCCGTTTGCCAGGGGTAGCGCACCGCCGGAGAGGCCGGTGCCGGCCCCACGTGCAACCACGGGTACGCCATGTTCGTTGCACAGGCGCAGCACGGTCTGCACTTGCTCGACGGTTTCAGGCAGTGCCACGGCTATCGGCAGTTCGCGATAGGCCGACAGCCCGTCGCATTCGTAAGGCCGCATCGTTTCGGCTTCATATAGCACCGCGCCGGCAGGAAGGGCGCGTTCCAGGGCGCGGATCAGGTCGGTCCGAGTTGCGTGGCTCATGGCCCGAACTTTACCGTCAGTTGCAGGCGCTTGCATCTGTCGCAATCCCCGATCCGGAACAGGGATAAACCGGATCGGCTTTCGGCCGGATGGGCTGGGTGGCCCTTGTGCAAAGCGTCTAAGCCGGCCGACAATGCGGCTCCACACAAAAAAATGTAAAGGGAGCCCTATGCGAGCAGTTGCTTACGATTTACCCCTGCCCGTCGATGACGACCAGGCGCTATTCGATTGCGAACGAGAGACCCCGGTTGCGGCTGGCCGCGATCTATTAGTCGAGGTGCGGGCGGTATCGGTCAATCCGGTCGACATCAAGATCCGTGCGGCAGCCAGACCGCAAGGTGGCCCGCGCGTGCTAGGCTGGGATGCCGCCGGCGTGGTCGTCGCGGTCGGTCCGGATGTGCAGTGGTTCAAGCCCGGTGACAGTGTCTATTACGCCGGCGCGGTCGACCGGCCCGGCTCGAATGCCGAGTATCAGTTGGTCGACGAACGCATCGTCGCCCATAAACCCAGCACACTCGATTTCTCTCAGGCCGCCGCCATGCCTTTGACCGCGATCACCGCCTGGGAGGCCTTGCATGAGCGGTTGGCGGTCCACAGGCCCGTCGTGGGGGCAGGTAGTGGTTTGTTGATCATCGGCGGTGCGGGCGGCGTCGGCTCCATGGCTATCCAGCTAGCGAGGCAAACCCCCGGCCTGCTGGTGACGGCTACCGCATCGCGCCCGGAAAGCGTCGAATGGTGTCGCCAGCTCGGGGCCCATCATGTGCTCGACCACAGCAAACCGCTGGCCGATCAAATCGAGGCGATGAAGATCGATCCGCCGGCCTATGTGTTCTCGACCACCCACACCGGCGAGCACATGCGAGACATCGCTCGGCTCATCGCACCGCAAGGCCGTTGCTGCTTGATCGACGACCCCAGCTCGCTCGACGTCATGCCCTTGAAGCGGAAGAGCGTGTCCTTGCATTGGGAATATATCTTCACGCGCTCTCTGCACCAGACCGCGGATATGGCCAATCAGCGCGAAATATTGACCAAGGTGGCGGCCATGGTCGACGACGGTCTGATCGGCACCACGCTTAAAGAAACCTTGCAGCCGATCAACGCGGTGAATCTGCGCCAAGCGCACGCCAAGCTGGAAACCGATCGCATGATCGGCAAGATCGTCGTCGCCGGTTGGGGCTGATTCTTGTCTGGAAGGCCTCGAGCGGGAGGTGGAGTTCGCGTGCGGCAGAAAGATCGGTTATGCGTTATGCAGCCGTGCTCGCAGTTGGCCGCAACCGCCATCGACATCTTGCCCGGCGGAGTGCCGCAGCTTGGTCAGGATGCCGCGCCGGTGCAGGGCGCGCGCCATCTCGGCCGCACGCTCCCAACTTGGGCGTCGATAGCCGACACCGGATACGGTGTTATAGGGGATCAGATTCATCACGGCGAATTTGCCGGCGAGTAGTTTGACGATGCCATCCAGTTCCGCTTCGTTGTCGTTGATGCCTTCGAGCAGGGTCCACTGGTATTGGATCGGGTAGTCGGTCGCGCGGGCATAGCGCTCGCCCAGCTCCGCCAACTCGGCTGGGGTGATGCGCGGCGCCTTGGGCAGTAGCTTGGCGCGTAACTCGGGGTCGGTCGTGTGTAGCGAGATGGCCAGTGCCGGCTTGACCGCGCCGGCTGGCAAGCGCTCGAATACGCGCCGATCGCCGACGGTGGAGAAGACCAGGTTCTTGTGGCCGATGCCGCCGGCCGTGCCGAGCAAGTCGATGGCTTCGAGCACATTGTCCAGATTGTGGGCCGGTTCGCCCATGCCCATGAACACCACCTTGTCGACGTTGCGCAGCCTGCGGGCGAGCGCCACTTGGGCAACGATCTCGGCACTACCCAATTGACGTAGCAGGCCGCTTTGGCCGGTCATGCAAAAGACGCAACCCACTGCGCAACCGATCTGGGTCGAGACGCACAGACCGCCGCGAGGTAGCAGCACGCTCTCGACCGTTTGGCCGTCATTCAGCTCGACCAGCAGCCGGGCGGAGCCGTCTTCACCGGGGTGTTCGGAATGCAGGCGCGCAAGCGATTGCAATTCCGCGTTGATGCCGGGCAAAGCGTCGCGCACAGGCAGCGGCAGGAAATCCTCTGCCTTCTGGCGGCGGGTGTCGATCGACCGCACCCGGCTCCACGCCCGCAACACGCGCTCTTCGTGGCAAGGTTTGGCGCCAAGGTCGCGTAAGCGTTGCCGGATTTGTTCGATGCGCATAAGCATTCGCGAGATAAGGCGCGCCAAACAAAAAGGGCCACCGATCGGGTGGCCCTTTTGCAGGCGCTGCCGAGTAGGCTTAGTCCTTCTTCAACGACAGCTTTTCCTTGATCCGGGCCGACTTGCCGGAGCGCTCGCGCAGGTAGTACAGCTTGGCGCGGCGCACGTCGCCGCGGCGCTTCAGCTCGACGGCGGCGACCAGCGGGGAGTAGGTCTGGAAGGTACGCTCGACGCCTTCGCCGGCCGAGATCTTGCGCACGGTGAAGGCGGAGTTCAGGCCGCGGTTCTTCTTGGCGATGACCACGCCCTCATAGGCCTGCAGACGCTCGCGGTTGCCTTCCTTCACCTTCACCTGCACCACCACGGTGTCGCCGGGGGCGAAGTCGGGCAGGCTCTTGCCCAGGCGGGCGATCTCTTCCTGTTCCAGTTGTTCGATCAGGTTCATGCTTACTTCCTTTCATGTTGTTGGCGCCAGAGGTCTCGTGAGACATACACACCGTTTTTCATCGGGCCGGGTCATCCCCGCCCGCTTCCTGTGCTCGCCGAAACTCGTCGAGCAAATCCTGTTCTTCCCGGCTCAGGCTGCGCATTTGCAGCAGGTCCGGCCGGCGCTGCCAGGTGCGGCCCAGGGCCTGCATCAAGCGCCAGCGCCGAATCTCGGCGTGGTTGCCCGAGAGCAGCACCGGCGGCACCTTCAGCCCTTGGTAGTCCTCGGGCCGCGTGTAGTGCGGGCAATCGAGCAGGCCGTCGGCGAAGGAGTCTTCCTTGGCCGAATCGGCATCGCCCAGCGCGCCGGGCAGGTGCCGGATCACGCTGTCCAGCAGCACCATCGCCGGCAGCTCGCCGCCAGAGAGGACGTAGTCGCCGATCGACACTTCCTCGATGGCATGGCGCGCAAACACCCGCTCGTCGATGCCTTCATAGCGGCCGGTCAGCAGAACCAAGCCCGGCTCGGCCGCCAGTTCCAACACCAACGCATGGTCTAGCCGCCGCCCCTGGGGTGACAGATACACCATGCGTGGCTGGCTCACGCCGGCCGCCTGCAGCGCGGTCTTCGCCGCGGTCAGGGCCAAGTCCAGGGGCTCGGCCATCATCACCATGCCGGGGCCGCCGCCGAAGGGCCGGTCGTCCACCGTGCGGTAGGCATCCTGGGTGAACGCACGCGGGTCCCACAACTTCAACCGGCATAGGCCGTTGCGAAAGGCCCGGCCGCTGACGCCGAACTCGGTCAGCGTCGCGAACATCTCGGGGAACAGCGTGACGACGTGGTAATGCGGCTTCACGTCAGTAATCCACGCCCCAGTCGACCTTGATCCGGCCGGCCTTCAGGTCGACTTCGACTATGATCGGCTCGGTGAAGGGAATCAACCGTTCCCGCTCACCGCTGACCTTGAGCACGTCGTGGGCACCCGTTTCCAGAATGCCGGCGACCTTGCCTAGGTTCACCCCGTCCTGGTTGACCACATCGAGGCCGATCAGATCGTCCCAGTAATACTCGCCTTCCTCGGCCTCGGGCAGTTCGTCTCGGGCCACCGCAATCTCCAGGCCCTGCAAGGCCTCGGCCTGGCTGCGGTCGTCGACGCCTTCGAGCTGGGCGACCAGATGGTTGCTATGAATCTTCGCGTCGACGACGCGGTATTCCTGCCAGCCGGTCTTCTTGCCCAGCCGCCAGACCGGGTAGTCCAGCAGGCTGTCGAGATATTCGGTAAAGGGCTGGACCTTGACCCAGCCGCGTACTGCGTAGGGGGCGGCGATGCGCCCCATTACGACCAGGTCTTCAGGCAGCTTTGGCCTGGCCACTGCGCACCAGACGGGCCACGGTGTCGGAGACCTGGGCGCCGTTGCCCTGCCAGTAGGCCAGACGCTCGCTGTTCACGCGCAGGCCTTCTTCCTTGCCGGCGGCGACCGGGTTGTAGAAGCCGATGCGCTCGATGAAGCGGCCGTCACGGCGGCAGCGGGAATCGGCCACCACGATGTTGTAGAAGGGACGCCCTTTGGCGCCGCCGCGAGCAAGACGGATCACGACCATGATGTGTTCCTAACCTTTGTCAAATACCGCCCAAACGGGCGGTGAACGGAAACTGGAAAACCGCGAATTCTACGCGAAAGCCGGGGCGATGGGCAAGCCGATGTTTTGTAGACGGTTTTGGCTGGTTTGTCGCCATTCCCGCCCAGATGGGCATTCGGCCTCAAATTTTATAACCTATTGAGAACAATAGATTACCGCTTCCACGGAAATGACGGTGGGCGTTTGCGGGAATGCCGGCGTGAGCGCTCAGCGCGGCATGCCGGGCAGCATGCCCTTCATGCCCCGCATCATCTTGGTCAGGCCGCCCTTGGCGAAGGTTTTCATCATCTTCTGCATCTGCTCGAACTGGGTCAGCAGGCGGTTGACGTCCTGCACTTGCACCCCGGCGCCGGCGGCGATGCGGCGCTTGCGCGAGGCCTTGATGAGTTCGGGCTGCTGCCGTTCCTTGGGAGTCATCGAGTTGATGATGCCCTCGATCCGGCGCATCTGCTTCTCGCCCTGGGCCAAGTCGCCGGCCTTGAGCTGGCCCATGCCCGGCAGCTTGTCGACCAGACTGCCCAGGCCGCCCATCTTCTGCATTTGCTGGATCTGGCTTTTGAAGTCGTCCAGGTCGAAGCCCTTGCCGCTCTTCAGCTTCTGCGCGACCTTCATCGCCTCGGCCTGGTCGACGCCCTTCTGCGCCTCCTCGATCAGGGAGAGCACGTCGCCCATGCCGAGGATGCGCGAGGCCATGCGTTCGGGGTGGAAGACCTCGATGCCGGTGAGTTTTTCGCCGACGCCGACGAACTTGATCGGCTTGCCGGTGATCTGGCGCACCGACAGCGCGGCGCCGCCGCGGGCGTCGCCGTCAAGCTTGGTCAGGATGATGCCGGTCAGCGGCAGGGCGTCGCCGAAGGCCTTGGCGGTATTGACCGCGTCCTGGCCCTGCATGGCATCGACCACGAACAGGGTCTCGACCGGCCTGAGCGCGGCGTGCAGCTCGCGAATTTCCAGCATCATCGCCTCGTCCACGTGCAGGCGGCCGGCGGTATCGACGATGAGCACGTCGAAGAAATGGCGCTTGGCGTAATCCAGCGCAGCCAGCGCGATATCGAGCGGCTTCTGGTCGGGGGTGGAGGGGAAGAACTCGGCCTCGGCTTGAGCAGATACGGTCTTCAGCTGCTCGATGGCGGCCGGGCGGTAGACGTCGCAACTGACCAGGAGCACCTTCTTTTTGCCCTGGGCGCGGATCATGCGCACCAGTTTGCCGCTGGAGGTGGTCTTGCCGGCGCCCTGCAGGCCGGCCATGAGATAGACCACCGGCGGCTGGGCGGCGAAGGAGAGCGGCACGGCCTGCTCGCCCATCAGCGCGGTGAGTTCCTTCTGCACGATGCCGATCAGCATCTGGCCCGGGGTCAGGCTGTGCAGCACGTCCTGGCCCATCGCCGTTTCCTTCACCTTGGCGATGAAGTCGCGCACCACGGGCAGGGCGACATCGGCCTCGAGCAGGGCCACGCGCACCTCGCGCAGGGCGTCCTGGATGTTGGCTTCGGTCAGCCGGCCCTGGCCGCGCAGATTCTTGACGACGGCGCCGAGGCGCTGGGAGAGGTTATCGAACATGATCGGAACGGGGTGATGCGTTAAACTGCCGAAGTCTAACAAATTTAATGACATCACCTATGCCAGATGGCGCCCTTTATCTCCTGACTGCCGCGGTTTACCTTGTTCTGGCCGCCTGGCTCTGGCCCGGGCGCCATGCCGAGCGCAACCTGGTCTTGGTCCGCTTGTTGCCGTTGGTGCCGCTGGTCTTGCATTTGGCCTTGTTGCAGCAGGATGTTTTGGGCGCGGGCGGGGTGAGCCTAGGCCTGGCCAGTTCGCTTTCGGCCGTGGCGGCGCTGACGGTGCTGATCTACAGCTTGGCTTGTTGGCGGTATCCCCTGGCCGGATTGAAAGGGTTTGTTCTGGCCTTCGCCGGCGTCGCCGTGTTGTTGCATGCCGTGCTGCCGGCCGGACACGCCATTGCCTATAGCGAACGGCCGTTGTTCCGCTTGCATCTGCTGATGGCAATGACCGCCTATAGCCTCTACACCATCGCCGCTTTGCACGCGGTGTTGATTGCGCTGGCCGACCGCCACTTGCATAAGCCGGTGCCGCCAGCCCTGGTGGCAGGCCTGCCGCCGTTGCTGACGCTGGAAAAGCTGTTATTCCACTTGATCGAGGTGGGCTTCGTGCTGCTTACGCTGACCTTGGCCAGCGGCATCTTGTTTTCGGAAGAGATCTTCGGCAAGCCTTTGAGCTTCACGCATAAGACGGTGTTTGGCGTGGTGTCCTGGCTGATCTTCGCTGCCCTGTTGTGGGGCCGGCGTCGCTACGGCTGGCGCGGCCGCACCGCGATCACCTGGACCCTGGCCGGTTTTGCCTGTTTATTGCTGGCCTACGTCGGGGTGCAGTTCGTGCTGGAAGTGATCCTGCACCGGACTTAGGGCCAACTGAAGATAGGCCCTTAAGCCAAGCCTTTGGGCAGAGGGAAGCTTACCTTTTCCTCGATGCCCGCGAGTGCTTGCACGGTGCCGATGCCCAACTCGTTCAAGCGGGTGACCACATCTTGCACCAGCACTTCCGGCGCCGAGGCACCAGCGGTGATGCCGACCGTGTTTTTACCGACGAACCAGCTGGGGTCGAGCTGGCTGGCGTTATCCACCATATAGGCCGGGATGCCGGCATTGGCTGCCACCTCGCGCAGGCGGTTGGAGTTGGAACTGTTGGGCGAGCCGACCACGATGACCACATCGCTCTGCTTGGCCAAAGTCTTCACCGCATCTTGGCGGTTCTGCGTGGCATAACAGATGTCGTCCTTCTTCGGGCCGACGATATGAGGGAAGCGCGCTTTGAGCGCATCGACCACGCGGGCGGCATCGTCCACCGATAGGGTGGTCTGGGTGACATAGGCGAGCTTGTTTGGGTCGGCCACCGTGAGGCTGGCGACATCGTCCGGCGTTTCCACCAGATGCATGCCGCCCTGGCTCTGGCCCATGGTGCCTTCCACCTCGGGGTGGCCCTTGTGGCCGATCATGACGATCTCATAGCCCTGTTCGCGCAGCTTCTTCACTTCGACGTGGACCTTGGTCACCAGCGGGCAGGTGGCGTCGAACACGTTGAGGCCACGGCGGGTGGCCTCTTCGCGTATCGACAGCGGCACGCCGTGGGCGCTGAAGATCAGCGTGGCACCGTCGGGTACCTCGGCCAAGTTTTCGATGAACACCGCGCCCTTGGCCCGCAGGTTTTCCACCACGAAGCGGTTGTGTACAACCTCGTGCCGGACATAGACCGGCGCGCCGAATTTCTCCAGCGCCCGCTCGACGATGGTGATCGCGCGGTCGACGCCGGCGCAAAAGCCGCGCGGGTTGGCAAGCAAGACTTCAGTCGACATGGGAATCTCTCTTTGCAATGTCCAGTATCGTCACCTCGAACTCGATCGGCAAACCGGCCAAGGGGTGGTTGAAATCGAGGCGCACGTTATCGGCGTCCAGCTCCAAAATGCGGCCTTGCATGGTGTCGCCGCTGGGCACTTCGAACTCGACCGTGTGATCGACAAGCAGTTCCATGTCGGCCGGAAAATCGCTGCGCGGCAGGGTCTGCACCAGATCTTCGTGGCGTTCGCCGAAGGCCTGCCAGGGTTCGAGTTGAAACAGGCGGTGATCGCCGGTCTCGAGCCCGGTCAGGCACAACTCCAGCCGCGGATCGATCTCGCCTTGGCCGAGAACGAAGGTCTCCGGTCCGGTCTCGAAGGTGCTGCTTATTTCTTGCTCCAGGCAACGAATGCGGTAATGCAGGGTGACTCGGTCATTCAGGCGCAGGCCTTCGCCTGTTGCGGCATTCATCGTGGCTTGTGTAGTGAATCCACGACCAGCAGCACGGCGCCGACGGTGATGGCGGAATCGGCCACGTTGAAGGCCGGCCAGTGCCAAGTCCCCAGATAGAAATCGAGGAAGTCGACGACATAGCCATGGGCGATGCGGTCGATTACGTTGCCCAGGGCACCGCCCAGGATCAATGCGAGCGAGCCGCTGAATAGAGGGCGTCCCTGCGTCTTGCGCAGCAGATGAAAGATGATGCCGCTGGCAATGAGCCCGACAGCCAGAAAGAACAAGCGCTGCCAGCCGGGTTGATCGGCCAGCAGGCTGAAGGCCGCGCCAGTATTGTGTGCCCGCACCAGGTTGAAGAAGCCGGTAAGCGGGATGGCTTCATACAAGGCCAGGTGATCGATCACCAAGAGCTTGGTGAGCTGGTCGAGCACGATGACCAGGGCCGACAGCCACAGCCAAACGAGACCGTTTTCCCCCTCTCCCTTCGGGAGAGGGGCTAGGGGTGAGGGAGTGGTAGCGGATTCTTCGGTGAGGCGATTTCCCTCACCCCCGGCCCCTCCCCCGGTGGGGGAGGGGAGATTAGGCGCGTTCACGCGGCTCGCCCTCGCCGAAGAGATTGCTTACGCAACGGCCGCACAGGCCGGGGTGCTGCGGGTCGGCGCTCACGTCGTCGCGATAATGCCAGCAGCGCTCGCACTTTTCGTGCGTGCTGGGCACGGCCTCGACTTGCGGTTCGCCTGCGCGTTTTTCGATGCGGGTGCTGGAGGTGATCAGTACGAAGCGCAGATCGTCGCCCAGCGAGGCGAGCAGGTCGTAGTCCTCGCCATCGGCATGGAAGGTGAGCTCGCCTTGCAGCGAGGAGCCGAGTTGCCCCTCGGCGCGCAATGCTTCCAGGCGCTTGGTGGCCAGGCTGCGCAGTTCGCGCAAACGGCTCCAGCGTTGAAGCAGCGCCGTCTCGTCGCCTTGCTCCGGTAGCACATGCCACTGGTCGAGGAAGATGCTCTCCGAATGGCCGACCAAGGCCCAGACCTCTTCCGCGGTGAAGGAGAGGATGGGGGCCATCAAACGGGTCAGTGCTTGGGTGATATGCCACAAGGCGGTCTGGGCCGAGCGACGCGGGCGGCTGTTCTTGCCCGTGGTGTAGAGCCGGTCCTTGAGGATGTCGAGGTAGAAAGCGCCGAGGTCCTCCGAGCAGAAGTGGTGCAACTGCTGCACTGCCGTGTGGAAGCTGTAGTTGCAGTATTCCTCGGTCAGGCTGCTCTGCAGTTCGCGCGTCAGGGCCAGGGCATAGCGGTCGATCTCCAGCCACTGTTCTACCGGCAGGCCGTCCTTGGCGATGTCGAAGTCGGCGGTGTTGGCCAAGAGGAAGCGCAGCGTGTTGCGGATGCGGCGGTAGGCCTCGACCACGCGTTTCAAAATCTCATCGGAAAGGGACAGCTCGCCCGAGTAGTCGGTGCTGGCCACCCACAGGCGCAGAATCTCGGCGCCCATCTTGTTGGCGATTTCTTGCGGCTCGATACCGTTGCCGCGAGATTTGGACATCTTGTACCCCTTGGCATCGATGACGAAACCATGGGTGAGCAAGGCCTTGTATGGGGCATGGCCGTCGGTGGCACAACCGGTGAGCAGCGAGGATTGGAACCAGCCGCGGTGCTGGTCGGAGCCTTCCAGATAGAGATCGGCTGGGTGGGAGAGTTCCGGTCGCTGTTTGAGTACGCAAGCATGGGTGACGCCGGAATCGAACCAGACGTCGAGGGTGTCTTTCACCTTGTCGTATTCGGCCGCCTCGCTGCCGAGCAATTCGGCAGGGTCGAGGCTGAACCAGGCCTCGATGCCAGCCTGCTCCACCTTGCGGGCCACCTGCTCCAGCAATTCCAGGCTGCGTGGATGCGGCTCGCCGGTGACCTTGTGCACGAACAGCGGCATCGGCACGCCCCAGTTGCGCTGGCGTGAGACACACCAGTCGGGCCGGTTCTTGATCATCGCCTCCAGCCGGCTCTTGCCCCAGGCTGGGTAGAACCGGGTCTGCTCCACCGACCGCATGGCCAGTTCGCGCAGGGCGGTGTTGCCCCTGTCGGCGACGTCCATGCCGATGAACCACTGGCGGGTGGCGCGGAAGATGATCGGGGTCTTGTGCCGCCAGCAATGCGGGTAGCTGTGGCTGAGTTTGACGTGGGCGAGCAGCAGGCCGTTGGCCTCCAGCGTGGCGAGCACGGTCTTGTTGCCCTCCCAGACCGACTGGCCGCCGACCAAGGGGGTGCCGGCGTAGAACTTGCCGTCGTTGCCAACCGGGTTGTCGACCTTGAGACCGTAGCGCATGCCGACGACATAATCCTCCAGGCCATGGCCGGGCGCGGTGTGGACCAGGCCGGTACCCGCATCGGCCGTGACGTGATCGCCCAGGATCACCGGCACTTCGCGCTCGTAGAACGGGTGCAGTAGTTGCAGGCCTTCGAGTATTTCGCCGGTGCATTGACCGAGCACTTCCACCGCCTCGAAGCCGTAGCGCTTCATCGCCGCCTCGGCCAGGTCGCGGGCGACGACCAGCAGCCCCTTCGGGGTCTGGATCAGGTCGTAGATGAAGTCGGGGTGGGCGGCCACGGCCTGGTTGGCCGGCAAGGTCCAGGGGGTCGTGGTCCAGATCACCAAATAGGTCGGCTCGCTGAGCGAGGCCAGGCCCAGGCGTTTGGCCAGGTCGCCCAGATCGGCGACCGGGAAGGCGACATCGATCGCCGGCGAGGTTTTGTCCTCGTACTCCACCTCCGCCTCGGCCAGGGCCGAGCCGCAGTCCACACACCAGTGCACCGGCTTGGCGCCTTGGTAGAGATAGCCGCGTTCGAAGATGCGGCCGAGATTGCGCATGATCTCGGCCTCGAACGCATAGTCCATGGTGAGGTAGGGGCGGTCCCAGTCGCCCAACACGCCCAAACGAATGAAATCGACCTTCTGGCGCTCGACCTGACTCGCCGCATATTCCCGGCACAGTTCGCGGAACCGTGCGGCCGGGATGTCCTTGCCGTGGGTTTTCTCCACCACCAGTTCGATCGGCAGGCCATGGCAATCCCAGCCCGGCACGTAGGGTGCGTCGAAGCCGGCCAGCGTCTTCGATTTGACGATGACGTCCTTGAGGATCTTGTTCACCGCATGGCCGGTGTGGATATCGCCGTTGGCATAGGGCGGGCCGTCGTGCAGGATGAACTTGGGCCGGCCGGCACTCTGGGCGCGGATCTTCTCGTAGAGTTTTTTCTCCTGCCACTGCTTGATCCAGCCCGGCTCGCGCTTGGGCAGGTCGCCGCGCATCGGGAACGGCGTGTCGGGCAGGTTGAGGGTGTCTTTGTAGTCGGCCATGGTTTCTATTCTTAACTTACGTTGAGCAGTTCGCGGGCTTGGGCGGCATCCTGGTCGATCTGCGCGACCAAGGCCTCCAGGCTGTCGAATTTCGCTTCGTCGCGCAGCTTGTGCAGGAACTCCACGCGTAGATGCTGGCGGTAGATGCTGCGGTTGAAATCGAACAGGTGCACTTCCAGGGTCGGTCGGCCATTGGCGTGCACCGTGGGCCGGGTGCCCAGGCTGGCGACGCCCGGCCAATCGGGCGCATCGAGGCCCTGTACGCGCACGGCGAAGATACCGTTGATCGGCGGGCGGTTGTGCTTGAGCTGGATGTTGGCGGTGGGGTAGCCGATCTCGCGCCCGAGCTTGTCGCCGCCGACCACGCGGCCGGAGATCGAGTAAGGGCGCTTCAGCAAGCGTGCCGCATGTTCCATGTCGCCCCCGGCCAGGGTATCGCGCACCAGGGTGGACGAGACCCTTTCGCCGTTATTCTCCACCGTGGGCAGCGCTTCGGCCTCGAAGCCGTATTGCGCGCCCAGCGTCTTGAGCAGGCTCAGGTCGCCCGCCCGCTTGGCGCCGAAACGAAAGTCGTCGCCGACCATGACATAACGCGCCTTCAGCCCTTCGACCAGGATGCGGCGGATGAAGTCTTCGGCGCTCAGGCTTGCGAAGGCCCGGGTGAAGCGGCAGATGTGGACATGCTCGACCCCCAGGTTTCTCAGGATTTCCAGTTTTTCCCGCAGCGAGGTCAGGCGGGCCGGCGCAGCGGCCGGGGTGAATATCTCGCGCGGGTGCGGCTCGAAGGTCAACACGGTCGGCGCGGCGCCCAAGGCGGCGGCCTGCGCGGTTAAGCGTGCGAGCATGGCCTGATGCCCGGGGTGGACACCATCGAAGTTGCCGATGGTGATCGCGTTCGGGCGGGAGGTGTGGGGCCAGCCGTGGGTGATCCGCATGGGGGAATCTATTGAAAAAACAGTGATTTTAGCGGTCGTGCGGGATGGGCGTCTATTCGGCGGCCCGGCGTCGGAACTGGCTAGGCCGGAAGCCGAGCAGCCAAAGTGTGGCGAAATAGCTGCCGGCACCGCCTAACACCAGCAGGCCCAGGTGGGCTACGCGCTCGCGCGCGCGATAATCGAGCCAGTGCGCTTCGCTGCCCATGCCGAACCAAAGCACGGCGGCCATCGCGAGCAAGGCGAACGCGAGCTTGCCGAGGAAGATGGTCCAGCCGGGTTGCGGCTGGTAGATACCCTGTTTGCGTAGCTTGTGGAGCAAGATGCCGGCGTTGAGGCAAGCACCGAGGCCGATGGCGAGCGCGAGGCCGGCATGCTTGAGCGGCCAGATGAAGATCAGGTTCATGGCCTGGGTGGCGAGCAGGGTGAAGATGGCGATCTTGACCGGGGTGCGGATGTTCTGCCGGGCATAGAAACCGGGGGCGAGCACCTTGACCAGGATCAGCCCGACCAGGCCGATGCTGTAGGCGACCAGCGCCGCGCGGGTCATCTCGACATCGTGGGTGCTGAATTGTCCATAGAAGAACAAGGTGGCGATCAGGGGCACGGCCAGGATGGCCAGCGCAATCGCCGCCGGCGCGGCGAGCAGCAGGGTCATGCGCAGGCCCCAGTCGAGCAGCTTGGAATATTCGCCACCGTCGTTGTCGGCATAGTGCTTGGCCAGCGAGGGCAGCAGGATGGTGCCCAGGGCCACGCCGAGCATGCCGGTGGGGAATTCCATCAGCCGGTCGGCGTAATACAGCCAGGACACGCTGCCGGTGACCAGGAAGGAGGCGAACAGGGTGTTGATCAGCAAGGACACCTGGGCGACCGAGACGCCGACGGCGGCCGGGCCCATCAGTTTCAGGATGCGGCGCACGCCCTCGTCCTTGAGGTCGAGGTCCCAGCGCGGGATCAGGCCCACGCGCTTCAGGGCCGGCAACTGAATGGCCAGTTGCAGCAAGCCGCCCAAGAAGGCGCCCCAGCCCAGGGCCAGCACCGGCGGGTCGAACCAGGGCGCGGCCACGGTGGCGGCCAGGATCATCGAGACATTCAGCATCACCGGGGTGAAGGCCGGCAGCGAGAACCGGCTGTAGGTGTTGAGCACGCCGGCGGCGAGCGAGGTGAGCGAGATGAACAGGATGTAGGGGAAGACGATGCGCAGCAGGTCGACGGTGAGGTCGAACTTGTCCGGCGTCGCGAGAAAGCCAGGCGCGCTGACCACCACGACCAGCGGGGCGGCCAGGATGCCGAGGCCGGCCACGGCAACCAGGACCAGGAACAGGGCGGTGGCGACCTTGTTGACCAGGATGTGGGTGGCCTCGATGCCGCGCTTGTTCTTGTATTCGGCCAGCACCGGCACGAAGGCCTGGGAGAAGGCGCCTTCGGCGAACAGGCGGCGCAAGAGATTGGGTAGTTTGAAGGCGACGAAGAAGGCGTCGGTGGCGGCGCCGGCGCCGAAAGCGCGGGCGATCACGGCGTCGCGCAGAAAGCCCAAGATGCGCGAGAGTAGGGTCATGGAGCTGACGGCGGCGAGGGCTTTGAGCAGATTCATGGGCTTATCGTTGATTTTGGCTGATTGGTCGGTTGTAGTTAGGCTTGTCTGCCCGAAACAAAGGCAATATAATCCGCGCCTTTCAATTGCGTCCAGGCAATAGGAGTACCGAATTATGGCCAACAGTGCCCAAGCGCGGAAACGTGCCCGTCAGAGCGCCAAGCAGCGCCTGCATAACATGGCCCTGCGTTCCGCTTACCGCACTGCGGTGAAGAAGGTCCAGAAGGCGATCGAGGCCGGCGACAAGAGCGCCGCCCAGACCGTGTTCCAGGCCTCGATGAGCGTGATCGACCGCATCGCCGACAAGAAGATCGTCCACAAGAACAAGGCCGCTCGCCACAAGAGCCGCTTGTCCGACGCTATCAAGGCAATGGCCTAATGACTGCCGCCCGCGCAAGCGGGCGGTCGTTGTTTCAGTCTCGGGGAATTTGGCGGCCATCCATCACTTGCAGGTCGTTGTCCCGAGCGAAGTCCATCAAGAATCGGAATGCCATCGGGTCTTCCGCCTCAAGTTTTCGGTTGACCACGACGCAGTACATGCCCTCGCGCGTGATGGGGGTGATGTATGGGGAATAGCGGGTTCGGTTGTCGGGCCCGACGCTGCCAAAGACACCGCAGAGTCGTTCAGCCCAGTCGCTGGGGCGGAATTTGCGGCCGGAATTGGTAATGCCGCGAATGACAAATTCTTCCTGGTTGGGCATGCAAATCTCCCTGAATGGCCCGATTGTACCAGCAACCCGGGCTGGGCGAGTGTGGTTATCCCCGTGTGTAGCGCATCGTTTCAAGGAATAGTATGAATCTGGATCGAGTGGCCTCCGGCCGTGACGTACCGAACGACTTCAACGTCATCATCGAAATTCCCGCTCATGGCGAGCCGATCAAGTACGAAGTGGACAAGGAAACCGGCGCGATGTTCGTCGACCGTTTTATGTCCACTGCGATGCACTATCCGTGCAACTACGGCTACATTCCGCATACCTTGTCCGATGACGGCGATCCGGTCGATGTGCTGGTGATTACCCCCATCCCGTTGATCACCGGTGTGGTCGTGCGTTGCCGGCCGGTCGGCATGCTGAAGATGACCGACGAGGCGGGGGTCGACGCCAAGCTGCTCGCGGTGCCGGTCGACAAGTTGTGCAATCTCTACACCCAGGTCAAGAAACCGGATGATTTGCCGCCCTTGCTGCTCAACCAGATCTCGCACTTCTTCGAGCACTACAAGGACCTCGAACCCAACAAGTGGGTCAAGGTCGAGGGTTGGGTCGGTGCCGACGAGGCCCGCGCCGAGATCATGGCTGGCGTCGAGCGCTATAAGGTGGCGCCCGAGAAGCCGATGTTCTAAATGCAGTGAGGGGTGAGGGGGCAGGAGTTAGGCGAAGAACGTTACACTCCTCACTCCTCACTCTTTGCTCTTTACTCCTCACATATGAAAGTCTGCATCCTCTCCGACAGCCACGACAATCGCCGTCTGCTCGATCATGCGGTGGAAGACGCCAAGCGTTGTGGCGCGGAGGCGGTGCTGCATTGCGGCGACGTGGTGGCGCCGACCACGCTGCGGGTGCTGAAAAAATTCGGGCTGCCGGTGCATGTGATCCACGGCAACAACACCGGCGATCTGTTCAGCATGACCAAACTGGCGGCCGAGCCGGATAGCCCGGTGCGCTATCACGGCCAAGATGCCGTGCTGCATCTGGCGGAGCGCAGTATTTTCCTGGTGCATTACCCGCATTACGCCGCTGCATTGGCGCTGACCGGCGATTACGATCTGGTCTGTTGCGGCCACGATCATCAGGTCAGCATCAAACAAATCGATAACGTGAAGGGGGGTATCACCCATCTGCTCAACCCCGGCACGGTGGGCGGCGTCGGCAAGGCGCCGACCTACATCCTGGCCGACTTGGCGGCGTTGAGTTTCGAAATACGCGGCGTACCGACCGAGCAAGGCGAGGCATGCAATGTGCCGCCGGTCAGCGTGCATTCCTAGCGACGCGCCCTTAAGACCCTGCGCCGCAGTCCAATACATGCAATCTATTTGCGCATAAGTACATTCGATATTTTTTAGCGGCCATATAGAAGGTCTTTGCGGGTAACATCGCGCCATTCCCGGTCCGCAATTCGGGCCGCATGATTTTTCCAGTCTTCATCCAATCGGAGGCGATTCATGACTGTGGCGACCAACCAGACCATCCTGGTCGTGGGCGGCGGCATCTCCGGCATGACCGCGGCGCTCGAAGCGGCGGAAACCGGCAAGCATGTCGTGCTGGTGGAGAAGAACCCGTACCTGGGCGGCCGTACCGCCCAGCTCTACCGGTACTTCCCCAAGATGTGCCATCCCACTTGCGGCCTGGAGATCAACCTGCGCCGGCTCAAGGCCAATCCGCGCATCCAGGTGCTGACCATGGCCGAGGTGACCGGCATCTCCGGCAGCAAGGGCGATTACACCGTCAACCTCAAGACCAACCCGCGCTTCGTCAACGAGAACTGCACGGCCTGCGGCGAATGCGCCAAGGCGGTGAGCGGCGAGGTCGACGACGCCTTCAACTACAAGCTGGGCAAGATCAAGGTGGCCTATCTGCCGCACGCGATGGCCTACCCGCAGCGCTATGTGCTCGACCCGGCGATCATCGGCACGGCCGACGCCGACAAGGCCAAGGCCGCCTGCAAGTACAACGCGATCGATCTCGAGCAGAAGGAAGAGACGGTCAGCCTCAAGGCCGGCGCCATCGTCTGGGCCACCGGCTGGCAGCCGTATGACGCCGAGAAGCTCACCCCGTATCGCTACGGCGAGTTCCCCAATGTGATCACCAACGTCGAGTTCGAGCGCCTGGCCGATCCGCACGGCCCGACCGGCGGCAAGATCCTGCGCCCGTCGGATGGCAAGGAGGCGAAGAACATCGCCTTCATCCAGTGCGCCGGCTCGCGCGACGAGAACCACCTGCGCCACTGTTCGCGCTTCTGCTGCATGGGCTCGCTCAAGCAGACCCACTACGTGCAGGAGAAGTACGGTGACGAGGGCAAGTCGACCATCTACTACATCGACATCCGCGCCATCGACCGCTTCGAGGACTTCTACGCCAAGGTCAAGGCCAACCCCAACGTCAGCTTCGTCAAGTCCAAGGTCGCCCGCATCAGCGAGGACAAGGACGGCAACCCGGTGTGCTGGGGCGTCAACACCGAAGGCTATGTCCGCTACTCCAACCCGCATGACCTGGTGGTGCTCGCCGTCGGCATGGAGCCGTCGGTGAAGGGGGTCGACATCCCGGCCGAGGTGATGGCCGATTCCTCCGGCTTCATCATGGCCGACCCGGCCAACGCCGGCATCTTCGGCGCCGGCTGCGCCACCAATGCCCTGGATGTGAACCGCGCGGTGCAAAGCGCCACCGCCGCCGCCTTGCGCGCCATCCAAGTCGTCAACAAAGTCGCCCGTGCGGAGGCCTGAACCATGGCTGAGATGAAAACCGCTGCATACATCTGCAAGGGCTGCGAACTGGGCAGCCGCCTGGATGCCGCATCCCTCGTGAAGATCGCCACCAAGGAAGGCAAGATGAACCTCGTGCGCGAGCACGACTTCCTCTGCTCCGCCGACGGCGTGGCGATGATCAAGAACGACATCGCCAACGAAGGCGTCACCCACGTCGCGATCTGCGCCTGCTCGCGCCGGGCCAAGACCGAGGCCTTCAATTTCACCACCGTCGCCATGTCGCGCGGCAACCTGCGCGAGGGCGTGATCTGGATTCGTCCCGACACCGACGCGGCGCGCGAGACCACGCAGGAGATGGCCGAGGACTACGTGCGCATGGCCTGCGCCGAGGTGAAGGCGATGAAGGTGCCGGAAGGCAACCAGAACACCGGCGGCGTGAAGACCCTGCTGGTGGTCGGTGGCGGCATCTCCGGCATGACCGCCGCGCTGGAGGCGTCCAAGGCCGGCTACAAGGTGGTGCTGGTCGAGAAGACCGGCGCGCTGGGCGGCATGACCGCCCAGCTGTACAAGCGCATCCCGACCCGTGAGCCGTTCAAGGCACCCGAGGACAACGGCATCGCCGACCTGGTCGCCCAGATCGAGGCCGACGCCAACATCAAGGTCTATCTCAACGCTACCGTGGCCAAGACCGCCGGCGCGCCCGGTCGGTTCAAGGTCGACATCGCGGTCGAGAGCGGCTCGGTCGCGACCGAGGACATCGGCGCCATCGTCCAGGCCACCGGCTTCACGCCTTACGATATGAACAAGCTGCCGCATCTGGGCGGCGGCCAGGCCAATGTGGTCGACCAGGCCGGCCTGGAGGCGCTGGCCCGCGCGGCCAACGGCGGCCCGATCAAGCGCGCCGACGGCAAGGAAGTGAAATCCGTCGTCTTCGTCCAGTGCGCCGGCCAGCGCGACACCAGCGGCGAGCACCTGCAGTACTGCTCGGGCCATTGCTGCAACACCAGCATCAAGCAGGCCATGTACTTCAAGGACAGCAACCCGGACATCGACACCGTGGTGCTGTTCACCGACCTGCGCACGCCCGGCAACGGCGAGGACTTCTACCGCTCCGCCCAAAACAAGGGCGTGATCTTCTCCAAGGGCGTGGTGTCCAAGGTCGAGAGCAACGCCAACGGCTGCACGGTGAACTTCAAGGACCTGATCCTGAACGAAGACACCAGCACCGACGCCGATCTGGTGGTGCTGGCCACCGGCATGGTGCCGACCTCCGGTCCCGATCTCGATGCCCTGGCCGAGGCCAACCGCGCGGCCGAAGGCGGCGACGAGGGTGCCAAGCAGCAGGTCGTTCAGATGATGTCCACTTCCGTCCTGAACCTGGACTATCGCCAGGGCCCGGACATCCCCCAGTTCAAGCACGGCTTCAACGACAGCCACTTCATCTGCTTCCCGTATGAGACCCGGCGCACCGCGATGTATACCGCCGGCCCCGTGCGCCGGCCGATGGATACCGTGCAGGCGATCGAGGACGCCACCGGCGCCGCGATGAAGGCGATCCAGGCCATGGAAAACGCCGGCCTGGGCAAGGCCGCGCATCCGCGCGCCGGCGACCTGTCTTTCCCGACCGCGCGCCTGGAGGGCTGCACCCAGTGCAAGCGCTGCACGGTGGAGTGCCCGTTCGGCGCCATCGACGAGGACGAGAAGCGCTTCCCGCTGTTCAACGAGTCGCGCTGCCGCCGCTGCGGCACCTGCATGGGCGCCTGCCCGGTGCGGGTGATCTCGTTCGAGAACTACTCGGTCAACACCGTCGGCGCCCAGATCAAGGCGGTGGACATCCCGGACGAGTTCTCCGAGAAGCCGCGCGTGCTGATCCTGGCCTGCGAGAACGACGCCTACCCGGCGCTCGACATGGCTGGCATGAACCGCTACGAGTACGATGCCTTCGTCCGGGTCATCCCGGTGCGCTGCTTGGGTTCGGTCAACACCATCTGGATCACCGACGCGTTGAACTCCGGCTACGACGGCGTGATGCTGATGGGTTGCAAACACGGCGAGGAATACCAGTGCCACTTCGTCAAGGGTTCCGAACTCGGCCGCTACCGCATGTCCAAGGTGTACGACACCCTGAAGGGCATGAACCTGGAAGAGGAGCGCCTGATGGACCTGGAGGTGGCGATCACCGACATCGAGACCTTGCCGAAGAAGATCAACGACTACGCGGCCAAGATCGTCGAGATGGGCATGTCGCCCTTCAAGGGTCTGTGAGAGGAGGCTGGCAATGAGCGATATGAATCAACAGATGACGGCCCGCTACAAGAACAACTTCCTCAAGGAGATCGAGGAACAGGCCGAGATGGGCGACTGGGTCAAGATGTGCATGCAATGCGGCGTCTGCTCCGGCTCCTGCCCGACCAACTTCCACCCCGGCTGGGATCACCCGCCGCAGGAGTTGTTCATGATGATCCGCGCCGGCAAGCGCGACGAGGTGCTCTCCAGCAACTCCATGTGGCAGTGCGTGTCCTGCTACAACTGCTACGTGCGCTGCCCGCGCAAGGTGCCGATCACCCACGTCATGCACGGCCTGGCCGAGTATGCCTATCGCCTGGGCAAGGCACCCAAGGGCCAGCCGACCCAGCACCTGTCCAAGACCTTCTGGGACAACGCGACCAAGTATGGCCGGGTCAACGAAGTGAAGCTGACCCAGTCGCTCTACTTCAAGGACGGCATCGCCTCCGGCATCAAGAAGGCGCTGGAGATGCAGAGCATGGCCCTCGGTCTGGTCAAGGCCAAGCGGCTGAACCCGATGGAGGCCGTCGGCGGCGGTCACAAGTGCAAGGACCTCAAGGGCATCCACGCAATGCTGGACAAGGCGCGCGAGCTGGAAGCGAAGCGCAAGGGCCGGTCGGCATAAGGAGCGAATGAAAGATGGCTAAGAAAGAATACGCGTTCTACCCGGGCTGCTCCTCGCAGAAGGGCGCCTCGGCCTCCAACTACCTGACCTCGGTCGAGTCCATGTGCAAGACGCTGGACATCAAGATGACCGAGATCCCCGACTGGAACTGCTGCGGCGCCTCGGTCAGCTATGCCGAGGCGGGCGAGCTGCCGCGCCACGTGATGAATGCGCGCAACTTCGCGCTGGCCGAGCAGAACCTGCCGGGCCAGGACATCGTCGCCACCTGTGCCGCCTGCTGGCTGGGCGCGCGCGAATCGAAAGAGCGGCTGGAGCATTCCAACGTGCTGATGGCCGACACCCAGGAGGCCTTGAAAGAGGCCGGCCTCAAGATCAAGGTCATCCCCGAGGTGCGGCACATGGTCGAGGTGCTGATCGAAGACCTCGGTTACGACGAGCTGAAAAAGCCGGTGAAGAAGCCCTTGGACGGCATGAAGTTCGCCGGTTACGTCGGCTGCCAGACCAACCGGCCGTTCGGCATCCACGGCGAGTCGTTCGAGAACCCGATGTACCTCGACAAGTTGGTCGAGACCGTCGGCGCCGAGGCGACCAAGTTCGACCAGAAGGTCACCTGCTGCGGCGGCGCCCTGGCCTTCTCCGAGCCGGACAAGGCCCAGGCCCAGATCAAGGACATCATCGAGGCGGCCTACGATTCCGGCGCCGAGATGCTGGTCACCCCATGCCCGCTGTGCCAGGCCAACACCGAGGTCTACCAGGGCCAGATCAACAAGAAGTATGGCACCAAGTTCAACATGCCGGTGCTCTACTACAGCCAGTTGATGACCCTGGCCTACGGCGGCTCGGCCAAGGAGGCCGGCCTCGACGGCAACGTCATCCGTGCCCGCAAGCTGGAGGAGTTTGCGTCGAAGTAAGCGGAGTCGGCGTGTAGTGCGAAACGGGGGCTTCGGCCCCCGTTTTTATTTTGTGCCGCCATCGTCATCGAGCAATGTCGGTATTCCGTCATGGCGACTCGTCCACCGTGCCCAGGTATCGGTCCGCGTCGCAGTCTTCCGGCCAGTCCAGGCACAGGGTGCGGAAGTTGTTTTCCCAATGGATCAATCCCGGGTAACGCCAAGCGGCCTGGGCTCGGCCCGCCCGGTCGATGAAGCAGGTGTGTCGATGCAAGAGCGGGTCGCAGGGCAGACGCTTGCCGGCCAGCCGTTCTTCTTGTTCCAAGGCGCTGCGCCAGGCCAGGGGGTGGCTGCTCAACAGGCGGTCGACGAACAGGGTCGGCAAGGCTGGCTGGGCGGGTTGCGGCAAGGAACTATCCCGACTGTGGAAGGTTGGTATGCCGACAGCGCCTTCGGATATACCGTCGGCCTCGACTACGCGCGCGGCACCGTATTCCAGACGTTGAAGCTGGCGCAAATTGTGGGTGTCGGTTTCTTTTTCCGAGGCTGGCTGTTGTTCGAGATAACCGTATAAGACCCAGCCGTCTTTTTCCTTCCATTGCTCCAGCCTGGTGAGGAAGGCCGGTTCGCGTTGGCCGAGGCGGTAGAAATCGGGCGCAAAGAGTTGCAGGCAGGCCATGCGCAGCAAGGTCAGGCGTTTTTCGAAGTCGTAGTAGAGGGCATCGAGTCGGTCGAGGCGATTTTCTTCAGGCGCTTAGTTCGCGCATTGTCGGTACGCCTCCAGCATCGCCTTGGGCTCGACTTCCAGTTCACCGACAAGCGGTAGCGCGAGCTTGCCCTTGAGTCCCGAAGCTAGCGCCAGGGCGGCATTCTTGAGCGTGGCGACGGTGGTTTTAAGTACCTTTGTCACCTGTTCGTCAAAATCATCATGCTGCTCCAGCCAGCCGCTCAGGGTGTGCTGGGTGGTTTTGAGCAAGGGCACGATAAGGTGATCTTCGCTTTCGTGGCACCAGGCGTTGAAGAAGACAGGAAGGGTGTAGGAGGTATCGGCCGTCGGCTTTAGCACCCGCGCATCGAGTTGCTCGCGAAAGCTTCTTTCCAGCCGCTTGCATAGCGCCTCGGCAAAGGATTTGCCGTATTGGAGGTCGCGCGGGCGATCCTTCGCTTCGCTGGGAGTGTTGGCGTCTTGCGCGTTGGTCACCGTTCAATTGCCTCCGTGCCTTGCGGCTATATTGGATCGGGGCGGCGGAGGCGATGCGCTTTGTTTCCCGCCTTGGTGGTCCGTTGGCCTTGCCCCGCCCGTTTCGTCGTTGTTCTTTTGGTGTCGATAAGATAAACCAGGTACAGCCCATTTCGTAGCTCGGCGGCGATAGTCGGCACCACCCTTGTTGAAGCGCTTATGCGAATGCCACGCTGGTTTTGTCGCTGGCGCGCGACCTTGCCCGGTCGCAGCCGTCTTCCAACGCACGGGTATTGGGCTATACATGAATAGCGTGGAACGCCCTGTTCCGCGCTCAACTTAAAAGGGAGAAATGAAAATGGACATCAAGCCTCTTGTTGTCGTCGTCTTTTCCGCGTCGTTCCTGGTGGGCTTCGCACCGCAGGCCCTGGCTGTGCAGCCGCAAATCCCCACGCTACAGGTATGCAATCAATCGGCCGCTGTCGGCAAGGGCGTGGTCAAGATCGATAGCCGTGTCGATTCCTCGCATACCGGCTCATTCGATATCGCGGTCGAGCTGAAGTGCAGCCCGGACAATCCGGGATACCCGGCCGGTTCGATTCAAATCAATAACCTAAGCATGTCCGATTCGATCGTCCAGGGCAGCATCGTCAGCACATCGATCGAGCAATTGACCACGACCGGAAAGCACACGCCGACCTTGTACGTCAACGGCCGCTGCACCGCCCGGGGTGTCGTCGGCTGCCGCTTTTGGCTCATGATCGCCGATAACCGCCCGAGCCCGGAAAAAGGCACTCCGGACGTGGTTGGCTTTTTGGTATTCAACGGCGCGGGGCAGCGCGTCGCTTATGGCACCGGGCCTGTGATCAAGGGCGACCTCAAAGTCGCGCCAACGTCGGACTAGCCGTTTCGGGCACGACGCGCGGCGATCCGCTAGCGGCCGTTGCGCTGGCCGGCGAACAAGCCGGCCGGCTGTGGCATACTGACAGGGGCCTTGAGCCCCTGTTTTTACTTGTAGCGAAGAGATCGAGTAGATGAAACGACCCAAGACCGTCGACGAGTATGTCGACCTGGTGCACCAGGCGGTGTACGAGATCGACGAGTTCCGCACCAGTATGGACTACGAGCCGGAGAACGCCGAGATGTTCGGCCCTTTCATCGAGCAGCTCGATGGCATGGTCCGTAAGGTTTACGACGATATGATCGGCGGCAAGTACGAATGGGGCATGGGCGAAGATCTGCCCTATATGCCCTTGGTGGTGAAGTTCGGCCGTTTGATTCCATTCCAGCGTTTGCTGATCACTATCAACGAAACTCACAAGAACGGACTCGACATTGGGTAAGCTGCTCTTCTGGTTGTTGGTCGGCGTTGTCTTCGTCGCCTGGTTCAAGGCGTCGAAGCGGAAGCGTCGGGTTCCACCGCCGTCTACGCCGGGCGTGGAGGACATGGTGCGTTGCCAAGTCTGCGGCGTGAATCTGCCCCGCTCCGAGGCGATCATGAGCCGTGGCCGCTTCTATTGCTGCCCGGAGCATCGCGAGCAAGACCGCGGCTAGCGTGACCATAGCGGTCAATCTGCCCGAAAGCTTCTGGCGCTCGTTGCGCCACCTCAACCAGTACCGCCTGTTTCTCGCGTTCAGCGTCACCATCGGCGCTTGGGCCTTCCCGCAGTACGCGCCGATCGACGAGGACGACCTTCAACTCTTCCTCGCGAGTGGCGTGCTATATGGCACCGTAGCGATTTTGCTGGCCGGCATGGAGCGGGCGCGGCAATTCGATTTTGACCGTCAGCTCATGGTTCAGGTCGGCGTGGATATCGTCGCGATCAGTTGGTTGATGCATCTGAGCGGCGGCATCCTCGGGGGCCTAGGCCTATTGTTGATCGTCCCCGTCGCGGCATCGGGCATGTTGCCGGCAATGCGGGCGGTCCTGGTTGCGGCCTCGGTCGCAACGCTGCTGCTGCTGCTCGAGCAACTATGGCGGTCCCTGGGCGTGGGTTCCGTGCTTGGCAGCTTTGTGCGCACGAGTTTGTTGTCGATCGGTTTGTTTGCCGTTGCGGTGTTCTCCCATGCCCTGGCTCGCGGTGCCCGCACGGCCGCCGAGCTGGCCGGGGAAAAGGGCCGTCAAGTCGAACATCTGGCCCGGATCAATGCCCGCGTGATTCAAGAACTGCCCTTTGGCGTGTTGGTGGTCGATAGCCGCGGTGCGGTGTTGTTGGCCAACTCCCAAGCCGAAGAGCAGTTGCGCGGTAATTTTCATGTGGACTGCACCTTGGGACACTGCTCGCCCTATCTGGCCGAGCTGTGGACAAGCTGGCGCCGTGAGGGCAAGGCCCAAACCTATCCGTTCCAGGTCGCACAGACGCGTCTGCGGGCACGCTTTATCGAATTGGAACCGGAGCGGCAAGCCGGGGCGATTGTCGTGATCGAAGATGTCACCGAGCTGGAGGCGGAGGCCCAGCGCATGAAACTGGCGGCCTTGGGCAGGCTCACGGCAAATCTGGCGCACGAGATTCGCAACCCCTTGTCGGCGGTCAACCATGCCGCCCAACTGCTGAAGGAGGGACAGGGGCCCGAGGTGCAGGGGCGGCTGTGCAAGATCATCGAAGACAATGCCCAACGTCTGAGTTGGTTGGTCGATGACGTGTTGAGCCTGAATCGGCGCGATCGTCTCGATCAGGAGACGCTAAACGTGGCCGATAGCCTCGCTGCCTTCGTCGAAGAATTTCAGCGCAACGAACAGGTGCCGGACGGGGCGATCCGGTTAGAGATCGAGGCCGGTACCGTGGTCGGTTTCGATCGCATGCATCTCCAGCAGATTTTATGGAATCTTTGCCGCAACGCTTGGCATTATTGCAGCAAGGGGCCGGCTAGCATCCGAATCGCGGCACGAGGGGCAGCGACAAAGGTGGATATCGACATCTTCAACGACGGGCCGCCGGTCGATGCCGGCTTGCGAGAGCATTTGTTCGAGCCCTTCTACACGACCAATCAGCAAGGTAGCGGCCTGGGCCTGTATATCTCCCGCGAGCTGGCTGAGGCCAACCGGGCCCGTTTGCGCTATGTCGAACACCCCGGCGGGGCCCTGTTTCGTCTAAGCTGTCAACTGTCGCCCCATTGAGACTGGCAATATGACCATCCCGACCGTGTTGATTGTCGACGACGAGCCCGACTTGCTCGATCTGGTTGAGCTGACTTTGGCGAATATGGGGCTGAACGCCGAGCGGGCCAAGGATGTGGCGGCAGCGAAGGCGCAGATTGCGCGCAAACATTTCGATCTGTGCCTGACCGATATGCGGTTGCCGGATGGCGATGGCCTGGAGATCGTGCGCCATGTCGCCGAAGTGAGCCCGAGCACGCCGGTGGCCGTGATCACGGCGCACGGCTCGGCCGACAATGCGGTGGCCGCGCTCAAGGCCGGCGCCTACGACTATGTCTCCAAGCCGGTGAGTCTGGAACAATTGCGCGCCCTGGTGCGCACGGCCTTGAAAACACCCGATGTCGAAGGCGCGGCGGAACAGCAAAAAAACCTGGTCGGCGACTCACCGGCTATGCATCAGGTCCGTGCGCTGATCGAGAAGGTCGCGCGCAGTCAGGCCCCCGTTTTTATCCTTGGCGAAACCGGTACAGGCAAGGAGGTTGCGGCGCGCCTCATTCATGCCGATAGCCACCGGGCCGGTAAGCCATTCATCGCCGTGAACTGTGGCGCCATTCCAGACAATCTGATGGAAAGCGAATTCTTTGGTTACCGCAAGGGCGCCTTTACCGGGGCCGACGCCGACCGCGACGGCTTTTTTCATGCGGCCGACGGTGGCACCTTGTTTCTCGATGAGGTGGTCGATCTGCCGATGGCAATGCAGGTGAAGCTGCTGCGGGTGATCCAGGAAAAACGCGTGCGACGCATCGGCAGCGCCCAGGAGGAGCCGATCGATGTCCGTTTGCTCAGTGCCTCGCATCAGGACTTGGCCCAGGCCGTAGAGGCGGGACGCTTCCGTCATGATTTGTTCTATCGGCTCGATGTGATTGAACTGAGGATGCCGCCTCTGCGTGAACGGCGTGAGGACATCCCGGCGTTGGTCGAGCACATCGTCAGTCGCTATGGGCTCGGGCGGGACGGCGCGCGGCTCAACGCTGCGGCCAATGCCGCGCTGTTGGACTATGCCTTTCCCGGCAATGTGCGCGAGCTGGAAAATATTTTGGAACGGGCCTTTGCCCTGGGCGAGAGCGAGATCGGTGTGGATGACCTGAACCTGTCGCCAACGAGGGGGGGCAACGATATGGCCAGTGGGCGAGCCGAACACTCGCTGCAGGACTATCTCGACAAAGTGGAGCGCGAGGCGATCCTCGTGGCCTTGAAACAGAGTGGCGGCAACAAGACGGCTGCGGCCAAGCAGCTGGGGGTGACCTTCCGCTCGCTACGCTACCGGCTGGAGCGGCTGGGCATCGATTGAGTCCGGATCAGAACAGTTCGATCGAGGCGGTGTTCTCGATCTTGATTGCTTTGTTGCTGTCGGCCTTGGGCTCGGTCGCTGTTGGGGTCAAGGTCAAGCCGTGTTTTTCCGCCACCATGCGGTCGATGATGTCCATGACCTCCTGGCTCGATTTCTCCACGCCGACCATCAAGTCGAATATCTGTTGCTGGATGGCGAGATTATGCTGCCAGCCCTTGTCGAGCAATTCGATCATGCCGTGGATATCGTCGTGCACGGCGCAGTGCGAGTCTTCCAAGGCCTTGTAGGAAGAGAGATGGCCGAAATTGCGTAGGCCTTCGTCGCCATACCACTGGCCGAGACGGCATTCGTCGTGGCTGGCTCGTGCCGCCTGCATGTATTCCGACTCGCCGCCGGTGCCGAAGGCCATGTAGGCCTGCTGCTTGTAAACCACGTGATCCATCTTTACCAGCGAGGCAAAGCTCATGTCCTGGGCGCGGCCGGTGCGGGCCATGGTGTTCTGCGCCGAGTTGGCGAATTGCTGGAAACGGTTGGATAGGCCCTGCACCAGGTCGTGTGAGGAGCCGGCAAGTTCGAGCATCGCGCGCGAGTCTTCCTGCATCATGGCGGCTTCGGCTTGCAGGGTTTTCATGATCTGGCCGATCGATATCGAGGCGGTTTTGGTGTTCTCGGCTAATTTGCGCACCTCGTCGGCTACTACGGCGAAGCCGCGCCCGGCTTCGCCGGCGCGGGCCGCCTCGATCGCGGCATTCAGGGCCAGCAAGTTGGTCTGATCGGCGATGGTGTTGATCAACTCGACCGCCTTGCTGATCTCCACGCTGCGCTCGTTCAAATTGCCGACGGTCTCGTCGGCATGATTGATACGGTCGGCAATGCCAGCCAGGCTGGTAACGATCTGGCCGACGGAGTCTTTGCTTTGCTGGGCCGCATCGTTGGTTTGGCTGGCCAGGCTGGCGACTTCCTGGAGGTCTTCGGTGATGCTTTTCAGGTCGTTCTGGTTGGTGGAAAGATTGCGCAGCAGGTTGCTGGTGTTCAGATGATGCATCATTGAGATCAGATGATTACGCATCTGCTGCTGGGTATGCTCGGCGATAGCTTCCAAGGATTGGCCCAGGCAGGCCAAGTTGGCCGAGAATTCGCCGTGCAGGCCGACCGGCTGCGGCTTGCGGAAGAACTTGCCATCCTGCTGGTATTTCGATGCGGTCTTGACCTCGCGGAAAAAGCACTCCAACTGATCCAGCATGTCATTGAGCTGCCAGCAAAGCTGGCCGATCTCGTTGCTGGCGTCGATGTGGGTGACCCGGCTGTCGAAGTGGCCGGCGCTGACTTCCTGCATGACTTGGGTCATGGGCGCCAGCGGCGCCAGCCACTGCCGCGCCTTGATCTGCATCAGGCTTGCGATGGCGAAGCCTGTCGCGAGGATGCCCAGTTCCAGCCATTCGACGCCGTGGATGACGATGTGGAGGACGATCGAAACCAGCAGCAGGACGTTGAAGGCCGTGGCGAAGAGGGCGAAACGCGTGCGCAAGGGCAGATTTTTCATGGGGCTACCTTGTCTGCGGGGTTACAGCGATAGGATGAACTCTTCATAACTCAACGCCTTCTCGGCCAGCAGGTTCGTCAGGATGCGGCTGGAGGCGGCGATGGCGTTTTGCGCGCCGGCCTGCCGCTCGGCATCGAGCATTTGCTTGTACAGGCCGGCGACCAGCTTGACCGCTTCCGGCTTCGGCTTGCGCCGCACCGACAGATAGCCGATGGTCTTGTCCTGCTGGTCGTAAGAGGGCGTCACATTCGCGAAGACCCAATAATAGCTGCCATCCCTGGCCATGTTCTTCACATAGGCGAAGCATTCGTTGCCCGCCGCCAAGGTGTCCCACAACAGCTTGAACACCGCGCGCGGCATGTCCGGATGGCGGACGATATTATGTTGGCTGCCGAGCAGTTCTTCCTCGCTGTAGCCGGAAAACTCGATGAAGATCCGGTTGCAATAGGTGATGCGGCCCTTGAGGTCGGTCTTGGAGACGATGAAGTCGTTCTCGCGCATGACCTTTTCGGTGGCGCTCGGCTGGATGGCGGTGTTTTTCATGGACACATTCCACGGCTGTCGGTATGACAATCAGGTTACCGACGAGAAATAACAGGAAGACCGCTTTATTGCAATGGCCTTTTCGGCGGCAAGCCTGGTAAGAATGCCCTTGGGCATGCGGTCCGTATGACTCAGCTCAGGGCAATGGCCAGATACAGTGCATAGAGGCCACCGTTCACCGCCAGGTGCCAGACCCGCAATTGGCCACGCATCAACATGAGCCGCAGCCAAAGGGCGGCCAGCAGTGTGATGACAACGCCGGCGAGCACTTCTTTTTGCGGCACCCAGGGCGTGAGCAGGATGCCGATGGCCGGTAGCAAGGTGCCCTGGAACACCATGGCGCCGGTGATGTTGCCGAAGGCCAGGGTGTCCTTGTGCTTGCGGATCCACAGGATGGAGTTCACCTTCTCCGGCAGTTCGGTGGCGATCGGCACGATCATCAGGCTGAGCACCAGCGCGGAGATGCCGAGCAGCGGCGCGGCGGCCTCGACGCCGTGGATGAAGCCCTTGGCGCCGACGACCAGCAGACCGAGGCCGAGGCCCAGTTGCAGGAAGATCGTCGGCCAGTTCTCGGGCAGCCCAAGCTTGCAGAGCAGCATCGGTTCTTCCGCCTCGGTGGCGTGGCCATCCTGCACCAACTGGGCCGAGGCGCGCAGGGTGAGCAGGATGTAGAAAAAGTAGATCGTGACCATCACGAAGGCCAGCATGGCACGGATGCCGCCGGTCTCGTGCGGCACGAACAGGGCGACGCAGGACAGCGCGAAGGCGGCGAGGAAGAAGTTCAGGTCGCGGGTGAGGCCGCTGCGTTCGGGGGTGAGATGGCCTTGGCTGCCGCGATGCTTCCAGACCGCCAGCGTCATCAGGAACAAGGACAAGGTGGACAGCATCAGCGGCGCGCCGAGGATGGCGCCGACGCCGATCTCCTCGTTCACTTGTTGGTTCTGGGTGCCGCCGAAGATGGCCAGCAGCGGCACCAGGGTCTCCGGCAGGGCGGTGCCGATCGCGGCGAAGACCGAACCGGTCACGCCCTCGGAAATCTTCAGGCGCTCGCCCAGATGCTCCAAGGCGTTTACGAAAACCTCGGCGGCGACGAGAATGAGCACGAGGAAAAACAGGAGTTCGAGTAGCAGCATGAGTGGGTTCCTTATCGCGGATAGCGCATTCTACCAGGGCCCAGCCGGGTTTCTGGGGAAGGAGGCGAGCTGATGGGCGGCTTGGAGCATATCGATGCCGAAGGCTGGCTGACCGACGTGCCGCACGTCCCGTCGCCCAATTGCGATGCGCGTCCGGCGGGGATGTCGCCGAGTTTGTTGGTGATCCACAACATCAGCCTGCCGCCAGGCGAGTTCGGCGGGCCGGGCGTGCTGGAGCTATTTACCAACGGCCTCGATCCTGCCGCTCACCCCTATTACGCGGCGATCAAGGACCTCAGGGTCTCGGCTCATTTTTTCATCCGGCGCGATGGCGCGCTGATCCAGTTCGTGCCTTGCAGCATGCGGGCCTGGCATGCCGGCGCATCGCGCTGGCAGGGGCGCGAACGCTGCAACGATTTTTCGATTGGGGTTGAATTGGAAGGCGCTGACGACCTGCCGTTCACCGATGCGCAGTACGCGCGCTTGATCGGCTTGACGCAGGCCCTGCGCACGGCCTATCCGAGCCTGGTCGACCTTGCCGGCCACTCGGACATTGCGCCGGGGCGTAAGACCGACCCCGGGCCGCACTTCGATTGGGCACGATTCCGGCAGCAGGCGGGCTGGCCGCCGGCCTGAATATCAAGCCGCCTGCGCCGGGATTTGGTGGCCGATCTCGCGGATGCGGTTGCCGGCCTCCACATACACCAGCTTGGGCTGGTAGCGGGCCAGTTCGATCTCGTTGTAGACGGCGTAGGTGGCGATGATCAGGACGTCGCCGACCGCGGCTTTGCGTGCCGCCGCGCCGTTGACCGAGATCATGCCGCTGCCGCGTTCGCCACGAATGGCATAGGTCGTGAACCGTTCGCCGTTGCTGACGTTGTAGATCTGGATCTGTTCGTATTCGCGGATGTCGGCCGCCTCGAGCAACAGCTCGTCGATCGCGCAGGAGCCCTCGTACTCCAGCTCGGCGGCGGTCACGCGTACGCGATGCAGCTTGGATTTGAGCAAAGTCCGTTGCATGGCAGGCTAATCCGTTGAAAGGGCAGCGATTATACCCTATTCAGCGCCAGTTCAAGGTTGTCGATCAGCCGGGTGCTGCCCAGCCGGGCGGCGGCCAGGACGACCAGGGCGGTCTCGCCGGCAGCGGGTGGCAACAGCGTGGCCTGGCTGCGGATCGACACGTAATCGACACGCCAGCCATGGCGGGCCAATTCCGCCCCGGCCTCGTCCTCGATCGCGCCGTGGTCGGTCGCTCCGGCGATGAGCTTGGCTGCGGCCTGCCGCAAGGCGGCATATAGACGCGGTGCCTCGGCCCGCTCGGCGGGCGATAGGTAACTGTTGCGTGAGGATAGGGCGAGCCCATCTTCGGCCCGCACCGTTTCTCCGTCGATGATCTCAATCGGCAGGTTGAACTGGCGTACCAGGCCCTTCAGGATGAACAGTTGCTGGTAATCCTTCTTGCCGAACACCGCATAACGCGGTTGCACGATGTTGAACAACTTCAGCACCACGGTGGCGACGCCCTGGAAGTGGCCGGGCCGCTGTGCGCCGCACAGCTCGCCGGCCAACGGCGGCACGACCTGGAAGGTCTGCGGTTCGGGGTACATCTCGGCTGCGCTTGGCGCGAAGACCACGTCGGTGCCGACCGCCGCCAGCTTCGCGCAATCGGCGTCGAGGGTGCGCGGGTAGCGTTCGAAATCTTCGCCGGCGCCGAATTGCAGCGGGTTGACGAAGATGCTGGCCACCACCGGCCGGCCGGCCCGTTTCGCCTGTTCGGCCAAGGCGACGTGGCCGGCATGCAGATTGCCCATGGTCGGCACGAAGGCGGTTTCAGACTCGCCGCGCAACGCCGCGCGCAGCTCGGTTACGCTGTGGATGACGCGCATCAGGCGACGGGGAATTGGCCGCTCTTGACGGCCTCGACATAGGCGCGCACTGCGGCCTCGATGCCGCTGGCGCCGAGCATGAAGTTCTTGGCGAAGCTCGGCGGCTGTTCGGTCAGGCCTAGGATGTCGTGCAGGACCAGGACCTGCGCGGTGCAGTCCGGGCCGGCACCGATGCCGATGGTGGGGATGCTCAGTTGTTCGCCGACCCTGCGCGCCAGCGCGGCGGGAATGGCTTCGAGCAGCAGCATCTGCGCGCCGGCAGCCTGCAGGGCGAGGGCGTCGTCGAGCAATTGCTGCGCCTCGGCCGCTTCCTTGGCCTGTACCCGATAGCCGCTGGCGTTGACCGATTGCGGCAGCAGGCCGAGGTGGGCGCAGACCGGCACGCCGCGCGCGACCAGGAAGCCGACGGTATCGCACATCACCGCACCGCCTTCGAGTTTGACCATGTTGGCACCGGCGCCCAGCAAGCGCGCGGCGCTGGCGAAGGCCTGTTGCGGGCTTGCCTGGTAGCTACCGAAGGGCAGGTCGGCCATGATGAAGGCCCTGTCGGCGCCGCGGGCCACGGCCTCGGTGTGGTAGACCATTTGCTCCAGGGTGACGGCCAAGGTGGTGGCGTGGCCTTGCACGGTCATGCCGAGCGAATCGCCGACCAGCAGGATGTCGACCCCGGCCCGCGCCAGGATGCGGGCGAAGCTCGCGTCGTAGCAGGTCAGCACCGCGAGTTTTTCGCCTTTGGCTGCTTTGGCTAGCAACTGAGGTAGAAACATGATGGAGCCTATTTCAGCAGGGCGTATGTCACGCGTTGCGGTGCAAACGCGATGAATGCGCGAAACGAGTTGAAGTGAATGGTTGTTCCATTCACGAAACGAGTGACAAAGCAGGCGCGTGTTTGCACAGCAACCCGAAGGGACAGGGGGATTGGGGCGCATCGCCGCGTTGCGGCTTGTCGCCGTGGAATAACCACTGTCTCCTCGCCACGCCTCGCGTTGCATCCCAAATAACCCTGTCGCATGGCATACCCTCTGCTGAAATAGGCTCCTACCCCCGGTTGAAGAATTCGCGCGCGCCGCGCATTTCGCTGATGCGTTGGAACAGCAATTCGAAATCCTCGTCGCTGTCGGCGAAGTTAAGCCGCTCGCTATTGACGATGAGCAGCGGCGCCGCGTCGTAATGATAAAAGAATTCGGTGTAGAGCCGGGTCAGTTCGGCCAGGTAGGCCTCGGACATGCCCTGCTCATAATTTAGACCGCGCCGGCGCACGCGTTGGCTCAGCGTGGTGGGCGAGGCCTGGAGGTAGATCACCAGGTCAGGCGTGGGGGCTTGCGGCCGCAGGTCGGCATAGAGCTTTTGGTAGAGCCGGAATTCGGCCTCGTCCAGATTGAGCCGGGCGAACAGCATGTCCTTGTCGATCAGGTAATCGGCTACCTTCGGCCCGGCGAATAGGTCATCCTGCGACAACTGGCGAATCTGTTCCGCGCGCGACAGCAGGAAGAACAACTGCGCGGCCAGCGCATAGCGTCGCTTGTCTTCATAGAAGCGGGCGAGGAAAGGGTTGTCCTCCGCCTGCTCCAGGATCAACTCGGCCTGCAGGCGGTGCGCCAGGCGCCGCGACAGGCTGGTCTTGCCTACACCGATAGGGCCTTCGACGACGACATAACGGAGTTGCTTCAGGGGCATGCGGACAGTGTGATCTGTGTGGGCGCCAGCTTGCGTAGGTCGCTGGCATCGGTGCGAGGTAGGGCTGTGGCGGCAGCACCGGCGCCGGGGATGATGCAATCGGGGGCGATCTCCAGCAGCGGCGCCAGCACGAAGGCGCGCTCGTGCATGCGCGGATGCGGCAAGGTCAGCCCCGGCTCGTGCATGGCTAGGTTGTCGTAGAGCAACAGGTCGAGGTCCAAGGTGCGCGGCGCGTTGCGGAATTCGCGGCGGCGGCCATGACGTTGTTCGATCGCCAGCAATTGATCCAGCAGTTGCCGTGGCGTCAGTGTCGTCTCGACCAAGGCGACGGCATTGATGAAGTCCGGCTGGTCGGTATAGCCCACCGGCTTGGTGAGATACAGCGAGGAACGCGCGAGTAGCTGTGTCTGCGGCAATCGCGCCAATTCCGGGAAGGCGCGTTCGACTTGGTCGGCCGGATCGTCCAGGTTGGCACCGAGGGCGACGAAGGCCTGAGCAGGTTTAGGCAAGGTTCGAAGCTCCATCGTCGGTGGTTTTTTTCGGTCCGCGCCGGCGTCGGCGGCGCTTGCTTTCGCCGGTCTTGGTCGGTTGCAGCATGTTGGCGCGTTCGGCCTCGCCGGCATCCTGGAATCGGCCCCACCAATCGGCCAGCTCTTGCGGGGCATCGCCGCCCTTGGCCCTGATCAGCAGGAAGTCATAGCCGGCGCGGAAGCGCGGGTGGGTCAACAGGCGGTAAGGCCGTGCGCCGCTGCGTTGTTCGAAGCGCGGTTGCAGCGACCAGATCTCCTTGATCGTGCCGTCGAACCGGCGCGGGAAGGCGAGGGTGTCGCGTTGCTGTTCCAGCGCCTGGTCCATCGCGGCGAACAGGGCGGCCTGGGCCGGCTCGCCTTTGGCCTGGAGCTTGTGCCAGGCCGCGTTCATGTCGAACCAGAGCAGGCAGGCGATCAGGAAGGCCGGCGAGGCGGATTGGTCGTTGCGCACCCGCTCGTCGGTGTCGTGCAAGGCAACGTGCAGGAAGGTCTTGCGCACTGGATCGTCGAGCAGGGCGTCGAGCATCGGGAAGATGCCGTGGTGCAGGCCCTCGGCGCGCAATTGGTGGATGCCGCGCTCGGCATGGCCGGACAGCAGCAGCTTGATCATCTCGTCGAACAGGCGCGCGGCTGGGATGCGTTCGAGCAGCGGCGCCAGTTTGGCGATCGGCGCCCGCGTGGCCGGGTCGATGCGGAAATCGAGCTTGGCGGCGAAACGGGCCGCGCGCAGCATGCGTACCGGGTCTTCGCGGTAGCGGGCCTCCGGGTCGCCGATCATGCGCAGCAGGCGCTTTTTGGCATCGGCCACGCCGCCGTGGCTGTCCCAGATCTCTTCGTGCTCGGGGTCGTAGTAGAGGGCGTTGACCGTGAAGTCGCGCCGCGCGGCATCCTCGGCTTGGCTGCCGAACACATTGTCGCGCAGGATCAGGCCGTCCTCGGCGGTCACCCGGTCCTCGTCCGCCTCGGGCTCGCCTTGGCTGGCGCGGAAGGTGGTGACCTCGATGGTGTCGGCACCACAGTAGACATGCACGATCTGGAAGCGGCGGCCGATGATGCGCGAGCGGCGGAAGCATTGGCGCACTTCTTCCGGCGTCGCATCGGTGGCGATGTCGAAGTCCTTGGGTTCGCGGCCGATCAGTAGGTCGCGCACAGCGCCGCCGACCACGAAGGCGGCGTAGCCGTTTTCCTTGAGTGTGCGGGTGACCTTGAGCGCACAGGGATGGATTTGTTCGCGCTCGATGCCATGGCGGGCGAGGGGAATGGCGACCGGTTTGCCGCCGGGATTGCCGCCGAAGACCTTGCTGATCAGGCGACGAATCATGGATGGGCAATGCCGGCCGGGCCGGGGCTGTCGAAGAATAGGCGCATGCTGCGGCTGCGTTGGCTTTGAATCGGGCATTATACACGTGGCCGAATGTCGCACCGCTTGCCCTGACGGCGGCTCGGCCAGTACAGTAGCGCCATTCGCCACAGTGAGGAATCGCCAGTGTTAGCCCTTATCGAAGCCGCCGGTTGGCCGATCTGGCCGCTTGTTTTTGCGTCGGTCATTGCCCTGGCCATCATCTTCGAACGCTTCTATACCCTGCGCCATAGGCAGATCGTGCCACCACGCCTGCTCGATCAGACCTTGGAGACCCTGCGTCGGCAAGGGGTAACGCCCGAGGTGCTGCGCATCCTGGCTGAGGGTTCGCCCATGGGCCGAATTTTTGCCGCTGGCCTGAAAAACCTGAGCAGCAGCCGCGAGGTAATGAAGGAATCGTTGGAGGAGGCCGGGCGCGCAGTGGCGCACGATCTGGAGCGTTACCTGTCCTTTCTTGGCACCATTGCCGCCGTCGCGCCGTTGCTTGGCCTGCTCGGTACGGTGATCGGCATGGTCGAGATCTTCGGCTCGCAATCGCCGACAGGCAGCAATCCGGCCGTGCTGGCGCATGGCATTTCGGTGGCGTTGTACAACACCGCTTTCGGTCTGATCGTCGCTATCCCTAGCCTGATCTTCCACCGTTTTTTCCGTGGCAAGGTCGAGGCCCTCTTGGTCGAGATGGAGCAGGAGGCGATCAAGTTGGTCGAGATCGCCCACGGCGAGCGTAAATGAACTTCCAGCGCGGCTATCACCGGGAAGACCCGGAGATCAATCTGATCCCGTTGATCGATGTGCTGTTGGTCATCTTGATTTTCTTGATGGTGACCACGACCTATGCCCGTTTTTCCGAGCTGCAAATCAATCTGCCGCAGGCCGAGGGCGATACCGCCAAGCAGCAGCCGGCGAAGATCGAGGTCAATGTCGATACCGCGGGCAATTACATGGTCAACAACGCCAAGCTCGTTGCCGGCACGGTCGAGGCACTGTCCGATGCGCTGACGCGCGCGGCGAACGGCGCCAAGGAGCCGGTCGTGGTCATCAGCGCCGACGGCCGGGCCAGCCACCAATCGGTGATTCGGGTGATGGATGCCGCGCGGCGCGTCGGCTATAGCCGGGTGACCTTCGTGACCCAGGCATCGGTCGACGAGTAGCATGGAGCAGCTGGCACGCTGCTGGTATCGCTCCTGTCCTTGGCGGTTTTTGCTGGTCCCGCTTTCCCTGGTTTTTCTCGTCGTGACGTCGATGCGGCGCTGGGCTTACCGTTCGGGCTGGCTGCGCATCGCGCGCCTGTCTGTACCGGTTGTGGTTGTGGGCAACATCACGGCCGGCGGTACCGGCAAGACCCCGTTGGTAATTTGGCTCGCCGAGCGCTTGAAGCGGGCGGGTTATCGTCCTGGCATCGTGAGCCGAGGCTATGGCGGCAGGTCAAAGGCAGCCACGCCAGTGCGGCCGGATAGCGACCCTGCCGCGGTGGGTGACGAACCGGTATTGTTGGCGCGGCGCACGGCTTGTCCGGTCTGGGTTGGGCGCGGCAGGGTTGAGGCGGCGCAGCAGCTATTGGCTTTCCATCCCGAGGTCGATGTCATCCTGGCGGACGACGGCTTGCAGCACTATGCCTTGGGGCGTGATGTCGAAGTGGTGGTGATCGACGGCGAGCGTGGTTTTGGCAATGGCTGGTTGTTGCCGGCGGGGCCGCTGCGCGAGCCGCGCTCGCGTTTACGTGCGGTCGATGCCGTGGTGGTCAATGGCGGGCAGGCGCTGGCGCAAATACCGGCGCCCCAGTTCGCTATGGCCTTGGTTGGCGATCGGTTTTGGCGGTTGGGGCAGCCCGAGTCATCGGTTGGCGCGGGGTGCTTTGCCGGGCGTGTCGTACAGGCGGTGGCCGGCATCGGCAATCCGGAACGCTTTTTCCGCAAGCTACGGCAGCTCGGTATCCAGATCGAGGCGCATGCCCGGCCTGACCACCATCGCTACGATGTTTCGGACATTCCCGCGGGCACGGTCTTGATGACCGAAAAAGATGCGGTCAAATGCGCGGGCTTTGATCTGCCCGATGCCTGGGCTCTTGCGGTTGACGCCGAGCTTGCGCCGGGTCTAGAAAAAAATATTCTCGAAAGGATAAGTCGCTATGGACACCAAGCTCATTGATCTGCTGGTCTGCCCGCTGTGCAAGGGGCCCCTGGTCTACTTGAAGGATGCGCAGGAATTGGTTTGCAAGGCAGACCGGTTGGCCTTCCCGATTCGCGATGGCATTCCGGTTATGTTGGAAGACGAGGCTCGCCGGTTGGCCGAGACCGAAGAGATTCCTTGATTCATGGCGCGTTTTGGCCTGCAACCGCTCCTCGAACATTCGCAGCATCGGCTGGAGGCTGCCGAGCGCTTGTTGCGCATGCTCAAGCGCAAGCAGGACGAGGCACAGCGGCAATTGGATCAGCTATACCAGTTCCAGAGCGAGTATCAGGCGCGTCTGCGGCAGACGACCGCCACCGGTATGAGTATTCAGCAATTGCGCGATTACCAGGGCTTTATGGTCAAGGTGCAAGGGGCGATCGATCATCAGGCTCGAGAGTTGGGTCTGGCTGGACAGCGCTGGGAGGCTGCGCACAAGCAATGGCTGGAGCAGCGCCAGAAGGTCAAGGCCTATGAAGCCTTGGCAGAACGCCACCGTGCGGCCGAGAGCCGCCGGGTCGAGCGATACGAACAAAAGCTCTCCGACGAACGTGCCAATGCCCAGCGGGCGGGGGCGGTCGAAGGGGAAGACGAGGGGTTGGCATAGGGATTGCTTTATTTCTGCCATCGCAACCCAAGCGGATTCAGTCATGGTGGAGATGCAAGTCAATACAGCCGCACTTGCGGCGGTGGCCGGCCAAGGTGCCGGCACAGCTGGCGCTACGCCGAATTCAGCGGGTTTCTTTGCGCAAGCCTTGGCCGCTGCCTCGGGCGCGGCGACCGGCAAGCAGCCTGGTGCGGCGGCGCTGGCTGGCCAGTCTCTGTTGTTGACACTCCCCCCGGGGTTTCTTGCATCCCAGCTTTCGGGGGCGCAGCTCAGTGCTGCGGCAGCCGCTCAAGCGGCGCAAGGCAATCCCTTGCTGGCCGGGCAGGCCGGGAATGGCCAGGCTGCGGCGGTTTTGTTCGACAAATTGGCTACGCAATTGGCTGCGCTCGGGGTGGGCAACGGCGATCCCAAACAGGTGGTGGCGCAGTTGACGGCGCTTGGCCTGAGTCGCGGCGATTTCAAGCAGTTGGCGGCCAAATTGGCGCAGAGCAATGGCGCCAATACCGATGCCAAATCGCTTGAGCTGGCATTGCAGCAAGTGGCGCAAGACTTGGTCTCCGGGCAGGTGCCCGACCCCGCCTTGTTGGGGGCGTTGGCGGCACAGTTGACGGCATTGCAGGGCGGGGGCGTCGCGCCGGGCAGTGCGGAAAGGGTGGCAGATGTTGCCGTCGACCGGAAAGATTTGCCGCTCGCGAACGGCAAATCGGCTGTCGGAGCGACTGCCGGTGCAGCTGCCGGTGCAGCTGCCGGCAGCGTGGCAGCGGCCAAGGCGGAAATCTTGGCCGATGGCGGATCGAAGGCGTCGTTCGCCGAGCACTTGGCCGCCAAGACCGAGGATGAGGATGGTAGCGCGCCGGCGCTGATGCAAAAACTGCTCGATGCGGGCGGCGCACTGGCGAAAGTCGTGACTGATGCGGCCGTCCCGCCGGTGGCCGTAACGTCGAATCCGACGGATGCGAGTGCCGTGCGGGTCGATGGGCTTGGAATGGTTGCAGCACCGAAGGCTGCGCAGGTTGTAGCGGCATCCGAGGCGCTGATGGTGCGTACGCCTGTGCGTGCGCCGGGCTGGGAGGCGGATTTTGCGCAAAAGGTGGTTTGGATGGCCGGTCGCGATTCGCAGTCGGCACAATTGACCTTGAATCCTCCCCAGTTGGGCACGGTCGAGGTGCGGTTGACCTTGAGCGGTGGCGAGGCCGGGGCGCAGTTTTTTTCGCCGCACCATAACGTGAGGGAGGCGATCGAGACGGCCATGCCTCGTTTGCGTGACATGATGGCGGAGGCCGGGTTGTCGCTTGGTCAGGCTTCGGTGAGTTCCGAGTCGTTCCGTGATCAACGTGCCAATACCGGCGGCTCCGGTCAATTTGCCTCTGCCGAGGCGGGTGGCGAGGCCCAAGAGGCGCAGAATACCCTGTCTGTCGGCCAATCCCGCAATGCCACGCAAGGGCGTGGTCTCGTCGATCTGTACGCCTGATACCGCTCCAAATCTGTTGCTATCAAGCAAATCCTTGATCTTATTGGGTTAGGGGCTTGCTTTTCGTCTTGCCCTATCGTAATAAAGAACTTAAGCTTGCGCACAAAAGGTGCTGTTTTTGTGAATTTTTTCCTAGGATGCACCGAGCCGAGCAATTCGTGAGGGGTTTATGGCCAAGGGAAAAGAAGCGGACGAACAACTGCAAGACGAAGCGCTAGAGCAAGGTCCGGCGCCAGGCAAAAAGAAGAAATTGTTGTTCATGATCATCGGTATCGTCGGTCTGTTGGTGGTGGCAGGCGGCGGCGTGGCGGTTTGGCTGTGGATGGCGCCGGCGGATCACAAGGAGCAGAAGGCGGCGGTAAAAGAAGAAGAGCACGCGCCGATCTACGAAAAGCTGGAGACTTTCACGGTCAACCTATCCGACAAGGAAAGCTATCTCCAGGTCGAGCTTGCGCTCAAATTATCCGATCCCGAGGTTCAGGCCAAGGTCAAGACTTATATGCCCGAGGTGCGCGATGTCTTGCTGCGCTTGCTGTCGAGCAAGTCGGCAGAAGAACTGACGACGCAAGAGGGTAAGGACAAACTGGCGAGTGAAATCCAAACGCAGGTCAATGAAATTCTGCATATCAAAGGGCCTGGCAAGGGCGTCAAGGGCGTGTTGTTCAATTCCTTCATCATTCAGTGAGTGAGGCGTGGCCGACGACATCCTCTCCCAAGAAGAAGTTGATGCGCTTCTCCGCGGCGTAACCGGTGAGCCGGAAGAAGCCGTCGCGGAGGAGGCGGGGGAGGGGGTTCGTTCCTACGATATCGGCCGGCAAGAGCGGATCGTGCGTGGGCGCATGCCCACGCTGGAGATCATCAACGAGCGTTTCGCCCGGAATTTCCGTATTGCGCTGTTCAACCTGATTCGGCGCACTGCGGAGATTTCGGTGTCGCCGGTGACGGTGATCAAGTACAGCGAATTCGTGCGCAATCTGGTGGTGCCGACCAACTTGAACTTGATCCACATGAATCCGTTACGCGGTACCGGCCTATTCGTGTTCGACCCGAACCTGGTGTTCCTGGTAATCGACAATATGTTCGGCGGCGACGGGCGCTTTCACATGCGGGTGGAAGGCCGTGACTTTACCCTGGCCGAGCAGCGCATCATCAAAAAGATGCTGGAGGTGACTTTCGAGGCCTATAGCAAGGCCTGGGAATCGATCTATCCGATCCAGTTCGAGTATGTGCGTTCGGAGATGAACACCCAGTTCGCCAATATCGCAACGCCGACGGAAGTGGTGGTGGTCTGTACCTTCAATATCGAATTGGGTGCCGGCGGCGGCGATTTCCACGTCTGCATGCCATACAGTATGATTGAGCCTATCCGTGATCTGCTCACGAGTACGATGCAGGCAGACCGTGCCGAGGCGGACGAGCGCTGGGTGTCGCAGCTGACCTTGCAGGTGCAAGATGCCTTGGTCGAATTGGTGGCCGATCTTGGGCGCGCGCCGGTGACCTTGGGCCAGATTCTGGATTTGAAAGTAGGCGATGTTATTTCTCTGGACTTGCCCGAGGCGGTGGTGGCGCAGGTCGATGGTGTGCCCTTGTTTGAATGCGAATACGGGCAAAAGAATGGGCAATACGCCCTGAAGGTGGGGCGAGTGCTGGAAGGATATGAGCGCGTATCCCGTGCCGGAGGCAGGCGATGAGCGAAGAAGCGGATCAGGAAATTAGTGCCGACGATTGGGCTGCGGCCATGGCCGAGCAGGCGACGGCGGACGGGGCTACGGCCGATTCCGGTGCCGATGACTGGGCGGCCGCGATGGCCGAGCAGGCCGCCGTCGATGAGTCTGCGGCTATGGCCCAGCCGGCTCAGGTCTTCCAACCGCTGACCCCGGATACGCCGCAGCCGGCTGCCGCCAATAATCTCGATCTCATCCTCGATATCCCGGTCTCGCTGAACGTCGAATTGGGGCGTACCAAGCTGGCTATCCGCAATCTCCTCCAGTTGGCGCAGGGCTCGGTCGTGGAGCTTGACGGCCTGGCCGGCGAGCCCATGGATGTCTTGGTGAACGGCACGTTGATCGCACAGGGCGAGGTCGTCGTGGTCAACGACAAGTTTGGTATCCGTCTGACCGATATCATCAGCCCTGCCGAACGGCTACGCCGCTTGAACCGTTGATCATGCGACGTGTATCAGCCAGTCTGTTGGGCGTCGCCGCCGCGCTTCTAACGCCCTTGGCTGTCGCGGCCGAGGCCCCCGTGCAAACATCCACCGCTGCAGCCTTGTTTCAAACCTTTCTCGCTTTGGTCGTGGTGTTGGGTATTCTGTATGCCTTTCTTTGGGTGCTCCGGCGCTATGCCCCAGCCCAAACCGGCACGCAGGGGGTCGTCAAGGTCGTCGGCGGCGTCATGCTTGGCCCCCGCGAGAAGGTCGTGGTGGTCGAGGTGGGCAATACCTGGTTGTTGCTCGGGGTCACTTCCAGCCAGGTCAACGCCCTACATACCATCGAAAAGCCGGAAGGCTATACCGAGGCGGCCGCGCAGCTGCCATTGTCGAGCTTTGCCGGCAAGCTCGGCGAACTTCTGGCGCGTCGCAAGCCCTGATCATGCGTTGGCTTGTATTGGCGCTGCTCCTGCTGCCCGCGCTTGCCATGGCGGCGCCAGGCATCCCCGCTTTTACCAGCACCCCCGGTCCGGGCGGTAGTCAGACCTATACCTTCAGTATTGAAGCGCTGCTGTTGTTGACGGCGCTGACATTCTTGCCGGCGGTCTTGCTGATGATGACCGCCTTTACCCGCATCGTGATCGTGTTGGCCTTGCTGCGCCAGGCGCTGGGTGTGATGCAGGCGCCACCCAATCAGGTGTTGGTCGGCCTGTCCCTGTTCCTGACCTTTTTCGTCATGGCGCCGGTGTTCGACAAGATTTACGATGAGGCCTGGAAGCCTTATTCGCAGAACCAGTTGAACTTTGTCGAGGCGGTTGATCGTGGCGCGCAGCCGCTGAAGGGCTTCATGCTCAAGCAAACCCGGCAAGAGGATTTGGCCCTCTTCGTGAAACTGTCCAATCATCCGCCCTTGCAAGGCCCCGAGGAGACGCCGATGAGCATCCTCGTGCCGGCCTACGTCATCAGTGAGCTGAAAACGGCCTTCCAGATTGGTTTTCTGGTTTTCATCCCATTCTTGATCATCGATATGGTCGTCGCCAGTGTGCTGATGTCCATGGGTATGGTGATGCTGTCGCCGGTTCTGGTGTCGCTACCGTTTAAGTTGATGTTGTTCGTGTTGGCGGACGGCTGGAATTTGCTGATCGCCTCTTTGGTGCAGACCTTCGCAGTATGACCCCGGATACCGTCATTGCCTTGATGCGCCAGGCCCTTGAAGTGGCCATGTTGGCGGGCGCCCCGATGCTGATCGCATCGCTGGCCACGGGTTTGCTGATCAGCATCTTCCAAGCTGCGACCCAAATCAACGAGATGACCCTCACTTTCATTCCGAAGCTGGTGGTGATGTTCATCGTGCTGGTGCTGACCGGACCGTGGACCATCGAGTTGTTGGTCGACTATACCCAGCGCCTGATCAATAACATCCCCGGCATCATTGGCAGATGATCAGCGTCACGTCAGACCAGTTGAACGTCTGGCTGGCGATGTTTTTCTGGCCCTTGGTACGGATCTTGTCCTGGTTGTCGGTCGATCCGATGTTGGGCAACCGTTCGGCCCCGGCCAGCATCCGCGTGGCCTTCGGCTTCGTGCTGACCTTGGCAGTCGCTCCCGTCCTGCCGGAGATGCCGAAGGTGCCGCTGCTTTCGGGCGAGGGTGTCCTGCTGCTCGGCCAGCAAATCGTGATTGGGCTGAGCTTGGGATTCGTCCTGCGTCTGGTGTTTGCGGCCATCGAATTTTCCGGGCAATTTATGGGCCTGCAGATGGGGTTGTCATTCGCCACCTTGTTCGACCCGGTCAACGGTGCGCAAACCCCGGTACTGTCGCAGTTCATGGTGCTGCTGACCATCTTGATCCTGTTCGCTAGCAACGGCCATCATCAGGTCGTGATCGCCGTGGTCGACAGCTTCAAGCAAGTGCCGGTCAGTGCGGAGCCGATGTCCGCCAGAGGCTTCTATTCGATCCTGTATTGGTCGGCCAGCCTGTTCTCGACTGGATTGCAGATTGCGCTTCCGGTCAGCGCGGCCTTGCTGGCAAGCAACTTGGCGATCGGCATGATGTCGCGTGCGGCGCCGCAGCTCAATATCTTCGCCGTCGGCTTCCCGCTCACTTTGGCCGCGGGTTTCTTCGTGCTCTATATGGCGATCGGCTATTTCCCCAGCATGATCGAGCGCGTGTGGGGCGACGCCCTCGGCGTGATGGCGGCGGCATCGCATGGCTTCGTGCCGTGAGCCTACCCTTAGCCCCTAGCCCCTCCGCCTGGCTGCGACGTTGGGCCCCGCTCATTCCGCCGGCCGGCGATGTGCTCGATGTGGCCTGCGGCAGTGGCCGGCACGCGGTCTATCTTGCTGGCCTCGGGTATCGGGTGGATGCGGTCGATATCGATCTGGCAGCGAGTGCGGCGGTGCGCGATACCGCCGGCGTCGCTTGGCTTCGGCACGATTTGGAGCGGGGCGAGTGGCCATTCGCCTCAGGCGCCTATGCCGGCGTGGTGGTGACCGGCTATCTGCATCGCCCTCTGTTTCCCCAGCTATTGGAGGCGTTGTCGCCGGGGGGCGTATTGATCTATGAGACCTTCGCCTTGGGGCAGGAGCGCTATGGCCGGCCGCGCAATCCGGCCTATTTGCTGTTGCCAGGCGAGTTGTTGGAGTTCGCGCGCGGCCGCTTGCGCGTGGTGGCCTATGAGGATGTAACGGAAGCGACACCGCCTCGGCGCATGCAGCGCCTGTGCGCCATAAAACCCTAAGCGGGGCTCTTTTGAGTACAATTCCCTAATTTTCTACGGATTTCATGCATATGTTTACCGGCAGTTTGGTTGCGCTTGTTACGCCGATGCGGCCCGACGGCATGCTCGATCTCGATGGCCTCAAGCGTTTGATCGACTGGCATATCGAGCAAGGTTCGGACGGCTTGGTGATCGTCGGCACCACCGGCGAGTCGCCGACGGTAAGCCAGGAAGAGCACTGCTTGCTGATTCGGACGGCCGTAGAGCACGCCGCTGGCCGCATTCCGGTTATCGCGGGTACGGGCGGGAATTCCACGGCCGAGGCGATCGAGTTGTCTCGCTGTGCCAAGCAGGCGGGCGCCGCCGCCGGCCTATCGGTGGCACCCTACTACAACAAGCCGACGCAAGAGGGCCTGTACCGACATTTCAAAGCCATTGCCGAGGCAGTCGATCTGCCGTTGATTCTGTACAACGTGCCGGGCCGTACCGTGGCCGATATCGGCAACGACACCGTGCTCAAATTGGCCCAGGTGCCGGGCGTGATCGGTATCAAAGACGCTACTGGCAATATCGAGCGAGGCAGTGAGCTGATCAAACGCGCGCCGAAGGGGTTCGCAGTTTACAGTGGCGACGATGCCAGCGGCTTGGCCTTGATGCTGCTCGGCGGACAGGGTGTGATCTCGGTGACTGCCAACGTGGCCCCCAAGCTGATGCATGAGATGTGCGCCGCCGCCTTCGCCGGCGAACTTTCCCGGGCCAGGGAAATCAATTTCAACTTGCTCGCCCTGCATCAAAAATTATTCGTCGAAGCCAACCCCATTCCGGTGAAATGGGCCATGGCCGAGATGGGGCGGATCGAACGCGGTATCCGCCTGCCGTTGACCGAGCTTTCCGCTACGCACCATGAAACCCTGCGCGCTGCCATGCGCGAGGCCGGCGCCCTGTGAGGATGAAACCATGCGCATGACCGTCTTGGCTGTTTTGCTCACCACCTTGGTTCTAGGTGGCTGCTCGATCATCGAATCGAAAAAAATCGAGTACAAGTCCGCGAGCAGCGTGCCGACTTTAGAGGTGCCGCCCGACCTGATCCTGCCCAGTTCCGACAAGCGCTATGTCGTGCCCGATACCACGCCGAAGGGTACCGCCACGTATTCCGCCTATAGCGCGGAGCGTGGCGTGCAGAAGCCCAGTGGTGACAGCTCCGTGTTGCCGAACGTCGACAAGGTGAGCATGGAGCGTGCCGGCAGCCAGCGTTGGCTGGTGGTGCAGATGCCACCGCAGGAAGTTTGGCCGGTGATCAAAGAGTTTTGGCAAGAGATGGGTTTCGTGCTCAATCTTGAATTGCCGGACGCCGGCGTGATGGAAACCGATTGGGCGGAAAACCGGGCCAAAATCCCGCAAGACCCAATTCGCAACCTATTGGGCAAGGTGCTGGATTCGGTCTATTCGACCGCTGAGCGTGACAAGTTCAGAACGCGGCTGGAGCCCGCTGTCAATGGCAAGGGGACGGAGATCTACATCAGCCATCGTGGCATGTACGAGGTCTATGAGGGCACGGTGGGCGGCGGAGACCAGGGTACTGGGCGTACCGTCTGGCAGCCGCGCCCGGCCGATCCCGAACTCGAGGCCGAGATGCTGCGCCGCTTGATGGTGCGGTTCGGTGTCGAAGAAACGCGCGCCCGGACGCTGGTGGCCGAAAAGCCTGCTGAGCTACGCGCCAGTAAGGCACAGGGCCAGGATGGTGTGCCGGTCTTGAATACCCCGGATAGCTTCGATCGCGCCTGGCGCCGTGTCGGTTTGGCGCTCGATCGTATCGGCTTTACGGTGGAGGACCGCAACCGCGCGGCCGGCGTCTACTATGTTCGCTATGCGGATGCCGATGCCGTCAGTACCGCCAAGGAGAAGGGCTTCCTGTCCAAGCTTGCGTTCTGGAGCAGCGACGATGCCAAGGTGCTGAGCCAGCGCTATCGTATCCATGTGGCCGAGCAGGCCGGCCAGACCAGGGTGTCGGTGTTGCAGGACGATGGCAAGCCGCTCAAGACCGAAACGGCACAGCGCATCATCAACCTGCTGTACGAGCAGTTGAAGTGAGGCGTTTGGGCGAGGTGGCTTAGTGCGTTTTGCCTGCCTGGGTAGCGGCAGTCGCGGCAATGCCTGGTTGGTCGAGGCTGGCGATACCCGGGTCTTGGTCGATTGCGGTTTCAGCGCGCGCGAAATGGCGCGGCGCTTGGAGCGGCTAGGGATTGCCGCCGATACGGTCGATGCCGTGCTGCTGACCCACGAGCATGCCGATCATGCGCGCGGTGTCGCTGGCTTCGCCTCCCGGTTCGGTTGCGAGGTCTTTCTGACTCATGGCGCCCAGGTCATGCTGGCGGCCGGGGATGGCGCACCGAAACGGTCACGTGAAATCGATTCGCATACGCCGTTCGCTTTGGGCAATTTCGAAATCGTCCCAGTTGCCGTGCCGCACGACGCGCGCGAACCGGTGCAGTTCGTTTTTGGCGATGGTCGTGTGCGGCTAGGCATCTTGACCGATGCCGGCCATGTGAGCGCGCACATGGAGGCCATGTTTGCGAATTGCGATGGCTTGGCGCTCGAGTGCAACCATGACGTCGACCTGTTGCGCGGGGGCAGTTACCCGCCGGCCCTGAAGGCGCGTATCCTAGGACGTTATGGCCATCTCGATAACGCGATGGCGCGCGCTTTTCTGGCCAAGGTCGCCTCGCCCCGCTTGCAGCATGTGGTGGCGGCGCATTTGAGCGAGGAAAACAACCGTCCTGAGTTGGCGCGCCAAGCCTTGGCGGCTGCCTTGGGCTGCGAAGAAAACTGGATCGGCGTGGCCGACCAAGAAGAAGGCTGCGATTGGCGGCAGCTTGTTTGAATCGTGTCTGGAAATGGAATTGAGAACGGATGAGTGAATCGTCGGCCTTGGAGGCCGCTGGCAGTTTTGCCGAATTGAACCTGAGCCCCGAGATTCAGCGGGCGCTGGACGATATGGGCTATCAAACGCCAACGCCGATCCAGAAGCAGGCCATTCCCCTGGTGTTGGCCGGCCGTGATCTGATGGCCCAGGCCCAGACCGGCACCGGCAAGACCGCCGCTTTTGCCCTGCCCTTGCTGCAGAAGATGCAGCCGTTCGCCAATACCAGCACTTCGCCGGCGCGGCACCCGGTGCGCGCCCTGGTGTTGGCGCCGACGCGCGAATTGGCCATCCAGGTCTATGAGAGCATTGTGACTTATGGCAAGCACATGCCGCTACGCAGCACGGTCGTTTATGGCGGCGTGGGCCTGGATACCCAGACACCGCAATTGCGGGCCGGCGTCGAGGTGCTTGTGGCTACGCCGGGTCGCTTGCTGGATCACGCCGGTAGCCGCACGCTCAGCTTGGCCCAGGTTGAATATCTGGTGCTGGACGAGGCCGATCGCATGCTGGACATGGGCTTCCTGCCCGATCTGAAACGCATCCTCAGCCTGTTGCAGCAGAATCGGCAGACCTTGCTGTTCTCGGCCACCTTCGACGACAACATCACCCGTCTGGCCCAGAGTTTCCTGCGCGACCCGCTCAAGGTCGAGGTCGCCCGGCGCAACACCGCGGCCGAGACGGTCGAGCAGGTGGTGCACAAGGCACGGGAGGAAGACAAGGTCGATGCCTTGGTGCGTGTGGTCAACGCGCGCGAAATCAGCCAGGCCATCGTGTTCACCCGTACCAAATTGACGGCCGATCGTCTGGGCCGGCAACTGCTGCGTCGCAGTCTCGATGCCGCGGTCATCCACGGCGACAAGGCGCAAAGCGAACGGCTGCTCGCACTCGATCGCTTCAAGCGCGGTGAGACCCGATTGCTGGTGGCGACCGATATTGCGGCGCGCGGCATCGACATCGCCGAGTTGCCTTGTGTGGTCAACTACGAGCTGCCCTATTCGCCCGAGGATTATGTGCACCGCATTGGCCGTACCGGCCGGGCCGGGGCCGAGGGCTTGGCGGTATCGCTGGTGGCGCCGGACGAAGAAAGGCTTCTGGCGGCAATAGAAAAATTCATCCACCGGTCGCTGCCGCCGGTGCCGCTGCCCGAGGTCGCGCCGCCCGCCGCGCCGGTCTGGACGCCATCGGTGGCGGTGCCGGAGGCAGTGCCCGCAGCTCAACGCAGCCGTCGGCGTGAGCCGGTTTGTGCGCTGTTGATGCCGCCGGTGCAAGCGAAGGAAGCGCCTCGTCCGGAATGAGCGGCGAATGGCTGGCCGTCGCGCTGCTCGGCGTGGTCGGCTGGCTGTGGTGGGATGCATTACAAAAACGGGAGTTGGCCATGCTGGCGGTGCGCGCGGTATGCGCGCGTGCGGGTGTGCAATTGCTGGACGAGACGGTTGCACTGCGTCGCATGGCATTGAGGCGCGGCGAAGACCAGCAAATGCGCATCTATCGTGAGTTTGCCTTCGAATATACCGTCAACGGAGATGATCGCCTGCCCGGCCGCGCCAGACTCTTGGGCCGGCGGATGCTGGGCGTCGATTTGATCGAACCGGCCTGATCGGATCGCTCGGTTCATCTGACATATCGGGTTCATGCTTGGCCGTTAAAAAGGCATTGACAGCAAGAGAACTCGCTATCTAAACTTCATCTAGGATTTAGATCAATTCTAAAGACCTGGACCCGCAGTCCGGCTTGGGGAGTGCGCCGGGCGATTTCCTTAAAGGAGCAAGACCATGCAACTGAAAGGTTCCAAGACCGAAGGCCACTTGAAGGCCGCATTCGCCGGCGAATCGCAAGCCAACCGCCGTTATCTCTATTTCGCAGCCAAGGCCGATGTCGAGGGCTACAACGACGTTGCCGCCGTGTTCCGTTCCACCGGCGAAGGCGAGACCGGCCACGCCCACGGCCACCTGGAGTACCTGGAGGCCTGCGGCGACCCGGCGACCGGCCTGCCGATCGGTCCCACCGCCGACAACCTGAAGGCCGCCATCGCCGGCGAGACGCACGAGTACACCGACATGTACCCGGGCATGGCCAAGGATGCCCGCAGCGAGGGCTTCGACGAGATCGCCGACTGGTTCGAGACCCTGGCCAAGGCTGAGCGTTCGCACGCCAACCGTTTCCAGAAGGCCCTGGATACCCTCGGCCAGTAATGGCCATATCGGCGGGCCGCGCGAGCGGTCCGCCGTTTTCGTCTCACACAAGAATTCTGAGGAGTTGCAGCATGGTCCAACGTGAAGGCAGTCTGGATGCCCCGACCCGTCATGCCCTCGACTGGCAGAACCCCAAGTTCTATGACGAGGCCGACCTGTTCCACGAACTGGAGCGGGTCTATGACATCTGTCACGGCTGCCGCCGTTGCGTGAGCCTGTGCACCTCATTTCCCACCCTGTTCGACCTGGTCGACGAGTCGCCGTCCATGGAAGTGGACGGCATCAAGAAAGACGACTACTGGAAGGTGGTCGACCAGTGCTACCTGTGCGACCTCTGTTTCATGACCAAGTGCCCCTACGTGCCGCCGCACGAGTGGAACCTGGATTTCCCGCACCTGATGCTGCGGGCCAAGGCGGTCAAGTTCAAAAAGGGCGAGGTCAAGTTCCGCGACAAGCTGCTCTCGAGCACCGACGCCCTGGGCAAGCTGGCCTCGATCCCGGTGGTCACCCAGGTGACCAACTTCGCCATCAACAACGGCGCCGCCCGCGCGGTGATGGACGGCGTGCTGGAGATCCACAAGGAGCGCAAGCTGCCGGAATATGCCGGCCGCACCTTCCGCTCGGCCGCCAAGCCGCGCAGCGATTTCCCGGTCAAGCCGGGTGAGCGCACGCCGGGCAAGGTGGCGATCTATGCCACCTGCTACGTCAACTACAATGAGCCTGGCATCGGCCACGACCTGGTCAAGCTGCTCGAGCACAACGCGATCCCGGCCGTCGTGGTCGAGAAGGAGGCCTGCTGCGGCATGCCCAAGCTGGAGCTGGGCGACCTGGAGACGGTGGCGAAGCACAAGGCGATCAACATCCCGGTGCTGGCCAAGCTGGCGCGCGAGGGCTATGCGATTTTGACCGCGGTGCCGTCCTGCACCCTGATGTTCAAGCAGGAACTGCCGCTGATGTTCCCCGACGACGCCGACGTCAAGGCGGTGCAGGAGGCGATGTTCGACCCGTTCGAATACCTGATGCTGCGTCATGCCGACGGACTGTTGAAGACCGATTTCAAACAGCCCTTGGGCAACGTCTCCTACCACGTGCCCTGCCACCTGCGGGTGCAGAACATCGGCAACAAGACCCGCGACGCGCTCAAGCTGGCCGGGGCCGAGGTCAACCTGGTCGAGCGCTGTTCCGGCCACGACGGCACCTGGGGCGTGAAGAAGGAGTATTTCGACAATTCGATGAAGATCGGCAAGCCGGTGTTCAAGCAGATGGGCGACAAGGCGCCGCGCTGGATCAGCTCCGACTGCGCCATCGCCGGCCGCCATATCCAACAGGGCATGGCCGAGGCCGGTGCCCAGGCACGCAAGGAACACCCGCTCACCCTGCTGCGCATCGCCTACGGACTGTAAGAGGAAACCATGCCGAAGATCACCCGTGACAGCCTGATGTCGCTCGAGGCCTATGCCAAGGCCCGGCCGGAATTCCGCGCCCGGATCATGGCGCACAAGAAGAACCGCATCGTACCGCTGGGCGCGCATATCACCCTGCATTTCGAGGACGAGTTGACCATGCGCTACCAGGTCCAGGAGATGCTCCGCGCCGAACGCATCTTCGAGGAAGACGGTATCCAGGAAGAACTCGACGCCTATAACCCGCTGGTGCCCGACGGCAGCAACTGGAAGGTCACGATGATGATCGAATACCCGGATGTCGACGAGCGGCGGGACAAACTGGCCGAACTGAAGGGCGTCGAGAACCGGGTGTGGGTGCAAGTGGCGGGCCACGACAAGGTCTATGCCATCGCCGACGAAGACCTGGAGCGGGAGACCGAGGAGAAGACCTCGTCGGTGCACTTCATGCGCTTCGAGTTGAGCCCGGCCATGGCTATCGCTGCCAAGACCGGTGCGGCGATCGGGGTCGGCGTCGATCACCCGGCATGTACCGAGTCGCTCGATCCCTTGCCCGAGGGCGTGCGTGTCTTGTTAGCGGCCGATTTGGCGGCATAAGGTCAGGGGGTGACCTGGGTAGCGTATTGGTTTAAGGTAATGCACGGGGCGGCCGAATAACAACAAGCTAGCGGCCGGCAAGTTCGATGTGGCGAGATGGGGTGGGTCTATGCTACGGGACATATTGCTGAAGCAGTTTCAGGAGCGACTCCGGGATTTGCCGTTGCGCGTGCAAACTTGGCGCGGCGACGTGCTCGAAGGGGCCGGCGCCAAGGTGCATCTCTCCTTGCACAACCCCAAGGCCTTGCAGGCCTTGGCCAGTCCGACCATGGGTGGTTTGGCGCGCGCTTATGTCGATGGCCTGATCGATCTCAAAGGCCATGCCGAGGATATCCTGCGTCTGGGGCAGGCGCTTTGTCGGACCGATGCCTGTCTGGACAGCCGAGGTTCGGACGCCTGGAAATGGTGGCGCCACACTCGGCGCAAAGACCGCAAGAACATCGCCTATCACTATGACGTCTCCAACGATTTCTACGGACTTTGGCTCGATAAGAACCGCGTCTACTCCTGCGCCTATTTCGAGTCGGCCGAGGATACGCTCGATAGCGCACAAGAGAAAAAACTCGACCTGATCTGCCGCAAGTTGATGCTGCAACCGGGCGAACGCTTGCTCGACATCGGTTGCGGCTGGGGTGGTTTGATCCTGCGTGCGGCCGAGCAATACGGCGTGCGGGCCACCGGCATCACCCTGAGTCAAAATCAGCACGACTATGTGCGCGAGCAGATCCGGCAGCGCGGCCTGGAAGGGCAAGTCGACGTGCGCTTGATGGATTATCGCGATGTACCCGAGGTGGGGGAGTTCGACAAGATCGCCAGCGTCGGTATGTTCGAGCATGTCGGCCGCCGCAATTTGCCGGCGTACTTTGAAAAGATCGCCTCATTGCTGCGGCCCGGCGGCTTGGTGATGAACCATGGCATCACCTCGGTGGCACTGAACAGCGGCGGTCTGGGCAGCGGCATCTCCGAGTTCATCGACGACTACGTCTTCCCGGGCGGCGAATTGGTGCATGCCGCCACCGTGATGGAGGCGATGGCCGCGGCCGGCATCGAACCGTTGGATGCCGAGAACCTGCGGCCGCATTACGGCAAGACCCTATGGCAATGGGTACAGCGCCTGGAGACGAACGAGGCGAAAGCGATCGAGATGATCGGCCAGAGGAAATACCGCATCTGGCGCATCTACATGGCCGGCTCCGCCTTCGCCTTCGACCGCAACTGGCTGGCGCTGTTTCAAATCCTCGGCGGCAAGCCGAGCGAGGAAGGCCGGCAGAATTATCCATTCACCCGCCGGCACGTCTACCCCGCCTAGGGCCGGTTGCACGTTATCATTCGGCATCGTTAGCGGGAGCCGAATTCATGCGTCGTTTTGCCTGTTGTCTTGTCGCTCTAGGCCTTGCCCTGCCCGTGCAGGCGGCCAGCCTTACCTGGGACGAGTCCAAGTTCGATACCGATTTCGACGAAGCGCAAAAACCTTGGGCGGAGATTCAAGCCCAGTTGCCGCCGGCACCCAAGGCCGATACGTTGCGGCCGTTCACGGTCGATGCGGTTTCGGCCAATCGTTATTTCATCGACCAGGCCTCGCTCTCGGTCGGCACCGATGGCGTCGTCCGTTACACCGTGCTGATCCGTTCGCCGGCCGGTGCCGAGACCGTCAATTACGAGGGTATGCGCTGCGAGACCAGCGAGCGCAAGATCTACGCCTTCGGCCGGGCCGACGGCAGTTGGGCCAAGAACCGCTATGCCCGCTGGGAGCGGTTTTCGAGAAATCTACAAGCCAGCTATCACCGCGAGTTGTTCAATTCCTACTTCTGTGCCGGCGGCGAGGGCTTGGCCCCGCTCAAGACGATCATTCGCCGTCTTAACAGCGGCGGCTATCAGGGTGGGTAGACCTGAGTGAGCGCCTTGGCTGCGCCTTGATCGAGGTCAAGGCCGGTGCCGTTCGGTTTCTCCTTCCCGGTCTTCTCCGTTACAATCCCCCTCGCTTCAGGTGCCCGCAATCGAACGATTGCGGGTGAAACTGGGAAACAGGTGCGATGCCTGTGCTGCCCCCGCAACGGTAAGCGAGTGTGGGTGGGTCCTGAGCGCCACTGGGCGAATTGCCCGGGAAGGCGACCCACCATGTTCTCGCGAGCCCGGAGACCGGCCCGAAGCAGAGCAGCAGGTTGCGGGGATGCGGCCGGCGACGCAAGCGTCATGCGCCCGCCTCCATATCCTTCCGTGTCTGCCTTCGTAAACCTTGGTCCTCGCGGGGTAGCGGGGATACGGAAGGACTCTCAAATGCAACTCAAGCCCCTCATCGCGGCCCTGGCCGGCTTCGCCGCCGTGCCGGCCTTCGCCGCCGATTCGGAAAACACGCTCGGCGAAATCGTCGTGACCGCCACGCGCACCGCGCGCACCGCCGACGACAGCCTGGCCTCGGTCAGCGTCATCACTCGTCGGGACATCGAACGCAGCCAGGCCCAGTCGGTGCAAGACCTGCTGCGCGGCGTGCCGGGGGTGTCCATCGCCAACAACGGCGGCGCCGGCAAATCCACCTCGCTGTTCCTGCGCGGCACCGAATCCGACCACGTGCTGGTGCTCATCGACGGCGTCAAGGCCGGTTCGGCCACCTCGGGCCAGGCCGCGTTCCAGGATATTCCTATCGACCAGATCGAACGCATCGAGATCGTGCGCGGGCCGCGCTCCAGCCTCTACGGCTCCGAGGCCATCGGCGGCGTGATCCAGATATTCACCCGGCGCGGCGGCGGCGCGACCGCGCCGCGTTTCAGTATCGGCGGCGGCAGCCACGACACATACACGGCCTCGGCCGGCGTCAGCGGCGGCGGCGCGGACAGTTGGTACAACATGGCCTTGAGCCGCCGCCAGACCGGCGGCATCAACGCCTGCAATGGCCGGCCCTCGCCGGGCGGCGCCGGTTGCTTTACCTACGAGCCCGATCGCGACGGTTACCGCAACGATGCCTTGGTGCTGCGCGCGGGGCATCGCTTCGGCGCCGATGCGGAGATCGATGCGCATTTCCTGCGCGCCGACAGCGACAACGAGTACGACGGCACGACCAGCAACCAGGCCGGCGGCATCCAGCAGGTGGCCGGCGTGCGTGCGACGCTGCGTCCGCTCGATGCCTGGCGCATGCAGCTTGCCGCCGGCCAGGCCTTGGATAAATCGAACGGCTACAAAAACCACGTGTTCGCCAATCGCTTCGATACGGCGCGCGACAGCGCCTCGTGGCAGAACGACCTCACGCTCGGCCGCGATCATCTGCTGACCCTGGGGCTCGACTACCAGGAAGACCATGTCGTCAGCAGTACCGCCTATGCGCTACGCTCGCGCGACGACACCGGCACCTTCGTGCAATACCAGGGCAACTACGGCGCACATGAGCTGCAAGCCAGCGTTCGCCACGACGACAACGCCCAGTTCGGCGGCAAGGACACCGGTGGCCTGGCCTGGGGCTACGGCTTCGGCAATGGCATGCGGGTGTTCGCCTCCTACGGCAGCGCGTTCAAGGCCCCGACCTTCAACGAGCTGTACTATCCCGCCTACGGCAACGCCATGTTGCGGCCCGAGCAGTCGCGCAGCGCCGAGCTGGGCCTGACCGGCGGCGGCGCCATGCGCTGGTCGCTCAGCGCCTATCGCACCGAGGTGGACAACCTCATCGCCTACGACTCGGCCATCCGAGCGCCGAACAATATCGACCAGGCGCGCATCCTGGGCCTGGAGGCCGGCGCCGCGATGCGATGGGCGGGCTGGGACGTGAACGCCGGCCTGACCTTGCTCAACCCCGAGCAGCAAGGCGGCAAATACGACGGCAAGCTGTTGCCGCGCCGTGCCGAGCAATCGGCCCGGCTCGACCTGGACCGCGACTTCGGCGCCTATCGTCTCGGCGCCACCGTGCTGGCCGCGGGCCGCCGCTACGACGACCTCGCCAACAAGCAAAAGCTCGGCGGCTATGCCACCCTGGACCTGCGCGCGGAATACCGGCCAGCCAAGGATTGGCGCGTGCAGGCCCTGCTCGAAAACCTGTTCGACAAGGATTACGAGACGGCCTATTTGTACAACCAACCCGGCCGGGGCCTGTACCTGACCCTGCGCTACGCGCCGAAATAGGCCCTAAGCCGATGCCCAGCCGCCGTCGCGCCGTCCTCGTCTTGGCCCTGCTGTCCGCGGCGGCGCTGGCGAGCGTGTGTTTGGCCTTGGCGGTCGGCAGCCTCGCCTTGTCCTGGGCTTCGGTGTGGGAGGCCCTGCGCGGCCAGGGCGACAGCCTGGCACAAGAAGTGGTGCAAGGCCTGCGCCTGCCGCGCGCCTTGGCCGCCTTCGCCTGCGGCGGTCTGCTCGCGCTGGCCGGGGCGTTGATGCAGGTGTTGTTGCGCAATCCCTTGGCCGATCCCTATGTGCTCGGCATCTCCGGCGGCGCGGCGGTCGGCGCGTTGGCGGCGATGCTGCTCGGCGTCGGCCTGGGCTTCGGCATCGAGGCCATGGCCTTTCTCGGCGCGCTCGGCGCGATGCTGTTGGTCTTCGGCCTGGCGCATGGCGACGGCAGCTGGAGCCAGGCGCGCCTGCTGCTTACCGGGATCATCGTCGCCGCCGGCTGCGGCGCGGCGGTGGCCTTGATGTTGTCCATCGCGCCGGAACACAAATTACGCGGCATGTTGTTCTGGCTGATGGGCGACGCCAGCCATGCCGGCGATCCTTGGCTGCCGTTGCTGGTATTGGCCGGCGGCCTGGTCGTGGCCCTGTTCTTCGCTCGCGAACTCAATCTGCTCAGCCGGGGCGCGCAGCTCGCCGCCACCTTGGGCGCGAACGTCGCGCGCTTGCGCCTGACCTTGTATTTCCTCGCCTCCTTGCTGACCGCCGCCGCCGTCACCAGCGTCGGCAGCGTCGGCTTTGTCGGCCTGGTGGTGCCGCATCTGGTGCGCCTGGCCGTGGGCAACGATCAGCGCCTGTTGTTGCCGGCGGCGGTGCTGGCCGGCGGCGCCCTGTTGACCCTGGCCGACACCCTGGCGCGCACTGTGGTCGCGCCCCAGCAACTGCCGGTGGGCGTGCTCACCGCGCTGATCGGCGTGCCGGTGTTCCTCTTTCTCTTGGCGCGCGCGCCGCGTGTGGAGCGGATATGACAAGAACCGTTCAACCGCGAAGGGCGCAAAGCCCGCCAAGTCATTTGCGCCGTCATCGCGAGCACCCTGAAGGGCATAAAGCGCGAAGCGCCATGGCGATCCAGTATTTATCTTCGCGTTTCCTTGCGCCCTTCGCGCTGAACAAGGATTTCCGCAAATGACCGCGCCCTTGCTCGTCGCCCAAGGTCTCGTCGTCAGCATCGGCGGCCAGAGCGTCGTGCGCGATTTCGATTTGGCCTTGCCAGCGGGCGAATGCCTGGCCGTGCTCGGCCGCAACGGCGTGGGCAAGACCACCTTGCTGCATACCTTGGCCGGGCTGCGTCCGCCTGAGGCGGGCGAGGTGAGGCTCTCCGGCGAGACCTACGCCCGACTCGGCCCGCGCCCCGCCGCGCGGCAGCGGGGATTGTTGTTGCAGCACCAGGGCGACGCCTTTCCCGCCAGCGTCCTCGAGACGGTTCTGGTCGGCCGCCATCCGCACCTCTCGCGTTTCGCCTGGGAGGGTGCGGAGGACGGGCGCATCGCGCGCGCGGCCTTGGCCGCGGTGGGGCTGGCCGAATTCGCCGAACGCGGGGTGCACACCCTCTCCGGCGGCGAGCGGCAGCGGGTGGCCATCGCCGCGCTGCTGGCGCAGCGGCCGCGGCTCTATCTGCTCGACGAGCCGCTCGCCCACCTCGACCTCAATCACCAGATCGCCGTCCTCGGCTTGTTCCACAAGCTGGCACGGGAAGACGGGGCCGCCGTAGTCGTCGTCTTGCACGACGTCAACCTGGCCGCCCGTTTTTGCGACCAAGCCCTGTTGCTGTTCGGCGACGGCCGCTATAGCGTGGGGGCCGTCGCCGAACAGTTGGACGAGGCACGCCTCGGCGAACTCTACGGCCATCCCATGCGCACGGTGCCGGACGGCGACCGACGCTGGTTCATGCCCGTTTGACAAGGAGTCGTTCATGGAAGATCGCAATCAACGCCACGTCGCTCGCATGCAGCGCAAGAAGACAGTCGTCGACGCCGGCATCGCCGCCGCGCAGGAAGCGCGCGGCCTGCTGCTCGTCCACACCGGCAACGGCAAGGGCAAGTCTTCGGCCGCCTTCGGCCTGGTGGCGCGCGCGCTGGGCCACGGCATGCGGGTGGCGGTGATCCAGTTCGTGAAATCGCGCACCGATACCGGCGAGGAAGGCTTCTTCCGCCGCATCCCCGAGGTGGAATGGCACGTGATGGGCGAGGGCTTCACCTGGGAGACGCAGGACCGCGAGCGCGACGCCGCCGCCGCGCAAGCCGCCTGGGCGAAGGCCTGCGAATACCTCGCCGACCCGGCCTACGGCTTGGTGGTGCTGGACGAAATGACCTATGCCTTCAGCTATGGTTGGCTGCAATTGGATGAAGTGCTGGCGACCTTGCGCGCCCGCCCGGCCATGCAGCACGTCGTCATCACCGGCCGCGCCGCACCGCCGGGGCTGATCGAGGCGGCCGATACCGTCACCGACATGACCTTGCTCAAGCACGCCTACAAGGCCGGCGTGCAAGCCATGCCGGGTATCGAGTTCTGATGGCGAATTCGTGCCGCGCCCTCCTCGTTAGCGCCCCCGCCTCCGGTTCGGGCAAGACCACGGCCACCGCCGCGCTGGCGCGCCATTTCCGCAACCGCGGCCAGCGCGTGCGGGTGTTCAAGACCGGCCCCGATTTCATCGACCCGATGGTGCTCGAGCGGGCCTCGGGCGCACCGGTGTATCAACTGGATTTGTGGATGACCGGCGCGGCCGAGTGCGAACGCCTGCTCCATGCAGCGGCGGGCGAGGCGGATGTGATCCTGGTCGAAGGCGTGATGGGCCTGTTCGACGGCGAGCCCAGCAGCGCCGACCTCGCGCAGCACTTCAAACTGCCGGTGATGACGGTGATCCAATCCGGCGCGCTGGCGCAGACCTTCGGCGCGCTGGCCTTGGGCCTCGCGCGCTACCGGCCCGGGCTGAATTTCCATGGCGTGCTCGCCAACGGCGTGGCCAGCGCCAATCACGACAAGATGCTGCGCGAGAGCATGCCCGAGGGCATCGCCTATCTCGGCGGCCTGCCGAAAGACCCGGCCATCGCCTTGCCGGAACGGCACCTCGGCCTGTTCCTCGCGAGCGAGGTGGCGGACATCGAGGCGCGTCTGGAGCGCGCCGCCGCCGCGCTGGACGGCCTGGCGCTGGATGCGCTGCCGGTCGTGGCGTTTCCTGAACCTGTTGCAAGCGAAGTGCCGCGTGTGCTGGAGGGCGTGACCATCGCCGTCGCGCGCGATGCCGCCTTCGCTTTTCTCTATCCGGCCAATCTCGATGTGCTGCGGACCATGGGCGCGAGCTTGCATTTTTTCTCGCCGCTGCACGACGCCGAGATCGCCGAGGCGGATGCGTTGTACCTGCCCGGCGGCTATCCCGAGCTGCACTTGCAAACGCTGCAAGACAACCGCGCGATGATGGCCTCGTTGCGCGCCTTCCATGCCAGCGGCAAACCCATCCACGCCGAATGCGGCGGCATGATGGTGTTGTTCGAGTCCATCACCGACAAGGATGGCGAACGCGGCGCGATGGCCGGTCTGCTGCCGGGCCACGTCGCCATGCAGCCGAAACTGGCCGGCTTGGGGCTACAGGCGGTCACGTTGCCCGAGGGCGAACTGCGCGGCCATACCTTCCACTACTCGCGCACCGAAACCCCATTGCTGCCGATCGCGCAGGGCGTGCCCAAGCGGCATGGCAGCCAAGGCGAGGCGGTGTATCGCAGCGGCCGGCTGACCGCCTCGTATCTGCACCTGTATTTTCCGTCCAACCCCGAGGCAGCCGCCGCGCTGTTCAAGCCATGAGCGCGCCTGCCAGCGACTTCAGCGCCGAGGAGCGCGCCACCGTCTACCGCGTCATCGCCGAGCGGCGCGACATGCGGCACTTCACGCCGGAGCCGGTCGCCCCGGCGATCTTGGAACGCCTGCTCTGGGCCGCACACCACGCGCCGTCGGTCGGCTATATGCAGCCCTGGCGCTTCATCCGTATCACCGATACGACGCTACGGGAAAAGATGCATGCGCTGGTGGACGCGGAGCGCCGCGCGACGGCCCAGGCCCTGGGCGAGCGCGAAGCCGAATTCATGCGGCTCAAGGTCGAGGGCGTGCTCGATAGCGCCGAGGTCTGGGTGGCGGCCTTGATGGACGGCCGCGAGCGCCATGTCTTCGGCCGTCGCACCTTGCCCGAGATGGACTTGGCCTCGGTCGCCTGCGCCATCCAGAACATGTGGCTGGCGGCACGGGCGGAGGGCGTCGGCCTGGGTTGGGTATCGATCTTCGACCCGGCCAAATTGGCCGAACTGCTGGCTATGCCCCGCGGCGCACGGCCAGTGGCGATCCTGTGCATCGGCCACGTGGCCGAGTTCTACCCGCGCCCGATGTTGGAGTTGGAGGGGTGGGGCGAGCGCTTGCCGATGAACCGAATCTTGTTCGAGAACCGATGGCCCGCCGACGCCGAACCCACGCCCCCCGCCTATTGAGCGGCCCGCTTCGCGCGCGCCGCGTCGAGCTGTCGGCACAAGGCCTCGGCGCCGTCGAGCATGCGCGGCGTCGGCCGTTGCAGCAGGTCGGAGGGCACATAGAACAGGTTGCCGCGCGCCACGGCCTTGAGCTTCGGCCAGGCGCGCCAGTCTTCCAGGCCGACCGGCGTGCCGCGCCCCATGCCGCTGGCGACCAGGGCCTCGGGGTCGGCGGCGATGACGGCCTCCACGCTGACCGCCGGCGTCTTGGTGCCGAGCTGGGCGAATACGTTGTCGCCGCCGCACAGGCGGATCACGTCGCCGATGATCTGGTCGCCGCCGACGGTAAGCAGCGGCTGCGGCCAGACCTGATAGAACACCGACACGCGGCGATGGTTGGCATAGGTCTTTTGCAGCGCCGCCAGGCGTTGCCGGAAACGCGTAGCCGCTTGCGTCGCGGCGGCCTCGGTGCCGGCCAGCCGGCCCATTTTTTCGATGCCGGCGGCGATGTCTTCCAGCCGGTCCGGTTGGCTCTGATAGACGGTCAGGCCCAGGCCTTTCAGCTTGGCGACGGCGGCGGCCGGGTTGCCGCTCTGCCAGGCGATGACCAAGTCGGGTTTGAGCGCGACGATGGCCTCCAGGTCGAGCCGCGAATAGCCGCCGACGCGCGGCAGGCCTTTGGCCGCCTCCGGATAGTCGCTGTACTCGACGGCGGCGACGATGTACTTGCCCGCGCCGGCGGCGTAAAGGTTCTCGGTCACGTGCGGCGCCAGGCTGACGATGCGCCGGGCCGGCGCGGCCAGGCGCACGGTCTCGCCGGCGTCGTCCTGCACGACGATCTCGGCATGGGCGGAAACGGCCAGCAGACAGGCCAAGGCGAGCAAGAGGGGAAACGGCTGCATGGGATAATCCGGGCGATGGGCAATGAAGGATTCTATGCGATGAACGGCGGCCGGCGACATGAAGCCTGCGCGAGAGGGCGGCCATGAGCCTCGCGCTGTCGGTTATGCTCGGCGTGGCCTTGGATCGCCTGCTGGGCGAGCCGCGCCGTTGGCATCCGCTGGCTGGCTTCGGCCGCTGCGCCCAGGGCATCGAGCGGGCCTTGCACGGCGCGCGGGCCTCGGCCATGGCACAGCGCCTGCGCGGGCTGGTGGCCTTGTTGTCGGTCGTATCGCCTGTCGCTGCCTTGGCCGCGCTCATGCAAGAACTGCCTTACGGTTTTGCCGTCGATGCGCTGTGGCTCTATCTCGCGCTGGGTTGGCGCAGCCTGGGTGAACATGCGCGCGCGGTCGGCGCCGCGCTGGCGAACGACGATCTGATCGAGGCGCGGCGCCGCGTCGGCTTCATGGTCAGCCGCGACACCGGCGCGATGCAGGCTGGCGAGGCGAGCAAGGCGACGGTGGAATCGGTGCTGGAGAACGGCAACGATGCGGTGTTCGGCGCGCTGTTCTGGTTTGCCGTGGCCGGTGCGCCGGGGGCGGTGGCCTATCGCCTGGTCAATACCCTGGATGCGATGTGGGGCTACAAGAATGCGCGCTATCTGCATTTCGGCTGGGCGGCGGCCCGGCTCGACGACGTGTTGAATTTCCTCCCGGCGCGGTTGACCGCGCTGACTTATGCCGCATTTGGCCGGACGGCGCGTGCGCTCGCCTGCTGGCGCCGGCAGGCCCCGGCCTGGGCGAGTCCGAACGCCGGCCCGGTCATGGCGGCGGGGGCGGGGGCCTTGGGCCTCAGGCTTGGCGGCGCGGCCTGTTACGAGGGGGTGGCGACGGCGCGGCCGCCCTTGGGCGAGGGCGCGCCAGCCGGCGCGGCCGACATCGAACGCGCCCTGCGCCTGGTGCGCAACGGCGTGTTGCTCTGGCTGGCGCTGATGTTGTCGTGGGGGGCAGCGCATGCTTGAACACGGCGGCCGTCTGCTACGTGCCGCGCAACAATACGGCATCCCCGTGGCCGACTGGCTCGATCTGTCCACCGGCATCAACCCGCAGGGCTGGCCGGTGCCCGAGTTGCCGGCTGCGCTGTGGTCGCGTCTGCCGGAAGAGGCCGATGGCCTGATCCCGGCAGCGCGCGACTATTACGGCGCGGCCCACGTCTTGCCCGTGGCCGGCTCGCAGGCGGCCATCCAGGCCTTGCCGCACCTGCGGCCGCGCGGCCGGGTCGGCGTGCTCAGCCCCGCTTATGCCGAGCACGCCCATGCCTGGCGCCAGGCTGGCCATAACGTGGTGCCGTTGAATCCCGACACATTGGGCCGCGAGCTCGGGCCATTCGACGTGGCGGTGCTGATCCAGCCCAACAATCCGACCGGTACCCGCTTCGCCAAAGAGGTCGTGCTCGACTGGCATGCCGCCCTGGCCGCGCGCGGCGGCTGGCTGGTGGTGGACGAGGCCTTTATCGACGCGACGCCGGAGCACAGCCTGGCGCCGTTTTGCCAGCGGCCGGGGCTGATCGTGCTGCGCAGCCTGGGCAAGTTTTTCGGCTTGGCCGGGGCGCGGGTCGGCTTCGCGCTGGCGCAACCCGATCTGTTGCAACGCCTGGCCGAGCGCCTGGGGCCGTGGGCGCTGGCCGGGCCGTCGCGCCTGGTCGCGGAACAGGCGCTGCGCGACACGGCCTGGCAGGCGTCGGCGCGGATGCAGGTGCAAGCGGCCGGCCAGCGCCTGAGCGAGCTGTTGCGCCGGCACGGCCTCGCGCCCGACGGCGGCTGCGCCTTGTTCCAGTGGCTGCGCCATGAATCGGCGGCCGAGCTGCACAAGCACTTGGCCCGGCGCGGCATCTTGACCCGGCTGTTCGACGAGCCTGCAAGTATTCGTTTTGGTCTGCCCGGCAGCGAAGCCGGCTGGACGCGCTTGGCTGCAGCCTTGGCGGAGTGGCAGCGATGACCGCGACCACGCTGATGGTGCAGGGCACCACCTCGGATGCCGGCAAGAGCCTGCTGGTCACCGCGCTGTGCCGCTGGCTCGCGCGTCAAAACATTTCAGTGGCGCCGTTCAAGCCGCAGAACATGGCGCTCAACAGCGCGGTCACCAGCGACGGCGGCGAGATCGGCCGCGCCCAGGCGGTGCAGGCCCAGGCCGCCGGCCTGGCCCCGCACAGCGACATGAACCCGGTGCTGTTGAAACCCAACACCGATGTCGGCGCCCAGGTCATCATTCAGGGCCGCGCCATCGGCAATATGGATGCCCAGGACTATCACGCCTACAAGCGCCGGGCGCGCGCGGCGGTGCTGCAATCGCATGCCCGGCTGGCCGGGCAATATCGGGTGATTGTGGTCGAAGGCGCGGGCTCGCCGGCCGAGATCAACCTGCGCGAGGGCGACATTGCCAACATGGGCTTCGCCGAGGCGGTGGATTGCCCGGTGATCCTGATCGCCGACATCGACCGCGGCGGCGTGTTCGCCCATCTGGTCGGCACCTTGGCGCTGTTGTCGGAGAGCGAACGGGCGCGCGTCGCCGGCTTCGTCATCAACCGCTTTCGCGGCGATCTCGCGCTGTTGCAGTCCGGCCTCGATTGGCTGGAGCGGGAGACCGGAAAGCCGGTGCTCGGCGTGCTGCCCTATTTGCTGGGCCTGCATCTGGAGGCGGAGGACGCCTTGCCGCGTGAAGCTTACTCGCGGCAGGCGGACGGTAGGCTGCGCGTGATCGTGCCGGCCCTGCCGCGCATCAGCAACCACACCGATCTCGACCCGCTGCGCCTGCACCCGCAGGTCGATTGCCGTTTCGTCGGGCCGCACGAGGCGCCACCGCCGGCCGACCTGATCGTGCTGCCCGGTTCCAAGTCGGTGCGGGCCGATCTGGCTTGGCTGCGCGCGCAGGGCTGGGATACAGCCATCGCTCGCCACTTGCGTTATGGCGGCAAGCTCATCGGTCTTTGCGGTGGTTACCAGATGCTGGGCGAGGCGATCCACGATCCGCACGGCATCGAGGGCGAAGCGGGCAGCAGTGCGGGCCTGGGCTATCTGGCCATGCAGACCACGCTGGAACCCGAGAAGCAGTTGCGCAATGTGTGCGGCCGTTTGTCGTGGGCCGATGCCGAGGTGCACGGTTATGAGATCCACGCCGGGGTCAGCGCGGGGCCGGCGCTGAGCAAGCCGGTCGTGCAACTGGAACACGGCCCCGACGGCGCGATGAGCGAGGACGGCCAAGTGCTGGGCACCTATCTGCACGGCCTGTTCGAAGCGCCCGCCGCCTGCGCCGCCGTGCTGACTTGGGCTGGGCTGCGCAACGCCGAGGCACCGGATTACCGCGGCGTGCGCGAGCAGGCCATCGAGCGCTTGGCCGATGCCGTGGCCGAGCATCTGGATACGGCGCGGCTGCGCGAGCTGTGCGGCATTGCAACGCGACAGGAGCTGCCAGCATGAGCCTGACCTTGATCGTCGGCGGCGCCCGCTCCGGCAAGAGCGGCTATGCGCAGCGGCTGGCGCAGGAGACGCGCCTGCCGGTGACGGTGATCGCCACCGCCCAGGCGCGCGATGGCGAGATGCTCGAACGCATCGCCCGTCATCGCGCCGAGCGGCCCGCCGATTGGCAGACGGTGGAAGAGCCGCTGCAATTGGCCGAGGCGCTGGCGCGCGAGGCCGGCCCGCGCAAGTGCCTGGTGGTCGACTGCCTGACCTTGTGGCTCAACAACTGGCTGGACGAGCTGCACGCCCGGCACTACCCCGACGCGCGTCAGCGCCTGCTCGACCTGCTGCCCAAGCTGCCGGGCGAGATTGTGCTGGTCGCCAACGAGGTCGGCCTCGGTGTCGTCCCGCTCGGCGAATTGAGCCGCCGCTTCGTCGACGAGGCCGGCTGGTTGAACCAGGCCATCGGCCAGGTGGCCGACGATGTCGTGTTCGTCGCCGCCGGCCTTCCCCTCAAATTGAAAGCGACCCCGCGCCATGACGACTACAGCGATTGAATCTGCCTGGTGGCAGCAACCGGCCCAACCGATGGACCACGCCGCGCGCGCGGCCGCCGCGCAGCGGCAGACGCAACTGACCAAGCCGCCGGGCGCGCTGGGCCGGCTGGAGGCCATCGCCATCCAGTTGGCCGCGCTGCAAGGTGCGGCGCGGCCCGTGCTCGAGCGCGTGCAGATCACCGTGTTCGCCGCCGACCACGGCGTGGTGGCCGAGGGCGTGTCGGCCTTCCCGCAGGCGGTGACCGGCGAGATGGTGAAGAACTTCGCCCGCGGCGGCGCCGCGATCAGCGTGCTGGCGCGCGAACTCGGCGCCGTGCTGGAGGTGGTCGATTTGGGCACGGTGAACGACCCCGGCCCGCTCGACGGCGTGCTGCGCGTGCGGCTCGCGCCGAGCAGCGCTAACTTCACTCAGGGGCCAGCCATGACCGCCGAACAGTTGGCACAGGCCCTGGCCGCTGGCCGGGCGGCGGTGGAACGGGCCTTGGCCAATGGTGCGCAACTGTTCATCGCCGGCGAGATGGGCATCGGCAACACCACGGCGGCGGCGGCCCTGGCCTGTGGCCTGCTCGGACTGTCGGGGCAGGATTTGGCCGGGCCGGGCACCGGCATCGACCCGGCCGGCGTGGCGCGCAAGGCGGCGGTGATCGACCGCGCCTTGACCCTGCATGCCGAGTGTCTGGCCGAGCCGGCCGAGACGCTGCGTTGTCTCGGTGGCTTCGAGCTGGCCGCCATCGCCGGTGCCTGCATCGCCTGCGCCCAGCGCGGCCTGCCCTTGCTGGTCGATGGTTTCATCGCCAGCGCCGCGGCCCTGGCGGCGGTGCGCATGCAGCCCACGGTGCGCGACTGGCTGCTGTTCTCCCATGCCTCGGCCGAGCCGGGCCATGCGCGCTTGATGCACGCGTTGGACGCACAACCCTTGATCGATCTCGGCCTGCGCCTGGGCGAGGGCAGCGGCGCCGCCGTGGCGCTACCGCTGTTGCGTCTGGCCTGCGCCTTGCACAACGGCATGGCCACCTTCGCCGAGGCGGGGGTGAGCGGAAAAGAATGACGAGCGAGGCGACGCTGGTCAGCGTGTTGCGCCACGGCGAGGTGGCGGGGCCGGCCCATGTCTTTCGCGGCCGTAGCGACCCGCCGCTGACGACGCGCGGTCTTGCGCAGATGCGCAACGTCGTGGGCGATCGGCGCTTCGATAGCGTGGCCACGTCGCCGTTGCTGCGTTGCCGCGCCTTCGCCGAACAGCTATCCGCCGAGCAGGGGATCGCCTGCCGCGCGCTGGCCGATATGCGCGAACTGGATTTCGGCGACTGGGAAGGCATGCGTGGCGCCGAGGCCGCCGAGCGCGATGCCGAGGCCTATGAACGTTTCCAACTGCGCGCCGATTCGGCATCCGCGCCCGGCGGTGAGACGCTCGGCGCCTTTCGCCGGCGCGTGCTGGCTGCGTGGCAGGCGTGGCTGGCCGATGCCGACGGCGGCCATCGCCTGCTGGTGGTGCATGCCGGCGTGATGCGCATCTTGCTGCAACATCTGCTCGACCTGCCGGCGCAATCGCTCTATCGTGTCGCCCTGCCTGAGGCCGCGCAGTTCCAGGTGTCGCTGCTGGCCGGCGAGGCCCCTGTCCTGATGAAGTTGAATGCATGCGCGGATTCTTTCTAGCCCTACAATTCCTCACCCGCCTGCCGGTACCGGCCGTGCGCGACTTCCAGGCCGACGACCTGGCCCGTTCGGCCGCCTGGTTTCCCTTGGTCGGTCTGCTATTGGGCGGCCTGCTGGCCTTGCCCGGTCTGGCAGTGCGGCCGTTCGATCCTTGGTTGGCCGCGCTGTTGGTGCTGCTTGCCTGGGTCTGGCTTACCGGCGGCCTGCATCTCGACGGCCTGGCCGATACCTTCGATGCCCTGGGCGCCGCGCATCGCGACCGCGAGCGCTTTTTGCAGGTCTTGGCCGACCCGCATGTCGGCAGCTTCGGCGTCATCGCCCTGGTGCTGCAATTGGCGGCCAAGCTGGTCTTGCTTGGCATCGCCTTCGGCCATGGCATGTCGCCCTTTGCCCTGTTGTTGATCCCGGCCTGGGCCCGGCTCGGTGCCTTGTGGTGGTCGCAGTCGCTACCGCCGCTCAAGCCCGGCCTGGGCGAGCGTTACAAGTGGCGCGCCGGCCGTTGGCTGCCGGCTGCTTGGCTGGCGTTATTGCTGGTTGCCAGCCTGCCCTTCACCGGCCTGTGGCTGGCGCCGCTGGTCCTGTGGTTTTGGCAGCGTTTCCTGCTGGTCAAGGTCGGCGGCATGACCGGCGACTGCCTGGGCGCCGGCGTCGAGGTCAGCGAGGGGTTGTTGCTGCTGGCAGTTGTTTTGGCCACCGCACTTCCGCTATAAGATGTCGCATGACTGATTTTTACGCCGTCGTCCCCGCTCGCTACGCCTCCACCCGCTTGCCCGGCAAGCCTTTGCTCGACATCGCCGGCCGGCCCATGGTGGTCTGGGTGGCCGAGCGGGCCCGCGCCAGCGGCGCGAAAGAGGTCTGGGTGGCGACCGATCACGACGAGGTGGCGCGGGTGGTCAAGCAGCACGGTTTCGAGGTCTGCCTGACCTCACCCGACTGCGCCTCCGGCACCGACCGGCTGGCCGAGGTGGCCGCACAATTGAATTGGCCGGATGAGGCGGTGGTGGTCAACGTGCAGGGCGACGAGCCCTTGATCGAGCCGGAACTGATCCGCGCCACGGCCGACACCCTGGCCCGGCATTCGGCCGCGGCGATGGCCACGGTTTGCCACCCCTTGCACGATATCGACGAGGTGATGAGCCCGAACGTGGTCAAGGTGGTGCTCGACCAGGCGGGCTATGCCCTCTATTTCAGCCGGGCGCCGATCCCCTATGCCCGCGATACCTGGGCTCAGGTACGGGAATTGCCGGTGGGATTGCCGGTATTCCGCCATGTGGGGCTCTATGCCTACCGGGCCGGTTTTCTGCATGCCTATCCCCGGCTGGAGCGGCCGGCCATCGAGGTCTTCGAGTCGCTCGAACAGCTGCGTGCGTTGTGGCATGGCTACAAGATCGCGGTGCTGACCACCGAACAGCCGTCGCCGCCGGGGGTGGATACGGCTGAGGACCTGGCGAAGGTGCGGGCCTTATTTTCGGCCAGCCGATAGGCTAAAGATTGCGTAAGTTTTGGCCGATATAGGGCTATAAATCGAGCAGGAATGTTGGTCTAAGGTGAGTCAATGGGTCTCTTGGATGGCGTAGGCACTTCGAATCTGTTTACCTCGTCGGCATCGCAGGATGCGGCGCGGGAGGGTGTCGCCCAGAATGTCTTGAGCGGTGGCGTGGAGGCCTTTCAGCAGCAGAACTACAATGAGGCGCTGACGAAATTCAAGCAGGCGGCGGCCCTCGCCCCCCGTTCGGCAACTGCGATAAATGCCTACGCCTATATGGCCCAGGTCTACCAGACCCAGGGCGACGTCAATTCGGCGATCGATATCTACAAGAAGTCGCTGCAGGTGGATAACAAAAACCTCGATACCCACATCGCCTTGGGTAACCTTTACATCATGGCCAATCGCCCACAGGATGCGCAAGCGGAGTATGAGAAGGCGGTCCAGATCGATCCCAGCGCCTCCACGCGCTATTACCTGGGGCAAGCCTATATACAGACGGGCGAGTATGGCAAGGCCGAACTGGAATTCCAGCGGATTAAGAACTTGCAGCCCAACAGTCCCTATGGCGACTTCGGTTTGGGCCAGACTTATGCCAAAGCGGGTCGCTATACCGATGCGATCAACGCCTTCGGGGCGGCGATCGGCCGGAAGCCGGACTATTGGGAGGCCTATTCCGAGATCGGCTATGCCTATGCCGACATGGGCAATTTCGATCAGGCGAACAAGATCGCCACTCAACTGAGCGAGCAATACAAGCAGGGTGCCCTGGCTTTGAGCTTGAGTGCCTATATCGTGCAAAAGACGCCGCCGAAGATGGATGCCCGGCTGTCCACCGGCACCTTCCTCGCCTCGCTCGGGCCGGGTACCAATCTACCCGTGTTGGGTGCGGGACTGGCCACTGCCAATGCCCAGCAATTGACCAGCATCGTATTCGCCTTCAACGGCCCCATGGACCCGAGGTCGGTGGAGAACGTGATGAACTGGAACATCAGCCGTACTATCGGTACCAACCTGGCTAACACCTATAACAATGGCTGGGCGCCGCCCTCCACCGAGGTGCAGTTGCCCGGTACACCGGTTGCGGTGCAATACGACAGGCAAAATATGACCGCGACGGTGTACTTCAACATCACCCAGAACGCGGCGGCTAACGGCACCATCGACCCGTCCCATATCCAGTTCACCTTCAAGGGTGTCAGTGCGAACGGCTTGGCCATAGACCCGACGGCCAACGACTACACCGGCTTCTCTGGCTTCTTCTAAGCGTTGCGCTTGCCAAGCCTGGCAAGCGTTCGGGCGTGTCGCATAATCTCCGCTTATAAGACAATCGAAAAAATTAACTGTCCACCTCGGGGCAGGTTGAATAACCTCCCCCCGATTGTGCGTTCCCGCTTTTCCTTCTCGTTTCAATCAAAAACATTGGAGACTGTTTCATGCGACTGATTCTTCTGGGCGGCCCTGGCGCCGGCAAAGGCACGCAGGCTAACTACATCAAAGAAAAATACGGCATTCCCCAGATTTCCACCGGCGACATGCTGCGCGCCCACGTCAAGGCCGGCACCGAGCTGGGCGTGGCGGCCAAGAAGATCATGGACGCGGGCGGCCTGGTGTCCGACGACATCATCATCGGCATGGTGAAAGAGCGGCTGAAGGAAGCCGACTGCAAGGCCGGTTACCTGTTCGACGGCTTCCCGCGCACCATCCCTCAGGCCGAGGCGATGAAGCAGGCCGGCGTGCCGATCGACGCCGTGGTCGAGATCGACGTGCCCGACGAAGAGATCATCAAGCGCATGTCCGGCCGCCGCGTGCACGTGGCCTCCGGCCGCACCTATCACGTGGTGTTCAACCCGCCCAAGGTCGCCGGCAAGGACGACGTGACCGGCGAAGACTTGATCCAGCGTGACGACGACAAGGAAGAGACCGTGAAGAAACGGCTCGATGTCTACCACGCCCAGACCGAGCCGCTGGTGAAGTACTACTCCGATTGGGGTGCCTCCGGTCAGGCCGGTGCGCCCAAGTACATCAAGGTCTCCGGCGTCGGCTCGGTCGACGGCATCACCAGCGCCGTGTTCGCCGGCCTGGATTCCGTGAAGAAATGAGCGAAGCATCGGCCTTCAGTGACGCCGATTGGCACCTGGTGCAGGCGGCGCTGCGCGAGCGCTATGGTCGCCAGGTGCAGGTGGACGAGGTGGAGACCGAAATCCGCCTCAACCCGGCCGACCGCGAGCTGACCGTGTGCCCCGCGCTGTACTGGAAAGAGGACGGCTGCAATTTCGTCGTGTCCAAGACCGGCGACAACCAGTTCCGCAGCATGTTTTTCTGGTCGGTCAAGGATCGGTTTTCCACCGGCAAAGACGAGTATGACAACCTCGGCGACTGCCTGGTAACCACCTTGAAGATGCAGGAAGAAGCAGGCCACCTGCGCGATGCCGAGGCGGCGGGCGGTTGAGAGATAGCAGAACGCGAACCGTGGGTTCGCGTTTTTTTTGGTCATTGCGAGCTGCGCAGTGACGAAGCAATCCAGAGGTTTCGATGAAATGGGTTATGGATCGCTTCGCGGCGTTTATCCTCGCGTAGTGGGGGCTCGCGATGACGGCGATGGCAGATTTGTTAATAGAGTGATTTGAGGAGATAAAAATGGCGAAGAAAAACGCCTTCTATGCCCAGTCCGGCGGCGTCACCGCGGTGATCAACGCCTCCGCCTGCGGCGTCATCGAGACCGCGCGCAAGCACAAGGACAAGATCGGCAAGGTCTATGCCGGCCGCAACGGCATCATCGGCGCGCTGACCGAAGACCTGATCGACACCAGCAAGGAATCGGCCGCCGCCATCGCCGCGCTGCGCAACACGCCATCGGGCGGCTTCGGTTCCTGCCGGTTCAAGCTGAAGTCGCTGGAGCAGAACAAGCGCGAATACGAGCGACTGATCGAGGTGTTCAAGGCCCACAACATCGGCTACTTCTTCTACAACGGCGGCGGCGATTCGGCCGACACCTGCTTCAAAGTGAGCCAGTTGTCCGAGGCCATGGGTTACCCCATCCAGGCCATCCACGTGCCCAAGACCGTGGACAACGACCTGCCGATCACCGACTGCTGCCCCGGCTTCGGCTCGGTCGCCAAGTACATCGCCGTGTCCGCGCTGGAGGCCTCGTTCGACGTGCGCTCCATGGCCAAGACCTCGACCAAGGTATTCGTGCTCGAGGTGATGGGCCGGCACGCCGGCTGGATCGCCGCCGCCGGTGGTCTTATCGAGGATCAGGGCATCCCGGTCGTGGTGCTGTTCCCCGAGATCGAGTTCGACCAGAAGAAATTCCTGGCCAAGGTCGATGCCAACGTGAAGAAGTTCGGCTACTGCACCGTCGTGGTGTCCGAGGGCTGCCACTATCCCGACGGCCGCTTCCTGGCCGAGCAGGGCACGCGCGATGCCTTCGGCCATGCCCAGTTGGGCGGTGCCGCGCCGGTGGTGGCGAACATGATCAAGGATGCGCTGGGCCACAAGTTCCATTGGGCCGTGGCCGACTACCTGCAACGCGCCGCGCGCCACATCGCGTCCAAGACCGATGTGAAGCAGGCCTACGAGCTGGGCAAGAAGGCGGTCGAGCTGGCGATCAAGGGCCACAACTCGGTGATGCCCACGGTCGACCGTCTGTCCGACAGCCCGTACAAGTACAAGATCGGCATGGCGCCGCTGTCCAAGGTGGCCAACGTCGAGAAGTTCATGCCGCGCGATTTCATCACCAAGGACGGCTTCGGCATCACGCCCAAGTGCAAGCGCTACCTGACGCCGCTGATCCAGGGCGAGGACTATCCCAAGTACAAGGACGGCCTGCCGGTGTATGTGACGTTGAAGAACGTCGGGGTGGCGAAGAAGCTACCGAGCTTCAAGCTTTGAGCCAAATCGAGGGCGCCATGTGCGCCCTTTTTTTATATCGGGGCTAAGTTAGGTGACCTTGGATCGAGCCCGCCAGTTGTTGAAGGTGCAGGCCGACTTCGGCGGGTTCTACAACGCCAACTCGGCCAAGCTGATCTTGTCCGAGGTGCAGAGGGAGCACGGCCAGCAGGCGGTCGACGGACTGATCCGCGAGTTCGGGCTCGATGCGATTTTCGGTTTCGAGCCAGGCACCCGGTTCGAAGGCGGTCTGGCCATCGGCCGGCCCGATTGATTTTGTTTGAACCGGGAGCGATCCCGGCCGCAGTGTTCTGGAGGTTGTAACTTTTATTTTTAGCTAAGGAGGCTAGGCAATGAGTGAAGGTTTGATGTTCGCCCTTGTGGCGTCAGTGATAGCCCTGCTCTATGGGGCGGTATCGATCCGATGGATTCTTGCCCAGCCCACCGGCAATGAACGTATGCGGGAAATCGCGGCCGCAGTGCAGGAGGGGGCCCAGGCCTACCTCAACCGACAATACACCACCATCGGCCTGGTCGGCGCGATTTTGCTGATCGCCATCTTCCTCGCGTTGGGCTGGCAGACCGCCGTCGGCTTCGCCCTCGGTGCCTTCCTGTCCGGCCTGACCGGCTTTATCGGCATGAACGTGTCGGTGCGCGCCAACGTGCGCACCGCCGAGGCGGCCACGGGCGGCCTCAACGCCGCGCTCAACGTCGCCTTCAAGGGCGGCGCCATCACCGGCCTCTTGGTGGTCGGCCTGGGCTTGCTCGGCGTGGCCGGTTACTTCGCCTTCCTCACCCTGTCCATGGGCGCCAGTACTGAACAGGCGACGCACGCCCTGGTCGGCCTGGCCTTCGGCGGCTCGCTGATCTCCATCTTCGCCCGGCTCGGCGGCGGTATCTTCACCAAGGGCGCCGACGTCGGCGCCGACCTGGTCGGCAAGGTCGAGGCCGGCATTCCCGAGGACGACCCGCGCAACCCGGCGGTGATCGCCGACAACGTGGGCGACAACGTCGGCGACTGCGCCGGCATGGCTGCCGACCTGTTCGAGACCTACGCGGTCACCATCATCGCCACCATGCTCTTGGGCGGCCTGATGATCACCGGCTCGCCCGAGGCGGTGATCTATCCGCTGGTGCTGGGCGGCTTCGCCATCATCGCCTCCATCGTCGGCACCTATTTCGTCAAGGCGCGCGAGGGCGGCAAGATCATGAACGCGCTGTATCGTGGCCTGATCGTCTCCGGCGGCCTGGCCGCCGTGGCCTTCTACCCCATCACCACCCGCATGATGGGCGAGGGCGTGGTGATCGACGGCCACTTGGTGAGCTCGATGAACCTGTACCTCGCCACCTTGATCGGCCTGGCGCTGACCGCGGCGATGGTCTGGATCACCGAGTACTACACCGCCACCGAGTTCAGCCCGGTGCGCCACATCGCGCAGGCCTCCACCACCGGCCACGGCACCAATGTCATCGCCGGCCTGGGCGTGTCGATGAAATCCACCGCCGCGCCGGTGCTCGCCGTCTGCGCGGCGATCTGGGGCGCCTATGACCTGGCCGGTCTGTACGGCATCGCCGTCGCCGCCACCTCCATGCTGTCGATGGCCGGTATCATCGTCGCGCTCGACGCCTACGGCCCGATCACCGACAACGCCGGCGGCATCGCCGAAATGGCCGGGCTGGACGAGAGCATCCGCAACATCACCGACCCGCTCGACGCCGTGGGCAACACCACCAAGGCGGTGACCAAGGGCTATGCCATCGGCTCCGCCGGTCTGGCCGCGCTGGTCTTGTTCGCCGACTATACTCACGCGCTGACCGCCGGCGGCCACATCCTGACCTTCGACCTGTCCAACCATATGGTCATCATCGGCCTGTTCATCGGCGGCATGGTGCCCTACCTGTTCGGCGCGATGGGCATGGAGGCGGTGGGCCGCGCCGCCGGTTCCGTGGTGGTGGAGGTGCGCCGCCAGTTCAAGGAAATCCCCGGCATCATGGAAGGCAAGGCCAAGCCGGAATACGGCACCTGCGTCGACATGCTGACCAAGGCCGCGATCAAAGAGATGATCGTGCCCTCGCTGCTGCCGGTCGCCGTGCCGCTGATCGTCGGCCTCACCCTCGGTGCCCAGGCCCTGGGCGGCGTGCTGGTCGGCACCATCGTCACCGGTATCTTCGTCGCCATCTCCATGACCACCGGCGGCGGCGCTTGGGACAACGCCAAGAAATACATTGAAGAAGGCAACTTCGGTGGCAAGGGCAGTGAGGCCCACAAGGCCGCGGTCACCGGCGACACCGTCGGCGACCCCTACAAGGACACCGCCGGCCCGGCCGTGAACCCCTTGATCAAGATCATCAACATCGTCGCCTTGCTGATCGTGCCGCTGCTGTAATTCTCGCGGTTTGTAAGGCGAACGGCCCGGAGCGATCCGGGCCGTTTTGTTTTTATTCTCATGTTATCTTTCAACGGTCATTTTTCTGAGAACCGGCTAGCAATGCGAGGCGATCAAGGTAGAAAAGGGCCAGGTTCGGCCAAGTTGGACCAACTTGCAGCGCTACTCAAATCCGGCTCTTATCCGGCATTGGAAAAGAAGGTTCGACTATTAATTGGAAAGCATCCGGGCTCAAGCGATCTTTGGTGCTACCTCGGGCTTGCGTTGATGTTTCAAAATAAAAATGCCGTGCCTGCATTTCAAAGGGCGGTGGATTTCAATCCGGCAGATCCAGGGCTGCACAGTAATCTCGGGCTCGCCTATGGGGCGAATTGCGAATTCGATGCCGCGATAACAAATTTTAAGTATGCACTGAAGATCGGCCCAGGCTCTCTAGAGGAGTCTGCCAAACTGGCACACGTGTATAGCAATATGCTGTTCTGCCTGGGTTTGATGGGAGGGGTGGATCCTCAGGTCGTTTTTTCTGAGCACTGTGCCTTTGCCGAACGATTTGAGACGCCATTTCGAGAGGCTTGGCCGGCGCACGGCAATACCAAGGACCCGGATCGATTGTTGAGGGTTGGTTTCGTCAGTGGCGATTTCAGGGAGCATGCCGTTGCCAACTTCCTGGAACCGGTTCTGGCGCGGCTGACCGATTGCCCTTCGCTCATACTGCATGCCTACTATAACCACAAGGTGGAAGATTCGGTTACGCAGCGTTTGCGGGGACATTTTACCCAGTGGCGGTCGGTAGTCGACCAGCCGGACACTGAGGTGGCAAGGAGAATTCAGGAAGACAAGATCGATATCCTGGTCGATCTGTCCGGCCACACGTCCGATAACCGACTACTAAGCTTTGCGCGCAAACCGGCACCCATACAAGTTTCATGGATCGGCTACGGCAACACGACAGGCCTGCAGGCCATGGATTACGTGATCAAGGATCGCCAAAACGCCCCGGATGGTGCACTGGAACGGTTCTACGTGGAGAAGTTCGCCAGGATTCCCAGCGCGACTACCTTTCTACCCTTCGAAGACGCGCCACCAGTAAACGAGTTGCCTGCGAAGCAGACAGGTCACGTGACCTTCGGTAGTTTCAGCCGTCCAAACAAACTGAACGAAGAGACCCTCGCCCTGTGGAGCCGGATATTGCTTGCGGTGCCTGGCTCTAAATTATTGTTGGGCGGCATGGCGAGCGATGACGGCAATTCAACCTTGGCCGAGCGTTTTGGCCGGCATGGCCTGATGGCCGATAGATTGATTTTCCAACCCAGAATGGAGATGCGGGATTACCTGGCCCTGCACCATCAGGTCGATTTGATCCTGGATGCCTTCCCCAGTTCCGGCGGTTCGACCACCAACCATGCGCTATGGATGGGCGTGCCGGTATTAACCCTCACGGCGTCTGCGGCGACCATCGCCCATGGCGGCGGGATTCAGCGGCGGGCCGGACTGGCGGATTGGGTGGCGAGCGAGCCCGAGGATTTCGTTCGGCGTGCGGTCGATTGGGCGAGCCGGCTCGACGAGTTGGCGGAACTGCGAGCCGGGATGCGGGACAGGCTTACCTCTGCCCCACTGCGGCAGCCGGAAGTGGTGGCGAAGGGTTTCGAGGCGGCATTGCGCGTGATGTGGCGGCGTTGGTGCGCGGGCCAGCGGCCCGAGAGTTTCGAGATCGGCCGCGATGAAATACTTGGCGATGCCCGCCAAGGGATCGATCTTGCCCAGTCGTGAATCCATCTCGATGAATTGCGCATGGATGCACCAGCCTTAAGCCTGTCGTTCGCCTGGGCGGTGTTCCTGGTGGCGATCCTGTATCTGCCCGGCATACGCACCGGCATCAATCTGGCGGACGAGGGCTATCTCTGGCTCGGCGCGCTCAGGGTCATGCGCGGCGAGGTCCCGATCAGGGACTTCCGGGCCTATGACCCCGGGCGCTATTACTGGTGCGCGTTATGGATGCTGCTTCTGGGCCGCAGCTTGTTCGCCCTGCGCATCGTACTGCTCATGACGCAGATGATCGCCCTGGCGCTCGGGACCTATGCCATACACATTGCGACGGCGCAGTGGCCGGCGACCATCCTGACCAGTCTGATCCTGGCCGCATGGATGCTGCCCCGGTACAAGCACGTCGATATCGTCTTCCCCATTGTCGCCGTGCTGGTGGCGCTGATTCTCGCCGGCAATCCGATTGGGCAGAACTATGCGATCGCCGGTTTGTTTGCCGGCGCTTGCGTGCTGTTCGGCCTGAATCATGCCCTTTACGCCGGCGGCGGACTGGCGCTGCTGATCGGTCTGATAGCCATCGGCGGTCATGGCCTGCGATGGGACAGCGCCTTCGCGCGCTATGTGGCCGGACTGGCTGTCGGTGTGCTGCCGGCACTCCTGGCGATGGTCGCGGTCCCCGGTCTGCGCCGGGCATATTGGCGCAGAAAGATTCTGACGCCTATCGGACGCGGCACCAGCAATCTGCCCTTGCCGGTGCCCTGGCTGTGGCGATCGGCGCCGCCGCAGTTGGACTATATGGCGGCCTGCACCAGCTGGGCCGTGAGGGCCGGCTTTACCCTGATGCCGTTTTTTTACGCCTACATCCTGCTGCGGGCGGTCTGGTGGCAGGGCACGGCGGAGGCCGGACACTGGCCCTCGGTCGCCGTTGCCTGCATCGGTGTGTTTTATATGCATCATGCGATGAGCCGCGCGGACATAAGCCATTTGGCGCAAGCCAGCCCGCCCCTGATCATCGGGCTTGGCCTGGCCTTGTCGGGTCATGCCTATGGCTGGGCGATGCTGTTGGCCCTGGCGGCCGTGTCGATGTGGTGCATTTACCGGCCGCACGAGTTGTTTGCCAAGACCAGGCTGAGCCCGGAGAAGCTGCGAAGAATAGAGATCGACGGCAACGTCCTCTGGCTGACGCAGGAGATGGCCCAATACCTCACGGTGCTGCATGGGCTGGTCGAGAAATATTCCGGCGCGAGAGATGCCGTCTTGCTGCTGCCGAAACTGGCGACCCTGTACCCGCTGTTTTCCAGGGAGCCGGCGGTCTACGATGTCTTTTGCGTGTATGCCGCCAGCGATGAGGCGCAGGCCGAGATGCTCGCCGAGCTACAGGCGAGCCGCCCTGGCCTGGCCATCATCGACAACGGCCCGGTCGATTCGCGCGATGAGTTGAGGTTCAGCAACACGCATCCGCGGGTATGGGATCACCTGAACCGTGAATATGCAAAGCTCGACAGGGTGCCTGGCTTGCCGGAGAATCACTGCGTTTTTATCGGCCACGCCGAGTTTCAACCCCTTGCGGCAAAAGAAATTGAGAGAAGCACATAACCAGTTCCAGCAGAAATATTTCGCAATGGGGCGCGACTCGCGCATAGCGCCGGGCAATACCGCCTATATCCATTCCCATATCGAACGCATGATCAAGGTCGCGGATCTGGACGAGCGACATTCGATACTTGAGGTGGGCAGCGGCCTGGGCAAATTCACCATGCCACTATTGGACAAGGGCTACCGGATCACCGCCAACGACCTGTCGCCCCATCTGCTCGGCAGGCTGGTCGAGGCCACGGACTCCGGCCTGGAGGCGGTCTGCTGCGACATTCACGATATCGCCCGTCATACCGATGCCAAGTTCGATCGGCTCGTCGGTTTTTTCGTGCTGCATCATTTGATCGATTTTGACCGGCTGTTCGCCAAGTTGGCCGAGGTGACCAAGCCCGGCGGCCGCATTGCATTTTGCGAGCCGGTGTCGCGCAACCCGCTCTACTACCTGCAGATCGCCTTGACGCCGGGCATGCATTTCGCGGGCGAGCCGAGCATCGCCGCCATGCGCCGGGGCGTGATCTTCCCCGCCATGCAAAGGGCGGGCTTTGTCGACGCGCAGAGCCACCGATACGGCTATTTCCCGCCGGCCCTGAAGAACACTGCCTGGGGCGATGGGCTTGAGCGCTGGCTCGATAGCAAGCCGCTCGTGCCGTTCCCCAACGCATTCCAGATATTCACCGCTCGGTTGCCGGCCTGAGCATGCAGGATTGGCGCTGCCCGCATTGCCTTGCAGAGTTGGCCATCGGCGCGAACGAACATCGTTGCGCGGCCTGCGGCTGGTCTCGCCGTTTGGACGGGCGGTTGTGGCTTGAAGACGAGGCAATGCAGCCGGCCGACTTCGACCGCGCTGCCGCGATTCGGCTGCAAGACATGGAAGCCCACTTTTGGATGCGCGAACGCCGCCGGCTGCTTGGAAAGATCATTGCGCGTCTTCAGCCACCGGGTGGCCGCGCCGTCGAGCTCGGTTGCGGCACGGGCGGCCTGCTCCCCTTGCTGGAGCGGCGCTTCCCCGAGGTCGTGGCGGTGGATGCACATGCGGCATTGCTGCGGCAGGCGGCGCGCGCATCCGAAAAGGCCGAGCTCGTCCAGGCCGATGTCTGCCGTTCGACACTGCCATCGGGTAGTTTCGGCCTGATTGTCGCCATGGATGTGCTCGAGCATGTCGATCCGGATGCATTCTTGGCCGAGGCCAGGCGCTTGAGCGGCGAGCGGGGCATGCTGTTGCTATCGGTGCCGGCGGCCCCCTCGCTTTGGAGCCGCATGGACGAAATGGCCGGGCATCGCTGCCGATACACCCGGCCCCGGTTGGCGGCGGAGCTGAGCCGCAATGGCTGGGAGCCGGTCGCTTATACGCATTACCAGTGCCTGTTGTTCCCGCTGGTCTGGCTGAGCCGGGCACTGGGCAGACGGGGACGCGGCTTGCCGGAACGAAGCCCGCCATCCTGGCTGGATGGGCTGTTGGGCCAGGTCAATCGCCTTGAAGTGAGCCTGTTCGGTGGCCGTTCGCTGCCCTTCGGCTCGTCTCTGTTGATGTGGGCGCGGCTGAGGAAATAGAGGACGCGATGCTGGAACTGATGCTCTTCGTAAGCGACGCGAACAGCGCGAGAAGCGCCCTGGCCCATGGGTTTGACCATTTCCTGGTGGACTTCGAAAACCACGGCAAGGAGGTGCGGCAACAGGGTTATGACACCGAGATCGCCCCGGCAACCTTGGACGACCTGAGGGCGGTGGCGGCAGTCGAGGCATGCGATGCCTGGTGCCGCATCAACGGGCCTGGCCTGAACACGGCACAAGAGGTCGAGCATGCCATCGGCGCCGGCGCCCAAGGCATATTCCTGCCGATGGTGGAGTCGGCCGGCGAGGTCGAGGCCTTTCTGCGCCTGGTCGATGGCCGTTGTGCCGCGGGCATCTTGATCGAAACCCTGTCCGGCTTCGAGTCGGCGCGGGACATGGCCGGCCTGCCGCTCGAGCGCGTCTATTTCGGCCTCAACGATTTTGCCATCAGCCGTGGCGGCGGCTCCATCTTCAAGGCGTTGCTGGACGGCTCGGTCGAGCGGATGCGGGAAGTCTTCGCCGGCCAGAAGTTCGGCTTCGGCGGCGTCACCGCCATCGATTCCGGCTATCCCGTGCCGGCCAAATACCTGCTCCAGGAGATGGCCAGGCTGAACTGCGACTTCAGTTTTTTGCGGCGCTCGTTCCGTCGGGATATCGCGCAGCGCGATCCGCGCGTCGTGGTGTCCGATATCCAAGACTATTGGCGCTATTGCCGGAACCGGGATGCGGCAACGGCCGGGCGCGACAGGGCCTCGCTGGAGGCGGTGCTGAGTGGGCTCTGACCTCGATATTGCCGCCGCCATGTCCGGCCGCAACGTGCTCGTCACCGGCGGCACGGGTTTCGTCGGTTTGAATCTGCTGCGCAGGCTCTCGGTCATGGGCGCGCGCGTGCATGTGCTGGCGCGGCCGCAGTCAAGGCTTGAGCGGGTGCGGGATATCGACGCCGACTTGGAAGTCCATGTAGCCGATCTCGGCGATGAGCGCTCGCTTGGCCAAGTGTTCGACAAGTCCGCGCCCGACTTCGTTTTTCATTTGGCCACGCCGCGCGGGAACGATGCCATGGCCTGGCGGCGGCTGACCGAGTTCAATGTCCTGGCCGCGCTCCATTTGACCGGGCAGTTGATGCGCGCGCCGCAGACCCGCCTGGTGGTGGCGGGCAGCAGTCTGGAATACGGCCCCAATGCCGCGCCGCACCAGGAGACCGATGCCTTGTCGCCCGTCACCTGGCACGGGGTGGGCAAGGCCGCCGCCGATATGATCTATGGCCGGGCGGCCGCAGCGCAGGCGCTCAATATCAACCGGCTGCGGCTGTTTCACGTCTATGGCCCCTGGGAATCGGCGCACCGCCTGCTGCCGGTGGCGATCCGCGCGGCGTTTTCCGGCCGGCCCGTTCCGTTCACGGCATCGCCCATCCGGCGCGATTGGGTCTATGTCGAAGACGTTGTGGATGCGTTGTTGGCGGCGGCGATTTCTCCCGTGCAGGGCGAGGCCTTCAATATCGGCTCCGGCGCGGAATTCAGCAATGACGATATCGTGGCGGCCGTGGAAGAATCGACCGGTCGCCGGATCGTATTGAGCCGTGGTGCATATCAAAGTAGCCCCTCGGATGCGGCGCATCGATGCGCCGATATCGGCAAGGCCCGCATGCAGCTCGGTTGGCGGCCTCGCCACGATCTGGCGAGCGGCGTGGCGGAGACCATAAAGTGGTATCGCAATCGGCCCGACGTTTGGGATGGCGATGAGTCGGATAAGCCGCGCCATGTCTGAGGACGCGCAAGCCGTATTGCCCTTGGCGGTGGTGGTTCCCGTCTATAAGAACGAGGCCACCTTGCGCGAGTTGGCAAGGCGGGTGCAGGCCGCACTGGCTGGCGTGGTCGATGACTACCGGCTGCTGTTCGTCGTCGATGCAAGCCCGGACGGCTCCTGGCGCACGGTGCAAGAGTTGATGGCACAGGATAGGCAGGTCGCAGGTATCTTGCTGCCGGAAAATGTCGGCCAGCATCGTGCCATCCTGCACGGCTTGGCCGCGCTATGCGCCGAGCGGTATGCCGTCATGGACGCCGACTTGCAAGATCCGCCCGAGCGCCTCGGCCGGATGATCCAGGAGGCCAAGGCCCACGGCGGCAGCGTCTTTGCCGGCCGCATCGGCGCCTACCAAGCGCGGGGCCGCATGCTGACCTCGCGCCTGTTCAAGCGCCTGCTCGGCCTGCTGTCCGGCCTGCCGGCGAATGCCGGCACCTATTTCCTTGTGTCGGACCGAGTGGCACGCGCCATGCTCGGGGCAAATATTCGCCGGCCCCAGGTCGTGGTGATGGCGCGTTATTTTTCGCCGGTTTGGAGCGTGGTGCCCTATCGGCGCGACAGCCGCGCCCAGGGCGACTCCGCCTATACCGGCTGGATGCGCCTGAAGGCGGCCTATCGCGCCATCGCATGCGTCTTGGAGCTCAAGCGCAACCATAACCTGACGTGAGCGGCGCGGGCCGGAGGCGATCCGGCCGGTTCGGTTCTTATTTGATCAACAGCGACTGGAATTGCGGCCAACCGCCGTTGAAACGGTCGAGGTCCACCGGACCGGCCACGCCCGGAACCGAGCCGTTCTGGGTGTGCTGCCAAAAGGTCCAGCGCTTCCAATCCAGCGGCATCTGCGGCGACTTGTCCTTGTTGTATTCGGCCAGCCAGAGCGGGTAGTCGGCAAAGCCCTTGAGGTATTCGTTGGCGAAGTTTTTGCCCGAATAGACGATGGGCTTCACGCCATATTTCTTTTCCAGCAGGTTCAGGAACGCCGTCAATTCGGCGGCGGTATTGGGCAGGCTGTTCTTGCTCAAGACCTCGATGTCCACCACCGGCGGCAGATCGCCGGGCTGCAAGACGACGTGCTTCGTGAATAGGGCGAACTGCGCCTCGGGCTTGTCGTCGGTCATGTAGAAGTGATAACTGCCGGCGGCCAGGCCAGCGGCGCGCGCCCCGCATGTTGCTGGCATAGTCGGGGTCGATATCGCGGTTGCCCTGGGTGGCCTTGATGAAAACATAGGTCTTGCCGGCCTGCTTGATCTTGGCGAAATCTACCTCGCCTTGCCACTTCGACAGATCGACGCCGGCGATTTCGGCGGCCGGCATGGCTGCGGCCTGGGCGGCGTTCGCTTCGGCCGTCTTGGGTGCAGGCGGTGTCGATGGCGCTCAGTCGCAGGCGGTAAGCAGTGTGAATGAGAACAGGCCGATGAGCGGGTATTTGTTAGCCATATTGCTTCCTCCGGTATGAGCCGCAGCGGTGTAATTCAAGGCCCGACTTGCATGTCGGCCTGCGGGTCATTTTGCATTCAATGCCGCCGTAGGACAATGCACCTATGAAAGCTGTTGCCGATATGACCGATAGCCTGTCTCCCATCCATGCCGATGCCGCGCTGCTGGTGTTCGACAAGCCCAGCGGCCTGCTCGCCGTGCCCGGTCGGGGCGCGGACAAGCAGGACTGCCTGAGCGCGCGGGTGCAGGCGCGCTATCCCGAGGCGCAGATCGTGCATCGCTTGGACATGGCCACCTCGGGCCTAATGCTGTTCGCGCGCGGCGCCGAGATGCAGCGGCAGTTGAGCATGCTGTTCGCCGCGCGCGCGGTGCATAAGCGCTATGTCGCTATCGTCGCCGGCCGGCTCGATGCGCCTGTGGAAACGTGGGGTGAGATCGATCTACCGATTGCGCTCGACTGGCCCAAGCGGCCGCTGCGCATCATCGATCGCGAACATGGCAAGCCCAGTGTCACGCGTTATCGGGTGCTGGCTTATGACGAAGCTGTGCAAACCACACGGGTCGAACTGGAGCCGGCCACCGGCCGCTCGCACCAGTTGCGGGTGCACATGCAGGCCATCGGCCACCCGATATTGGGCGATGCGTTCTACGCACCGGAAGCGGTGCGGGCGATGGCGGACAGGCTGTTGCTGCATGCCTGCCTGTTGAAGCTTAACCATCCGGTGACGGGTGAAGAGGTTTCCTGCGAGAGCAGGCCGCCGTTTTAAGGCCCGAGAAAGCGGCCTTCCAGTTCCATCAGGTTCAGTTCCTGCAAGATCTGCTGCAGGCGCTCGCGCGCGTTGCGGCGCGGGCTGCCGGTGCGGCTGGCGACGATCAGCTCGTTCTTCATCGAGTGCTCCCAGCCGACCAGTTCGGTCACCGTGAGCTGATAGCCGTGCGCCTCCAGTTGCAGGCAGCGCAGCACGTTGGTCAGCTGGCTGCCGAACTCGCGGGTGTGGATGGGGTGGCGCCAGATCTCCGACAGCGGGGTTTTGCCGAACGATTCGTTCTTGTGCTTGCGTAGCACCGCCGCCACCTCGGCTTGGCAGCAGGGCACCAGCACGATGTGGCGGGCCTGCTTGGCCAGCGCGAACTGGATGGCATCGTCGGTCGCCGTGTTGCAGGCGTGCAGGGCGGTGACGATGTCGATGCTCGCCGGCAACTGCGCGGATTGGGTGGACTCGGCCACCGTCGCGTTGAGAAAGCTCATCCGCTCGAAACCCAGCCGCGCCGCCAGCTCGCGCGATTTCGCCACCAGCTCGTCGCGGGTCTCGATGCCGTAGATGTGCGCGCCCGGCCGTTCTTTCAGAAACAGGTCGTACAGGATGAAGCCCAGGTAGGACTTGCCGGCGCCGTGGTCGGCCAGGGTCAGCGTCTCCTGCCGGCCCAGCACCTCGTCCAGCAGCGGCTCGATGAAATTGCACAGGTGATACACCTGCTTCAACTTGCGCCGGCTGTCCTGGTTGAGCTTGCCGTCGCGCGTCAGGATATGCAGCTCCTTCAGCAGCTCGACCGACTGGCCCGGGCGCAGGATTTCGGCCAGCGGGTCGGTGTAGGTCTTGGGCGTGGCGGCGGGTTTGGTGGGGCGTTTCATGAGTGTAGTTCGCGAGTTCGGGGGTAGGGTGCACTTTGTGCACCGTTTATATGGTGCGTGGAACGCACCCTACGCTGCCGGCTCCAACGGCACCTCCCAGCCCGGAAATACCAACACCGCCGGGTGGCAGTGGAGGGCGCGCGCCAGAGCTGTAGGGCGCAGTCGCGCAGCACTGCGCCGTATGATGGGCGTCGGATTCTTCCATTCGGCGGCTTGCTGCGCGAAGCCGCCCTACGAGTTCTGCGCAAGGTCCGGTGGACCGAGCGGTTATGCAGCCAGCGCACGGAAGCTACCGGCCCATGTTGCCAGGAAACCGCAATACGTTAGCGTTCCTGCTGCAATTGCAAATGGCAGCAAGTGCTCCGATATTGCTGGAGTAAAGAAAGTGAAGCGGAGGACACCCCAAATTTCCCATGGCAGGGTTGACCATATTGGAATTAGCATCTCAATCGTTTTAAGTTCATTCTTGGTGGGGTCGTTACCCATCGGCAGAAGTGCTTGCCCTCTATAAATTCGACGGTCCCGTCGCACGAAGGCGTAGCTGAAAAGACAGGCCTCATTTGGGTTTGAATACTGGCGACGGACAAGACGCTCAATTCGCGGATTTACCGCTCGCTCAAGCTCACGAACCAATGTCCTCTTGAGGTCTTCTGGGGAGCACTCTAGCGAATAGACGAGATAGCGGTACGAGAAATATGCAAAAGCGACCCAGACTCCAATGAGAAAGACTTCTGGCTTCTTAAACGCGCTGAACTTCATACCGGCAAATGACAGTTCTTGCAGATCAACACCGCCAAGACATAGGGCCAGCAGAATTGAACTCACAACAAATACGTTGCGGCGCTGGCGCAGAAATGAGTCAGTCATAGGCTGCATAACGTAAATTCAACGGCAGAAACGCCGTATAACATGGCAGGATGGCGTTTGGCCAGTCCGAGTTCGGCGACTCTTTGGCGATGAACTTGTAGCGGCCCGCTTCGTTCTCATACCACCCCCGATCATGCTGGTTCGGCTCGGCCTCGAAGGCCCACCAGGCGCCGTCGGCGTCTTGGGCCAGCCATTCGGCCCAGTCGGGCAGGGGGCCGAAGCGGCTTACATCCATTCAGCTCAGCGGCGCTGCTCGAAGCGGAAGATGGCGAGGCCGCCCAGGAGGTTGGGCAGCAGGGCGACGGAGCGGCCGTTGGTGAGCACGGCGCGTTCGAGGATGTTGAAGTCGTGCTGGGCGCACAGGTCTTCGAAGTCGCGCACGGTGCACAGGTGGATGTTCGGCGTGTTGTACCACTGGTAGGGCATGTCGGCCGAGCGCGGCATGTGGCCTTGCCAGATTTGCAGGCGGTTTTTCCAGTAGCCGAAGTTGGGGAAGGTGACGATGCCCTGGCGGCCGATGCGCAGCATCTCTTTCAGGATGCATTCGGTATTACGCATGGTTTGCAGGGTGCGCGACAGGATGACGTAGTCGAAGGACTGGTCTTCGAAGCCGAACAGGTCATGCTCCAGGTCGCCCTGGATGACGTTCACGCCTTTTTGCGCGCAGGCCAGGATGTTGGCGTCGTCGATCTCGATGCCATAGCCTTCGATGTTGCGGGTGTCTTTCAGTTCGCGCAGCAGCGCGCCGTCGCCGCAGCCCAGGTCGAGCACGCGGCTGCCGGGTTTGATCCATTGGCCGATGAGGGCGAAGTCTTTGCGCGAGATGCCGTTCATAGCTTGATCTTTTCCATATAGGCCCGCACCACGCCGTGGTAGTAGGGGTCGGCCATGAGGAAGGCGTCGTGGCCGTGGCCGTGGGTCACCTCGGCATAGCTGACGTTGCGTTTGTTGTGCAGCAACGCGTGGACGATCTCGCGCGTGCGCGCGGGCGAGAAGCGCCAGTCGGTGGTGAAGGCGACGGCGAGGAAGTCGGCGCGGGCCGGGCGCAGGGCCTCGGCCAGGCCGCCGTCGAGGTCTTGCGCCGGGTCGAAGTAGTCGAGCGCCTTGGTCATCAGCAGGTAGGTGTTGGCGTCGAAGCTCTCGGCGAATTTGTCGCCCTGATAGCGCAGGTAGGACTCGATCTCGAATTCGACGCCGTAGCCGAATTGGTAGCTGCCGTTTTTCAACTGGCGGCCGAACTTGCTGCCCATCACGTCGTCCGACAGATAGGTGATGTGGCCGAGCATGCGGGCCAGGCGCAGGCCGCGCCGGGGGCCGGGGCCGCCGTAGTAGTGGCCGCCGTTGAAGTCGGGGTCGGTCAGGATGGCCTGGCGGGCGACGTCGTTGAACGCGATGTTCTGCGCGGTGAGCTTGGGCGCGGCGGCGATGACCAGGCAGTGGTCGAGCCAGTCGGGGTATTGGATGCTCCACTGCAGCGCCTGCATGCCGCCCAGGCTGCCGCCGACCACGGCGGCGAAGCGTTCGACGCCCAGGTGTTCGGCCAGCCGGGCTTGGGTGGTGACCCAGTCTTCCACCGTGACCAGCGGGAAGTCGGCGCCGTAGGGCTGGCCGGTGGCGGGGTTGGTGCTGGCCGGGCCGGTCGAGCCGTGGCAGCCGCCCAGGTTGTTGACCCCGATGACGAAGAAGCGCTCGGTGTCGATGGGCTTGCCCGGGCCGATCATGTTGTCCCACCAGCCCGGTTTTTTGTCGTGTTCGCCGTGGTAGCCGGCGACGTGGTGGTTGCCGGACAGGGCGTGGCAGATCAGCACCGCATTGGTGCGGCTGGCGTTGAGCTGGCCGTAGGTCTCGTAGACCAGCTCGTAGCCGTTGAGCAGCGCGCCCGATTGGAGCACGAGCGGCTCGGTGAAGCGCGCGGTCTGGGGCGTGACGATCCAGCGGTGGGTAGGTTCGTGATGAGTCATTGATGCCGACGCAATCGACTTTGGATTGCGTATATTATCTCCCTGTTCGGCCGCATTATAACGCTTTAGTTGCATCCATCGGGCTGCGGCCGCGATGCAGTGATTTTATCCCGCGATAAATAAAGCCTGGCAGCGCGAAGGCGGCGCTCCCGGTAAAGTACGCGTTTCGGCATTTCGAGCAATTCAGGAGAACGGTCATGGCAACACGGGAAACCCTGGCACCTCGCGCCGCCCAGGCGGGCAGCGCGGAGGACATCTACAACCTGGCGCGCGAGGCGCTCGATGCGCCGGCCGATTTCGGTTACGCCAAGGAGTTGCTGTCCGGTCCGGCCTTCACCGGCGATGCCAATGCCAAGTCCTTCCTCGACGACACCGCCGGCAGCGCCATGTTCACCAAGGATTTCGTCGCGCTGGCCATCGGCTTCAAGGCCCTGGGCGATGGCGGCCAGGCCGATGCGATGCTGCAGCAGGGCCAGGACTTCGCGATGGCCGGCGACGAAAAGATGGCGGTCGGCATGGGCCTCTTGCTGGTGACCGGCGATGCCGCCGGCGCGGTGAAGGCCCTGGGCGGCGCGCTGAAGGAGATCTCCTCGACCGACGAACTGTACGGTCTGGCCCAGGCGGTGGGCGGCGAGATCAAGGAGGCCGCCAGCGGCCTGCTGCATGAGGTCTACGACAAGATCAAGGCCAAGGCCGGTCGCGCCGCCGACTTCGCCCGTCTGGCCAAGAGCATCGCGCAGGACTTGGGCGACAAGGTCAAGGCCGCGGCGGTGATCCAGGAAGGCGCTGACAAATACAGCAGCCCGGCCGACCTGATTTCGCTGTCGAGTGTGCTGGGCGAGATCGATGCCTCGGCCGCCGGTGCCTTGTACAACAAGGCCTTGGAGACGGCCAAGGATTTCATCGCGGTCAAGCAGGTGCTGGAGTCGGCCAAGGACAACGCCGAATTCACCAAGGCCGTGCTGGCCAAGGGCGCCGAGATCGCGACGACCACGCCCGAGTTTCTGGAGCTGGTCGCGGTCAGTGCCGCCATTGGCGATGCCGCTGGCGTGGCCGCGCTGTTGACCCGGGCCGAGGAATCCATCGCCAACCTGGACGAGATGCGCAAGATGGTCGATGCGGCCGAGCAGTTCGCCGCCGGCGATGCCGACCGCCTGGCCCGCTTGAAGGACAAGCTGGGCAAGCGCGAGGCCAACCAGGCCAAGTACGTCGAGATCCAGAACGAGGAAGGGAAGGCCACCACGGTCAAACAGTTGATTGCCCTGGCCGATCGGGTGATGGCCGAGCTGCAAGATGCGGCCTATGCCGCCAAGCTGTTGAGCGCGGCCGAGACCATGCTGCGCGAGAGCGGTTTCCACTTCAGCCGGTTCAAGCAGTTGATCCTGGCGGTCGACCGTCTGGGCGACAAGGCCTGGCTGGGCAAGCTGTTGGACGAGAGCATCGCCTCGGCCGCCGATTTCGTCTGGTTCCGCGAGATCGTGCTGACTGCCGCGCGCGAACTGAAGGATGCCGAGTTCGGCCGCGCCAAGGCCAAGGACTACCTGGCCGCCCGCGCCGGCCAGGCCAGCGACAACCCTTACGACTACACCAAGCTGGCCGAGACCGTGCGCGACGCGCTGGCCGACGCCGGCTGGGCCGCCACCCTGCTGGGCGATGCCGCCAGCCGGGCCAAGGACCACTATGCCCTGGCCTATATCGGCAAGCTTTACCGCGACCTGGGCGACGCCGCCAGCGCCCAGGCCCAGTTCGACAAGGCCGTGGCCGCCTGCGCCAGCGGTGAGGTCTGCGTGCAATTGGCCAGCCGCTTGAAGGCCGACGGCATGGCGCCGGCCGCTCTCGCCGCGCTGATGGACACCTGCGGCGGCAAGCTGGCCTCGGCCAACGACAAGCTGCGTTGGGCCGAGGGTGTGGCCGACCTGCTGCTCGACGCCGATTGGGCGGCCAAGGCCTATGCCGGCATCGCCGGCAGCTTTACCGACGAGGTGGGCAAAAAGCGGCTGGAGCGTAGCCGCCAGATGCGTCTGGGCTACCGTTTCTTCGGCCCCGGCGTGCAGGCCCACTAAGCGCGGTTAAGCTAGTACCCGCTTACGCGCAAACGGCCCAGGCAAGCGCCTGGGCCGTTTGTTTTTTGCCCGGGCCAGGCTGCGTTTCCCATGCTAAACTCCGCCGAATATTTCTATAAGCAGCACCCAGCTTAGGGGCTGAAAACGGATGGCGGAAGATAGCGACCTCGAACGAACGGAAGCGGCAACAGGCCGCAAGATCGAGCAGGCGCGCGAGCAAGGCAATGTGCCGCACTCGCGGGAGCTATCCACCTTCGCCATTTTGATGACCGGCGTCGTGACCATCGCCCTGATGGGGTCTTATTTCTACCAAGGCCTGCACGACATGATGCTGAACGTCTATACCTTCGGCCGGGCCGAGGCGATGGATCCCCATCTGATGGGGCTGACCTTGTTCAACGCGGCGCGCGACATGCTGGTCACCTTCGCGCCGTTCGGTTTGGCCATGGTCGTGGCCACCATCGCGGCCAATCTGTTGATCTCCGGTTGGAACTTTTCCACCCAAGCGCTCGAATTCAACCTCGACCGCATCAACCCGCTGCAAGGCATCGCCCGCCTATTTTCCGTGCAGTCCGGCATCGAGCTATTCAAGGCTATTTTGAAGAGTGCGGTCATCGGCGGCATGTCGGGCTGGATGCTGTGGCGGCTAACCGGCGACTTGCTGAGCCTGGCCTCGCAGCCGCTCGATGCGGCGATGGTCCATACCGGCTGGATCGCGATGCAGATTTTCTTGGCGGCGGCGGGGGCCTTTGCCTTGATCGCAGTGATCGACGTGCCGTTCCAGCTTTGGCACTACTACTACAAGCTGCGCATGACCAAGCAGGAGGTCATCGACGAGAACAAGCAGACCCAGGGCGATCCGCAGATCAAGGGGCGTATCCGCCGCATGCAGCGCGAGATGGCGCGCCGGCGGATGATGGCCGAGGTGCCCAAGGCCGAGGTGGTGGTGACCAACCCGATCCATTACGCGGTGGCGCTGAAGTACGACAACAAGCGGATGAATGCGCCGCAGGTGGTGGCCAAGGGGAGCCAACTGGTGGCGGCGCGGATCAAGGAGATCGCGCGCGAACACGGTGTGCCTATCGTCGAAGCGCCGCCGTTGGCGCGTGCCTTGCACAGCCACGTCGAGATCGGCGACACCATTCCCGGTACGCTGTTCACTGCCGTGGCGCAGGTGCTGGCTTACGTCTATCAGCTCAAGCAGTCGGGCATGACGCCGGCCATGCCGAGCGATTGGCTGGTGCCGACCGAGCTGGACCCGGAAGGGCAGGCGGCGTAAATGGCCGAGGCGGCAACCATGACCGGCCTGCAGTGGCAGCGTCTAGCGGCGCCGATGCTGGTCATCATGATTCTGGGCATGATGATCTTGCCCTTGCCGCCGTTCCTGCTCGACTTGCTGTTCACCTTCAACATCGCGTTGTCGATGATCGTGTTGTTGATCGCGCTCTACACGCTGAAACCCTTGGAGTTCTCGATCTTTCCGACGGTGCTGCTGATGACGACGCTGCTGCGGCTGTCGCTCAACGTCGCCTCGACCCGGATCGTGCTGCTGGAGGGCCATACCGGACCGGATGCGGCGGGCAAGGTGATCGAGTCGTTCGGCCATTTCCTGGTTGGCGGAAACTACGCCGTCGGCCTGGTGGTGTTCATCATCCTGGTGATCATCAATTTCGTGGTCATCACCAAGGGTGCCGGCCGGATCGCCGAGGTGGGCGCCCGCTTCACCTTGGACGCGATGCCGGGCAAACAGATGGCGATCGACGCCGACCTCAACGCCGGCCTGATCGGCGAGGACGAGGCGCGTAAGCGCCGGGCCGAGGTGGCGCAAGAGGCGGACTTCTACGGTTCGATGGACGGTGCCTCGAAGTTCGTGCGCGGCGATGCGGTGGCCGGCATCATCATCATGCTGATCAACGTGATCGGCGGCCTGCTGGTCGGCGTGCTGCAGCACGATCTGAGTTTGGCGACGGCGGCCAATAATTACACCCTGCTCACCATCGGTGACGGCCTGGTCGCCCAGGTGCCGGCGCTGATCATCTCGACCGCTGCCGGTATCGTGGTGTCGCGCGTGTCGACCGAGCAGGACCTGAACCAGCAGATGCTGGCGCAAATCTTCGGCAAGCCGCAGGCGATTTTCCTGTCCGCCGGCATCCTGACCCTGCTCGGCCTGATCCCGGGCATGCCGCATGTGGCCTTCTTGCTGATGGGGGCGACGCTGGCTGGCGTCGGTTATACGCTGGACCAGCGGGCCAAGGCCGAGGCGGCCGCGGCGCGGGCGGTGGCCGAGGCGCCGCCGCCGGCGGAGGAGACGGTCGAGATCGGCTGGCGCGACGTGCAGAGCGTCGACCAATTGGGGCTGGAGGTCGGCTATCGGCTGGTGCCCTTGGTCGATCGTGCGCAGGACGGCGAGCTGTTGCGCCGTATTCGCGGTATCCGCAAGAAGATCGCGCAGGACGTGGGCTACCTGGTGCCGGCGGTGCATATTCGCGACAACCTGCAATTGCGGCCGAATGGCTATCGCATCCTGCTCAAGGGGGTGGCGGTCGCCGAAGGCGAGGCCGTGGTCGGCAAGCTGCTGGCGATCAATCCGGGCCGGGTGTTCGGTGTGGTCGAGGGACAGGCTGCGAGCGATCCGGCCTATGGCCTGCCGGCGGTGTGGATCGAACCGGGCCTGCGGGAGCAGGCCTTGAGCTATGGCTATACCGTGGTCGATGCCAGCACGGTGGTGGCTACGCATCTGTCGAAGGTCATCAACGAGCATGCGCCGGAGCTATTGGGGCGCGAGGAGACGCAGCAATTGCTCGATCACTTCGCGCAGCAGACACCCAAGCTGGTCGAGGAACTGACGCCCAAGCTCTTGCCGGTCTCCACCGTGCAGCGGGTACTGCAAAACCTGTTGGAGGAGGGGGTGCACATCCGCGACCTGCGCAGCATCTTGGAGGCGCTGGCCGAGCACGGCGCGCGCAGCCAGGATGTCGACGAATTGACCTCGGCGGTTCGTGTCTCGCTCGGCCGTGCTATCATCCACGACATCTATGGAGCCGCTCAGGAACTGCAAGTGATTGCTCTCGAGCCAGGTCTAGAACAGATTCTGATGCAGGCCGTGTCCAGCCAAGGAGAGGCGGGCGCGGGACTGGAGCCCGGATTGGCGGAAACGATGGTCAAGGACACGCAAAGGGCGGTTCAGCAGCAGCTGGACAACGACATGCCCGCCGTGCTCCTGGTGCCGCCCTTGCTCCGCGCCATGTTGTCGCGCTTCCTGCGCCGCAGCTCCCCCGATCTGAAAGTCATTTCCCACACCGAAGTGCCCGACGGCAAGTCGATTCGCGTCACCGCCATGGTGGGTAGCGGCGCATGATCAAGAAATTCTACGCCGGCACCACGCGCGACGCCTTGCGCCAAGTGCGCGATGCACTCGGGGCGGACGCCATCATCCTGTCGAATCGCCGTATCGAAGGCGGCGTGGAAATCATCGCGGTGGCCGATCTCGATATGGCCGCCTTGTCGCAGCGGGCCGAGCCCGTGGTATCGGCGCGGCCCAGCCGGGCCCAGCCGGCGCCGGAGCCGGCACCGGCTTCCCCGAAGCGGCCGGTTGCCGCCGCCAACCCGATGTTCGATGAGGTGGCCATTACCACCTTGACTGAATATTTGTCGCAGCGCGGGGCGGCCCAGCCGGCGCCGGCCGCAAGCCCCGCCCATGCCCCCGCGCCGGCAGAGCCGGCCCCGGTTGCCGCATCGGTGTCGGAAGCTACCGTCGCCGCCGCCGTCGACGAGGCGGTGTCGCCCCTGGTCCAAGAATTGGCGCGCGAGGTGCGCTTGCTGCGCGGCTTGGTCGAGGGCCAGTTGGCCGGCTTTGCCTGGTCCGATTTGACCCGGCGCGAGCCGATGCGGGCCGAACTGATGAAGCTGCTGATCGGTGCCGGTTTCGGTACGGTCCTGAGCAACCATCTGGTCGAGCAATTGCCGCAGGGTTATGACTTCGAGCGGGCGTTGAAGTGGCTGAAATCGGCCCTGATGCACAACATCAAGGTGGCCGAGGCCGAGCATGACATCGTCAGCAAAGGCGGGGTCTATGCCCTGGTTGGCCCGACCGGCGTCGGCAAGACCACGACGGTGGCCAAACTGGCGGCGCGGGCCGTGCTGAAATACGGCGCCAGCCAAGTGGCCCTGATCACCACCGACACGTACCGGATCGGCGCGCAGGATCAGTTGCGCATTTATGGCCGCATCTTGGGTACCCCGGTCTACGCGGTACGCGATGGCAAGGAGCTGGATTCGACCCTGGCCGATTTGACCGGCAAACGCCTGGTGCTGATCGATACCGTGGGCATGGGCCAGCGCGACCGGCGTGTCGCCGAGCAGGTGGACATGCTGTCCGGTAGCGGCCGTGGCATCAAGCGGCTGTTGCTGCTGGGCGCACCGTCTCAAGGCATGACCTTGGAAGAAGTGGTGCGCGCCTACAGCGGCGAAGGCCTGGTGGGCTGTATCCTGACCAAGATCGACGAGGCGCTGACCTACGGCCCCGTGCTGGATGTGATCTTGCGCCATCAGCTTGAGGTGCATTACGTCACCAATGGCCAGCGCGTACCGGAGGACCTGCACCTGGTCAGCCTGCTGTATCTGGTCGACCGTGCCTTCAAGCTGCAGCAACAAGACTCGCCATTCGCCTTGGACGAGGCGGATATCCCGGTGCTGGTGGCCGCCGAACGTTCAGCCTCCGCTGCCGAAGCCAATGCATCCGATCGAGGAGCGGTGAGTGCCCTCGGCTGAGCTACTCGACCAGGCCAGCGGTCTGCGGCGCCTACTGGGCCGGCAGGTGCCGTTTCATGCCTGCGCCGTATTCGGTACCGAGCCGTCGCTGAAGGCGATGGCCTTGGCCAGCTTGGCTTATGCCTTGGCGCGGCGCGGCGAGTCGGTGGCGGTGTTGGACGAGATGGAGTCGCCGCACAACGTCGCGACGCAGTATGGCCTGGCGCCGCGTCATCGTTTGGCCGATGTCCTGCACGGCCGCTCGATGCTGGACAAGGCCGTGGTCGAGGCGCCGGGCGATGTGCGCCTGCTGTTGACCGGTCCGCTAGCCGGTGTTTTGAACCATATGTCGGATGCGGCCTGGGATCGGCGCCTGGATGACCTGATCCATGCCGTCGGCAATCAAGGCTGGCTGATGGTCAATGCCCAAATGGGCGCGAAGCCGTCGGCCTTGGCGGCAAGTTGCGCGCACCGCCTGCTCGTGCTGCCGGACAAGAAGTCGGCGATCACCGAGGCCTATGCGCTGCTGAAGACCGCGCACAAACTGCGGCCCGATGGCCGCTGGCACGTGCTGATCATGGATCAACGCGAGCCAAGCAGTTCGGAAGGGCTGTTCGCCAATCTCGCCGATACGGCCCAGCGTTTCTTGGGCGTGCATCTGGAATGGTTCGGTGCCGTGCCACAAGACGAAAAGCTGGCTCAATCGGTGCGGCTGATGCGGCCCTTGTTGGAAGTGGCGCCGGATTGTGCCGGCTCCCTGGCCTTCAAGGCCCTGGCCGAGGTTGCGGGCGCCTGGACCGGCGGCGACGCGATGGGCGCCCGGGAATTTTGGCAGAGAACCTATTTGCTGGGCCGAATCGTTTCGGGCACGGCCGGTGTGAAATCGCGCGATGCAGAACTCGACTGGCAGTACGGCTAGGGACGAGCTTGTCCAGCAATATGCGCCGCTCGTCAAACGTATCGCTTATCATCTGATGGCGAGGTTGCCGGCCTCGGTCGAGGTCGACGATCTGATCCAGGCGGGCTTGATGGCCTTGCTTGGCGCGATCGATCGCTACGATGAGGCGCAAGGGGCGAACTTCGAGACCTTCGCCACACAACGCGTACGCGGGGCCATGTTGGATGAACTGCGCGATGCGGATTGGGCTTCGCGCAATGTGCGCAAGTCCGCGCGCCGGATCGAGGAGGCCGTGCATGCCTTGCAACAACGCCTGGGCAGGCCGCCATCCGAGCCGGAGATCGCCGGCGAGCTGCAGCTCGGTTTAGAGGCCTATTATGAGCTGCTGAACGATGCCCGCGGCGCGCAGTTGGTCTATTACGAAGATTTGCAGGAACAAGGTGGCGATGAGTTTTTGTCCCGTTTCGCCGACGAGGCCATGCCCGCGCCGTTCGATCTTCTGGCCGGGCAACGATTCAGGTCGGCCTTGGTCCAGGCGATCGCCACTTTGCCGGAACGCGAAAAGCTACTGATGGGCATGTATTACGAGCAGGAATTGAATTTCAAGGAGATCGGGGCCGTGTTGGGAGTATCCGAATCTCGCGTGTGCCAGCTGCATACCCAGGCCGTCTCGCGTCTGCGGGGCTGGTTGAGAGACTGGATACCGTCGGCGGAGTGATTTATGGATTTAATTAGCATTTTCGGGCTGGTGTTGGGCTTGTCCGCCATCTTGCTCGGTCAAGCCCTGGAGGGCGGGCATATCGGCTCGCTGCTGCAAGTGACGGCCTTCATCATCGTGGTCGGCGGTACCGCCGGGGCCGTGATGTTGCAAAGCTCCCTGCGGGTCTTTCTCGACGGCTTGAGCATGACGAAATGGGTGTTCGTGCCGCCCAAACATTCGGCGGCCGCAGTGCTCGAGATGGTGCTGCAGTGGAGCCAGACCGCGCGGCGCGGCGGCCTGCTGGCGTTGGAACCCTTCATCGACGAGCAGACCGAATTGTTCCACCGGCGTGGCTTGCAAATGCTCGTGGATGGCGCCGAACCCGATGTCTTGCGCGATACCCTGGAACGAGAGCTGGCGGCTTACGAACACGGCCGCCTCGAGGCGGCCAAGATTTGGATGGCCGCGGGCGGCTATTCGCCGACCATCGGTATCCTAGGCGCGGTGATGGGCCTGATTCACGTGATGGAAAACCTGTCCGATCCGTCCAAGCTGGGCGCCGGTATCGCCGTTGCCTTCGTTGCGACGATCTATGGCGTGGGTGGCGCCAACCTGATCTTTCTGCCCATGGCCAATAAGTTGAAGCATCACGTTGGTAAATTGGTCAGCGAACGCGAATTGTTCGTCGAAGGCCTGATCTGCATCGCGAACGGTGAAAACCCCCGCATCATCGAGGCGAAGATGCAGGGGTACTTGTCATAACGGAGTGCATTGGCCAAGCCAAAGCATTGCGGGGGTTTCGGCGCAGGCTAACATTCGCATAGCGAATGTTAAGCGAAGCGGCCGAAGCCAAAACCTGGGCGCATCATCGAGGCGAAGATGCAAGGGTATTTGTCGTAACCGCCCAAACCTCCAAAAGGAAGGATGGAATGGCCAGGAAGAAACCTGAAGAAGAGCACGAGAACCTGGAGCGCTGGCTGGTCTCCTATGCGGACTTCATTACGCTGCTGTTCGCCTTCTTCGTGGTCATGTATGCGCTGTCGTCGCTCAACGAGGGCAAGTACCGGGTGATGGCCGATTCCATCGTGCAAGCCTTCCAAGACAATCAACAGACCGACAAGATGATCCATCTCGGCAAGAAATATTCCGAGATCCTCGATGGCAAGGGCCAGCCTATCGGCGTTGGTCAGCCCAAGCGCGAGGAAGAGGCCAAGAAGGCGGCCGTACGCGAGAAGATGAAGAACATCGCCAGCAACGTGATGGAGGCGATGGCGCCGCTGGTGCGTAGCGGGCAGGTCAAAGTGACGCAATCGAGCAAGGGGGTTACCCTCGAGATCAACGCCAGTGTGTTGTTTTCCAGTGGCGATGCCCGGTTGCAGCCCGGCTCGCTGCAATTGCTTGCGGTCGTAGCCAAAGAGCTGTCCAAGATCGACAACCCGATCCAGGTGGAAGGCCACACCGATAACATACCGATCAAGAGCGACTTCTTTCCATCCAACTGGGAGCTGTCCAGCGCGCGGGCGGGTAGCGTGGTGCGCTTGTTCGTCGAGCAGGGCGTGGCCCCGGGCCGGTTGGAGGCGATCGGTTTCGCCGACAACAAGCCGATCGATACCAACGTGACGGCCGAAGGGCGCGCCCGCAATCGGCGGGTGAATGTGATGATTCTCGACTCCAAGGCGACCGATGCCAGGGAGATCGATAAACTCGAAGTCAGCGGCTGACCGGGCTTACCCGGCTACAAGCTGCACTCGGAAGATCGCCGAATCGGCATTCCCTTCCAGATGTTGCGCCAGGAAAACGGTCTGTGTGCCGTGGGCGCTCTCCACTGCAAGCTGCGCACCGGCCGTGGGTGCCATAGCGGCAGGCAAGATGAGGCAGTCGAGCTTGCCGCCGGTGCTATAGGTCAAAAATCCATGACCGGTTTTACCGCCATCGGGCCGGGCCACGCTTACCGGCTCGGCTTTATGGCCAAGCAGCTGCAAGCCGAACAACAAATGATCGGCCTGCGGTTGCTTGAACCAGCGGACCAGGCCGAGGTGCCATTTTTCCGAGCCGGCTTGCCTGAGGCCGATGACCGCGCCAATCTCGATGGGCATCGGGAACTCGCCCTCATGCTTGAGGGCCAGGCCGCCCGCGCTGTCATTGATCGGTGAACACAGCGCGCGCTTTGTCGTCGGCGCCTGGGGCGATGCAGACAGATTGTCCCAGCCGAGCGTGATCTCATAGGCGCTTTCGTGCGGCGGTTTGCGTCGTTGGATCATGCGGTGCTTGGAGGCGCCCCAGCGTAACTTGAGTTTGTTGAGCAGCACCGAATAGGCCGGCCAATCGGCTTCGGGCGGCAAAGTCAGGCCCGCCTTGACGCGTCGGGTCCTAATCGCATTGCCGAGCATGGCCAATTGCCTGGCGATGCCAGACGTTTCGAAAAACAGGGTGGACTGTGCTTTTGTGTAGTGACGGGTCGAGGGCTGTGGCGGATTATCCATGTCGGCTTGGATATGGAACGGGGCAAGGGATTTTCCGGCCGCATTGGCCGGGGCGATGTTGGCCATGCCGGCGGTGCGTACAGCCAGGTCCCGTGTCCAGTCGAGTTCTTGCCCGGTGAACTGGTAAGGGTCGGCCAGCGCGAGCAAGAGCATGGCCTTGTAGGTCTCCACCAGGTCGCCGCCTTGCGGGGTGGCGGCGATGCCGAAGTGCTGTGCGCAAAGGTAGCTTTGGTGCAGATCGAGCCAGAGGCCGGTTGGCAGCGCGGTATGGTTCCGATAGCAGCTCAGCGTCAGCCGGCCGGTGCAGTCGAGCAAGTCCGACAACAGCTTGCCGACGGTCGCGCCGTCTTGGCTGCGCGACAAGGCATCGAGGATGAGTCGTTTCTGTGTGGTGGCCAGTTCGCCGAGCAGGGTCTGACCGAGCTCAAGTGTGCGGTATTGCGGCTTGGGCAAGGGTAGCGTCTGGCCGTCCAGGCCCGGCACCAGTTTGTCGGCCAGATGATAGACGCTGGTCTTGAGCAGGTCGGCCAAACGGGCGCGGTGGCTGGCCGGCAGCTCGATGCGGTTGAAGGCGCTCAAGAAGCGGCCGAGTTTTTCGGCGGCTTCGGCGGGGTTGGAAATAGGGAGTTTGGCGAGCCAGGATCCAACTTGATCGGGGCTGAAGTCCAGGTTTATAGTGCTCGCCGCCTTGGGTTTCGGCGGCAGTTGGTAGAGGGGCAGCATCGTCGAGGAATTCTCCCTGCCATTCGAGGCATTTTAACGGATTTTCGGTCTTCCGGATGGCGCGAGCGTGCACCCGATACCACGGGCGATTTTGCTAAGGAAAGATGAAGATGTCGAAGCGCATATTGGCAGTGCTGCTGTTGAGTATTCTGGCCACGGCGGCACAGGCGTTTACCTTGACCGACAGCACGGGCAAGGTGCATCGGCTCGCCGACTATAAGGGCAAATGGGTGCTGGTGAATTTCTGGGCGACATGGTGCCCGCCCTGTTTGGAGGAAATTCCCGACTTGATCGCGCTGCACGAGAGCAAGAAAAACAAATTGGCCGTGATCGGGGTGGCGATGGAGTATCAAGATCCGAAATACGTGCTGGACTTTGCCGATCAGCAGATGATCAGTTACCCCATCGTGTTGGGTAATAGCGCGGTGGCGAAGCAGATCGGCCCGGTGCGCGGCTTGCCGACGACCTACCTGTTCAACCCGCAAGGCAAGATGGTGGCCTACAACGTCGGCGCCTTGTCGCGCGCCGACGTCGAGAAATACATCTCGGCAAACAAATAACCCGGACGAGGAGGTCTGTATGGGCATGCGATGGTTGTTGCTGGTGTTGGCCTTGTGTAGCTGGCCGGCCTCGGCCGAGGTGCGCGATCCCCTGAGCTATTTCTTCATGCCCAAACTGGGCGATTTCAAGGCCGAGCTGGACACGGCCAAGCAGGAAGGCAAGACCGGCGTCTTGTTGATGTTCGAGCTTGAAGACTGCCCGTGGTGCCACCGCATGAAAGCGACCATCCTGAACCAGTCGGACGTGCAGGACTGGTATCGCCAACACTTCTCGATTTTCAACGTCGATGCCAAGGGCGATACGGCGATGGTCGACTTCGCCGGCAAGCAGACCACGGAAAAGGCCTTCGCCGTGGAACAGCGGGTACGGGCGACGCCGGTTTTTATTTTTTACGACCTGAGCGGTAAGGTGGCCTATCGCTACACCGGCGCGACGCAGAGCAAGGAAGATTTCCTGTTGCTCGGCCGCTATGTGGCGGAAGGCGCCTATAAATCGCAAGCCTTCAACGTATATAAGGCGCAGGCGGGCAAGCAATGAGGCGATGGGCAGTCTTGCTGGCACTGCTGCTGGCACCGCCGGTTTGGGCGGAAGGCAAACCGCTGACGCTGGACGACGTGTTGGCCTATGCCGATGCGCCGCATCCGCAGTTGGACAGTGCGCTGGCCCGCCGCGAGGCCGCCGAGGCCGAGCTGGCGCTGGCCGACAGCTTCAACGACGTCCGCCTGAATCTCGAAGGCACCTTGCGCACCGGGCGCAACCCCGTATTCCGCGACAAGTTCAAGGACGACAACGGCCTGCGGCTCAATTTGCGCAAGACCTTGCTCGATGGCGGCCGCAGCGAGGCGACGCTTGCCGCCGACCGGCTCGATGTCCAGGCGCGCGACCTTCAGTTGCTGGATACCCGGGCGCAGCGGCGCATTGGCTTGATGAGCCGCTTCTTCGATGTGCTCTTGTCCGACTTGCGCTATGCGGCGGATAACGAATTCATGGCGACGGACTATGTCACTTGGGATGACAGCCGTGACCGGCAGCGGCTGGGCATGCTGTCGACGGCGGATATGGCCGCGCTGGAGGCGACCTACAACGAGTCGCGTCTGCGTCGAAACGATGCCGACCGCAAGGTGCGGGAAAAGCGGTTGAAGCTGGCCGCCGCGATGAATCGTCCCAACGATTTGCCGAACGACGTGGCCGATCCGGATTTGGCCAGCAACAACCGGCCGCTGCCCGAGTTCGAGCCCTTGCTGGCGGTCATGGAGAAGGACAATCCCCTGCTCAAGGCGCAACGGCAAATGCTGGACGCGGCTCAGCATCGCTTGACCGCGATTCGCGCAGACGACATGCCTAGCGTCGAATTCGAGGCCGAGGCCGCGACTTGGAGCCGCGAAACGGCAACGCGTGACGACTTGCGTGCGGGGTTCAATGTGGTGTGGCCCCTGTATCAAGGCAAACGCGTCGATGCGCGCATGGCCAAGGAGCAGGCGCAGTTCCATCTGCTCCAGGCGCAATATGAACAGATGCGTTTGGATATGCGCGAGGCCTTGTACGAGACATGGCAGGCCATCCAGTATCTGCGCGATACCGAGCGCCCCGCGGCCACGGTCCATGCGACCCTGCGCGACGCCCAACTGGAGAAGGCGCGGGCGGTTTACGAGTTGGAGATCAAGGCCAGGCTGGGGCCCGCCATGGCGGAAACGCAAGCAGCGCTGTGGCGAAAACGCGCAGTCGAGTATCAACTGGCATTGACGTGGGCACGCCTGGAGGCCTTGGTAGGCAGCCCGATCGATGCGGCATGGGGGAAGGCTAAGTGAAAGAAATCCTGAGTATCGTGGCCTATGTGCAGGCCGGTCTGGTCTTGTTCATCGCGGCCGGTGCGAGCGCAGCGGATTATTCCGCCGTGTTGCAGTGGTCGCAGTTGTCGGCCGTATCGACCGCCGTGCCGGGCCGGGTCGAGCGCGTCTTGGTCCAGGCCGGCCAGCAGACGAAGCCGGGCGAACTGTTGCTGGCGCTCGACCAGGCGGCCTATCAAGCCGAGGTCATGGCGGCGCGCGCCGAGCTTGCCGGGCTGAGCGCGGACGAGGCCGAGGCCAAGCGCAATCTCGACCGCGAACAGGAGCTGTATAACCGCACCATCACTCCGACCACCGAGCTCGACGCCGCCAAGCTGCGCTATGCCCAGGCCAAGGCAAAGCTGGATGCCGCCCAAGCCCGCTTGGAACACGCCCGCCACCGCCTGGCCGAAACCGAAATCCACGCGCCGTTCCCCGCCTTGGTCGTCGAACGCCAAGCCGAGCCGGGCGTCGTCGTGTCCCAATGCCCGCCGCAGCCCTTGCTGACCCTGGCGCGCAGCGACGAGATGCTGGCCCGCGCCGTGCTGAGCCCGGCCCAGGCGGCCGGCGTGAGCCTGGGCGCGGCCGTCACTGTGGCCGTCGGCGACAAGGGCCATGCCGGCAAGGTGCGCGGCCTGCGCTATGTCAGTGGCGACAAGCCCGGCTACCTGCTCGACGTGGCGATCCCGCGCCCGGCGCATGCCCTGGCGGGGCAGGCGGCGACGATCAAGCTGCCCTGATCGCCTAGGAAGATTATCGACATCGTTGTCTTGCTGATCGTGCCGCTGCTGTAATTTGCGGTAGTCGGAATGCAAACGGCCCGGAGCGATCCGGGCCGTTTTGTTTTTGGGCTTAGGGTTATGCAGGGGCTTTTGAGGCTCTGCGGGCTCGCCAGAGAGAGGAGGGCTGTTTTTCGGCCTTTGCTGCCGGTGACGTTGGCTGGGTTGAATGGCCGGTGTTGCGCAGGTTGCCGACGTTGACGCGCTAGGCTACTTGAACGGCCACTTTCGTCAGTGGCGAGGGACAGCACCCGACCCAAAGTGGAAGTTCAGTGTCCTGTAGTTAATGTTTTGCTCTCGGCCAGAAGCGGCCGTGTGGTGACGCTAATGGATTCGACGCCAAGAATGGCATTGGGCACGAGGTGCGCCCCAAGCGAGGTGTCCATAAGGTACCCAAACCATTCATTCAACCCGTCAGACCAACTTCGCCAAAGTCAACAATGCACGTTCCATGCGGGCGTCCCAGACGCGCGCGCTGGATAGGCGAATGAAATTTCCGTACTTGCCGCTAGCCGAGAACAGCGGCCCCGGCGCGATACTCACTCCCTCGCGCAGTGCGCGGCGCGCCAAGGCGAAGCTGTCTGTACCTTCCGGCAGTTCTACCCAGAGGACAAAGCCGCCCTGCGGCTGGGAGATGCGCGTGTCTTCAGGAAAGATCTTCATGACCGCGTCGCTCATGCGTGCCACAGCACTCGCATATCGACCGCGCACTTCGCGCAGGTAACGCTCGTAGCGGCCGTTCGTCAGCAGTTCTGTCACCGCAAGCTGTGGAGCGGTGGGGCTCGCGATGCTGGTGACATATTTCAAGTACTCAATGCGTTCTCGACGTGCCCCATTAGCCGCCACCCAACCGATGCGCAACCCAGGCGCTAAGGTCTTGGAAAACGAACTGCAATACAGGATGTCGGCACGCGGAGCGAGGCCCTTGCAGGTCGAGGGCCGGCGTTGGGCGAAACCCAGGTCGCCGTATACGTCGTCTTCGATGAGTGGCACCTTGTGCTTGCCGAGCAGGCGGACTAGTGCGCGCTTGGCCTCATCCGACATGCAGTAACCAAGTGGGTTGCTGTAATTCGGCGCGAGCACACAAGCCTTCACTGGCCAGCGCTCCAGCGCGAAAGCCAGTGCGTCGAGCGCGATGCCGTCGCGTGGGTGGGAAGGGATCTCCAGCGCCTCCAGACCGAGCGACTCCAGAACATGAAGCAGCCCGTAGAACGTTGGGGATTCAACGGCAACGACGTCGCCCGGTTCAGTCACTGCGCGCAAAGCGAGGCTCAGCGCTTCCTGGCAGCCGGTGGTGATGACGACATCGTCGGCCGAAACCATACTGCCAGATTCGCTCATGCGTCGGGCGATCTGGCGGCGCAGTTCCGGCGCGCCGGGCGGCATCATATAGCCGGCAGCCTGTGTGCGTTGGGTGCGCATGACCTGGGCCATCGCCCGCCCGATTGCCTGCGTAGGCAGGAACACCGGGTCGGGCACCGCGGCCCCGAGTTGCACGATGCCGGGATCGTTCGCGGCCTTGATCAAGGCCATCGCCATCGCTTGGCCGGTAACTAGCCGAGGCGGCGTCGCTTTCACTTTGGTTTCCGGCTCGATGGGCTGGATGGCCTGGAGTGCGCGCACGTAAAAGCCCGAACGCGACCGCGCCTCAATATGGCCTCTGTCAGCAAGCAGCTGGTAGGCAGCGACCGCCGTGGCCACGCTTACGCCACGGGTGTGCGCAAGGCCGCGCACGCCGGGCAGACGCTCGCCCGGAACGTACACGCCGCTGGCGATGTGTTGTGCAATCTCCTCGGCTATCTGCTGATAAAGCAATTCCATGGGCGACTCCCGGACAGTACAGATAGAAATGGCATGACAAACACAGTTTCTATATTGGCCAAACTGTACCTCAACTAAAAACAATTACTGAATCTGTATTGATCATTACTCTGGCCCCTAAACTACAGCGAGTCAACTAACACTAGGAGCCAAATCGAATGGCAACAGAAGGCCTGATTGCGATCAATGCAGACGAGGCGCCATTGCGTGCCAAGCCATTGGTCTACCCGCCAATGTTGGCAGCGAGGGTAAAGGGACGAGAAAAACGCCCGCTCGGCGACCTGTTCGGGCTGAGCAACTTTGGCGTCAATCTGACCCGGCTCCCGCCAGGCGCAGCATCTTCGTTGCGTCATGCGCACTCGAAGCAGGACGAATTCGTTTACATCCTCCAGGGAAACCCAACCTTGCAGACCGACGAAGGCAAGTTGGAACTGTCGCCTGGTATGTGCGCGGGATTCAGGGCGGGTACTGGCAATGCCCATTCTCTGATCAATGAAACCCCGGAAGACGTCATCTATCTGGAGGTCGGCGACAAATCGGCTGGCGACGAAGTGAGTTATCCGGAAGACGACCTGTGCGCCCGTTACGTCGAAGGCGTATGGGCGTTCTCGCGCAAGGATGGCACGCCATATTGATGGCGCCCAAACATTGGAGGAAGCCGGTAAAGGGAACTACCCGACGGATGTGCTCGATGCTGCCGAAAGCAGTTCGCGTTTAATCCGACGTACCAACAACGGTGCCATCGATGTTGAATATTACGAAAAACGGGCACGAAGGCTGCGTGTCCGATGGATGTGTTGCTGGCTGGGCAGGATTGTCGGCCATGCTGACCGCTTCTGGCGGCGCCGTAAGGTGTGAACAGAGTCGTATGCGCTGGATGGATAGTTTCCGCGGGTGATGGCTACGGGCAGCGCGGCACTTGGGTTCCAGTGCGAGGGAAGAGCTTGGGCATTGCGCAACAAGGGAATTTGAAACTCATCAACGGGTAAAGGAGAAAAGAGCATGACCTCACTGGCCCCACAACAGCCGCGTGAATTCGCCGAAAGCTGGATCGATGCCTGGAATCGACACGATCTCGATGCCGTGCTGTCTCATTTCTGCGACGATTTCCAATTCTCGTCACCGCTCGTCCGCCAAATCGCCGGCGACCCCTCTGGCCAACTGGTCGGCAAGGAAGCCGTGCGCGCCTATTGGCAGGCCGGCCTATCGCTCCTACCCGACCTGCATTTCGACCTCGTCGATGTGCTGGTCGGCGTAGATTGCCTGACGATCCTGTATCAAGGCCATCGCGGACTGGCGGCAGAAGTATTCAATTTCGGTGCCGACGGCCGTGCAGTGCGCGGGCAGGCCTTGTACGCGGCTGGGGCGTGATGTTCACCACAGGACTGGGCCGGCCTTTGGCCGGCACACTAGCGACAGCGCTGACCCTCGTTGCTTACCCGCCCTACATCCGCACCATCTTCCACGGGCATACTCGACCGCACGTATTTACCTGGGTCGTTTGGTCCATCACAACGGGCATAGCTTTCCTGGCAGTACTCGATGCGCAAGGCGGCACGGGTGCTTGGCCGATCGGCATTTCCTGTGTGATCACGCTGTTCGTGGCTGGTCTGGCCTACGTCAAGCGCACGGACATCACGTTCACGAGAACTGACTGGGGGCTTTTCTTGTTGGCACTCGCCGCAATGCCTTTGTGGCTTGTGGCTAACGACCCAATATGGGCTGTTGTCCTGATCACGATCATCGAGTTGCTGGGGTTTGGCCCGACCCTGCACAAGACTTGGCTCCATCCCTATTCGGAGTCGATGAGTTTTTTGGTAATCATGATCGTCCGCAACGCACTCATCATCGTAGCCCTCGACCAACTTTCGTTGACAACGGCTCTGTTCCCCGCCGCAGTGGCAGCGGCCTGTTGGGCGCTGATCGCGGTTATGGCGTGGCGAAAGCCGCGTCTAGAAACATGAATATTTCGAGCCATTGAGGGAGAAAGCATGTCAAACGTGCTCGATACGCTATGGGGGCTGATGACCTACACCGTTGTCATGACTATTACACCGGGGCCGAACAATATATTGCTACTGTCTTCAGGATTGAATTTCGGTTTGCGCCGCACCGGTTGGCATATGGCCGGCATCCTGTCCGGTGTATTGCTGCAAATCTGTGTCACCGGTGCCGGGCTGGGTGCGGTGTTCGCCTTGGTGCCTGAGTTGCAAGCCCTGCTCAAACTGACGGGCAGCCTCTACATGCTGTGGCTTGCACGAAGACTCTGGTTCACAGGGACACTACATGTGGCCCCTGCGAGCCGATCCATCAGGTACGGCGAGGCGCTGGCCTTCCAGTTCATGAACCCGAAGACTTGGATCATGGCCACGACCGTGATCGCCGTCTTCGTGCCTGCAGGCGATGGCTATGGCGAACGGGTCGTAATGGCCGGTTTGATCTTCGTGGGATTCGCCCTGCCGTGCATCAGCCTGTGGGCCGCAAGCGGTGCGGGTTTGCGTGCCTGGATTCAGGAACCCGTTGTGCTGCGGCGGGTTAACCGATGTCTCGCGTTCCTGTCCGCAGTGACCGCATTCCTGTTCTGGATATGAGCTGCACAAGTGCAAGAGCTCAATATGCTGAACTTGTTGGCCGGCTACAACCACTGGATAAACGAACAGCTTTATGGGCCGCGTGTTTTAGTCACAGATCATCATCTAACCAGGAGAGATAATGTCAGCAAGGCTTTCCACCCTCGATTACTTGCAACATCTGCTGTCTGGCACTTTGCCAGCTGGAGCCACTTCAGAAATGCAATATCCGACAGCCATCTCGAAACTTCTGGGCTTCCGGGTCGTGGATATAGGAAAGGCGTATGCCCGCCTGGAAATGGATGTCGACGCCGAAATCCATGGTAACCAGCAAGGCACGGTGCATGGCGGCTTATTGAGCGAGTTGGCCGACGCCACCATTGGCACGGCACACTCGACCGCCATTGAGTCGGGCGAAACCTTCACGAGCATCGATCTTCGCATAAGCTTCTTCCGACCGGTGTGGAAGTCAGTGCTGACCGCCACGGCTCGTCCTGTCCAGTTCGGCAGGACCATCACTCACTATCAGTGTGAGATCGCTCGTGACGATGGTAAGCAGGTCGCCATGGCCACGGGCACAGTCATGACCCTGCGAGGAGCGGCCGCCTCAGGGCGATGAGGCAGGCCGACTAGTTTCCAGAAAGAAGGCCTAACACCTCGGTCAAGTTCGTTCCGGCCTTCGGCCTCCAAGCGGCGCGCCCCTTACCTCAAACGTTGGGCGCCAGAAAACTGGGTTTGCTGCGACTGACCTGAAATGAACTGATCGAAAGGAACGATCTAATGATTTATAAAGGCAGCTGTCACTGTGGGAAAATCGCGTTCGAAGCTGAAGGAAATCTTGAGAAAGTCATAGAGTGCAATTGCTCAATCTGCAGCAAGCGCGGTTCGCTTCACTGGTTTATTAGCCGCGAAAATTTTCGCTTGCTCACGTCCGAAGACAGCATGGGCACATACACTTTCAACAAACACACCATCAAGCACCGCTATTGCCCAGAGTGCGGGTGTTCGCCATATAGCGAAGGCATAGCCCCTTCTGGTAACTACATGGTTGCTATCAACGCCCGCTGTTTGGATGGCGTCGACTTGTCCCCCCTCAAGGTGGGGCATTTTGATGGACGCCGCCTTTGAGTGATCACGCCTAGCCCATCATTCCAGCGAACTCGCTTCGCTCGCCGCTGAATTTAGACGTTCGGCGTGTGGGACTGGCATCCGACCGCTCAGGAGCCGTGAGCAGACACACTTGCCTAGCTGGGCCGAAGTCGGAAAAGGCCGAATTGCAGCCTATCGTGATTAGACTTCAGGCTTCATCCGAAAAACTTTCCGGCTCCTCCTCGAAGAAGCCCACCCTCTGCCAGGAGTTTTCGTTCAGCTGCACTTCGTACTTCGCCCAGCGCGCGAACTCGTCCACGGTGCAGATGCCGGTCTTGCGCCGGCAGGTGCCGGCCAGGCCCTTGAACGAGACGGTCTCTTCGCCGCTCTCGTCGTCCAGCGACAACTCGATGACCTGGCGTACGCCCCAAGTGCGGCCGTAGGCGCCGTTGCTGAAGTACTTGCCGGGCTGGATGGCGTCGGGGGCGATGGGCATGGCGAACTCGGGAACTCGAAAGACGGGGATTTTAGCGGAATGTGGCGGGGGGGTCGGGGTTGAGCCCATGCCCGGCAAGGGGATGCGCTCTTAACTAGTCAGTCGGCGATAGATGTCGGCCACCTTCATCGGCAGCAGGCGCACCTCGTCGAGGATGATATAGCGGGCGGCGCCGTACATGTGCGGCAGGTAGTCGCGCGCCTCTTTGTCGATGGTGATGCAGAAGGGGTGGATGCCGGCGCGCCGGGCCTCGACCAGGGCCATGCGGGTGTCCTCGATGCCGTAGGGGCCGCGGTAGCCGTCGAAGTAGTCGTCGGGCTTGCCGTCGGACAGGGTGATCAGCACGCGGGTTTTGGCCTGCACCGCGTTCAACAGTTTGGACAGGTGGCGGATGGCGAAGCCCATGCGGGTGTAGTCCTGTGCCTCGATGCCGGCGATGCGGGCGCGCACCGCGTCGGAATAGGGTTCGTCGAAGGTCTTGATGCGGAACAGCTCGCAGCGCTTGCGGGTCTGGCCGGAGAAGCCGTAGATGGCGTAGCGGTCGCCCAGGCGCTCGAGCGATTCGGCCAGCAGGATCAGGGCCTCGCGCTCGGCCTCGTTGATCCAGCCCCGGGTGCTGCCGGACATGTCGACCATGAAGGCCACCGCGATGTTGCGCTCGGCCCGGTGCAGGCGGGTGAACAGGCGGTCGCTCATCTCGCGGCCGTCGGCGGCGTCGGCGATGGCCTCGACCAGGGCGTCGAGGTCGACTTCGTCGCCATGGACCTGGCGCTTCTCCAGCCGGTCTTCGTCGCGCATGGCCTCGAAGCTCTTGCGCAGGCCGCGCAAGAGGCCGGCGTATTTGTCCAGGGTGGCGCGGTGGAAGGCGGGGTCGCCCGGCTTCACCTCCTTCTCGCGCATGACGCACCAGTTCTTGCGGTAGTGCTGGCGCTTGTAGTCCCACTCGGGATAGAACAGCGCGCCTGCCTCGTGATAGGTGCCTTGCCAGACGGCATCGGGGTCGGTGGCGCGGTCGGTGAGCAGGCTGGGGTCGTAGTCGCCGGGGCCGGCCGGCACCAGGTATTCGTCGGGGATCTCGCCCAGGTCGAGTTGGATCGAGGTGAGCAGTTCCTTCACCTGTTGCGGCGGGGCGACCGGGGCGCCGTCCAGGGTGAGTTCCAGCACGTCGAGGCTGTCTGCCTCGTTGTCTTGCTTGACCTCGAATTTGGCTGCTTGTGCGTCTTCGCCGCCGGGTGCGGCCTCTTCCTGGCGCTGGTGTTCTTCGGCCAGTTCGGCCAGCTTCACCCGCAGCAGCATCTTTTCTTTTTCCACCCGCGCGGCCAGGCAGGCGGCCACGGCCTCGGGCCGCAGCTCGCCGCCGAAGCAGAAGCGAGGGACGTCATTCAATTCGTAGGCCTGGGGCAGCAGGCGCAGGCTGTCGGCCAGCGCGGCCTCGCGTGTGAGCAGCGGCGCGGCGAGGGCCTGCCAGGCCGGGGAGAGATGTTCTGCCTGCTGGGCCTTGAGTTGTTGCATGACGCGATAGAGGCCGGGCAGCTCGCGCCCGAGGCAGGCCTCGATCCGAATGGTCTCCAGGGCTTGCAGGTGAGCCAGCGCTCGCTCGGGCTCGGCAAAACCGGCGCAGGCGGTGGCCAGGTCGGCGCGAAAACTGCCGAAGCGGGTCTGGCCCCAGAGCAGGGCGACTGTGGCCTTGGCCAGGCGAAAGTTGTCGTCCAGCGTGGCCATTTGGGCGATCACCGCCGGCAGGAAGATGCGCTCGCTGTCGGTATAGGCGGCCTCGCCCTGTTCCAGGCGCAGGCGGCGGCCGGACAGGCCGCGCAGGAAGTTGGCCAGCACCGGGGCGATGTCCTCGAACAAGGCACCAGCCGCGTGCTCGTGCCGAATCTGCACGAAGTTGTGCACTTGCTCGATCACCTGCAGCGCACTGCGCAGGCCTTGGCGGTCGTAGGCATCGCAGGCGTGCACGGCCCAGGCCTCGATCAGGCGGCGGTCCATCTGTTGCAGCAGTTCGGGCGCGCGCAGGGCGAACTGGTGGGCGAGGGTGAGGTGGGTGCTGGCGATGCGCCGCACCCAGTCGAGGATGAAGCGCAGTTCGTCCTGCGGCAGCGGAGCGAGTTGCGCGGCCAGCGTGTCGGTGTGGATGAAGCTGAACTCGACGTCGAGGCTGACGTTGAGCTCGGCCTCGATCTCCGCGGCGGTCAGCGCGGCCTGGGCCATAGGTAGGGTGCACTCTGTGCACCGGTCTTGGCTTGGTGCGTGGAACGCACCCTACGTGCTTGGGCTTGGTGCGTGGGACGCACCCTACGATGCAGGCGCATCAGAAGATGGAAGAGGACAGCTCTTCGACCGCCGCCAGCATGTCGGCGTCGTCGGTGATGGCTTGGGCCACGGCGGCGCGGCAGGCGGAGACCGGCTCGACCCCGCTACTGATCAATTTGCCGGCGTGGACCAGCAGGCGGGTGGAGGCACCCTCTTCCAGGCCGGAGCCCTTGAGGTTGCGGGTGAGCTGGGCGAACTTGACCAGCTTTTCGGCCAGTGCGGCATCGACCTTGGCCTCGTTGGCGATGATCTTGCGTTCCAGTTCCGGTGCCGGGTAGTCGAACTCCATGGCGACGAAGCGCTGGCGGGTGGACTGCTTGAGGTCTTTGAGCACGCTCTGGTAGCCGGGGTTGTAGGAGATGGCCAGGCAGAAGTCGGCCGGTGCTTCCAGCAACTGGCCCAGCTTCTCCATGGGTAGGGCGCGGCGGTCGTCGGCCAGGGGGTGGATGACCACCATGGTGTCCTTGCGTGCCTCAACGATCTCATCGAGATAGCAGATGCCGCCCACGCGCACGGCGCGGGTGAGCGGGCCGTCGACCCAGACCGTCTCGCCGCCCTTGACCAGGAAGCGGCCGACCAAGTCGGAGGCGGTGAGGTCGTCATGGCAGGACACCGTGATCAGCGGCCGCTTCAGGCGCCAGGCCATGTACTCCATGAACCGGGTCTTGCCGCAGCCGGTGGGGCCTTTGAGCAGCACCGGCAGCCGGTTCCGGTAGGCCGCCTCGAAGATGGCGATCTCGTCGCCCACCGCCTCGTAATAGGGCTCCTCGGCGATGTAGTGCTCTTCCGGGGCGAGGCTGTGGGCGGCGGTGTTCATGGCTGCTTAGTCGTTGCCGCCGCAGCTGAGATCGCCGGGCTTGCACTCGCCGGAATACTTCTCGTCTTCCAACTTGTCGCGGTTGGCCTCGAACTCGGCGCGGAACTGCTCGGCCTTGGCCTTGAGCCGGTCGATACGGGCCTCGTAGACGCCCTCGCGCTCGGTCAGCGCCTTCTCGTTGAACAACACGTGCTTCAAGAAGGTGTAGCCGAATTCCATCAGCTTCTCGTCGTCGGCCACCAGTTCGGCCATCTGCTCGACCGGGATGTCGTAGGTGCGGTTGAACGACTCGCTGATGACGAAGGCGCGGAAGCGGTCGAGGTCGTAGCTGGCCATGAAGAACAGTTGGTTGGAAATGATGGGCGGCTTGCCGATGGCGGGGCCGGCCGATTTCTTCTTCAGGATGAGCTGGCGCCAGCCGCGGCCCTTTTCGTCGTAGTCGTCGACGCCTTGTTCATGGCGATACTGGTCGATGGTGAGCTTGCGGTCTTCCTGGTGGCCCAGGCAGGTCTTTTCCGTCACCAGGGCATAGGCTTGGCGGTCGGTGAATTCGTCGGAGCGGCGGATGGAGAGCAGGGCGACTGGGTAGTAGCGGCAGGCGGTGGGCCGGTTCTGATAGACGCTGCAGCCTTCCTCGACCATGAATTGGCAGGCGGTGCCGCCCTCGACCGCGCGCAGCTTGACGCCGGGGGTGCCGTCCTTGTCGATCTCGTAGGGCACGGTGTACTTCTGCAGAAACTCGCCGGAGGCGATGCCGAAGTGGTTCTTCAGGCGCAGGATGTCGTAGGGGGTGAGGCTGATGTCGATGTTGCCGCAGCAGACGTTCCAGCACTTCACGCCGCGGTGGCAGCGGAATTGGATTTCGGTGTCGCCCTCGAGCATGTTGGGCATGACCGGGCTTTGGTCGAAGGGGGCGTCCTTGGCCAGGTTCTTGAATTGATCGTCGTAGTCTTGCATGGTGGTGCCTCGTTGAATGCTGCCGTTTCCAGTTGACCCGGCAGGGATGGGTCGGTTCGAAACGATAAGACGGAAAGGCGCGAATTTTACCGGAGATCACGCCCTGGCGTCTTTACGCTAAAGCCATGACGCAAATGCGTTTTTACATCGTGTAGAAGAAAAAACCGGGCGCCTTGTGGGCGCCCGGTTTCTTTAGTGCTGTGCCTGCTGCTTAGTGGGCGGCGGGCTTGAACAGCTTGGATTTGTCCACCAGGTCGACGTGCTTGCGCTTGAAGCAGGTCCACTTTGCGGTGTTCTTGTCGTAGATGGAGTTCACGAAGCAGTGCCAGTTTTCCTCGTCGACGAAGTTCTTGTCGGCGCGGTAGTAGAAGCCGGGGTAACGGCTTTCCTGGCGGAACAGGATGTGCTGCAGGTGGGCTTCGGCGGTCAGGATGCGGTGGTAGTTCTCCCAGGCACGCAGCAGTTCATGCAGGTCCTTGGCACGCATCTTCTGGGCATCTTCCTTCAGCATGTCCAGTTTCTCCTGCGCCACGTTGAGCATGTGCTCGTTCGTGATGTAGTAGGTCGCGACACCGGCCACATACTCGTCCATGATCTTCTGCAGGCGGAACTGCAGCATCTTGGGCGTGATGTAGTTGGGGTTGACGTCGATCGCCGTGGTGTAGTCCTTGAACTCGATGTAGTTGCGGACCGGCTTGTAGATGTCTTCCACCAGCTGCTCCACCGGGGTGTCGAGCTCGGGTTTCCAGTCCTTGTTGTCCAGGCAGAACTTGACCATGGCCTTGGCGGCCAGGCGGCCCTCGGCATGGGAACCGGAGGAGAACTTGTGACCGGAAGCGCCCACGCCGTCACCGGCGGTGAACAGGCCCTTGACCGTGGTCATGGAGCGGTAACCCCAGTGCCAGCCGGAGGGCAGGTGGTCGGGCACGCCAGGCAGATCTTCCTTGGTCGGGGCGCCGACGTCGTCGGGACCGGAGACCCAGATGCCGCAGCAGCCGGAGTGCGAGCCGAGCAGGTAGGGCTCGGTCGGCATCAGCTCGGAGTTCTTCTTCTCGGGCTCGATGTTCTCGCCAACCCAGATGCCGCACTGGCCGACGCACATGTCCAGGAAGTCTTCCCAGGCCTCGGCTTCGAGGTGCTTCACCTCGCGCGGGGTCAGGGTCTCGCGCAGCTTGGCCAGGGCGGTCACGGTGTCCATGTAGATGGGGCCGCGGCCTTCCTTCATTTCCTTGAGCATCAGGTGGTTACGCAGGCAGGAAGCGGGAACGGCAGCCTGACCGTACGGGGGGTAGTCGTTCAGCAGTTCCTTGTTCTTCTGCATGTAGACTTCGCCGAAGGCGTTGGTGGCCTGGGACTTGAACAGCAGGAACCAAGCACCGACCGGGCCGTAGCCGTCCTTGAAGCGGGCGGGCACGAAGCGGTTTTCCATCATGGTCAGCTCGGCGCCGGCCTCGGCGGCCATGGCGTAGGTGGAACCGGCGTTCCACACCGGGTACCAGGCGCGGCCGGTACCTTCACCGACGGAACGCGGACGGAAGATGTTCACGCAACCGCCGGCAGCCAGCAGGCAGGCCTTGAACTTGTAGACGTAGACCTTGTGGTCGCGGGTGGAGAAGCCGACGGCACCGGCTACGCGACGCGGGTCGTTCTTGTCGTTGACCAGCTTGACGATGAACACGCGCTCCTGGATGCGGTCCAGGCCCAGGGCCTTCTTGGAAGCCTCGGCCACGATCCACTTGTAGGATTCGCCGTTGATCATGATCTGCCACTTGCCGGAACGCACGGGCTTGCCGCCGTCCTTCAGCGGGGTCATGCCCTGGGCGCCGTCGTGACGCTCGCCGTTCTCGTCCAGCTTCCAAATCGGCAGGCCCCACTCTTCGAACAGGTGCACCGATTCGTCGACGTGGCGGCCGAGGTCATAGGCCAGGTCGTCGCGGGTGATGCCCATCAGGTCGTTGGAGACCATGCGGGCGTAATCGGCGGGGTCCTGCTCCGGGCCGATATAGGTGTTGATGGCGGACAGGCCCTGCGCCACGGCGCCGGAACGGTCCATGGCGGCCTTGTCGACCAGCTTGATCTTCAGATCGACGCCGGTCGCGGCCTTGGCGGCCTCGGCCCAGCGCATCATCTCGTAAGAGGCGCCACAGCAAGCCATGCCGCCGCCGATCAGGAGAATGTCGACTTCTTCCTGAACAACTTCGGGATTTCCAAATTCACCAGCCATTATTTTTTCCTTTCGAATTACTTGCAAATCAGTTCGGCAGGGTTGCCGGCACGGTAGCCGTTGACCTGGACGAAGAAGCCGGGCTGGGCGATCTTGGCCATGTCGGCGCTGGGCTTGCCGCCGTACGGGTCGATGGAACCCTCGGGCGTGGTGCGGATCGGGAACTTGAAGCGCTTCAGGGTGCCGTTACGGAACTTGATGGTCCACATGATGGAATCGGAGCCGCGCAGGGGCTGCACGGAACCGCCCAGGGGCACGATGTCGGCATAGTGGCGGGCTTCGATGGCCTGTTGCGGGCAAATCTTGACGCAGGAATAGCACTCCCAGCACTGCTCGGGCTCTTGGTTGAACGCCTTCATGGCGTGGCCGGTCTCGGAACCATCCTTGTCCAGCTTCATCAGGTCGTGCGGGCAGATGTACATGCAAGCGGTCTTGTCCTGACCCTTGCAGCCGTCGCACTTGTCGGTACGCACGTAGGTTGGCATTTAAATCTCCTTGTTAGCTAACAATCCGCATTCTGGATGCGGTCCATTCAGACAACCGAACCTCACCTTGGCCGGGGCGTATCGCGAATCCGCTTCCGGCGGGCACGGCAGTTCCAAATCCTTATGCGGCGGAATGGCCCTTCAATTCCACCTTGACGTTCTCTTCGGCCGACAGGCTGGCGTAATACTTCTGCAGCACCTTGGCCACCTCCGGGCGGCTGAATTCGACCGGCAGGTCTTTGCCTTCCGACAGCATGGCGCGCACCTTGGTACCGGACAGCAGGATGCGGTCGTCCTTGGTGTGCGGGCAGGTGCGCTGCGAGGCCATGCCGCCGCACTTGTTGCACCAGAAGGTCCAGTCGATGTTCATGTTCACGGTCTCGAGCGAGCCCTTGGGGATCTCGTCGAAGATCTTCTGGGCGTCGAACGGGCCGTAGTAGTCGCCGACGCCGGCATGGTCGCGGCCGACGATCAGGTGCGAGCAGCCGTAGTTCTGGCGGAACAGGGCGTGGAGCAGGGCCTCGCGCGGACCGGCATAGCGCATGTCCAGCGGGTAGCCGGCCTGGATTACGGTGTTGGGCGCGAAGTAGTTGTCGACCAGCACGCTGATCGCCTCGGACCGCACTTCGGCCGGGATGTCGCCCGGCTTCAGCGCGCCCAGCAGGGAGTGGACCAGCACGCCGTCCATGGTCTCGATGGCGATCTTGGCCAGGTATTCGTGCGAGCGGTGCATCGGGTTGCGGGTCTGGAAGGCGGCGATCTTGGACCAGCCCAGTTTTTCGAACATGGCGCGGGTTTCGGCCGGGGTCATGAACTGGTCGCCGTACTCTTCCTTGAAGCTGCCGGTGGACAGGACCTTGACCGGGCCGGCCAGGTTGTACTTGCCCTGGGCCATGACCATCTTGACGCCAGGATGGGCCTCGTCGGTGGTCTTGTAGACCTGCATGCACTCGTGGGCCTTGTCGATGGTGTACTTGTCGGTCACCTTCATGGTGCCCATGATCTCGCCGGACTCGCCGTCGACCAGGGCGATCTCGTCGCCGTCCTTGATCGATTCGTCGTCGGTGGACAGGGTGACCGGGATCGGCCAGAACAGGCCGTTGGCCATCTTGAAGCCGTCGCAGACGCCTTGCCAGTCGGATTTGGTCATGAAGCCGTCGAGCGGGGTGAAGCCGCCGATGCCCATCATGATCAGGTCGCCGGTTTCGCGCGAGGACATCTTCACTTGTTTCAACGACTTAGCGCGAGCAAGTTCGTCTTTTAGTGCGGCGCCGGAGAGCAAAAGAGGCTTCAGTTCACCCCCACCATGGGGTTTGACGAGTCGGGACATCTTGGCTCCTAAGTTTGGGATTGCCCTACAGGGAATGGCGAGGGAGGGTAGCACTTAGGCCGGTGCGGCTCTAATCCAAGATATTTATTAGGAAATAAACTTTTTAGATCAAACTGTCCGCTTTTCGTGTGGCGGATCGGCCGCCGCGGAAAACAAGGCGGCCGCTTCGCCGGAAAACCGGCTGGGGCTGGCGCGTCGTCTCTGTTATTGTCCATGGCAGAACATGCCGTGATCGATCGGAGGCCTGGGCGGATGAGGAGATGGGGTGCGGGGATAGTGGCGCTATTGCTGCTTGCGGCATGCAGCCAGCCGATCAAGCGCAAGGATGGCGGCAGCACGGCACGCGATTTCTCGGTAAGCAACTTGGCCAAAGGCGAAGGCGACACGCTGGCGGAGATCGATCAGCGTGAAGTGCTGAAGAGCCTGCGCCTGTTGACGGAAAAACTGTACCGGCGTAACCCACAGGAATATCGCAAGGCCGGTATCGACTCGGCGGAGGCCGCGACGGCACGGCTGTTCGCGGAATTGGCGCACTGGCCGCAATCGACGCTGACGCAAACGAATTGGGAACAGGGTTTTCGCGCCAGTTTCAACGAGGACTTCCAGGGCGATCGCGTACAAGCCTTCATGGGCGCTTGCCTCGGCATGATCATGGCGTCGTATGACAATAAGACCGAGTTTTACCTGCTCGACGAACTCGATGCGCAGAAGCTCTACAACAGCGCCCGCAATATCGAGGTCGCCGTCTGGAAGCTATCGAATGCCCGGCAGGCAAATGGCGCGCCTTTTCTGCTGAGTAACGGTGTCGAGGGCGGGATTCCGAACCTGAGCTTCGAGCGTGAATTTGCCAAGATCATCGCTTGGCAGGATCTATTGGCCTTGTTCGTCGAGGACAAGAGCAATCGCTCGATCACCCGCGCCGTGCAGAGCGCGGCCTCTTTTGTGTTTTTGCCTATTTAGGCGCTTAATTGGCTTGTAGCCCTTTGCGCGTAGCCTAAGCGATGGCGCATATTCAACAGCCAGCAGAGATAACGATGGACTTGATACTTTGGCGGCATGCCGATGCGCAGGACGGCGTGCCGGATATGGACCGTGCCTTGACCGACCGCGGCCACAAACAGGCCGAGAAGGTGGGGCGCTGGCTGGCCGACCGCTTGCCGGCGGACACCTTGATCCTGGTCAGCCCGGCAACGCGGGCACAGCAAACGGCAACCGCATTGGGCAAGCCCTATAAAACCGTGAAGACGATTGCGCCCGGCGCCGATGCCGCTTATGTGCTGACGGCGGCAGGCTGGCCCCAGGCGAGCGGCACGGTGTTGGTCGTCGGCCATCAGCCCACGCTCGGCTATGTCGCCAGCATGGTTTTGTGCGGCAAGGAATGCGAGTTCGGCCTCAAGAAAGGCGCGCTGATCTGGTTGACCAACCGGGTGCGGGGCGAGCAACAACAAACCTTGCTCAAGGCGGTGATCACGCCGGAGATGGTTTAGCCGATTGAGCGCGCGCCCTCTGCCGAGGGCATGTGGCTTCAGCTGTCGATGCCGAGCTGCTCAACCCAGGCCAAGGCTTGGAGATGGGCGGTGTTGACCTGTTGCGGGCTAAGTACCAGATTTTCCGTCAACTGTGCCATACGCTTGGCGTCGCGGGCCTCGCAGGCCTCGACCAAGGCGAGGATTGGACCGTAAGTGCCCTTGCGGCCGATCAATGCCTCGGCGACCGGTTCTGGAATGATGACCCGGTCGAGGATAGTGTCCATCGGGGCCTCCATCATCGCATCAAGCAACGAGAACACGCCGGTGATGAACATGTTGTCTTGCTCGTCGCGTCCCATGTGGTAGGCACTGAGCAATTCGCAGAATCGACCGCGCGTGACTGCAGTGCGGGTTAGCGTTGGGGCGGTAGGGTTGGCGCTGGCGGTTGCCAACAGCAGACTCAACCAGCGATACAAGGGTTGCAGGCCGAGAATGGAGACCGCATGGCGGATCGACTGGACCTCGACGTTGAGGCCGAAACCGGCCGAGTTGATATAGCGCAGAAGCTTGAAGGTCAACGCAACGTCGCGCTTGAACAGGTCTTCGATCTTGCGCAGGTCTTCACCGGCGCGCACCTTGTCCATCAATTCCACGACGATGGTCTGGGACGGGTTGAGTGACTTATTTCCCTGTTTGACGATCGGCTTGGTGAAGTAATAGCCCTGGAAATAGTCGAACCCGAGGTCTTTGCATTGCTGAAACAGGTCGTGGTTCTCGATGTTTTCGGCAATCAGCTTGGTGCTGGGGTTCTTCTTGAGCTTGCGCAGCGATGCGGCAAAGCCAGGCGCCGTCGCTGCCTTGCTGTCGACCTTGATGAAATTGGCCAGAGGCTGCACCGCTTCATAGTCCGGTTCGGCCACGAAGGTGTTAAAGGCAAAGCGATAGCCCTGCTGCTTGAGCGATTGGATGCGGCCGATCAATTCTGGCGAGAAATGCATCGGCTCGATGATTTCGTAGACGGTCTTGTCGGCTGGCAGCAGCGTGGCGACCTCGCTGAGCAAGGTCGAGGCGTCGATGTTGGTAAAGGCCAGCTTGGCCTTGAGTGGCCACTCGGCGCCGAGGTCGCACAGAATGTCGTCGATCAGCGTGACGCCCGCGCTCGCATCGTCGCCGATACCGTCCGAATCGACGAACAGCAGTTCGTAGGCAAAAAGCTGATGGCGCGCATCGACAATAGGCTGGCGCGCCAGAAAGGCATTGGTATCCATTGTTTAGCTACAATCTCCCGAAAACGCCCAAATCGGCGTCAAGCGGTCCTCGTGAACAGGCTGTTCGGAGTGTCGCTCGGGGTAGATGTTAGCAGCTCTTCCATATCCAGAACGAGGACGATGCAACCGTCGCCGGATAGAGTGGCGCCTGCGATACCTTTGGGCTTGATGTCGGCCAAGGGCTTGATGACCACATCGTCGCGGCCAACGAAGCCGTCTACTGCCAGGATGAAGGTCGAGCCGGCGGCGTGCATAAGCACGCCGTAGGCGGGGATATTGCGGGGCTCCCAGCCGATCAGGCTGGAGAGGGCGCGGATCGGTAAGACCTCGTCCCGCACAATCATGGTGGCCCGTCCCGACACGCGCTGTACTTCGTTTTGCTTCATCGGGATGATCTCGCGCACCATGGACAGCGGTACGGCGAAGGACTGTTCGTTCAGGCGCACCACGAGCACCGGCAGGATGGCCAGGGTCAAGGGCAGGGAGATGGTGAAGGTCGAGCCCTGGCCCGGCACCGAGATGACATCGATCTTGCCATTGAGCCGGGTGATGTTGGTCTTCACCACGTCCATGCCGACGCCGCGGCCGGACACGTTGGAGATTTGGTCTTTAGTCGAGAAACCGGGCAGGAAGATCAGTTGCAGACTCTGCCGGTCGTCCAGGGTGTTGGCGGTTTCCGCATCGATAATGCCCTTCTCGACCGCCTTGGCGCGGATGATGTCGGGCCGCATGCCCTTGCCATCGTCGGAGATCTCGATGTAGATGTGGTCGCCCATCTGGCTGGCCGATAGCGAGACGATGGCCTTTTCCGGCTTATGGGTGGCTTGGCGTTCCTCTTGCGATTCGATGCCATGGTCGACCGCATTGCGCACCAGGTGGACCAATGGGTCGTTGAGATCCTCGATCATGGTCTTGTCGAGTTCGGTCTCTTCGCCGGACAGCACCAATTCAACATCTTTACCGAGCTGGCGCGCCAAGTCGCGGGCCAGACGGGGGTATTTCTGGAATAGGCGGCCGATCGGCTGCATGCGTGTCTTCATGACGGCGTTTTGCAGGTCGGACACCAGCAGGTCGAGCTGATTGACCGCCATATCCAGGGCCTTGAGCGTCTCGCTATCGGTGCGGCCGTGCAGGATATGCGTCTTGAGGTTGGATATCCGGTTCTTGGTCAGGCCGATCTCGCCGGACAGGTTGAGCACTTGATCCAGGCGGACGGTGTCGACGCGGATCGTGGTCTCCTTCTGCAGGCTTTGCTGTGGGGCGCCACCGCCACCACCCATGGGCGCGCGGCTGGGGGTCGGCAGGTCCGCGGGCGGGGGGGCTGCCGGGGTGCGCATATCGCTGGGTTTGGATTCCGCTGCCGGGGCGGCTTCCGCAGCCTGAGTGGCTGCGGGTTGCGGCACGGGGGCGCCGGTTAGCACGGCATGCAGGGCGGCCCAATTGATGTCGTCACCGGCTGCGGCACTGGCGGGTGCTGCAGCCGGTGCGGCAGTCTCGGCCGCGCCGCCGGTGTCGGCGGGGGGGCTGCTCGGCGTCGCCGCGGCAGTCGCCCCCGGTGCGGGCAGCGCTTCGCCGGCCAAAGCGGCTTCCAGGCTGGCGATGATGGCAGGGTCGGCAGCTTGCGGCTGGACATGGCTAGACAGCTCATTGAACATCTCGCGTACCGTCGCGGTAGCGGACAAGATGGTGTCCATCAGGCCAGGCGAGAGGCTGAGTTCGCCGTTGCGCAACTTGTCGAACAGGTTTTCCGTGCGATGGCAGAGCGAGACCAGATTGTCGACATTCAGGAATCCGGCGCCGCCTTTGATGGTGTGAAAACCGCGGAAGATGTCGTTGAGCAGGTTCTTGTCGTCCGACCGTTTTTCCAGCTCGACGAGCTTGTTGTCGACCTGGGAAAGCAGTTCCCCGGCTTCCAACAAGAAATCCTGCAGCAGTTCTTCCATGCCGGCGAAATCGCTCATGATCGCCTCCTCGCTTTCCAATCAGCCTTGACGAAGGCCTGGGCCAGAAACCCAGGCGCTAATTCCGGCGTAACCTAATGGTTAGCCTTACTAAGCTTTAGCTCCGGCAGCATGCGCTTCGCGCATGAGCCTTCGCTGCCGCCTTGGTTAAAAACCAAGGCTTTCCAGGAGCTCGTCCACTTGTTCCTGGCTGGACACGACATCGTCGCGTCCGCTCGCGTTCACAATGGGCCCTTCCAACAGGCCCGGCCGTACCGCGTCGCGCTTATCCACCGGCGTGGTCTCGACCAGCAGCGTGATCAGTTGCTTCTCCAGCGCCTGCGCCGCATCCAGCACCTTCTTGATGACCTGGCCGGTCAGATCCTGGAAGTCCTGCGCCATGATGATGTCCATCAGGTGCGAATTGGTGGTGTCGGCTTGTTGCGGGACATGGTGCAGATAAGCCTGGGTATCCTGCACCAGGGCCCTGAATTCCTCCACGCCCAATTGCTTGCTGAACAGGCGGTCCCATTTGCCCGCCAAGTCGCGGGCCGTCGTGCCCAGTTTGTCTTGGATCGGCTGGGCCGCCTCTGCCGCATTCAGGGTGCGCTCCGCTGCTTGCGCAGTCATGGTGGCGATATAGTTCAAGCGGTCCCGGCTGTCGGGTAGGTCGGCGGCGGCCTTCTCGATGCTCTTGTCGAGGCCGAGCTCCCGCAACAGGTCGTGCAGGCTACGGGTCATATGCCCAAGCTGGGAGAAAACGTGCTCGGGGCAAGCGCTTTCGTCTGTCGTTTGTTCGCTACCGTCGCGGGTGATGGCCAGGGCGATGCTGTCGAGCAGGGCTTCCACTTCGGGTGTTTCCGCCACCGGCGCCTTGGCGGCCACCGTGCTTTCCATCGCGATACTGTCGAACAGCGCCTCTAGCTCAGGGTTGTCGGCAGTATCGGCGCTCGTGGCTGCGGGGGGCGGTGCCGCCGGCGTCGGCTGCGCGATGCTGTCAAATAGAGCTTCCAGTTCTGCAGAGTCGCCGCTCATCCGTGTCTCCTTGGGTCAATGGCCGCCATGACGCTGCTTAACATCGGCTGTGTCGATGTTAGCCCGCACCGAAAAATGAACGGCAGCGGGAAAGCGAGATGTGCTTGGTGTGCACATGCAGTCACATCCCATATTTCTCGAAAATTTTGTTCATTTTTTCTTCCAGCACCGCTGCGGTGAACGGTTTGACGATATAACCGGAAGCGCCGCTCTGCGCGGCTTCGACGATGTTTTCTTTCTTGGCCTCGGCGGTAATCATCAGTACGGGCAGGTGCTTGAGCGATTCATCGGCGCGGATGGCCTTCAGCAACTCGATGCCCGTCATGTTCGGCATGTTCCAGTCGCTGACAACAAATTGGAAATTTCCTACGTTCTTGAGTTTCTGCAGGGCGACTGCACCGTCTTCCGCTTCGTCGACATTGGTGAATCCGAGTTCCTTCAGCAGGTTGCGCACGATGCGGCGCATCGTGGAGAAGTCGTCCACCACCAGAAACTTTAAATTCTTGTCGGCCATGTTTTCCCTTTAATTGCCCGAATTACCCGTATTCTACCTAGCGTTTGATGAATGCCAGTAGGGTATCCGCCAAGACGGCCGGGTCGAACTTGGCGACGTAGGCATCAACGCCCACGCGCTGACCCATGGTGCGGTTCGCCTCTGACGAGAGCGATGAATGCATGATGACCGGGATGCCGGCAAAGCGGCTGTCTGATTTGATGTTCTTGGTCAGCACGTAGCCATCCATTTCGGGCATCTCGGCGTCGACCAGGATCAATTGAATCTGATCTCGCATGAGTTTGCCCTCGGGGGCGGCGCGGTTGGCCATGCTCTGGAGCTTGTCCCAAGCCTCGAGGCCGTCGTTGGCCTGGATATGCTTCGCGCCCAGCTTGTCCAACACCATGATGATTTCCTTGCGCGCGACGGTCGAGTCGTCGGCGAAGAACACCGTGGTTTCCTGCTTGGTTTCGAGTTTTGGCAGCGTCGGCATGGGTTTTTCGCCCAGCACCTCGGCGAGGATGCGTTCGACATCAAGAATGGAAACCAGACGGCCGTCGTCGAGCTCGGTAATCGCGGTAATCAGCCCCTCTTGCCCGGCAATCATGTTTTCGGGCGGTTTGACCTTGTCCCAGTCGACCCGGATGATGCGGTCCACCTCGTCGACCAAGAAGCCCTGGGTGTGGCGGGAAAACTCGGTGACGATCATGGTCTGGCCTAGCCCTTCCGGGACGTTCTCCAGCTTGATGAACTTCGCCAGGGTGATGACCGGAATGATACTGCCGCGCAAGGAAATGACCCCTTCCACGCCGTAGGGCATGTTGGGGGTCAGGGTGATCGGCGGGGTGGGCGATACCTCGCGCACCTTGAATACGTTGATACCGAAGGTTTCGTGCGTGCCCAGGGAGAACAGCAGCAATTCCATCTTGTTGGAGCCCGCCAGCTTGGTGCGGGCATCCACGGCATCGATCAGCTTGGCCTGTTCCAGCTCGTTCATGTGCATTCCTTACTTCAACATCCGGCTGAGCACTTCAGCCAAGCGGTGGGGCTCAAATTTCGGTACATATTCGTCCACGCCGACGGAAATGCCAAGGTTTCTATTGGCATCGGAGGATAGGGAAGAATGCATGATGACCGGGATACCCTTGAAGCGCGGGTCGGATTTGATGTGTTTGGTCAGCACATAGCCATCCATCTCGGGCATTTCGACATCGGTCAACACCAATTGGACGAAATCGATGACGGGGCGGCCAGCCAAGTCTGCCTGAGCGGCGATCTTCTGCAGCTCGTCCCAGGCCTGCTTACCGTTGATGGCGCTGATTCCCTTGATGCCGATGGCCTCCAGTGTGCGTTCGATCTGGTTTCGGGCTACCGAGGAATCGTCGGCGTAGAACACGGTGCGATCTGGCTGATCGATCGGGGTCAGGGCCTGGAACAGGTGGCTGTCGTCGTAGTGCGTGGTGTCGGACAGGATTTTTTCCACGTCCAGCATCATCACCAAGCGGCGATCGCGCAGTTCGCTGACGGCGGTGACTAGTCCGCCCAGCTGCGCTGTCAGCATGGCGGGCGGCACCTTCATTTCCGACCAGTCGATGCGCAGGATGGTGTCGACTTCGCCGACCAGGAAGCCTTGGGTCTGGCCGTTGTATTCGGTCACGATCATGATCGACGGTGGCGAATCGGTCGAAACGCCGATGTACTTGGCCAGGTCGATCACGGGCACCAATACGCCGCGCAGGCTAACCATGCCTTCGACCGACGAAGGCATTTCCGGTGCGCGGGTGATTTCCGGGATGCGCATGACTTCGCGCACCTTGAATACGTTGATACCGAATGTCTCCTTCCGCCCGGTCATTTGATCGGTGCCCAGGGTGAATAGGAGTATCTCTAGCTTGTTGGCCCCGGCGAGCTTGGTTCGGGCATCAATACGCTTCAGTAGGTCGGACATCGCATTTCCTGTGCGTGCTAACTCGTCAATTTAAAACGGCTGACTGCGTCTTTCAAACGGCCTGATAGGCTGGTCAAGCCTTGCGCAGCCTGGGTTGAACTTTCTGCAGCCCCTCTATTCTTGCGTGCCATGTCCAAAATGTCGTCGACCCGCTGGGCAATGGCTTGGCTGGCGGCATCCTGCTCCCGGCGTATGCGGTCTATATTGTGGATTAGGTTTGTGACGTTGGCTACTGCGCCGTTGATTTCGGCGATCGCCTGGCCTGCTTGTATGGCCATTTCCACACCTTGAGCGACTTCCTGGCTGCCTTGCTCGATGGCGGTGACGGCCTTGCCGGTCTCGTTTTGGATGGTTTCGATGGTGGTGGATATTTCCGCCGTGGCCTTGGTGGTGCGTTCGGCCAGCTTGCGCACCTCGTCGGCCACCACGGCGAAGCCGCGGCCTTGCTCGCCGGCGCGGGCTGCCTCGATCGCGGCATTCAAGGCGAGCAGGTTGGTTTGGTCGGCAATGTCCTTGATCACGTTGACGATACGACCGATTTCGTCCGAGTGCTGGCCTAGGGCCAGGACGACGTCCGATGAGCGGCTGACCGACTCCGAGATGGCTTGAATGCCGGCAGCTGCTTTGTTGACCACTTCTTCGCCGTGCCGTGCGAGCTGGCTGGCCTGGTCGGCCACCGAGACCATGCTTTCGATATTCTCGCCGACGCGGGTGACCGAGGCGGAAAGGTTGTGCGCGGCCTCGGCCGTGTCGTTGGCAACCGATTCTTGCCGGCTCGAAGCCTCGGCCACGGCGCTGCTGTCTACGGCCGTGCTGGTGGCCGATTGGCTCACCTCCTCTGCCGAGCGGCGAATCTCGCCGATCAGGCTGGAAAACTCCTGACCCATTCGGTTGAACGCGATCGCGACGCGGGATAGTTCATCTTTGCCTACGACATTGGCCATCCCCGTCAGGTCGCCTTTGGCCAGCCTGCCGGCCGCCTGCTCCAGGCCCAAGGCGCAGTGGACGATGCTATGGCGGATGGCCAAGCTCAGGAAAATGGACAGAATGAGGCCCGCGGCCATGGTGGTAATGGCCGCGCCGAGCAAGGCGGTGGACAGCTTGGCGATTTTGTCGCGCGAGGATTGGGCGGCTTGGAGTTGGAAATTGATCAAGGCGTCGGTATCGTTCGAGACGGCGGCGAAGGCCGGATTGACGACACTCTTGTAGTGCTGATCAGCGCCTTGCCAGTCCTCCGCGCTAAACAGGTCGCGCAACTTCATCAAACCCTCTTGGCCGAATTTCATCCGCGAGGCCGAGTATTTATCGAACAGGGCTTTTTCTTCCGCCGACATGGTGCGCTGGCCGTAGGCATTGACCATCTCCCCGATGCTGCGGATCTCCTTGTCGATTTCGTCGAATTTTTCTTGTGCCAAGAACGCGTCGGCGCCCATGCGGGCTTCCAGCGCCAAATTGCGAATGCGCATCTGCTTATGGCGCACCAATTGCATATCGTTGATTGCGCTGACGTTCTTGTCGTAAATGCTGGAGATCGCCTGGGTGGCTTGGCGGATGCCCCAAATGCCGGTCAAGCCGGTGGCCAGCATCATGATGGACAGAAACAGGGTTAAGCCTAGTAGGCGGGTGCCGATGGTGTAGCGGTTCAAAAATTGAACAAGTTTTGCCAGTGGGAATTGTGGCATCGTGTTCTCCATCCAATCCAGAGTTGCATTATTAGCGGCCAGACCCAAAGATAGATTGGAAGTTTGCCATCTTCAGATTAGTCCATAAGTTATGGGCACAAAGTGTGCCACTGCTTTGATACTATGCGGTAACTTATTTTTTTAGCTATGGCATGTCTGTCCCAGTCGAGGAAGTCCCGCCGGATGAACTAAGAGAGGCCTTCGCCTTGTTCAGCGAGACCTCGGCCAAGTTGTCCGAGGCCTATCAGGAGTTGCAAAACCAAGTCGCGCACCTGTCGGCCGAGTTGGCGACCGCCAACGGCGAGTTGGCGCGGCGCGAACGTTTGTCGGCGCTGGGCGAAATGGCCGCGCAATTGGCCCATCAGCTACGGACCCCTTTGGCCGCGGCGCTGCTTTACGTCGGCCATTTGGCGCGCCCCGGCCTGGTGGAGGCCGATCGCCTGCGCTTCGCTGAAAAGGCGTTGTCGCGCCTGCGTTATCTGGAACGGCTTGTGCAGGACATGCTGTCCTTCGTCAGGGGCCAACAAGGTGCGCCGGGCGCCGTGGCGGTGCAGGGCCTGCTCGATGAGCTGGAACAAGTCATGGAGCCGCAGGCGACTTTACAGGGCGTGGCTTTGCAACTGGCCAGCGAGCCGGAGCCTCTGGTGGTTTGGGCCGATCGCCCAGCCATATTGGGCGCGCTGATCAATCTCATGGAGAACGCCTTGCAGGCCAGCCCGCCCGGCAGCGTGATTCGTTTGTCGGTTAGTAGCCACGGCAGTCCCTTCGTGGCTTTTCGGGTCGAAGATCAGGGGACCGGCATTGCCGAAGACATCAAGACGCGCCTGTTCGAGCCCTTTTTCACGACGCGCGGCGAGGGGAGCGGCTTGGGTCTGGCCATCGTGAAACAGACGGCGGAGGCCCACGGTGGTTGGGTTGAGGTGGAGTCCGAGCCGGGCAAGGGGAGCCTGTTCACCCTCTTTCTGCCGCTGCAAAAAGGGAGCGGGGCGGCATGAGTGCCGGGCAACCTGGAATTCTCGTGGTCGAGGACGACGCCGCCTTGCTCGAGGCCTTGGTCGATACCTTGAGCCTGGCCGGCTACCGCGTCGATTCGGCCGTCAGCGCCGAGGCGGCACTGACGGCATTGCGCCGCGAGTTGCCCGGCTTGGTGCTCTCCGACGTGCAGATGCCGGGCATGGATGGTCATGCCCTGCTGCGTTCGATCAAGGCGGTCAGCCCCGGCCTGCCGGTGGTGTTGATGACGGCCTACGGCCAAATCGACAAGGCGGTCGAGGCCATGCGCGACGGTGCCTCGGACTATCTACCCAAACCGTTCGAACCGGATCGCCTGCTGGCCGTGGTGGCCAGACATCTGCGCTTCACCCAGGATGCCGCCGCCAGCGCCTTGATCGCGGAAGATCCGGCCAGCAAGGCGGTGCTGGATCTGGCAAGGCGGGTGGCGGCGACCGACGCCACCGTGTTGCTGACGGGGGAGTCGGGGGTCGGCAAGGAGGTCTATGCCCGGTTCTTGCATCAGCATTCCAACCGGGCCAAGGGCCCTTTCGTCGCGGTCAACTGCGCGGCCATCCCGGAGAATTTGCTGGAGGCCACCTTGTTTGGCTACGAAAAGGGCGCTTTCACCGGTGCGGCCAGCAGCCAGCCGGGCAAGTTCGAACAGGCCCAGGGCAGTACGATCCTGCTCGATGAAGTCACCGAGGTGCCCCTGCACTTGCAGGCCAAGCTGTTGCGGGTATTGCAGGAACGGGAGGCCGAGCGGGTCGGTGGCCGTAGCCCGATCCCCCTGGATGTGCGGGTGATCGCGGCCAGCAACCGGGATTTGGGCGAGGCCGTGCGCCAGGGACGCTTCCGCGACGACTTGTACTACCGGCTCAACGTCTTCCCGCTGGAGATTCCGCCTTTGCGGAACCGGCCGAAAGACATCCTGCCCCTGGCACGGCATTTCTTGGAGCGTTTTGCCAGCTCCGTCGGTAAGTACGAAATGCGGTTCAATGCGGCGGCCGAGGCCGAATTGACGCGCTATGACTGGCCCGGTAACATCCGAGAGCTAGGCAATGTCGTGCAAAGAGCCATGATATTGGCGCTTGGCGTCGAGATCGCCCCCGAGCATCTGATGCTGCCTCGGGCGCCTGCTAAAGCCGAGCTCGGGGTGGAAGGCAAGGCGATCAAGGACGTCGAGCGAGACATGATTTTGCAGACCCTGGAGCGCTGCGGCGGCTCGCGCAAGCAGGCAGCCGAGGAACTCGGCATCAGTGAGCGGACTCTACGCTATAAGCTGCAACGCTACAGGGCCGAAGGTGACGAGATCGTTTAGCGCAAAAGCGCTGGATGGAATTGAGGGTGACCTCCTATAATGGGCGTCGATGGAGGTGGAGCGATGAACAATCCGGGCATCGAGCAAATGGTCAGCCAACTACGGGCAGTTGCCGCCCAGGCCGGCCAACCATCCGCACCGGCCGCGGCCGAGGGTGCAGGGCAGGATTTCGGCGCCCTGCTCAAGGCTGCCCTGGATCAGGTCAATACTGCCCAGCAGGATGCCAAGCAACTTGGCCAGCAATTCGAGTTGGGCGACCCGAATACCAACCTTCAAGATGTCGTGCTTTCCCTCCAGAAGGCCAGTGTTTCTTTCCAGACCATGGTTCAGGTGCGCAATAAACTGGTTTCCGCCTACCAGGAAATCATGAACATGCAGGTTTGATAAGGCATGGCCGATACGCCTGAGCAATCATTCGCCAGCATTGCCCAGCGCTTCAACGAGCTTCCCAACACCCGAAAATTCGCCGTTCTGGTCAGTTTGGCTGCTGCTGTTGCGTTGGTAGTGGGGCTTTTCCTGTGGGCGCGCACGCCCGATTACCGGGTCTTGTTCTCGAACCTGTCCGAGCGGGACGGCGGCGCGGTGGTTACCGCCTTGCAGCAGATGAACGTGCCCTACAAGATGGCCGAAGGCAGCGGCGCGATCCTGGTGCCGTCCGAGCAGGTTTACGACCTGCGTTTTCGTCTGGCCTCGCAGGGCCTGCCGCGCGGCGGCGCGATTGGCTTTGAGCTGATGGACAATGCCAAGATCGGCATGACGCAGTTCCAAGAGCAGGTCACCTACCAGCGGGCCTTGGAGGGCGAGTTGGCGCGTACCATCCAGGCGCTGTCGCCGGTCGAATCGGCACGGGTGCATCTGGCGATTCCCAAACCTTCCGTGTTTATTCGCGACAAACAAGAGCCCTCCGCCTCGGTTTTCGTCAACCTATACTCCGGTCGGGCACTCGATGTTTCCCAGGTCAATTCGATCGTCCATCTGGTGTCCAGCAGCGTACCGGAACTGACGCCCGAGCATGTCACGGTGGTGGACCAGGCCGGCCGTTTGTTGACCGGTAAAAACGACACCGGCAGCCTGCACGGCTTGAATGCCAGCCAGCTCGATTATCTGCAGGAGGTCGAGAGTTACTACGCCAAGCGCGTCGAATCCATCGTGTCGCCCATCGTCGGCGACGGCAATGTCCGGGCCGAGGTGCGGGCCGATCTGGATTTCTCGGAGAGTGAGTCGACTAGCGAGACCTACAAGCCCAATCCGGGGGCGGAACAGCAGACCGTGCGCAGCCACCAGTCGGTGCTGGATATCAATGGCGGCGGCAATCAAGCCACAGGGATCCCCGGCGCCCTGTCCAATCAGCCGCCCGGTCCGGCCACCGCGCCGTTGACCGCCCAGGCGGGGGCAACGGGCACGACTGCGGCAGCCAGCCAAACCGGAACTGGGTCGCGGCGGGAAGAAAACACCATCAACTACGAGGTCGATCGCACGATCCGCCATACCAAGGAATCCTTGGGCCGGATCAAGCGACTCTCCGTCGCGGTCGTGGTGAACTATCGCCAACAGCCTGGCCAGGCGGCCAAACCCTTGGCGCCGGATGAGATGCAGCAGGTCACCAACCTGGTACGCGAGGCGATGGGCTTCAACCAAGAACGCGGCGATACCGTCAACGTCGTCAATACGGCCTTTACCGAGACCAAGGTGGAGCCGGCCGATATCCCGCTGTGGAAAGACCCGAGCAATGTGGCCTTCGCGAAGGAGACGCTGAAAAATCTGCTGGTGATCGGCCTGGCCTTCTACCTGGTGTTCGGTGTCTTGCGCCCCCTGCTCAAGGATTGGTTGAAAGCGAAACCCGTGGAGATCGAAAAAAACACCGAGGATCTTCTGGCCGCCTTCGATGCCAAGTTGGCCAAGAAGGAGCTGACGGGCTACGATGCACATCTATCGTCGGTGCGTGATTTCGCTAAGCAGAATCCCAAAGCGGCGGCCGACATCATTAAAGAGTGGATGTCCAAGGAATGAGCGACGAGGGCCTACATCGCAGCGCTATCCTGATGCTGAGCCTCGGCCACGATGAGGCCTCGGAGGTGTTCAAGCATCTCGGCCCGCGCGATGTGCAAAAACTTGGCACGCATATGGCCAAGCTGGAAAACGTCGGCCGCGAGGAAATCGAGAAGGTTCTGGAAGATTTCCGCATGGACACGGTGGGTCGGGTCAGCCTGGCCGACTCCGACGAATACCTGCGCACTGTGTTGCGCAAGGCGCTCGGTGACGACAAGGCGAACAGCGTCATCGAGCGTATCCTGCAGGGCCAGGACAATACCGGCATCGAGGGCCTGAAGTGGATGGATGCGGCCTCGGTGGCGGAAATGATCCGCAACGAGCACCCGCAGATCATTGCGACGATTCTGGTGCACCTGGATCGCGACCACGCCAGCGAGGTCATGCAGTTCTTCGTCGAGCGTTTGCGCAACGATGTGATGATGCGCATCGCCACGCTCGAGGGCGTGCAGCCGTCCGCTTTGCGCGAACTCAACGATGTGCTGGCGCAACTGCTCTCCGGTAGCGATCGGACCAAGAAGAGTTCGGTCGGCGGCGTGCAGGCGGCGGCCGATATTCTCAACTACATGGCCGGCACCCAAGAGGCCTCGGTCCTGGCCAGCATCCGCGAGCAAGACCCGGAATTGGCCCAGGCCATCCAGGACAAGATGTTCACCTTCGACAACCTGATGGACCTGGACGACCGCTCGATCCAGTTGCTGTTGCGCGAGGTGCAGTCGGAAAGCCTGATCGTCGCGCTCAAGGGCACCAATCAAGACCTCAAAGAGAAGATATTCAAGAACATGTCGAGCCGTGCCTCCGAGGCGCTCAAGGAAGACTTGGAGGCCAAGGGTCCGGTGCGGCTATCCGAGGTCGAAGCGGAACAAAAGGAAATCCTCAAGATCGTGCGGCGTTTGGCCGACGAAGGCCAGATCGTGCTCGGTGGCAAGGGCGGCGAAGAAAGTCTGATCGAGTAAGGCCGAGCCATGTCCTCCCGCATCATCTCCAAAGAAGAGCTGACCGCTTACCAGCGCTGGGAATTGGGTGTCTTTGAACAAGAACGGCACGGGGCAGGGGCAAAGCATCAAGCCGAGGCCGAGCCTGAGGAGGTGCGTCTGCCGACGGCAGAGGATGTCGAGCGCATCCATCAAGATGCTTGGCAGGAAGGCTATCAATTGGGACAGGCGGAAGGGCGTCAGCTCGGCGAGGCATTTAGCCGACAGGCCGCAGCGCTATTCCAGTCGCTGGCGCAAGAAAAGCTGCAACAAGACCAGGTGTTGGCCGAAGAGGTTCTGCAACTGGCCATCGCCATCGCGCAGCAAGTGGTTGGCACCGCGCTGCAACTCAACCCGCAACTGATGCTGAAGACCGTGCAGCTGGCCTTGGCGCAGTTACCGACCTTGAGCGGCCACCCGAAACTGGTCGTGCATCCGACCGATGCCGCCATCGTCAAGGAGTGGCTGACGCATGAGCACGGCCATCTGAATTGGCGGGTCGTCGAGGACGACGCGATGGGGCCGGGTGGTTTCCGCATCGAAAGCGGGCAAGGCGAGCTGGAGTCGAGTCTGCCGACGCGTTGGCAGGAAACCGTGGCCGCATTGGGTGCCAATCCAGAGTGGCTGAAGAAATAGCCCGCGGCGACGCGCTCAAGTCCTATCTGCGTAATTGCCGCGATGCCGTGACGCACGCCGAACAATGGCGAATCAGCGGCAGGCTGACGCGCGTGGCGGGCTTGGTGATGGAAGCGGTCGGACTCAAGCTCGCCACCGGTGTCAGCTGCCGGGTTTCCATGCCTGGTGGGGCGCAGGTCGAGGCAGAAGTGGTGGGGTTTTCAGGCGAGCGCCTGTTCTTGATGCCGACCACCGAGGTCTATGGCCTGATGCCCGGCGCGATCGTGGAGCCGTTTACCGGCGGGCGGATCGATCCGCCCAAGTTGTACCTTCCCTATCATCCCCGTAACCGTGGCGAAGATCGCATCCGTCAGGTGGTCGTTGGCCCGGAACTGCTGGGGCGCGTGATCGACGGTGCCGGCCGGCCTTTGGATCGGCTGGGGCCGATTACCGCCAGCCGGCTGGGGCCGCTGTATAGCCGGCCCTTCAACCCGATGGAGCGGGAACCCATCCGCGAAGTGTTGGATGTCGGCGTGCGCGCGATCAATGCGCTGCTGACGGTTGGCCGCGGTCAGCGTATGGGCTTGTTTGCCGGCAGCGGCGTCGGTAAATCCATGCTGCTCGGCATGATGGCACGCTATACCTCGGCCGATGTCGTCGTGGTCGGACTGATCGGCGAGCGCGGTCGTGAGGTCAAGGAATTTATCGAGAACATCTTGGCCGAAGAGGGGCTGCGGCGCGCCGTCGTCGTCGCCTCGCCGGCCGACTCGCCGCCGTTGCTGCGTTTGCATGGCGCGGCCTATGCCACGGCGGTCGCGGAATACTTTCGTGACCAGGGCCAGCATGTGCTGCTGATCATGGATTCGCTCACCCGTTATGCCCAGGCCCAGCGCGAGATTGCGCTCGCGGTGGGCGAGCCGCCGGCGACCAAGGGCTATCCGCCCTCGGTGTTCGCCAAGCTGCCGCAACTGGTCGAGCGGGCCGGCAACAGCCACGATGGCAGTGGCTCCATCACCGCGTTCTATACGGTACTGACCGAGGGCGACGACCAGCAGGACCCCATTGCCGATGCGGCTCGCGCCATCCTGGACGGCCATATCGTGTTGTCGCGGCAATTGGCCGACCAAGGCCATTACCCGGCGATCGACATCGAGGCCTCGATCTCGCGGGTTGCCACCGAATTGCTAAGCCGTAACGAGCTGGAAACGGTGCGCCGCTTCAAGGGGCTTTATGCCCGCTATCAGCGCAGTCGCGACCTGATCACCATCGGCGCTTACACGCGCGGCAACGATACGCAATTGGACGAAGCGATCGCGCGTTACCCGAAGATGGAGGCCTTCCTCGCCCAGGACTTCCTGGACAAGGAAGACTATGCGGCCAGCCGCCTCCAGTTGGACGGGCTGTTCAACAACCTGAACTTGGCCGTTTGACTACTGCCTTTGGTGCGCGTTCTTGGATAGGCGATACCAGAGGAACAGCCCCATCGCGATCATGAATCCCAGGGTGAACAAGGCCAGCAGGCCGATATCGGTGGTGAACAGCTCCTTCATCACGGCATCCATATCCCAGTCTCCTCTACGGGTTGATACACACACCTACTACGCTCACGGCCGCATGGCTAATTGCGCCGTGAAAGGACTGCGCCATTCCCCCGTTAAGCGCCAGCTGCGGTCGCTTGGCTCCAGTTCGATCTGCCGCATGCCGGCCGGCATGGCGGGCAGCGCAGCGGCGTAGCGGCCGTCTGGGCCGGCTTGCAAGCTGAGGGTTACGTCCCGTTCGGCCCGCGTGGGGTGGATGAGATGCAGCGTCAGCATCGCCGGTAGCGAACTCAGGCGGCCAGCCAAGTCGGCCTGGATACGCCCATCGTGCACGCGCAAGTTTGCGCTAATGCCGAGCGCTTTCGCCTTGGTGTCTCGATTGAGCACTTGGCGGATCGCCAGGCCTTCCTTGTAGTAGTCGTCGCTGACCAGGCTATCCGGATCGCGGGCCGCTAGCCAAATAGTGACGATGCCGCCGATGACGGCGGCCATCGGCAAGGCCATCAGGAACCAGGGCCAGGGTTGGCGCCACCATGGGCCTGTGTCTTCGTTATTTATCGACATAGTGTGCTATCTCAGGAAGCTGGATTTCGCCTCGCGCGCGATTTTCTCGGCGTCGTCGGCGTGTACCTCGAAGCGGATCGGCGTGCTGGGGTGATCCAGCTTGGTCGGCGACGCGCGCAGGCTGACGCTGATATTGGCGGTATCCAGGCCGGCGATGGCGACGCTATCGCCTTCGCTCACCTTAAGGCCGTCGATGCCGCTCGCGGAGATGACATAGCGGTGCGCGCGCTGATCCATATTGATGATTTGCAGGCGGTAGAGATTTTCGACTTGGCCGTCCGGCGTTTCCCGCGACAAGGTGCGGCGGTCGCGGATGACATCCACCCGCAGCGGGATGCGCTCGGCCAAGGTATACAAAAAGGCGCCGACAATGCCGGTCAACAGCAGGGCATAGACCAGCGTGCGTGGCCGTAGGCTGTGGCGCCAGATGTGGGCATCGGTATATTTGCCCTCGATGGCATTCTCGGTGGAATAGCGAATCAGTCCTTTCGGCAATCCCACTTTTGCCATGACCTGATCGCAGGCATCGACGCAGGCGGCGCAGCCGATGCACATGTACTGCAGGCCGTTGCGGATGTCGATGCCGGTCGGGCAAACCTGAACGCAAATGCTGCAGTCGACGCAATCGCCCAGGCCGGAGGTCTCTTGGCCTCGCTTGCGCGCACCGCGCGGTTCGCCACGCTTGTAATCGTAGGTGATGACCAGGGTGTCCGGGTCGAACATCACGCTTTGGAAGCGGGCATAGGGGCACATGTATTTGCACACCTGCTCGCGCATGAAACCGGCGAAGCCCCAGGTCGAAAAGCCATAGAACAGGACCCAGAAGGTTTCCCACGGCCCGAGTTGCCACTGCGCGACTTCGCTGGCCAAGGCCTCGATCGGCGTGAAATAACCGACGAAGGTAAAGCCGGTCCACAAGGCCAGAGCGGCCCAGAGCAGATGCTTGCTGCCCCGGCGTAGGAGTTTTTGCATATTCCACGGCATGCTCTCCAGCTTCTTGCGCTGGATATGGTTGCCCTCGCAGGCCCGTTCGATCCACATGAACAGTTCGGTATAGACCGTCTGCGGGCAGGCATAGCCGCACCATAAGCGGCCGGCTACCGCGGTGAACAGGAACAGGCTCAATGCCGAGATGATCAGCAGGCCGGCCAGCCAAATGAAGTCTTGCGGCCACAGCACCAAATCGAACAGGTAGAACTTGCGGTTGACCAGGTCGAACAGCACCGCTTGCCGGCCTTGCCACGGCACCCAGGGCAGGCCGTAATAGAGCAGTTGCGTCAGCAACACGAGGGTGATGCGCCAATTGGCGAACCAGCCGCTTACCGAGCGGGGGTGAATCTTCTCGCGGACTTCATAGAGTTGCTGCTCCATCTCGTGTTTTGGAGCATTGTCGTCCGAGTGATGCGCCTGTGCCATCTGTCAGGGGTCCTCTTATCGGCGGCTAATGGTTAGCTCTTATGAATGATCGCAGCGTCGAAAACGGCCGCGTAGCCGGCTTGCGCCGGCCACGCGGATTGCCTTACTGCTTGCCTTGCGACAACGATAGGACGTAAGCGGCCAGCAGGTGCACCTTGGCGTCGCCCAGGTAGTCAAGCTGGGCCGGCATGCCGCCTTTGCGGCCCTTCATGATGGCCTCCATGATGCCGGCTTCGGTACCGCTGTAGAGCCAAGCCTTGTCGGTCAAGTCGGGTGCCGAGATCGCCAGGTTGCCTTTGCCGTTTTCGCCGTGGCAGCCGGCACAGACCGCCCATTTGCCTTTGCCGGCCTCGGCCAGGTTGGCGTCGTGCGGCAGCCCGCTCAAGGACAACACGTAATTCGCCATCTCCTTGGCCCCGCTCTCGCCACCCACGGCGTCCTTCATCGCCGGCATCTCGCCGAGGCGGCCGTAGGCAATGCTGGCCTTGATCGTTTCGGGGTCGCCATTGCCGAACAGCCACTCCTTGTCGGTCAGGTCGGGGAATAGGCGTGAACCCTTGGCACCCTTGCCGTCGGTGCCGTGGCAGGTCGAGCAGTAGGAGAGGAACAGGCGCTGGCCGATCTCACGTGCCTGGGGATCGGTCGCGACGACGCGCAAATCCTTGCTCAGGAAAGGCTGGAATTGCGCGTTGAACTGGGCGTCGACGCGTTCCTTTTCCTGCTTATAGGCGTCGGCCGAGGTCCAGTTCCAAATGCCCGCGAACTTGCCCAGGCCGGGATAAAGGACCAAGTAGGCGATGCTGAAGAAGATCAGGAAATAGAATAGATAGAGCCACCAACGCGGCAGCGGGTGGTTCAGTTCCTTGAGGTCGCCGTCCCAGGTCGGTTCCATCAGTTCGGCTTCTTCGCCGGTACCGAGCTTGCGGGTAGTCTGGCTTTTCAGGAACCAGATGATGCCGATGATGGCGACGACGGTGATGGCGGCAATGTAGTAATGCCAGAAGCCGCCGATGAAATCAGCCATGCCGTAGTTCATTGCGCTTTCTCCTCAGAATGGGCCGGGGCGGTCGGTTCATCTTCCTCGAACGGCAAACGGGCCGCTTCGTCGTACTTCGCGCGGTTGTCCTTGTGGTAGGCCCACCAGACGATGCCGACGAAGACCAGGAAGAAGATGACGGTCAAGATAGAACCGATCAGGCCCGAGTCCATGTTCAGTTGGCCTTGGGTGCGTGGATGCCGAGCGACTGCAAGTAGGCGATCAGCGCATCCATCTCGGTCTTGCCTTTCAGCATCTCCGGTGCTTGGGCGATCTCGTCATCCGTATAGGGATGACCGGCCCAATCCTTCAGCACCCGCATCTTCTTCTGGATGGTGCCGTCGTCTGCCGCAGCCTCGGCCAGCCAAGGATAGGCCGGCATGTTCGATTCCGGGACCACGTCGCGCGGGTTCATCATGTGCACGTAGTGCCACTCGTCCGAATAGCGGCCGCCGACGCGCTGCAGGTCCGGACCGGTGCGCTTGGAGCCCCATTGGAAGGGGCGGTCATAGACGAACTCGCCGGCCACCGAATAATGGCCGTAGCGTTCGGTTTCCGCCCGGAACGGCCGGACCATTTGGGAATGGCAGTTGTAGCAGCCTTCCCGGATGTAGATGTCCCGGCCGGTGAGCTCCAGGGCACTGTAAGGCTTGAGCCCGGGCACCGGTTCGGTGGTGGATTTCTGGAAGTAGATCGGGAGGATCTGCACCAAGCCACCGACGCTGATGACGAGCAAGGTCAGCACGATCAGCAGGCCGATGTTCTTTTCGATGAACTTGTGGGAAAACATATCGCGTCTCCTTCGATCAGGCCTGCACGGCTTGGGGGATGGGGGCGTTGTTGACCGCTTTGCCCGAGGCGACGGTCTTCCACACGTTCCAGGCCATCAGCAGCATGCCGGCGAAGAACATCAGGCCGCCGAGCAAGCGGATGTAGTAGAACGGATACATTGCCTCCACCGATTGCACGAAGCTATAGGTCAGCGTGCCGTCGGCATTGGTCGCGCGCCACATCAAACCTTCGGCCACGCCGGCGATCCACAGGGCGGCGATGTAGAGCACGACGCCGATGGTGGAGACCCAGAAGTGGGTGTTGATCCATTTCACGCTGTACATCTCCTCGCGGCCGAACAGGCGCGGAATCAGGTAGTACATCGAGCCGATGGAGATCATCGCGACCCAGCCCAGGGCGCCGGAATGGACATGGCCGATGGTCCACTCGGTGTAGTGCGACAGCGCATTGACCGTTTTCACCGACAGCATCGGGCCTTCGAAGGTCGACATGCCGTAGAAGGACAGGGCGGTGACCATGAACTTCAGGATGGGGTCGGTGCGCAGTTTATGCCAGGCGCCGGACAGGGTCATGATGCCGTTGATCATGCCGCCCCAGGACGGCGCGATCAGCATCAACGAGAACAGCATGCCCAGGCTCTGTGCCCAGTCGGGTAGGGCGGTGTAGAGCAGATGGTGCGGGCCGGCCCACATGTAGATGAAGTTGAGCGACCAGAAGTGCACGATGGACAAGCGGTAGGAATAGATCGGCCGACCGGCTTGTTTCGGGATGAAGTAATACATCATGCCGAGGAAGGCGGTGGTCAGGAAAAAGCCGACCGCATTGTGGCCGTACCACCATTGCACCATGGCATCCTGCACGCCGGCATAGGCCGAGTAGGACTTGGTCAAGGTAATCGGGAATTCCATGCTGTTGGTGATGTGCAGCACCGCGATGGTGACGATATAGGCGCCGAAGAACCAGTTCGCCACATAGATGTGCTGGGTCTTGCGCTTGATGATCGTGCCGAAGAACAACACCGCGTAGGCGACCCAGACCACGGCGATCAGGATGTCGATCGGCCATTCCAGTTCGGCATATTCCTTGCCGCTGGTATAGCCCATCGGCAAGCTGACCGCGGCCAGCACGATGATCAGTTGCCAGCCCCAGAACACGAAACTGGCCAAGCCATCCGACAGCAAGCGAGCCTGGCAGGTGCGCTGCACGGCGAACAGCGAAGCGGCGAACAGGGCCGAACCGCCGAAGGCGAAGATCACTGCGTTGGTATGGAGCGGTCGGATGCGACCGTAGGACAGGTAGGGCGTGAGAGGCCCGAGGTGTTCGGTAAGGGTAGGCCAGATCAACTGGGCCGAGAGGATGACGCCGACCAACATACCGACAATGCCCCAGACCACAGTCATGATGGCAAATTGCCGGACGACCTTATAGTTGTATGTGGTTGCTTCCATACAGGCCTCCTTCGCAGGGTGTTGTTAATTACGACATTAGAATCCTAATATGCTGTCTAAGCGAGTGTCAACGGGATGCGTCATGGTTATTGGTATCGGGTGGCGGGGTGTCGTCATCGTCCATCAAGATGCGATGGGCGGGCCCCTCCATATCCTCGAACTGCCCGCTTTTAACGGCCCAAATCAAACCGATGGCGATAACGCCGGCGAAGACCAGGCTGAGCGGGATCAGCAGAAAGAGGATGTCCATGTGTTGCGACAGGTTAGTACGTATCGCCGGTCCGTGCCAGCATTTGTTGCCGCTATAAAATTTATTTAACGCAGGCGGTTCAGCCGCATCGCGTTGAGCACGACCAACAGCGAACTGGCCGACATGCCGATCCCGGCTAGCCAGGGCGTAACAAAGCCCAAGGCCGCGGCAGGGATCGCCACGAGGTTATACAGTGCCGACCAGGCCAGGTTCTGCCGAATGATCTGCCGAGTCTTGCGCGCCAGGCGCACGCCATCGGCCAGTCGTGCCAGCTCGCTCGACAGCAGCACCATGTCGGCGGCGGCCTGGGCCGCTTCGGCGCCCTGGTCGATGGCGATCGAGACCTGGGCCTGGGCCAATACCGGCGCGTCGTTTACGCCGTCACCGGTCATCGCGACGATGGCACCGTGTTGCTGCATGTTGCGTACGGCCTCCAGCTTGTCGGCCGGCAGCATGCCGCCGCGCGCATCAGCGATGCCAAGCAATTGGCCCATGCGGGCGACGTTCTCCGGCCGGTCGCCGGAATAGATATGCAAGCGAATACCCAGCGCTTCGAGTTGCGCGATCAACTGGCGCGCCTGTGGCCGCAACTCGTCGCCCAACTCGAACCAAGCCAACACGCCGGCCTCGTCAGCCAAGGCGATCAGGGTGCCGTTGCCGTTGGCCGGCAGTGCGGCACCGGGCGCGGCATAGCCCGGCGCGCCGAGCCGGTAGTGGCGACCGGCCACCCGGCCGCGCACGCCTTGGCCGGGCAGGTAGGTAATGTCATCCGCTTGTTTGGTGTGCGTACCGGCCGCCTCGCGCAGCGCACCGGCGATCGGATGCGTCGCACCTTGTTCCAGCGCGGCGGCAATGGCCAAGGCCTCGGCCGCCTCGCCGCGCACCGGCTGGGTCGCCAGCAGGCGAAAGCGGCCGGTGGTCAGCGTGCCGGTTTTGTCGAACACGAAATCGCTGGCCCGGGCCAAGGTCTCCAGCGCGTGACCGCGAGTCGACAACAGGCCCAAGCGGGTCAGCCGGCCTAGCGCCACGGTCAGCGCGGCCGGGGTGGCCAGGGCCAAGGCGCACGGGCAGGTGATGACCAAGACCGACACCGTGATCCAGAACGCGCGGCCAGGGTCGACGACATACCAGGCCGCGGCAACCAGGGCCGAGACGATCAAAATCGCCAGCACGAACCAATGCGCGACGCGGTCGGCGGCCAGGGCCAGCTTGGGTTTTTCGGCCAACGCGCGGTCGAGCAGGCGCACGATGCCCGAGAGGATGGTGTCGGCCCCGATCTTTTCGACGTGCACGACCAAGGGGCTATCCAGGTTGAGGCTGCCGCCGATCACCGCGGCCCCGGCCTGTTTCGCCAGCGGGGTCGATTCACCGGTGAGCAGCGACTCGTCCACACTGGAGATGCCTTCCGCGACCCGGCCGTCGGCCGGGAAGCTCTCGCCCGGTCCGACCAGCACATAGTCGCCGGGGCTCAGCTTGGCCGCGGCCACGGTCTCCTCCGCACGGTCGCTTGGGTAGGCCGGCAGCCTGCACGCGGCGGCCGGGATCAGCTTGATCAGGGTCTCGGCCGCCTCGGCCGATTTCTTGCGCGCGCTCATCTCCAAGAAGCGGCCGGTGAGCAGGAAGAACACGAACATCGTGACCGAATCGAAATAGACCTCGCCCGAACGGGTCAGCACGGCCCAGACGCTGGCGAAATAGGCGGAGCCGATGCCGAGCGCGACCGGCACGTCCATGCCCAGGCGCATGAGTTTGAGATCGCGCCAGGCGGCCTGGAAGAACGGCCAGGCCGAGTAGAACATCACCGGTGTGGTCAGCAGCAAGCCGGCGAAACGCATCAATTGCCGGATGTCGTCGGTCATCGTGTCGGCATCGGCCAGATAGACCGGGATCGCATACATCATCACCTGCATCATGCCTAAGCCGGCGATGGCCAGCCGGCGGATCGCGACATTGCGCTCCTTGCGGTACAGCTCTTCCTGGCGGCCGGTGTCGAACGGGTGGGCGAGGTAGCCGATCTCCTGCACCGCGTGCAGGATGTGCGACAGCTTGATCTGGCTGTCGTCCCAGCGCACCCGGGCGCGGTGGGTCGAGAAATTGATGTCGGCCGAGAGCACGCCGGGCAACTGGCGCAAATGGCGCTCGTTCAACCAGATGCAGGCGGCGCAGACGATGCCCTCCAGGATCAGGCTGGCCTCGCGCACCTCGCCGTCCTCCTTGACGAAGCTCGCCTGCACCTCGGGCAGGTCGTAGAGCGCGAGCTTTTGCACTGCTTCCATCGCCGCGGTCGCGGTGGGTGGGTATTCGGTGCGCAGCCGGTAGTAATCGGCCTGGCCGGCGTCGATGATGGTCTGCGCCACGGCCTGGCAGCCTCGGCAACAGGCCGGGTGGGCTTGGCCGTCCAGTTGGATGGGATAACCGGCACCGGCAGGCACGGCCTCGCCGCAATGGAAGCAGCGGGACGGATCGGAGAGGGGAGAGGTGGCGGCATTCATGCGAGGCGGCCATTCTACCGGATGCCGCTGGTTACAATATCGGCATGATTCCTTGGCTTGTTGGCACCGCCCCGTTCCCGCCTGTCGACACCGCGCTGCGCGAGCCGGACGGCTTGCTCGCCGCCGGCGGCGAGCTGTCGGTCGACCGCCTGCTCGATGCCTATCGCCACGGCATCTTTCCGTGGTTCGGCCCGGGCGAGCCTATCCTATGGTGGTCGCCCGATCCGCGCATGGTGCTGCTGCCCGAGCAATTCAAGATTTCCCGATCTTTGGCGAAAAGATTGAAGCGGTCGGATTATGAGATTCGGGTCGACACCGCCTTCGCCGAGGTCATGCGCGCGTGCGCCCAACCGCGCGAGGGCCAGGCCGGCACCTGGATCGTACCGGCCATGCAGGCCGCCTATGGCCGCCTGCACGCGGCGGGCTATGCCCACTCGGTGGAGACCTGGCTCGACGGCAAGCTGGTCGGCGGCCTGTATGGCGTGGCCTTGGGCCAGGCCTTCTTCGGCGAATCGATGTTCACCCGGATGACCGACGGCTCGAAGCTGGCCTTGGCGCATCTGGTGCGGCAACTGCAGCGCTGGGGTTTCGGCCTGATCGATTGCCAGATGGTGACCGCGCATCTGACCTCGCTCGGCGCCCGGCCCGTGCCGCGTAGTGAATTTCAGGCTAGGCTGAATATATTGTCGGCCCAGCCGGGCCGCATTGGACAATGGGATTTCGATCATGACCTCTTTGCGCGAACTGCCCATCCATAGTTTGCAGTTCTATCTGACGGCGCCCTATCCCTGCAGCTATCTGCCGGGGCGCGAGGCGCGCTCGCAAGTCGCCACGCCGCACAGCCTGATCGACACCTCGGTCTACTCCGAGCTGGTTTGGCGCGGCTTTCGCCGCAGCGGCTTGTTCGTCTATCGGCCGCGCTGCAGCGGTTGCCAGGCCTGCGTGCCGGTGCGGGTGCCGGTCGCCGATTTCCGGCCTAGCCGCACGCAGCGTCGCTGCGCCGCCCACAACGGCGATATCGAATTGGCGCTCAAACCCCTGGCCTTCGACGAGGCCCACTACCGGCTGTATCGCCGCTACCAAATGGCGCGCCACAGCGGCGGCGGCATGGACAACGACGACCGCGAGCAATACCGCAGTTTCTTGCTGCAAAGCCGGGTCGATAGCGTGCTGGCCGAGTTCAGCCTGAACGGCGAGGTGGTCATGGTCGGCCTGGTCGATCGCTTGCTCGACGGCCTGTCGGCGGTCTACACCTTTTTCGATCCGGCCCTGGCCAAGCGCAGCCTGGGTGTCTATGGCGTGCTGTCGCAGATAGAATTGGCCCGGCGGCTCGGCCTGCCTTATGTCTATTTGGGCTATTGGATCGCGCAGAGCCCGAAGATGGCCTATAAGAGCGGCTATCGGCCGATCGAGGTGCTGCAAGACGGCGCCTGGCGCCGTTACGAACAAGGACACGAATAATGGCATTGTTGCTGCCCGCGGCCGAACAAATCCTGCAAGCCCATGCCCAATTTTTGCACGTGGTGGTGCAGGCGATATTGAACCCGGCGCTCAGGCCGGAACTGCAAGGCGCGCTGCAAGCGGCCGAGGCCCAAGGCTGGGGCCGCCTGGTGGCGACGATTCGGCAGATCGTCGACGGCAAGCGCGACCGGGCTATTCTGCTGGGGCTGGACAACGAAGACCGGGTGCTGGCCGAGGCGATCCTGGCCGGCATCGAGAACCCGGCCACTTTGCCCGAGATCAAGGCCCCCGACCCGGCCACCGCGGCACCGGGCTTGGCCGCCATGATCGGCGCGGCCGCGAGCGGCGATGTGCAAGCACTCGGCGCCCTCGCCAACATGGCCGAACAGATGGTCAAGGCCGGCGGCGACATGGCCCGGCTGGGCGCGATCATGCGTCGCCTGATCGACGGCGACCGCGATGCCGAACAACTGACCCGCGGCATGGCCGGTTTAGGCCGCGCCTTGGTTTTGGATATACTCGACCAATTAGCCAAACAGAATAAGCATTGAGAAGCGGAAACCGAGAAATGGCTTTACTAGCGTGGTGGCGGATTGATTGCAAGGGGATAGCATGCCCGATCTGAAGTCGATGGTACGGCTGCGCGAGTCCGACATCGTGATCGGCAAGCCGATGGCCTGGGCGGCCTACGACTCGCAGGGCCGGCTGCTGCTCAATCGCGGGGTCATGGTGCGCGACATCAATCAGGTGCGCGGCCTGATCCAGCGCGGCCTGTTCCGCGAGGGTTCCGACCGCGAGCGCGGCGAAGCGCCCGAGGTGGTGGAAGACGAATCGCGCAAGCCGGCGACGCAGCTATTGCCGTTCGAAAATCTGAAGTTGGTGCCCGGCGAGGCCATGCAAGTACAGCACTTGGCGGCGACGACCAAGGAAACCTATAACGTCCGGCTGCTGGGCTATGCCAAGGGCCGGAGCGTGATGACCACCTTGCCCGAAGCGGGCGGCAAATTGATGCATGTCACCGATGGCCAGATCTTCGCCGTGCGCGCCTTTTCCGGTTTGGTCATCGGCACCTTCAGCGCCAAGGTGCTGAAGGTACAGCACGCGCCCTTCCCCTATATGCACTTGGCCTACCCGGCGAACGGGGTTCAAACCATGCGCCTGCGCAAGGCCATGCGCGCGACCGTCGAGCTGGAGACGGCCGTGTTCGACAAGGAAGGCGGTAACGTCGTGGCCACCGGCATCATCGACGACATCAGCGTCGGCGGCGCGCGCATGCTGATTTCCAAGCCGGTCGGCCGCAAGGGCCAGGCCATCAACATCGGCTTCAAGGTGCAGCTCGGCGAGATCGAGGAGTGGCTGAAGACCACCGCGACCGTGCGCGCCGTGCAGGCGGAAACCGGCGACGACGGCATGCCGCGCAACACCTACGGCCTGCAATTCGAAAACCTGACCCGCGAGCAACACCTGCTGATCATGAACCTGGTCTACAAGCTGACCTACAAGGACACCCTCTGATGCGGCAATACCTCGACCTGCTGCAGCACGTGCTCGACCACGGCGTCGAGAAATCCGACCGCACCGGCACCGGCACCGTCTCGGTGTTCGGCCACCAGATGCGCTTCGACCTGGGCCAGGGCTTTCCGCTGCTGACCACCAAGAAGGTGCACCTCAAGTCCATCGTCCACGAGCTGCTGTGGTTCTTGCAGGGCGACACCAACATCAAATACCTGAAGGACAACGGCGTCAGCATCTGGGACGAATGGGCCGATGCCCAGGGCAACCTCGGCCCGGTCTACGGTTCGCAGTGGCGCTCGTGGCCGACCGCCGACGGCCGCCATATCGACCAGATCAGCCAGGTGGTCGAGCAGATCAAGCACAACCCCGATTCCCGCCGCATCATCGTCTCCGCCTGGAACGTCGGCGAGCTGGACAAGATGAAGCTGCCGCCCTGCCACGCCTTCTTCCAGTTCTATGTGGCGAACGGCAGGCTGTCGTGCCAGTTGTATCAGCGCAGCGCGGACATCTTCCTCGGCGTGCCGTTCAACATCGCCAGCTATGCCCTGCTGACCATGATGATGGCCCAGGTCTGCGGCCTGAGGCCGGGCGACTTCGTGCACACCCTGGGCGATGCCCACATCTATCTCAACCACATGGAACAGGTGAACACGCAACTCGCGCGCGAGCCGCACGCGCTGCCGCAAATGCGCTTGAACCCTGAGGTAAAGAATATCTTCGACTTCAAATACGAAGACTTTACGCTGGAGAACTACGACCCGCACCCGGGCATCAAGGCGCCGGTGGCGGTCTGACATGGCGGCGCGCATTAACGTCATCGCCGCCATGGCGAAAAACCGCACCATCGGCATCGCCAACACCCTGCCCTGGCACCTGCCGGAAGACCTCAAGCACTTCAAGACGCTGACCATGGGCCACCACATCGTCATGGGCCGCAAGACCTATGAATCCATCGGCCGGCCGCTGCCGGGGCGCACCACGGTCATCGTCACCCGCGACCCGAATTACCGGGTCGAGGGCTGCCTCGCCGCCAACTCCATCGACGCCGCCATCGCCGCCTGCGGCGCCGACCCCGAGGTCTTCTTCGTCGGCGGCGCCGATCTATATAGCCAGGTGCTGGCGCGGGCCGACCGGCTGTACCTCACCGAAATCCAGGCCGACTACCAGGGCGACGCCCACTTCCCCGACTTCGACCGACAGGCCTGGCGCGAGACCGCGCGCGACGCCCACGTCAGTGCGGCGGGGCTGGCCTATCACTTCGTCACCTACGACCGGGCCTGATCCGGCGTTCGCATAAAGCCAGTAGTGAAATCAAACGTGTTCTCCTGGCATGTCGTGCAGTGTAGGTAGGCCTGACAAACCTCTCCCCCCGGGAGAGGGGGAGGGGTGAGGGACGGCAGATAACTACGGAGTTAGGCTGGTGGTTCTATTCAGGTTTGCAGACATGAAACTAAGCGCGGCGCTGCTCGTTCTATTCGCCACGCTGCCCGCCAGCGCGGCCGAGCCCAAGGTCATCGAAAACTCACTCGGCATGCAGTTCGTCCGCATCCCGGCCGGCGAATTCCTGATGGGCAGCGATGAATCGCCCGAGTCTTTGGCCAAGGCCTATCCGCAATACGACCCCGCGCGTTTCCTGCTGCTGGCCGACGAGGCGCCGGTGCACAAGGTGCGCATCACCCGGCCGTTCTACCTGGGCCGGCACGAAGTCACCGTCGGCCAATTTCGCCGCTTCCTGCAAGCCTCGGGCTACGTGCCCGAATCGGTGGCCGACGGCACCGGCGGCTACGGCTACAACCCGCAATACGACCCGGCCGAATCGGAACGCGGCGATGCCTTCGAGGGGCGCGCGCCCAAATATTCCTGGCGCAACCCCGGCTTCACCCAAGGCGACGACCACCCCGTGGTCAACGTCACCTGGCACGACGCCGTGGCCCTGGCCGCGTGGCTGAGCAAAAAAGAGGGCCGGCGCTATCGCCTGCCGACCGAGGCCGAGTGGGAATACGCCTGCCGCGCCGGCACGCAAACCCGCTACCACAGCGGCGACGAGCCGCAGTCGCTGGGTAAGGTGGCCAACGTGTTCGACGCCGATGCCGCGACAAACTGGCCGCACTGGGCGCAATACGCGCTGCCCGGCCGCGACGGCTACCCCTTCACCGCCCCGGTCGGCCGCTTCGCGCCCAACGCCTTCGGCCTGTACGACATGCACGGCAACGCCTGGGAATGGACCGCCGACTACCACGACGACAACTACTACGCGCACTCGCCCACCGCCGACCCGCAAGGCCCCGCCACCGGCAGCGTGCGCGTGCGCCGCGGCGGTTCGTGGCACACCTGGGCCTTCTATGCGCGGTGTTCGTATCGCAATTGGAATACGCCGGAGACGCGGTATACGCTGGTGGGGATGAGGTTGGTGCTTGAGGGCCGTTAAAGCTTTCGTTCCATGGTGAAGCGATGGCCTGGGAATGGGACTTTCGCGCGTTATCCGGGTCGCCACGGGCTATCGCCCTTGCCACAGCGCCGTTGCGAGGCGGCAAAGCCGCCGTGGCAATCCAAACACAGGCAAATTTCTTGGCTTCGGGTCGATCAATTCAGGCTGTGCCTGCTTGACCGCCCCCGGCTCTCAGCTTGACCCAGGTTAGCACTATTGCTAACCATGGGCCCATGGCGTTTTCCGTTTAATATTTCCACGAGCGGGTGCGGGCCGAGATCGAATCTTGGCCCGTTGACGTTCTCGCGGATTATGCGCGGATCGTCGAACTGCTGATCGAGCATGGCCCTAACCTGAAACTGCCTTATTCGCGTGCCTTCGGCGATGGCCTGTTCGAGTTGCGGCCTTGTGGCCGGTCGGGCATCGGCCGGGCGTTATACTGCTTTCTAGTTGGCAGGCGCATTGTCGTGCTTCACGCCTTTATCAAGCAATCGCAGCTGACGCCGGACCGCGAACTCAAACTTGCCCGGAAGCGATTGAAGGAGGTTCAAAATGGCTGATCTGAAATTCCATCCCGTGCGTCACGACCACAAGGCCTTTCTTGAAGAGGCCGCCAAGCGACGCGGCTTCAGCGAGGCCTATGAGGCGCTTGAGGTCGAATACGCCCTCGCGCATGCGATGCTGGCCGCCCGCACCCGCGCCGGCCTTACTCAAGAGGCCGTCGCCGCCCGCATGGGAACCACCAAGAGTGCCATCTCGCGCCTTGAAACGGCCGGAAAACACGCGCCATCTGTGGCCTCGCTGAAAAAATATGCGGCCGCCGTGGGCTGCACGCTCAAGATTGAATTGGTTCCCGCCACGTCCAGGCGGCGCAGAGGCGGGAAGGCAGTGAGACAAACAAACTCGGCTTGAGTTTTGTCTATGCGCTAGCTGAATGATGCGGGCCGGGAGAAATGGATGGAATACCGCAAAGCCAGGACAAGAAGAGGCTGCCTCGCAGAGTTGGTCTACGGTCTTCTCGGGGGAATGCTGTTGATGGTGATGGTATTTCTCATCGGAGGTTGGTTGATCTCTTGGCTTGCATGAACGGCTGCGCGCTGGCTTTCGGTTCCGGCCAGTGCGCATATCCCGATGAAGTAAGCTGTTGGCGTCGGTTGGCAGTCCGATCGACCGCTTCGCGCCCAGCGCCTTCGGCCTATACGACATGCACGGCAACGCCTGGGAATGGATGGCCGACTACCACGACGACCACTACTATGCCCGCTCGCCGGTAAACGACCCGACAGGCTCCGCCACCGGCAGCGTGCGCGTGCGCCGCGGCGGTTCATGGCACACTTGGCCGTTCTATGCCCGGTGCAGCTATCGCAACTAGAACAGCGAGCAGATGCGCTATACCTTGGTGAGTATGAGGTTGTTGCGGGAGAAAGGGTGGTAGGCTAAAGCCAATGGATGCAGTTAGGCCAGGTGCATCAGTTGCGCTCGGTATGCGATATTTCCCGTCGGATAAATTAAGAATACCGAGAGCATGGCTTAAGGAAGCTCTGCAAAAGTCGTCATTGCGGGCGGAGCGAAGCGGAGACCTGGAGCCAGGCGCTGTGAAAGCTGGGAGGCTTTTGCAGAGCTTCCCTAAAATATGAAGGCAGCAAAATATACCGATGCGGCGCTAAGGGGGTATTGTGAAATTTACAAAG